>OFEJ01000100.1_pt1 | contig 26237 bp, 20 predicted proteins | sample 1521051 | NCBI WGS metagenome assembly OFEJ01 (sample SAMN06268701, study PRJEB24108) | sediment metagenome | isolation source: Joseph's Coat, Yellowstone National Park, Wyoming, USA | place: USA:Joseph's Coat, Yellowstone National Park, Wyoming, USA | reverse complement strand
AAAATTCCAGCAACAGTCGAATCCCAAAACTCTCTTTTCTTCAAGTCATTATCTTTGGATCTTTTAGTCATGTTTGTTATTCGGCTTTGAAAAATTTAAACTTAATTCAATCGTTAACATGTTTTTAGTATGAAATTTCTGGAGATATTGGTTTATAGAATAGAAGCATAAAAGCTGTGTCCAAAATCGAATATTTGGGAATATATCCATTTGTAGAGAAAAATCTAAAGAAAAGAGGATTAACCTTTGCTTAATCTCAGTTTAGATTAACTATTTTATAATTTATTCTAAAAAATCGAATGAGGCTATTGCTAGAGCTTACGTCCACTAAAGATTGCGAGTATGATCTTAAATATTATCATAAACTTCAAGGATTTATTTATTCTCTTTTAAGAGACACACCATATTCTGTTTTGCATGATAAGAAAGGCTACAAATTTTTCTGTTTTTCAAATATTTTTCCTGTACCAGAGGATGGAAAGATAAAAACGGGAGATAAAAAGAAACTATTGATTTCAAGTCCAGATAAACTTTTCATAAATTTTTTGGAAGAAAAGGTAAAAGAGAGAAAAGAAATTAACATAGGAGAAATGCAATTTGAATTGAATAATGTAAAGAGATTGAATGTTAAGTTAAGAAAGAATTTTGAGCTAATTACAGCTACTCCTATTATAATTAGGATTCCTGAGAAGAATTATGAAAAGTATAAAATTCCAATGGAATTTAGGAAGAAAAGATATGTTTATTGGAGATCAATGTATTCTTTTGAAGCTTTCATCAAACAACTTGAGGAAAATTTGATTAAAAAGTACAACGAGTTTTACAAAACAAGTTTTTCTATTGATAGAATTTTTGAGATTTTTAAATTTAGGAAAGAGGTGGCAATTCCTCTTATAATTAATGGAAGAGAGCAAATTGTAATTGGTTCTACTTGGAGCTTTTACTTTACCTATTTAACCAAAGAGCAAAAGAAAATACTGGAGTTTGGAATTGATTCTGGGTTTGGGGAAAGAAATAGCTTAGGGTTCGGGTTTGTTAACGTGAAATAAATTATAGCCTACATTAGTCTGATTTTAACAGCAAATAGCATAACCGATGCTGTTAATCCTAAAACTTCCTTTCAATCCTATATTAGTCTGATTTTAACCAAATCTGTTAATTTGAATTCGTGCGAAGTTCTGCTTTTTGAGTATGAAGTAGCTTTCAATCCTATATTAGTCTGATTTTAACCCTTCTTCTTTCTTTATTGCTCCTTCTATCCGGCTTCTCCTTTCAATCCTATATTAGTCTGATTTTAACAGATTTTTATTGGATATTTCAAAACCTTAAGTGAAATCTTTCAATCCTATATTAGTCTGATTTTAACAAGGATAGCATTAAAGCTAAAGAAATTGTTTTAGATGGCTTTCAATCCTATATTAGTCTGATTTTAACAGTTTTTTCACATCCGCAGTTCTCATTCTCTTATACAATACTTTCAATCCTATATTAGTCTGATTTTAACGTTAAGAAGGATTGATGAAGGAGAAGGTTTAATGATTATCTTTCAATCCTATATTAGTCTGATTTTAACTTTTATGTTAAAAATTGCTATGGGGGTCAAAATGAATGTTAACTTTCAATCCTATATTAGTCTGATTTTAACAAATTCCTAAAAAAGATAGGTGTTGAAAACAATAAAGTCTTTCAATCCTATATTAGTCTGATTTTAACTCTTTTCTCATTTACATCTGCCCCCATTCTGCTATTATCCTCCTTTCAATCCTATATTAGTCTGATTTTAACCATTATGGTGAATATTGGAATGTCATATGTTGGGATAAAGATATCTTTCAATCCTATATTAGTCTGATTTTAACAATAGCTATAAATCATCAAGGATACTGGTGGGGAGAACTTTCAATCCTATATTAGTCTGATTTTAACTGGAAGATTTTTTAAAAAATTGGGGCTGGAAGATAAAATCCATAACAACCTACTTTCAATCCTATATTAGTCTGATTTTAACAACATTAGTAATGAAGAAAAAAACATAGCAAAATTATCTTTCAATCCTATATTAGTCTGATTTTAACGTATGTCTGGCTTCTCAATTCTAACGTGACTTTCCCCTTTCAATCCTATATTAGTCTGATTTTAACATGGAAAAATACGTGTTGTAATAGAAGGGAGAACTCCCCTAATAACTTTCAATCCTATATTAGTCTGATTTTAACGATATTTCAATATAGCAATTTTTAGAGTTATACCTAATGAAAATGGCTTTCAATCCTATATTAGTCTGATTTTAACTTAGATATAAGTGTAAGTTCAAAAAATTCATCCCACTTTCAATCCTATATTAGTCTGATTTTAACGAGAAATTTGCTATAGATGATAGAGAATTTTTCAAACAAATGACAAAATACTTTCAATCCTATATTAGTCTGATTTTAACCCGCCATTCAGAGTGTGATCGGCCAGTCTCGGCCAACTTTAATGAAAATTTTTGTCGTGAAGTTATAAAAAGATATGGTATTTATAAGACTTCACGACTTCAAGAAGTCAAACTTTCTTCTGTACTTTAGCATTGCTTGAAGAATATAACTAACTAAATGAGAATTGGTTATTTCTTTCTCAATTTCTTATAGCTACCCAATCCTCAAATATCCAATTACCTTCATCATCATATTTGGAAGGCATCTTTATACGAATTAATTCCTTGCCTTTTTCAAGGGAAGTAACTGAATTTAGTTTTTTTATTTTTATATATTGCGAAAAATCATTTTCATCTTTATCTATTAAGGATATGTCTTTTATAAGATTTTCAGAAGAACCCAAATATGGTGTGAAACCTGATTCGTGGTTCTTAATCTTTTCATATAATTCCTTCCCCAAGTCTTCATCACAATTTATGGAGACGATTAGATCTAGATCAAAAAGATAGAATTGTGTGATAGGTGTAAACCAATTCCTTCTCCATTTACTTTTGTCAGCATTCCAGCGCATTATTCCAAAAGGTCTACCTTTGAATCTTTCCTTTAGGAAGATTTCTATACATTTTATCTTATCTTGTACCTCTTTTTTAATTAATTTTCTATTTTCTTTTACATCGTTTTTGCCAATTTCCAAAATAGATGCAAATAATCCATATATTGAAGTAATGGGTGGGACAAGATAGGTAGGTGATGAAGTAAGAAAAAGCGGATGCCTATATGAAAAGTGTTTGACTAAAATTCTAATACACAGCTCCATACCACACCATACCATTTTTAGAATTCGACTAATGTAACTTTTTCCGGTATTTTGAAGTTTTCCTTATACTCTCTTTTAATATACACTTTATGGCTTTCTATAACTTGCTCTTCATAGAGTTTGTTGATTTTTTCAATCAACTTTGATAAATCAATTTCAAAATCCCTTATGTATGTAGGCATGGGTTTCTTTTCTTTTGACTCCAAAAATCCAAATAAGTTAGCATATTTGCTATCTTTAAATTCTACTTCAACTATCAGAAGTGGTGTAACATTTTTGGAGGAAGTAGAAAGGGTTGGTGTAAGCTTCAGATTTTGTAATGCTTCAATTAGTAACTCATAGTCTTCTTCTGTCATTTTGGTTTCTTTTGCTGTAGTTTGATTTATAAACAAATAATGTTCTATCAAAGCGACAGGAACAACATATTTCTTACCTATTGAGCCACCTTTTGCCTTTTCTTCTTTGGATGGCATGACATTAGTGATACTTATATCAAGAGCTTCTACTTTATTTAAAGAAATACCGAAGGTTGCTTGAACAGGTCCTATTAGCTTAAATGATGTTTCTTTCCCCGGCAAAGGAATCATACATCCAAACACTCTTATATCCCAACATTTTTTCAAGAGTCCCTCCATGTCAGTTAGAGAAACTCCTTCTATTTTTTTGTTGAGAAGATTACTCAATCTTTCTTCTGGTGTTAATTTTTCCCCTTTTTCATTTACAACTTCTTTAATAAATATATCGTTTTTGTCATTATCTGACTTAAAATATGCCACATAATCTCTTATTCTCCTTTTGAGGAATACGTCGGTGACGAACACATTTCCCTCATAAATCCTTGGCTCGTTGTCGAAGGATGGATCACCATTCGGATTACACCATTCGAAACCATAAAGAAAAACTATTCCTCTTCTTTTCTTTAGGGGGTTTCCATTTTTGATTTCTTGAATGTTGTTATTTTCACCTTTCATTGTCTACCACCACCATTTTTCTCATATTTTTCTAAATACCCGACAAAAATTAGAAATTTAATTTTGTTATATTTTTCAAGATCCTCCATTTCTTTCCAAAAGCTTTCTGAAAGAGAGGAAATTTCTAGTTTTTCTCTCTCTCTTTCATCAAGATAAAGTATAAATCTCGGGGCAATTTTGTTTACAATTTTTATTACATCATTAATTAAGATTTTTTCTTTACCTAATATTTTCGCGCCAATTGGCGATTTATTTTCTTTCATCATCTTGTCATCTATTTTCCTTATAATTCTTCCTAAATTTTTTAGAAATTCTTCAGCAGTACATTTATCACTTTCCATACTTTATTTAATAATTTAGATATTTAAATTCTTATTGTAAAACTCGATGAAGTCAACAAACTTGATGAATCTCTGTAGTTCTTTTTTATTTTCTTCATGGAAATACTTTTTTGAAAGTTTATTAAAAATGTTCAATACCCTCACTTGAATATTCTTATCTATTTTTTCTTTTCTTAGTAATTTGTTCAATATTTGAAGCGCTAAATCCAAATGAAGTTGAATTTTGCCCTCTTTTTGAATTATTACCTTAAGTAGGCTATTTTTATCAACTATTTTTTCGTCGATTCCTTTTTTCTTCCTCCAATCTTCAAAAATTCTATACATTTCTATCAAATCAATTAATCTAATATTTTCAATTTGGTCAATTATATTTAATTTATTCATTTCTTTTCTATATATCCAGATGTTAAGCCATATTAATTCTGGTTTAAGCTTCTCGCTAGGTAATTCTTTTACTACATCATCGAAACACTCACCTAATTTTGTTGTTAAATAATCCCATGTGTTCTTCACCATATTATCGTCTTCTATTGTTATTTCTGGAAAAATTCTGAAGTTATAGTTTAAAAATTTGAAGTCGATATCAAGATACTTAGAACCACGGAGCACTTCGGCACATTTGTAACAAATCGGTAAATTCTCGTGATATTTGTTCTCAGAATGATTGTAAACGAATGCTATATTTTTATCAGGGGAAACTAACCATGGGAAAACCTTTGAAATTTCATTAGGAGAACATAAATATTCCTTTTTACTACATAGAATACACATCATTTTTTCTTTGCTCCTTCCTCCCCCTTCAATAATACTTGTTATTTCTTTTACTTCTTCTTCATCGGGTTTTAATACAATTAAGATTTTTCTTTCTTTGTGTTTTTCAAAAATTTCCTCAACCTTTTTTAGGACGTCTTCTAGTGTTGAGTCAATCCTACCTTCCTGAATATATTTTTTTAATCTTTTCCTAAGTATTTTATTTTGTTTCTCAGTTTTATTATCTAAAAGAGGAGGCCCAGCATATATTTCTATCTTACCCAAAAATCCGAATCGACCACCTTTTGGGTTTTTAGGTATTATATAATTTTCTCTCAACTTTTCTTTCAGTTCTTTCAAGTAGGGCTCAACATCCTTATCATTCTTTGGAATCTCCATAGAAAATATTACTTCTGCGTTTCTGTTCCATATTTCGATGTAAGTATTCTTGAACTTTTTAATAACTTGTTCTATTCTTTTCTCAATACTCCCAATATTCAAGTTTTCATTCTGAATCACTCTAATTAACTGAGTTAGACTCTCTATTACCCCCATATTAATATAGTTTTTAAGAAAATTTATTAATCTAATATTTATGGATGGAAAAGTTTTCTCTCACCCAGGAAAATTTTTCGAAGATCATATAAGTGAAATTATTAGAATTGGTGGAAAGTTAATAGAAGTGTTTGGCCCAGAAAATAAAGAGAAAAAAGATAAATACTACAAAATACTGAGATATGTGGCACTATTTCATGATTTAGGAAAATTAACCGACGAAAACCAACAAAAAATAAAAAATTCCGAAAAACTGGCTCATGAACATTCAAAATATGGCGAAGTTATTTTTAATATTTTCTGGAAGTTTTCTGAAAAAGAGTCGAAAAATAGCGATATTAATGAAATTGTAAGTTTCATTATCAGGCATCACCATACCTACTTTAAAAATTTTATTGATAAAGGCGAAAAGTTGTTGAATTTAGACGAGAAAGATAAAGAGAGAATTGGAGAGATAATCTCTAAAATACATGTAATATTAGAAAATTTAAAAGATTTTTTTACACTAGAAGAGATTAATCAAATCTTGAATCTAGAAAAAATAGACATGAATTCAGCGTTAGCTCAAATTAAAAAGAATGAAGATAGTAGGTTAGAGTTATTGAAATATATAAGAGGTCTGGAGACATTTATTGATGTAATTTTCGTCGCGTCTATCTTTTTTATAGCCGATAGAGCAAGCGCTTCTGGTATATCTTTAAGAGAAATTGAGAATGAAATAAATAAAATCCTTAATCCACAGATTTTTTCGAACTTACTCAGAAAATTCGAAGTATATGTAAAAGAGAAGCTAAAAACGAAAAATGAAATTGATTATTATAGAAAAAAATATTATGAAAAGAGTACTGATACCTTTAAGGTTAAATTTAGTGATACTACAAGAGTATATAAAATATTCCTTCCAACTGGAATAGGAAAGACCTATATAGGTTTGAGAGTGGCGTTAGAAATCTCGAATAAATATAAAATCCCTATAGTATATGCATTACCATTCATTAATATAATCGATCAAATTTACGATAGGTTGAGTGAGATTTTCAACAACGAAAAAACGGATATAGTTAGTAAGTTACACCACATTAGTGTAATAGAAGGAAATGATGGGCTTTCTCCATTTGGAGATATTATTAATTTCGAGCTCTCGCCGATATTAATAACTACATTCGTTCAAGTTTTCCATTCTCTTTTCGCTACGGAGCGAGATTTTCTTTTAAGATTACCTTTATTGTTAAATAGTTGTATTATAGTTGATGAGATTCAGGCATTAGACCCCGAAAAGTTCTATTACCCACTTGAAGAATTAGTAAAAACTTTATGCAATATGGGATTCAAAATTAGAATAATCATAATGAGTGCTACAATGCCTCCTATTTTTTCCCAAAATAATAGAGACAATTTTGCAGTTGAGATAACTAGCGAGTTCAGAAATGAATGTTACAAACTATTTAACAGGTATAGGATTAAAATAATAAATAAGGAAATAGAACTAAAAGATTACCAGAAAAAACTACTAAATAAAGTCTTTGGAGAATATAAGGATAAACACAGTATTGGTATTATTTGTAACAAAGTTGAGGAAGCTAAAAAAATTTTTGAAACTTTTAAAAATTTTTTGGGAGACGGTGAGAATTTTACTGACGACAGTATACTAATCCATTTTGAGGAAAATTTAACAGAAAAAATTGAAAAGTTAAAGAATCTGTCAAATTCTGTAGAAAGTGAAATAAAATCAATAGAAGAGTTAAAAAATAGTATCTTTTATACTCTAAGAGAGACGAATTGTATAGGTTATTATAGCAAAAAATACAAAACTTTATTAATATACTTGGCAGCCAATTTAGTTGATGCATCCAAAATGAATAGAATCAAAATTCTTGACAAAATAATGGAGGAAATAAAAAACAATAACTTTTCCTTTCCAGTTAAAATAAAAGAAAAAGAGATAAATCGATTGATAGTTATCTCTACACAAGTAATAGAAGCCGGTGTCGACTTTGACTTCGAGGTGATGTTCAGGAGCTTTGCGCCGTTCGAATCGATAATACAGAGTGCAGGAAGAGTTAACAGAAATAATAAATGGAATATGTGTGGAGAAGTCGAAGTTTATAAAGTAATAATGAACAACAATCTTACTTCTTATCCAATCTATCCAAAATTTCTTATAGAGAAAACAGTAAAGTTATTTAATAAAAATTCGAGTAAAGAAAATCAAGAAAATGTAGTAGAATTATCAGAAGAGCAGGTATTAGATTTAGCAGAAAATTACCTTAAAAGCTTTATTTACATGCAGAATGAGGATTTTATTAACTATTTGAAATTTATGAAGTTTGAAGAAATTAGTAAAAATTTTAGAGTTGTTGACTCAGTTATTGGAACTTTAAGATTAATTTTAGATTTAAGCGAAATATCGAATAAAATAGAAAAGCTAAGAGAATTGATAAAAGATAAAGATTACAAAAAGAAAAGATACATTTACCAAAAAATTATTTCTTATGTGTATCTTCTTCAAGCAAAAGTTTACTTAAAAAAAGAAGGATTGAATAAACTTCTAGAACTTGCTAGAGGCGGAAATGTTAAAATTTATTGTACCTCTTCTGTTTTTAAAAAAGATAAAATAGTAGATATAGAAGATTTAATGAGTGTAAGCCAACTTTTTGTAACAGAAAAGCCGATTTATGATAAATTAACTGGATTTAATTTTGTAAGTGAGGATATAACTTATATTTTATGAAAGATAAAAATTTTGAAGGGAAAAATTTTATTTCACCATTATCGTCTTTATCAGAGGTAGATACAGAAATGTTAATAGGCGGTACTAAGGTAAATTATTTTGTCCACTGCAAAACTCAACTTTGGTTATTCTCTCATTTAATTTTACAAGAAAAAGACTCCGAACTTGTAACCTTGGGTAAGATTTTAGAATCCTTATTTTTCAAGGAAGTGAAAGTGAAAAATGTTCTTATAGACTCTAAAATTTCAATCGATCTTATTAGGAGGGGAGAAAAACTAATAATTCAAGATATCAAAAAATCTTCAAAATTTGAAAAAGCTCATTATTATCAACTGCTTTATTACCTTTGGTATCTCAAGAAAATTAAAGGCATTGCAAATCTAGAGGGTATAATAAGTTATCCAAATGAAAGAAAAGCTATCAAAGTTGAACTAACCGAAGAAAAAGAAAGGGAAATTGAAAAAATTCTAAAAGAAATCAATGAAATAATTTCTAAACCAAAACCTCCTCTGCCAGTTTATAAAAAATATTGTAGAAAATGCGCCTATTTTGAGTTCTGTTTTGGAGATACTTAAAATTATGATTAAAATTAAATTTTATGGTTAAAGTAAACTTGTTTATAACAAGAAATGGAATTCTTAAAAGAAGTCAAAACACAGTTTATTTAGTCTTTAAAAATGAGAAAGGGGAATTAGAGAAAAAAGCCTTGCCAATAGAAAAAATTTATGCAATTTACACTCATGGCAGAATAACGATTCGTTCTGGCGCCTTAAGCTATTTAATGAAGCATGGAATTCCTGTTCATTTTTTCAATAAGTTTGGTTTTTATGAAGGCAGTTTTTATCCGAGAGAAACTTTGGTTTCCGGCAGTTTGCTAGTAAAACAAGTCGAGTATTATCTGGATAAAAACAAAAGACTAGATCTAGCTAGAAAATTTGTTAAAGGAGCAGCACAAAACATTCTAATAAATTTGAAATATTATGAAAAAGAAAATGCTGATTTAAACGAAGATATAGAAGAAATTAGAGAACTTCTTTCAAAGTTACCAGCAGTCAACTCTATAGAAGAGTTGATGGCTATAGAGGGAAACATTAGAGAAATTTATTATCAAGCATGGAACAAGTTTTTGCCAGAGAAATTTAAATTTGAAAAGAGAAGTAGACAGCCACCAGAAAATATGATTAATGCATTAATAAGCTTTGGAAATTCACTAGTTTATTCTGTTTGCCTAACTGAAATTTATAATACTCAACTAAATCCGACAATTAGCTACTTGCATGAACCTTTTGAAAGGAGATTTTCTCTTTCTCTAGACTTGGCAGAAATATTTAAGCCCTTATTAGCTGATAGGACAATCTTCAAACTCATCAAGCAGGATAAAATCGATGAGAGCTATTTCCAAAAAGAACTTAATTATTGTATTTTAAATGAAAAAGGCAAAAGAGCTTTTCTTCAAGCTTTTGATGAAAAACTGAAAACAACAATAAAACATAGGAAACTTAAGAGAAGTGTAAGCTATCAAAGATTGATAAGGTTAGAATGCTATAAACTGACTAAACATCTGCTTGGAATTAAAGAGTATGAACCATTTGTAATCTGGTGGTAGGATGTATGTTATTATCGTTTATGATGTTAATGTTCAAAGAGTTAATAAAGTTTGCCAGTTTTTGAGAATGTTTTTACATTGGGTTCAAAATTCTGTTTTTGAAGGAGAATTAACAGAAAGCGAGTTAATGAGAGTTGAGATGGGGCTAAAAGAAATAATTAATGAAAATGAAGATTCAATAACAATTTACATTTTCCCGAATGAGAAAATTCTAGAAAGAAGGTTCATAGGTATAAGAAAGAACGAGCCAACTTTTATATTATAGTTAGGGTGTTTTTGCTCTCAATAGTCGTGAAGCTTTATAAATACTTTAGATTTTTATAACTTCACGACTAATTTTCCTATTACAAGAGAGCAAAAGGCGAATAAAGGCGGTGGCGCCACGGGTTAAAATCAGACTAGTGTAGGATTGAAATAAATTGTCATACCAATTATGTATGAAAAGTGTTGCAGGTTAAAATCAGACTAGTGTAGGATTGAAATTTAATTTCTAAAAACCTTATAAAAAAATTAAATTTGAAGTTAAAATCAGACTAGTGTAGGATTGAAATTTATTATCAACTCCTTCTTTTCAAAACTTCAACTTTTGTTAAAATCAGACTAGTGTAGGATTGAAATTTTTTCTCATAGCTCCTCAATTGAGTAATAACGATTTGTTAAAATCAGACTAGTGTAGGATTGAAATATATATCTCCAGAAAATCTTTTTTCGTAAGTTTAGGGTTAAAATCAGACTAGTGTAGGATTGAAATATATCTTTATCCCAACATATGACATTCCAATATTCACCATAATGTCTTTCCTTTAGTTAAAATCAGACTAGTGTAGGATTGAAATTAGCTCAATCCTACAACCGTTTTATCTTGCCATTCTGTTAAAATCAGACTAGTGTAGGATTGAAATCTACCTACATACAGTAGTAACAACTTTTGTGAAGGTAATGTTAAAATCAGACTAGTGTAGGATTGAAATACGAAGATGTAGGTAATGCTGGAATAACATACGGAGAATATTTCGTTAAAATCAGACTAGTGTAGGATTGAAATACTACCCCACTAATAAGAAGTGGTGTAGATTATGCTTGGTTAAAATCAGACTAGTGTAGGATTGAAATACAGATTTCGAGTTCATGCTTCCTACTGGAAAAAAGATAAGGTTAAAATCAGACTAGTGTAGGATTGAAATTTAGAATGTTTTTTCTTCACTTCTTCAATCAAACCCATGTCTTTCAGCTTGTTAAAATCAGACTAGTGTAGGATTGAAATGAAATAAATAAAGTGAAAAACACGGCGAATAATCCAGTGTTAAAATCAGACTAGTGTAGGATTGAAATTTTGCTACTGTTGGAATAACAAACTCAACATTTCTGGGTTAAAATCAGACTAGTGTAGGATTGAAATATATCGATATTATCAGAAATAAACACTTCTGTATCTCGTTAAAATCAGACTAGTGTAGGATTGAAATTTAAGCATAAAGCTTTCAGCCAAATCTCTCCATTCTTTGTTAAAATCAGACTAGTGTAGGATTGAAATGGAGTAAGTTCATACTTTTCCATGTTTATGTAATAAAGTGTTAAAATCAGACTAATATAGGATTGAAAGAAAAAGAATGTAATGGTTCTGGCGATGCGAATGGAGAGTTAAAATCAGACTAATATAGGATTGAAAGGTAAAAGTATAAGCATATTTTTTGTATTCATCTAAAGTTAAAATCAGACTAATATAGGATTGAAATTTCAACCGAAACAATAATAATAGCTAAAATTAAAGAATGAATAAACTAGTTTGAATTATAAACTCATATTTTGCTTTTTAGATATTAATTATTCGTGGTTTCAGTTTTTGAAACTTTTGAATCATAAGAAGTTTCTTGTAAAGAACATAAAACAATTTTTGGTTTTTACTGCGAAAATATTTTACAGATTTTATTATAAAAACTGTATTGAAAAAATATCAAGAAACAAACTACATAACTTTAGTTTATATTTCAGTTGTCGACAAAAATCGACAGTTTTTACTGAAAAATTTAAACATTAGAGATAAAAATTAGAAAGGAAAAAGAATTTAAGAAACTAGAGTTATTATCTCTAGGATCTTTAGTTTTAAATTTAACTGTCGAGTCTAACCGACACTTCTTATCGATGTATGGGTATACTCTAAGAGGGTAAAAGTTGGATGAAAATGGCTAAAGATAAATCGCATACAGTCCCAGGTACTCTCCTCCTAAAGGATTTTTATATATAGACTTTACAATATTAAATTAGTGAATAGAAAAAGAGGTTGTGATAATGAAGACTATAGAAAATTTTGAGGAAAATAGCGATAATATATTCGATAAAGTTTTTGAAATCTTTCCGATCTCATACTTAAAGGAAGTTCGCTCTGAAGATTACTTGAAGAGAATAAGCGAATTGATAAAAGTTAGTTGCATAAAATTTCGTGATATTTGTATTCCTCCTGAAGCTTTTGAATTTACAGTAAAATGGAACGAACTACCACTTGACTACAAAATAAAGCCAGAAGGAGCGCTAAAAGAAACTTTAATAGCTTTAATGAAAGAAAAGATGAAATCAACGAAAATAAAGAAACTTATTAAGGAAACTAAAGTACCGAGAGCGAGCTTTTACAGGTTTCTTAATGGAGAGCATATAAGCATTAAAAATTTAGTAAAACTGCTAGAGTATCTAAATTTCAGTTTGGAGCCTGATGAAGAGCAACTCTCTATTGTAGCAGGCAGTAAGGTAATAAAAAGAGATAGAAAAAGGCTAAAAGAACTTATCAATTCTATTACTAATAGAGAAGTTGAAGTAAAATTGCATTGGTTTCATACACATGACATACTATTAAAAATTCCAAATGAATTATGGAAAAAGATAGCCGAAATAGTCGAACTAAAATATTTAAACTTTACACTTTTTTGCAATGCTGCAAAAATTTCACATTCTCTTTTTGAAGAAGGGTATAGAAGTAAACTAAGAGCAATAAGAGCTAAAACGTTGAGGAGCATGCTTGAAGCCCTTTCAATCCCTCCAGAATCTTTGAAAGATGATGAGATAATTCCCATTAATCCCAAAGGAAATCCGTTAAGAAAGTTTTTATCAAGGTTTGAGCCAATAGTAAAAGATATTAAAAAAATTATACCGAAACTTGAAGCTAAACCTGAAGAAAACAGACGCAAAAACATAGAAATGAACGAATTCGTTGCTGAAGAAATCGGGATCCATATGGGAGACGGGATGACGAATGTTTATCTTAACAAATCCAATGGAAAGAAAGTATACTTGATTAAAATTTCTGGGGATCCTATCGAAGACAAGCCCTATTACGATTTTTGGGTGAAACCATTGATTTTTGTAGGATATGGTAAAGAGGTTACGCCAAAATTGTTAAAATGGAATGAGTATGGAGTAAGGTTTAATTCGAAAGACATAATACTATTCAAACATAAACTAGGATTGCCGTTAGGAGAAAAGAAGAGCATGAAGATTCCGAAAGAGATTAAAGAAAACGAAGAATTCTTGAAAAGGTTCCTAAGAGGAGTATTTGATACCGATGGAAGTATAACATTTATACGCGAAGCAGATAGAATACCAACAATTCCTGAAATTCTATTGTCTAGTCCAGATAGAGTATTTATGTCTGAAATCGCTAATGCATTATCTAAATTAGGTTTTGATTTTTCTCAAGGCAAAGGAAAGGTATCTCGAATTGCAATACAAGGAGAAGAAGGTGTTAGTCTATTTTTAAAAGAAATAGGACTAAGAAACTTAAAACACTTATCAAAATGGCTTATCTACAAGCATTATGGCTATTGTCCCATACACACAGATCTTTTAACAAGGTTACTAATTTTAGAAGGAAAAATAAATCCCAAAGTTCTATTGTAGAATTACTTTAGACTTTGCTCAACTTCATAGACAAATTTTCTCATTCTACAAAGAGTGTCAGGATTAAAGCTTATGGAGGTTATCCCACACTTAACAAGAAATTCTGTGAATTTCGGATTTATGCTAGGCGCCTGGCCACATATAGATATGGTTTTTCCATGCTTACGCGCTCCTTTTATCACTTGTTTTATAGCTTTAAGTACAGCAGGATTCATTTCATCAAAATACCCCATGTTAGCAAGCAAAGCAGAATCTCTGCTAACGAGCAAAATTCCCATTACAAGATCATTGGAACCTATGGAAAATCCATCAAAATATTTGCAAAACTCTTCTATCAAGAAAACTGTCGAAGGTACTTCTATCATCGCCCATATTTGAAAGTTTTTCATTCCACGCTTCAATCCTTCCTCTTCCATTATTTTCAAAACTTTTTCAACTTCCCATGTTGTTCTAACAAAAGGCAACATAACCCAAACATTATCTAGCTTATACTCTTCTCTAACTTTTCTAATCGCTCTGCATTCCAATCTAAAGGCTTTTTCAAATTGTGGAGAAATATAACGAGAAACTCCTCTCCAACCCATAAGAGGATCCTCTTCTTGTGGTTCATACTTTTCTCCACCTACTAATTGTCTATATTCATTCGTCTTGAAATCGCTAAACCTTACAACAACAAATCTTGGATAAATAGCTTTTGCAACCATTGCTATTCCTTCTGCAAGCTTATCAATGTACTTTTGCTCTTCTCCTTTTTCAATCATATAATTAGGATGCTCTTTAATCCATTCTGCAATTATAAATTCAATTCTCATCAAACCAATTCCATCAAAAGGCAAATTCTTGTATTTCTCAATCTCCATTGGCACCCCAAGGTTCATTAAAATTTTTGTTCTTGTTTTTAGCTTTGCAACTTCCTCTGGAGAAACTTCATATATTTTCTCCCTTTCTAACAATTCTTTAATCTCCCCTTCGTAAACTAATCCATTTCTTGAATCAAGAGTTATCATCATTCCATCTTTCAAAACTTCTAACGCATTAGAAGCTCCAACTATGCAGGGAATACCGAGCTCTCTTGATACTATTGCAGCATGAGATGTCATACCACCTTCAGTTGTTATTATTCCACTGGCAATTCTCATAAATGGAACCCAGTCTGGAGAAGTCATCTTTGTAACAAGTATATCTCCCTTTTCAAGTTTTTGTCTCGCTTCTTCTATTGTCAGACAAACTTTAACTTTTCCAATGGCTACTCCAGGAGAAGCTGGCAATCCTTTTAGAATTGGTGGCCTTTCGACAATTATCTTTGATTCCTTCTTCTCATAAAATACAGTTACTGGTCTAGATTGCACCAAATAAACTTTTCCATTTTCGCTAGCCCATTCAAAATCTTGTGGAAATTGATAATGTTCTTCCAGTTTTCTTGCTAAACTCCAAAGCTGTTTTATTTCATCTTCGCTCAAACACAAAGCCTTTCTCATATTTTCAGGAACTTCTATTTCTTCTAGTTCTCCACCTTCTTTCGTTATTTTCATCTTTTCCTTAGTACCAACATGACTTTCCAAAACCTTTCCACTTTCTTTATCAATAACATAAGTGTCTGGATTAACTTCCCCACTAACAACAGCTTCTCCTTGACCATAGGAAGCTTCTACAACAATTTTATTTTTCTCTCCAGTAACAGGATGAATTGTGAAAGCAATTCCAGCTTTATACTTTCCTTGTAAATATTCTTCTTTGCTCAAAACTCCGAGCTGTTTTTGGACAACTACTGCAATATAAACTTTTTCATGTTTGAAACCTTTTTGTTGTCTATAGAATGTTGCTCTTGCGGTAAACAAACTCGCCCAACATTTTTGAACGGCTTTAACAACATCTTCCTTACTTTTTATGTTTACCAAAGTTAGTTGCTGACCGGCAAAACTGGCTGTGTTATGTGTAAAAATACCGTTTGCATTAAAGTTTTCTGCAAAAGGTACAACAAAATCATAAACAAATCCCTCATACTCTACTTCCTCTACTTTAACGATTTTATCCCAATACACATCTTTAAATAAAATTTCCTCTATTTTGTCTTCCACTCCAAATTTTTCTGCTTTAGCCAATAATAGTTTCTGGCCGCCTTTAACTACTCCAGCGTTCCAAGGAAGGAAACCTTTTAAAAACCTACCATTCTCATCTCTTTCTGATATCTCTACCTCTTCTCCCTCTATTGTTTGTTCTTCGTAAAAAATTTTATGACAATTTAAACATCTATACCTTTTTTTGTTTTTGTAAGGGGAAGTTATTTCCAGTTTTCCTTTACAGATCGGACAAAAACGTACTTTTATTTTTCTTCCAAATTTATCTAGTAGAAGCTCTTTCACATTCAATTTATAACTTTCAATTTCATCATGCTCTACTTCATCCTCTATTTCAATTTTTTTAGCGGAAAACTTAGAGATTTCTAGAGCAAGTTTATATGAGTATTTTTTAGGAATAATAATCCTGTATGCTTTCTTTTTTCCTTCTCTTTTTCCAATAAAGGTCAAATAGCCTAAAGAAGATAAGAAATAAAGAAGCTCATACGCCAAACTTTCAAATTTCGTTGTAAATTCGAACCTTTCTCCAGATAGACAGCCGTCTCCGTCGAAATATCCTGCAATTAAGGAAATTTTTAAATTTCTTTTTAGATTGAATAAAAGACCATTTATGCTTTTTACATTCTTTCCTTTACCCTTTCCTAATTTTTCCTTAACTGTTAGTAGTTTTATTAATCTAGCTAATGGTGCAGATTCGACCCTAACATCTAAACCATTGTCCTTTGGATTTAGTCCAAGCTCTTTAAATGCTTCTATACATTTTTTTCTGATTTTTTCGTCCTTTGACGTAATTATAATTTGATTCTTATAGATAGTGCCATCAGCTATAATTACTCCTAACAGATATGCAAAATTTTCAGTTATTTTTATTTTAGATGGAATTGCATTCTCTTGCGAAATTTTATTTGAAACGTAAATCTTGCCATCAATAACATTGAATTTAATTTTGTTTTTTCTAAAGAATTCTCCTACATCAATTTCGTCAACAGTTTCCTCTACTGAAAATCTTCTTAAACATGGAATTAAACAATCTATTCCTTCCTCTAGAAATGTCGGAAATATATTTAAATCTTTATCAAGAACTATCAAAGAATGATCCTTTGTTAATAGGATTTCTCTTCCGCTTCTTAGTTTAACTTTATAAAGTTTATCCTTTATATAATGCTTGTATACTCCAGCCCTTTTCCATTTTACTTCTCCTTTTTCAAAAGAGAGTACTTCTAAACTCTTGCCATTAGCTAGTTCACATATTTTGCTTATCTTATCAACAACAACTTCACCATCAATTTTCACGATAACATACGAATCCGTAATAGACGGAACATCTTCAGCTGTAGCAGAACTTCTTACAGCAACATACTCTTCTTCTTTTCCAAACTCTTTTGACAACTTTTCATAAGCTTCGATTATTTCCCTTTCTATTTCTTCAGGCATTTTTTCGTTTTCAATTAATTCTCTAATCTTTTTTGTATTTTCTTCAAGATTTGTTGGATTGTTAAAATCTGTTTCTTTCAAAATCTTCAAAATTTTTCCCTTTAATTTAGTTTTCCTCAAAAACTCTTTGTAAGCTTCAGCAGTAACAACAAAAGCTTGCGGGACAGGTAATCCTGCATTGTACATTTCTCCTAAATTAGCAGCTTTTCCTCCAACTAGAGACAAATCGTTTTTTGATAATTCTTTCAGCCATTTTATGAATTTCATAAAAGTTATTGCTTTCTAAATAAAAAAAGTTTATGAGAGTTGGAGTGCTTTTTAGTGGAGGAAAAGATTCAACTTTAGCTTTGATCAAAGCTAGTAGTGAACATAAGATAGAATGTTTAATTTCTATGGTATCAGAAAATCCAGAGAGTTACATGTTTCATGTACCAAACGCTACATTAACTAAATACCAAGCAGAAGCAATGGAAATTCCTATAATTCAAAAATTCACCAAAGGAGAAAAAGAGAAAGAATTGGGTGACTTAAAAAAAGCTATTGAAGAAGCAAAAGAAAAGTTTGGAATTGAGGGCATTGTTATTGGCGCAATTAAGTCGAATTATCAGTATTTGAGAATAAAAAATATTTGTGATGAGCTAAAACTTGAATTAATTTCTCCACTTTGGCAAATGGATGAGGAAGAAGAATTGAAAGAAGTTTTAAAAGAAGGAATTAAAGCGGTAATTGTTTCAGTTTCTGCTTATCCATTAACAAAAGATTTTCTTGGAAAAGAAATAGATGGTTCAATTGTCAAAAAGTTCATTGAGTTTAGAGAGAAATTTGGCTTTAATCCATCTGGCGAGGGAGGAGAATATGAAACTTTTGTGATAGATGCTCCAATTTTTAAGAAAAGAATTTCTATTGAAGATTTTGAGATTATTTGGGAAGTAAATTCTGGGTATTTAAAGATTAAAAAAATAAAACTCGAGGGAAAACCTATCGAAGAATAATATTCCCAAATATAGAGACTTTTGTTTTTCTTTAGTAATTTCTTCTCTGTATTTTAAGAAACACGAGGAATAAAATTAAAGCTGTTAAAGAAAATACGAAAGAAAAAGGAGAAAGAAAATTATAAGAGATACTTTGAGCTGTTATGCTATGTGGCGAAAATGTTGAAAATAAAAAGAAAAAGGATATAAGTGTGGATAGGGATAAAAAAGACAAAATCGTCAAAATAATGATACTACGATATTTTTCTCTTTCTCTATTTCTTTTTTCGAGATAATTCTTCGTAGTTTCAAGTGTTATTTCTATAATTTTTTTATATAATTCTTCTCCTTTTGGCGGATTATCAAGTAATTTTTCTACTTTTTCAACGGGTAAGTAATCAACAATTTCAGCTAGTTTTATTTTTTGCTCTAGCTTATATTTTTCATATCTCAAAAAGTTATATTTTTCTAACATTTCTCTTATGATTTTATCTCTATTAGCAAGAGCATTTACATATTTTTGAAACGCTTCTGGATTATTAATAATATATTCTTGTGCTGCTGTCGAATTTCCAAAATCTTTATTTAAGTAATCCTTAACATAAGTTGCAAGTTTTTTGAAAACTTCCCTTTCAATCTCTTTTATCTCTTCGATTTTCCTTTCATATTCGGGTAAATGATCCTTTATATTTTTTAACTCATGGATAGAGGTCCCCATCCTCTCTGTAAGCAAATTAGTTAAAAAATTCATGACTGTTTTGTATATTTCTTCTGCCATATTTAGTCATTTTATTTCTACTTTTAAAATTGTTGTTATTAAGCTTAAGTATATGTTTCAGACTTTCAAATAAACTCGACAATATGCCTCAAGAATTTATATTTGAAATAAATTCCATGTATGAGAAAAACAACCATTGGGCTGAAAGACGAGATACACAAAAACCTGTAGGTGAAGCTTTAGAAAAGTATGGAAGTACAAGAAAACTTTCTCTTTTAATAAACGAAAAATTAGGGTAAATTTCATCTCTAAAATAAGAGGAAAAGAGACGCCTTACAATAAAGCTTTGAAGAAAAATCGGAAGGAAAGAAATAGAAAAATTAATTGAAAAAGGTTTGGAAGATGCTATAAGACTCTAGATAAGTTAGAAAAATGAATCATTCCAACAGTATTAATAGAGGAATTTGTTTTTGCCCTTAATATTCTCGGAGTGAAAAGGCGATTTGATAGTCAAAAAGATTGATGAAATTTTAGCGAGCGAAAATATACAGATCTAACCGACTACAAAGGAAGAAATTAAAAATGCTACTTCCATTCTTGTTTGATAAAGAATGTCTTTTAAAAAGTTTAATGATAAACTCATTCTTTCTTTTGCGAGAAGAAAGAAGGTAGGAATTTTAACTTTTGATAAAGGTTTGAAAAAGGGAATTTAAAAAGTATGAAGTAGAAGCGATAATCTATTTGCTTAGGTAGAAATAAAAAAGAAAAACAAAAGAGAGGTATGATACTTATTTATCCGTTCTTAGGGTTTTGCGCATATAGATACATTAAAGGTAAGAAACTTTATAAAAGACTGCGCCGGGGGTGGGATTCGAACCCACAAGGGCGTTAAAGCCCACCGGTTTTCTTCATATCTCAGATCTCGATAACTCGAGACCGGTGCCATACCAGTTAGGCGACCCCGGCCCCATAATAAGTTATTATTAGCAAAGTTTAGAAAACTTCAGTTCCAGAATGTTTGCCTTCTATTGCTTTTACTATTTCTATTGGATTTCTACCATCAATTACTATAAGTTTTATTTTCTTTTCTTTCAAGAGTTTTGCCGCTTTCAAATCAAAAAGCCTGTATTCTCCTGGTTTTTGTGGATTCTTAGAAATTATCATGATAAATTCATCGTAGCTTAATCTCTCAAACTTTTTCGCATCTTTAAACTTATTTGGATCTTTATCGTAAATCCCGTCTACATTCGTAGCGTTAACAACAAGATCAGCATTAACTAAAGAAGCAAAATAGGCTGAATCAAAATCAGTGGAACAGCCAACATCATATCCTGCGCAAACAAGAACATTCTTTCCAAAATACTTTTTAACTTCTTTTGAGGCTTCCTTCAAGCTTTTCCATTTAACAAGATAAGAATTTTTTATGAATGTGGAAAGTGTTGCAGCGTTTATATGAGTTGCCATTATTCCTATAAAATCAAGCATTTCATTATTTGCTTTAGCTTTTCTAGCTATGCTTTGATAAATTCTTGCTGTTGTTCCACCGCCACAAACAACGATAACTTTATGCTTTTTTGAAATTTCATTGACGACATCGGCATACTTTTTGAAGTTTTTATAACTTAGGTCCTTAGTCAGTAAAGAGCCCCCGATTGAGACCACAATCTTCATATTTTGTTTTATCAGTTAACATTAAGTAACTTAATTAATAAGACTCGCAAATTTTTAATAATTGTAAGATTCTAGAATAGCTCAAGAAATGGTATTCGTTTAGCGATAGATAATTCATTCTTTTAAATAATTTCGCTCTATCAGTCGTTTTAATGACTTTGAACTTTCTATCTTTATATACCTTATACATTCCTGCATATATGTGAGTATAACCACTTCTTCTTAAAAACGAGATCCAATTGTTGTATTCTTCCTTCGTTATTGGTTTTATCCAAAGTGGTCTTTTTATGTTAGGATTAATAGGTTCGTACCACAGACGTTTATCAATATATTTTATCACTTTAAAAAGATCATCCGGTCCTGCTCGCTTAATATAAATTACCTTAAAATTTTTGTCATGCCATTCTTTTCTTATTATCTTTAAGGATTCTGGCTCATTTATACTTCCAATACTGGGATCCAGCCACTGCATTTTTCCTTTTTTTGTTAGATGGTAAGGAGCCTCCTTTATAAATCTCCTTGTGAATTGTAGACCATCTGGCCCACCAAAGCAATAGAGAGGATATTTTTCTGGAACGTTAGGAGCAGCGATTGTCGGCCCGTTGAAAATAATTAAATCAAATTTCATGCCATATACAGGTTCGAACAAATCACCTATTTTAAATTCGATTTTTTCCTCTAGATTATTGAGAATAGCATTAAATTTTGCATACTTTATCGCTTTTGGGTTAATATCAGTAGCTATTACTCTTTCGGCTTTTTCTGCGGTAAAAAGGGCTATTATTCCCGATCCTGTTGCTAAGTCCAAGACTACATCTCCATCTTCTACTATAGCCTTTTTTGCAAGATATGGCGACTCATAAGGCAAAATTGGCCAAACATCATCCCTCCTTCTTATAAATCTACCGTTTCTAATTCGATGAATTGAAAACAGAAAGTCTGTGCAAATGAATTTTCCTGAAAGTGGGAATACCTGAACGTTAGCTCTAATGCGATCTCCAACTTTTCGTAATATTCCTGTCTTTATGAGAGGAGATACATCTATGCCTAATTTATCAATTTTATCAATTTCAACGTCTTTCTCATGAAAAAATATTTCAATATAAATTCGCTTGCTTTTTCTATACAACTGCTCCAATACAGGTTTACAGGATTTAATTACTTTCTTACTCACAATAGTTAATTCCTTCATATTTTAGTATGAAAAAGATAACTATTTAAATCTATAGCTTAAAAAATATATTTTTTAAAATATTTTTTAATTAAGTCTTATTTACCTCATCAATAATTGTTTTTGTAGGATTATAACCCTGAAACTTCAATTTTGGCTTAAGGTCAGAGTAATTTAAAATTAGATTAAACTTAAATTATGAGAGTTTTTCAAAAAGAGATAAAAATCAAAACAAAAGGATCAAATGATTTTATTGATATTACCGAAAAAGTTGAAGAAATCGTTAGAGAAGCAAAAGTTAAGAATGGAATTGTAGCTTTGAATTCGCTTCATAACACTGCTTGTTTGATAATACAAGAAAACGATGAGACAATTTTTGAAGATATGAAAAAGTTTTTTGATAAAATTTTGCCTTTGAATGAAAAATATAGCCATAGCTATGAAGGAAGCTTAAATGCAACAGCTCATTTAAAATCAAATTTGCTATCTCAGTCAATAACGCTTCCAATAAAAAATGGAAATCTTGTCCTTGGAGCGTGGCAAAGAATAATTTTTGTTGAGCTTTTTGAGCCAAGGGAAAGAACAGTTTTTGTTACAATATTGGGTGAGTGAATGCAGTTAAAAAATATAGAGCTAAGAGAATACCAAAAAAACATAGCTAACACTTGCCTGAAAGGAAATACTTTAGTCGTTTTGCCAACTGGTTTAGGCAAAACTATAATTGCGATTTACGTTGCAGTTAAAAGAATAGAGCAATTTCCAGATGGTAAGATATTGTTCATGGCTCCTACTAGACCATTAAATGCACAGCACGTTAAATCCTTTCTTCAATTTACAGATTTGAGTAGCGAGGAAGTTGTTTTAATAACAGGGAAAATAAGGCCAGAAAAAAGAATTGAGTTGTACAAGAAAGCAAGAGTGATAGTTGCTACTCCGCAAACAATAGCAAACGATTTAAAAGAAAATAGAATACATCTAGAAAATTTCGTTCTTGCAGTTTTTGATGAAGCACATAGAGCTGTTAAAGATTATTCATATACTGAAGTTGCAAAAGCATATTTGATACAAGCAAAAAATCCATTGATAATTGGTTTGACAGCTTCTCCAGGTGGAGAGGAGGAAAGAATTAATGAAGTAATGAATAATCTTTTTATCAAGTTTGTTGAGATAAGAACAGAAAGCGATCCAGATGTTAGGCCTTATGTTAAGGAAGTAGAAAGAGAATATGTTTATGTTGAATTGCCACCTGATTTAGAAGAAATAAGAAAGAAATTGCTTGAAGTTTACGATGAAATTTTAGAATGGTTGAAAGAGCACATGTTCATAAAATCTAAAGATGTTTCTAAAAAAGAGCTTTTGAATCTTCAAAACTCATTGATAGCTAGTTATGAGAGAGGAATGGAAAATCCAATAAACATTTGGGGAATGATAAAAGTTTCGCAAGCTTTGAAAGTATTATATGCTATAGAACTTCTTGAAACTCAAGAAATAAGCGTTTTTGCTGATTATTTGAGAGAGCTTCAAGCTAGCAAAAAAAGAGCAGAGAAACTTTTGATAACTCACAAGAATTTCAGAGAAATATTTAGCAAATTAGATGAAATAGAAAAGAAGTATAAGGTACATCCTAAAATGGAGAAATTACTTTCGGTAATAAAAGCTATTTTAAAAGAGAATGAAAAAAATAGAGCAATAGTCTTTGCAAATTACAGAGATACTGTCGAGAAGATAAAGAATTTTCTTTTAGAGAGTGGTATAAAAGCAGAAATGTTAGTGGGGCAAGCAAAGAAAGGAGGAAAAGGATTGAGTCAGAAAGAGCAAATTGAAATCGTTAGGAGATTTGCTAATAACGAATTTAATGTTTTGGTTTGTTCTAGTATTGGTGAAGAAGGACTTGATATAGCTTCAGTTAATTATGCTATATTTTACGATGCTGTGCCAAGCGAGATAAGAGCTATACAAAGAAGAGGAAGAGTAGGTAGGCAAACTGAAGGAAAGGTAATATTTATTTTGACTAAAGGAAGCAGAGATCAAGCTTATTTCTTTTCTTCTTTAATAAAAGAAAAAAAGATGAAAAGGATGTTGAAAAATATTAGAAATGCTAGGAAAAAAGGTAGCTTAATAGATTGGTTGAAGTGATTTTATGGAAAGGCAGTTAACCCTCTCAAACAATATTGTTTTTGTAGATTATAGAGAGGAGAAGATTGCAAATTTATTGGAAAAAATGGGGTGTAAAATTGTAAGAATGAATTTACCAATAGGAGATTTTGTTGTTAATGATGTGGGCATTGAAAGGAAAAGTTTTGAAGATTTCATATCTTCTATTATAGACGGGAGAATTTTTGAGCAAGCTAATTCATTATCTTCTGCGTTCAAAAAACCAATCATTATAGTAGAGGGATTTGGTGTTGTTGAAAGAATTCATGAAAATTCTTTTTATGCAACACTTGCTTATATTGTTTCTAAATCTAATGTCACAATTTTTAGAACAAAAAATGAAGAAGAGACAGCGAAGCTGATTTATTGGATAGCAAGAAAAGAATTTGAGAATAGTGGAAATGCTGGATTCAAAATTAAAGAAAAGAAAGTTAATGTTCAAACTATTCAAGAAAGAATATTAGCAGCTTTTCCAGGAATATCAACAGTATTAAGCAAAAGGATACTAAAAAAGTTTGGTAGTTTGAAGAAATTTTTTAATGCTAGTGAGAAGGAATTGATGGAAGTTGATGGTATAGGAGAAAAAACTGCTAAAAGAATTAGGAAGGTAATAGAGGAGGAGTATAAAGGTGATTGATTGAGAAGTATAATAGTTGGGTTTGATGCAGGTTTAAACTCGGCAATTGCTATACTATCTACTGAAGGAGAGTTGTTAAAACTTTCGACTTTTAGAGGATATAACAAAGGAGCTATAATTAGAGAAATTTTAAAGGTTGGAAGACCAATCTTAATTTCCACTGATAAAAAAGAAACACCGAAAGCAGTTAAAGATTTAGCTAGAACTTTTGGTTGTAGAATTTTAAGGCCAAAAAGAGACTTGAGTAGGGAAGAAAAAGAGGAGATTGTAAAAGAATATAAAGAAAAAATAGAAGATACTCACCAATTGGATGCTCTTGCTTCGGCCCTTTTCTCTTACAGAAAAATAAGAAGAAAGATAGAGCTTGTAGAAATCTATCTCAAAGAAAAAAACTTGTTAGAGTATAAAGACGATGTATTATTTTACCTTTTCAGACTAAAGGGAACGAATTTAGAACAGATAATAAAAATGCTTTTAGGTAAAAGCGAAGAAGAAAAAGAACAAGTTGAAACAGTAAAAGAAAGAAGTGGAGAAGAAATTTTGGCTGAACTCTTAAAAGAGAGAATAGAATTGCAAAGACAATTAAAAAAACTTAAAGATGAGATATCTTTCTATAAAAAACTTAAATTGAAGTTCGACGAACTATTGGATTACAAAACCAGGTTTGAAAAGCTTAATCATTATTTCAACTTGTTAAAAGACATAGAAAAAGCAAGAAGCATGGGTTTGCAACCAGTTTTGAAATTAGAGAAAATTGAAAACTTAGAAGAAATAGATGCTTACATAGGATTGGAAGGTAGAATAATTTTTTCTAACGATAAGGAAGCTTTTGGCCTTTTAAATAAGTATGGAATTAAATGCTTAATGACTGAAGAGTTTTTTGAAAAGCAAATGAAATACCCAATATTTAGAATTGATAAGAATGAGCTAAAGGAAGTTGGTAACGTTTATGGTATTGAAGAAAAGAAATTAGATTCTATGTTGAAAGATGTGTTAAAGGAGGAATTGAAAAAATGGATAGAAGAAGAAAGAGAAAAGATCTAATTTTGACGTTTCTAGATTTTGTATTGATGCTAAATCTACTTTCAATACCACTTTATGTTTTTATTTCTTTTGATATTCAGCTAAAATTTCTTAAGAATTTTGAGGCGTTTCTAGTTTCAAGATTACTAAACTTCATTGGATTAACTTCAAAGGCGGAGGAAAACTTTATAATAATCGATAATAAAATATACGAGATTTCTTGGGATTCTACTGGCTGGAAAAGCCTATACACACTTTTTGCTCTAATCGCATCAACACCAATCTACAATAGAAGAAAAATAAA
>OFEJ01000098.1_pt1 | contig 26354 bp, 24 predicted proteins | sample 1521051 | NCBI WGS metagenome assembly OFEJ01 (sample SAMN06268701, study PRJEB24108) | sediment metagenome | isolation source: Joseph's Coat, Yellowstone National Park, Wyoming, USA | place: USA:Joseph's Coat, Yellowstone National Park, Wyoming, USA | reverse complement strand
GGGGGGCGCGAGGGTCGAGGTGAAGGGGGTCCAGGAGCTGGAGCTGATCCCCAAGGTCGTCGAGCTGGAGGTGCAGAGGCAGAGGGCGCTCCTCGAGATCAGGGGCGAGCTGAGGAGGAGGGGCGTCGCGCGCGAGCAGATCGAGGCGAAGCCGGTCGACGTGACGGACGTGTTCAGGGACACGGGCTCGCGCATCGCGAAGAAGGCGCTGGCCGCCGGCGGGGTCGCGCTCGCCGTGAAGCTGCCGGGCTTCGCCGGCCTGCTCGGCCGCGAGCTGCAGCCGGGCCGGAGGCTCGGGACCGAGATGGCGGACAGGGCCCGCTACTGGGCCGAGGTGGGGGGCATCTTCCACAGCGACGAGCTGCCCGGCTACGGCATCAGCGAGGGCGAGGTGAGCGAGGTGCGGAAGATGCTCGGCTGCGGGGAGCTCGACGCCTTCGTCCTCGTCTTCGAGGAGCGGCGGAAGGCGGAGAGGGCGGTGGAGGCGGTCGTCGAGAGGGCGCGCGAGGCCCTCGATGGGGTGCCGCCCGAGACCAGGGCCGCCAACCCGGACGGGACGACGAGGTTCATGCGGCCGATGCCGGGGAAGGCGCGGATGTACCCCGAGACCGACATCAGGCCGATAAGGGTGACCGCCGAGCTCCTGGAGCGGGTTAGGACGCTTCTGCCGGAGCCGCCGGAGGCGAAGTACGAGAGGTTCGTGAAGGTCTACGGCCTGAGCCCCGAGCTCGCCGGGAAGGTGCTGCGCTCCTACAGGCTCGACCTCTTCGAGAGGATCGTCGAGGCGACGGGCGCGCCGCCCCAGCTCGTGGCGTCCACGCTGGAGGACACGCTGGTCGAGCTGAGGAGGGAGGGCGTCCCGGTCCAGAACATCACCGACGAGCACCTTTTCGCGCTGTTCGACCTGCTCGCCAAAGGCGGGATGGTGAAGGAGGCGATCCCGCCCGTCCTCAAGCTCCTCGCCGAGAAGCCCGAGCTCAGCCCGGCGGAGGCGGTGAAGCAGCTCGGCTTAACGCCGCTGAGCCCGGAGGAGGCGAGGGAGGCGGTCAGGAGGATCCTGAAGCGGATGGAGGGCGTGATCAGGGAGAGGGGCGAGGCGGCCTTCGGCCCCGCGATGGGGGCTGTCATGCGGGAGCTGCGCGGCCGCGTCGACGGCGCGCTCCTCAGCCGGATAGTGAAGGAGGAGCTGGCGAGGATCGCGGCGGGAGGCTAGCGCCGGGCTAGCCCCGCGCGCGCCCGAGCCGGCGCAGGAGCGCTTCCGACGCGGCGCGGAGCGGGTGGACCAGCTCGCTGAGCGAGGGCGCGTAGGCGAGCTCGAGGCTGCAGAGGTCCTCCACCGTGAAGCCCCCTGTTACCGCCGCGGCTGCGAGGTTCAGCGCCCCCAGCGCGTCGCCCTCGCCGGCCACCTGCGCGCCGAGGACCCTCCCGCTATCGCCGTCGGCCACGAGCTTCACCGTCAAGAGCCTGGAGTCGGGGTAGAGCGCCGGCTTGTCGCGGGCCGCGACCGTCGCCGAGAGCGCGTTGAAGCCCGCTTCCCGAGCTTCGGTCTCGGTCAGGCCGGTGGCGCCGAACTTGAACCCACCGATGTTGGCCACCCAGCTGCGGAGGACGCCGCGGAGCCTGGCTTCGCCCCCAGCCGCGTTGATCCCAGCCACGCGCCCGGTCAGGTACGCGGTGCTCGCGAAGGGGCTGAGGATCGGCCTCCCCGTGAGGAGCTCCCGCACCTCCGCCACGCCCCCAGCCGCGTAGACGCAGCCGGAGCTCGTCGCCATCCTCTCGTCAACCCTCACGCCGCCGGTCGCGCCGATCTCCAGCCCCATCCGCCTAGCGAGCACGCTGTTCGCCCTCACGCCTGTGGCTATCACCACGAACCCGGCCTCGAGCACTCTGCCGCTCCCCGTTACGACCCGCTTAGCTCCCGCCTCCCCGCTGACCTCGGTCGCGGCGTCCCCGAGCGCGAGCGCGACCCCCTCCGCCTCCAACCTCTTCTCCACCTCGCGCGCTACGTCGGAGTCGAGCTCGCCGGGCAGCAGGTGGGGGGAGAGCTCTAGTAGAGCCACCTTAACGCCCCTCCGCGCCAGGGCGTGCGCCAGCTCGACCCCTAGCGCGCTGCCGCCGACGACCACGGCGGAGGGGTGCTTCCCCGCCGCCTCCGCGATCGCCTCCGCGTCCTCCAGCGTCTTCACGGCGAAAACCCCGCGGCTGTCCTCGATCCTCAGGCCGCGCGGGACGGAGGGCTTCGAGCCGGTCGCGAGCACGAGAGCGTCGAACTCCAGCTTGAGCTTCCCGCCGCTCCGGAGGTCGCGCGCGTGCACGACCCTGCCGCCTACATCCACGTCCTCGACGAGGGTGGAGGTCCGGACCTCGAGACCGCTCGCGAGCGGGGGCTCCCCGACCAGCGAGCTCAGCTCCACAAGCCCCGCCACCGCGTCGGGGATGGAGCACGGGTGGTACACTGCGTACCTCCTCTTCTCGAGCACGACGACTGTGGAGCGCTCGTTAACGCTTTTAGCGTGAGTGGCTGCCGCAAGACCCGCCGCTCCGCAGCCCACGACGACGATTCGCAGCGGCTCCGCCATGCGCGGCACCCTCCGCTCAACGCGCGCGGTATTAAAAGTAGGGTTCGGCCCCGTGCGGAGGCGACGCGTTGAACCGGGCGCGCGAGCGCAGCTTACACGCACGTGCCGGAGGTAAGTCGGCTTAACGCCTTTTGGGCCTCTCCTCTTTCCTCTCAGCCTCGGCGTACAACCGCTTCAGCTGGAGCGCCACCTTCCTCAGAACCACCGTCTTCTTCTCGCCCGTCCGGACCAGGACCCTGCCGCTGCTCTCGAACCAGCAGGCCGGGTGCTTGGCGTTGGGGTCCAGCTCCGCGTCGTAGCCGGCAGCCTTCGCCGCTTTGAGAACCGCCTCGGCGGTAACCCCCTTCACGGCGAGGTGGGCCGGCACCCTCCTACCCCCGCTCCTGCTCTTGCCAGCTTCGAAGTAAACGGGCCACAGGACCAGCGGCCTACGCTCCTCCCCACTCACGGGTGGAGGAGGAGCGCGCCTTTTAAAGAGCGCCGCCCGCGCTTGAGCGCTGGCAGAGCCCCCGCGCGCTCCGGTTTTTCCCTCGAAGCGCTCACCGCCGCGAGGGGCTGCGCGGGCGATCCGATCCGAAACGCCTCCCGAGCGCCCAGCCGCGGAAGTGCTCCCAACCTCTCGGTTCCACGCCGCCGTACCCCTCGAGCACGACGCCCCTCCCCTCCTCCACCCTGCCGATCCTCCACACCCTCTGGCCGTGCTTCTCGGCGAGCTGGAGGACCGCGTCGAGGTCCCTTGTGGTGAAAACGAAGTTGTACTCTTCCCCCCCGAAGTAGAGGGCCAGCTCCAGGGGGTCGCGCCCCCAGCGCTCCGCGCAGGCGAGGAGGGTCGCGCTCAGGGGCAGCCGCTCAACCACCAGCTTCACGCCGCTCGCTTCGGCGAGGTAATGGAGCGTGAGCGCCAACCCGTCACTGTCGTCGATCGAGGCTGTTGCGAGCCTCGAGGCTTCGAGCCAGAACTCCGGCTTAGTGAGCTTGGGCCTGTACGCGAGCTCGATCGCCTCCTCGACCCCCTCGCAGGGTTCGGCCCCCTCGAGCAGCACCGCGTAGGCGGCCGGCGTGGAGACCTCGTGCCCCGCCAGCATTAGCGCGTCGCCGGGCCTCGCGCCGGAGCGTGGCACGAGCCTCTCGGCCACCCCCGCTGCCGCCACGGCCACGTACAGGTGGTCGCTCGAGCCCGTGTCGCCGCCCCACACCCTGACCCCCAGCTCGTCGCACGCCTCCTCCACGCCGGCGAACAGCTCGTCGGCCGCGTCGAACGAGTCCTCCGGCAGGCCCACGCCCAGCAGCACGCCCAGCGGCTTCGCCCCCTTCACGAGAACGTCGCTCACCGCCGCTGTGACGGCCCTCCAGCCCACGTCCCTCATCGTCATGCCGGGGAGCCAGTCCGTCGTCTCGTCGAAGACGTCCACCTTGAGCACGATCTTGCCGCTGAGCTCGACCGCCTGCGCGTCATCGAGCCACAGCAGCTCGCGGGGGTCGCGTTTGAAGACCCTCCACGCCCTCTCGATCAGCTCCCTCTCGCCCACGGGCCAGTGCGGCGGAGCGGCAGAAAAAGCAACCGCTCAGCCGGAGCCCCCGTTACCGCCCCGAGCCGCGAGCCCCCTTTTGATCTCGTCCAACCCCACGAAGACCGCGCCCCCGACAACCAGTAGGGGCACCTTCGAGGTCCCGTACTCGAAGAGGAGCCAGCCGCGGAGCCCGTTCCCGCTCACGTCGACCCTCTTGAACCTAAGGCCGCGCTTCTCGAGCTCAGCCTCCGCTGCCTTCGACTCCTCGCCGCCGTCCACGAAGAGCACGATCTCCTCCACCGCCCCACCCCGAGCTCTGTACGGGTCCCCGCCGAATTCTGGGTGACCCACGGGACCACCCGGTATGCAGAGGGTGGTGGCCCCCGTAATACCTTCCGGGGATATAGATGGGCAAAAGTATTGGAACCCGCGCGCTGGGCATTTAAGCTCCCCCGCCGCCCCCCGCCGCGTGATAGTTTTCGCCACCGGGATCAGCGGCAGCGGCAGGCTCGACTACGTGGAGGCGGCGGCCGCGGAGAGCGGGGGGAGGCTCAAGGTCGTCGACGTGGGCAGGAGGATGTTCGAGAAGAGCGCGGAGCTCGGGATACAGATACCCGAGGGCAAGATACTGGACATGGACCCCTTCGCGCTCGACTACCTGCGGGCGGTGACCTTCGAGGAGCTCTTGAAGGAGGCGGAGCGGTACAGGGGGCCCGACAGCCCCGAGGACCTCGTGATCAGCACCCACGTTTGCTTCCGGTGGAAGAAGCACCTGGTCCCCGCCTTCAACCTGTACTACCTCAACCGGATCGACCCCGACGTTTACGTGACGGTCGTCGACAACGCGCACGCGATAAAGGCGAGGCTGGAGAGGACCCAGTGGAGGGGTAGGCTGAAGCTGAAGGACATCCTCGTCTGGAGGGACGAGGAGACCTTCATCACGGAGATCCTCGCCGCGTACAGGCGGAAGCCCTTCTACATAATCGCGAGGCGCGAGCCGCCGAGCCTGCTCCTCGACATACTCTACCGCGTCGAGAAGAGGAGGCTGAGGGGGGAGGAGCTGGCCCTCAAGGCTTACCTCAGCTACCCGATCACGCACGTGCTGAGCGAGCCCGAGCACTTCAAGATGAAGGACGAGGTGAAGGAGGCGCTCCGCAGGGCGGGCGTCATCGTGTTCGACCCCATCACCATAGACGAAGCCGCGCTCGTGGGCTTGGCGGAGAGCGCCCAGCGGGGCGGCGCTGACAGCTTCGAGGTAGAGGCGGACGGGTACCGCCTGAAGCTGGACGTCCAGGAGGTCTTGGACGCGAGGGGCGACATCATCGACCAGATCGTCGCCAGGGACTACAAGCTGATCGACCAGTCCGACATGATAGTGGTCTTCTACCCGACGACCGCGGTCTCGCCCGGCGTCCTCAACGAGATCCACTACGGCTTCACGCACAACAAGGACGTGTACGCGATCTTCCCGCACGAGGTGCGGAGCCCGTTCTTCGAGTACTACACCACACGCGTCTTCAGGAGCCACGAGGAGCTCATCGAGTACCTCGCCGCGTCGGGCAAGCTCAAGCGGTAGCGCGGCGCGCGTCGCGGGCGCTCCGGATTATCTCGATGAGGTAGCCCTCCTCGCCCGGCAACCCCTCGAACGCCAGCTCGCCGTCGACGTAGAGGAGCGGGTACTCGGAATCCTCCTCCGCGAACCCCACCTCAACTTCCTCGCCCAGCTCGCCCTCGAGGAACCCCCTCAGCTCGTTCAGCCACGTTAAGAGCGTGCGCGCGTGGTAGTCGCCCCTCCTCCCGCGGACCTCGACCCTGACCACGCGCAGCGGTTCGCGCGGGGGTTTAAGTAGCGCGCGCTGCTGCTTCCGGCTAATCCTCGAGCCCCCACTTCAGCGCGCCTTTCAGGGCGACGGCTGAGAGCAGGAGCCAAGCCGCGGCGAGCCCTAAGGCTGCAGCGGGGTCGAGGCACGCCTCCGCCGCGCCGGTGGCCAGCCTCGCCAGCTCGGCGAGCGGGGTCGTGGGGGAGGCCAGCGCTAGAAGCCTCACCGGCTGCGGCAGCGCGCTCATCGGGTAGTATACCGGCGGCAGGATGGTCGTGAGGGAGTAGAGCGGGTTAGTCACCGCCGAGATGTTCATCGGGTTCCTAATCCTCAGCACCACGGCCAGCGCCAGGAAGCTGCCCAGGGTGAGCGCGGCGAGAGCGATCGCCGAGAGAGCGAGGAGCGGCGCGGGCGGGACGCCGAGCAGCAGCGCGGCGGCAAGGGGCACAGCCACGTCGGCGGCGAGGAACGGGACCTGCCCCAAAACCACGCCAGCGTAGTACTCCGCCAGGCTCAATGGGGACGCGACGTGGAACTCGTACTGCTTCGACAGCTTGTGCCAGCCCACCATCTGGCCTATCACGTCTAAGCCGATGCCCCACGCCCCAGCGATCACCGATACTACGATGACGTGCTTCAGGGCGGCCAGCCCGCCCCACGCGATCGCTACCACGGCGAACCCGAGCAGGTACATCAGCGACTGCGCCAGCCACATCCACTGCCTCTTCCGAGAGAGCAGGAGCTAGCTCTTTTGGGCTTGCTCGGGCTCTACGACCACCGCTGTGCCTGTTGCGGTCACGACGATGAAGCCCTCGAGGACCTCGCTCGTCTCGAAGTCGATGCCGATGACGGCGTTCGCGCCCAGCCTGGAGGCCTCCCTGATCAGGTCCTGGAGGGCCTCGTCCCTAGCCTTCTTCAGCTCGACGATGTAGGACTCGGCGCGGCCGCCGAGCGCCGCCTCGATCCCGGCGAGTAACCTGCCGAGCATGCCCCGCGTCCTGATGCTCATGCCGCTGACGATCCCGAGAACCTTCGCGACGCGGTAGCCGGGGAGCGCGGGTGTGGTGCTCAGGAGCATGCGGCGCTGTATCCGGCCGGCGTATAAGCTTGCCGCTGGGCGCGAGGGCTAAATAGCCCCCCGCCGCGGGAAGCTCGTGAGCTCGCTCCCGGAGCTCGTCGAGAAGGTCGAGGTGGTCTGCCAGTCCGCGGCCACGTTCCTAGCGATGATCAGGAGGGGGCGCGAGGAGGAGGTGCTGAAGAGGCTGGAGGCGAGGGCGAAGGCGACCATCAAGATAGGCGCCGCGCTGGCGAAGTTCGACTACAAGGGCCACTCGCTGACGTACGTGGCGCCCGACCGCCTGATCGTGAGGCTCAAGGACGCGGGGACGCTGGAGGACGCGAAGGCGCTGCTCGCCGAGCTGCTCGCCTAGCGCTTGTACGGGTGGGAGACGAAGAACCCGATGCTGCCCCTCAAGCTCGCCGCGAGCCTCCTCTCCAGCTCCCTCCTCGCTTTAGCGGCTAGCCTAGCCACGAAGACGATCTCGACCGCGTCGAGGTCGCTCCGCTGCTCGAACAGCCTGTCGACCTTCGCCCAGAGGAGCTCGAAGCCCTCGCCCCTCAGGACCTCCGCGAGCCACTCCACCCGCTGGTAGTCGCGGCGCGGCACGACGACGCGGAAGAGGTAGGGCTCGGCCACGCTGAAAGAGCGCGGTGGAGGGATAAACCCTTTGCGCTAGCGCCTCACGACCTCGCCCTCGACCGGCCCCCTCACCTCCCCCCGACCGCGCAGCTCGACCCTCTTCGCCTTGACCGCCCCCTCGACCGCAACGTCGTCCACTAGGACGTGGTCGGCCTCGATTGTGTTGACTTTAAACACCGGTGTTCGGCGCCTGCGGAGCAGCAGCGAGAGCAGGTCGCCGCGCCCCACCGCTCCCCTGGCTCTCTCCACCGCCACCTCCACACCCTTCACGTAGGCGGCCCTCGAGTCGTCGGAAAGCCTCAGCTCCACCACCTCGCCCTCGACGCCCTCGCGCACCGAGAAAGCCCCAGCCAGCTCCACGAGCCTGCCCTTCACGCTCGAAGCCTTGAGCGCGCCCGCCACCCGCACCTCGCCCCCCTCCAGCCTGCCCTCCACGCGCAGGCTCCCAGAGGCCTTCACGAGCTCGGCCCTCAGGTCCCCCTCCACCCTCGTCGCGCCGGCGAGCGAGACCCGGACGGCGGTCACGCTGCCGCGGAAGCTGGTTGCGCCGGAGCACTTCACCTCCCCAGCCTCCAGGTCGCCCTCGACGCTCCCGGCGCCGCTGATCACGACGCTCTCGTACCTGCCGCCCGCCAACCTCCCCGCTCCGCTGATCCTCGCCGCCCCGCCCGCGACCTTCGGCTTCCTCAGCGCCTCGTAGTAGCGGTCGAAGAGCTCACTCATAGCCCCCCGCCCTCCTCAGGATTTCGCGTATCTCTTCGAGCAGCTTCCTTATCTCCCTCAAGCGCTGGAGGATGAGCTGCTCAACCTCCTCGTCGCTCAAGTCCACGTACTTGAGCTCCCGGCTCACGCTCCCACCCCCTCCTTGAGCAGGTCCCTTATCTCCTCGAGCAGCTTCCTCACCTCATCCAGCTCCTCGAGCATCGCCCTCTGCCTCGCCCTGTAAGCGGTCAACCTCTCCTCTAGCTCGCGGCGCCGCGCCGCGTCCTCGCTCACCCTCTCGCCTTCAAGCTCCTCAGCGACCAGCTTGTACCCTACGCCGATCGCGAAGAACGCGATCACACTACCGGCGGCGATGCTCAAAGGAGCGAAGATGCCGGCGGCGAGCGAGTCCAGCTTCCGCTCGCTGACCATGCTCAGCAGCTTCAGCGGCACGTACACCGCGAGCAGAGCCGCCACCGCCAGGGCGCCGAGCGCCAGTAGGACGCCGAGCAGGCTAGCCGCCCTCAAGCTTCTCACCCAGCTTCCTCAGCTCCTCAGGCGATATCACGATCCGGAAGTCCTTCAGCTTGTACACGCGCTTCGCCCTCGCCTCCTCGACCACCTCGCTCTCCACGAGTCCGAGCCGCTCCAGAGCCCTCAAGTGCATGTGCGTTAAGGGGTAGGAGAGGCCCAGCTTCTTCGAGAGTTCGTACGCGTGCCTCGGCCTGACCGCGATGTACGCCAGCATCTTCAAACGGATCGGGTTCGCCAGCATGCGCAACACCTCGGCCAGCCCCCCGATCTCATTTTTCTCCTCACCTTCCCCCATCCCATCGCGAGACCATCTTGCCCGCTATATATAAACTTTCCCTTGTATAAGGGGAAGTTTATATATAGGCTCCTGCTGGGGGGATGGTGATGCGGTGGTCATGCTGGCCGACAGGCTTGTGAAGAGATCGGATGCGATACGCACAGAGGACCTCGTTAGGGTTTACCGGATCTTAGGAAGGGGTTTTTACGATCCGGGGGTTTTCTACGAGGCTCTCGGTAGCAGGTTCGCGTATGAGGTTTTCATGAAAGCTCTCGTGAAGAAAGTGGACGTTTACGCGCTGAACGGTGTGAACCTCACTGTCAGAGAGGGCGAATTCGTCTGCATGCTGGGCCCCAACGGTTCCGGGAAGACGACACTCATCAAGATACTCGCCGGCATCATACCGCCGAGCAGCGGGAGGGCGGAGGTCATGGGCTATGACGTGGTGAGAGAAAGGAAGGAAGTTGTCAAGCGGGTCACGTACATCCCCTCGCTAGCCGCCGCAGGTGCGTGGGCGCAGCCGAGGCTCACGGTGAGGCAGAACCTCCGCTTCATGTCCAAGCTCTTCAACTTCCCCTTCGAGGACGTCTTGGACGCGGCTAGGAAGCTCGGGTTGGAGGAGGTCATGGATAGGCCCTTCGGGGCGCTGTCCACCGGCCAGCAGGCTAGGGTGGGGCTGCTGTTCGGGATACTGAGGAGGAGCCCTGTCTACCTGCTGGACGAGCCGACAATGGGGTTGAGCCCGGAGGCCGCCAGGGTGCTCCGAAACTTCCTGGTCGACCTGAACCGGGAGTTCAAGGTGACGGTGCTCTACGCGACCCACCATCCCCTGGAGGCTCAGGAGGTGGCGAGCAGGGTTGTGATAATGGACCGCGGCAGGGTGGTCGCCGACGGGGCGCCCGAGCAGCTGATCCGGGACAGCGGTTTAGAGGAGTCGATAACGCTGGAGGTTTACGGGGTTTACTTCGACCTGCGCCAAGCGCTCCAGGGTCTCGGCGCCAACTACGTCGAAATCCGCCCCGTTAGGCCGGAGGTGGGCGAGTACGAGGTTGTCGTGGGCGTCAGGGACAGCGACGAGGCTCTCCCCAAGCTCCTCACCGAGCTGCTGTCCAGGGGCGCGAAGGTGAGCAGGTTGAGGGTGAGGAGGGCGAACCTTGAGGACGCATACCTCTACTACGTGGGCGCGGCGAGGGGTGGGACCGGTGCCTGAGCTCTCGAGCCTGGTCGAAAGGATTAAAGTAAACCTTAGACAGGTCGCTGCCTTCTACTACGAGGAGGCGTCGAGGATCGCCGCCTGGTGGCTGTGGAACGTCCCCTTCCAGCTTCTCCAGATCCTGTTCTCGCTCCTCCTGTTCAAGTACTACGCGCTGGCGTTCGGGGGGTCGAGCCCGCTGTACGGGGGCGACTTTATGGCGTTCATCATCGCGGGGCTCGCGATCAACACGTACATGGACGCCTCGCTCGAGGTCTACTACTCCTCCATCGCGGCGCTGTATTACGGCAGGATGGGGGTCGGCGGGGTGCACTTGTCCAGGAGGGACTACCTGCACCTAGCGGGCGTGTCGCCGTTCGCCTTCATCTTCGCCAGGGTAAGCTGGCGCTACCTGATGGAGACGCTGACATTCGCCCTTTACATCGCGGCCGGCGCCCTCTTCTTCGGGTTCAGGGTGTCCGCGGGGGCGAACCTGGGCCTCGTGCTCTGCATCATCCTGTTGAGCATCGCGGCGTGCAGCGGGGTAGGCTTGATCTCGGCCTCGATGTACTGGCTCGCCGGCGCTTACAGGGGCGTTGAACCCGTCGTCTGGCTCGTGAGGCTGCTAGCCCCCCTCGCTGCTGGCATCTACGTGCCGCGGGAGGTCCTGCCGAGGGAGCTGGCGATGCTCGGGAACCTGCTGCCCCAAACGTACGCCGTGAGCGCGGCGAGGAAGACCCTGCTTAAAGGCGTTGCGCTCGGCGACGTCGCGGGCGAGCTGTTCACGCTGACCCTTCAGGCGGCTGTGCTCATACCGGTCGGAGCAGCGCTCTTAGCGTACTCCCTCTCCTTGGAGAGGAAGCGAGCAACCATGTACTAGCCCGCTCCAGCCGTTTCGGCCGTGTGCCCTTAGCGCCCGTTGCCGGGAGCTCGCGAGGCTTTAAATAGGGAGCAACGGTGGTGTGGACGAGTGATGAGGGGTACCAAAGCGGACCCGTGAAGAGTTGAACTCTAGGCTGAGCGCCCGGCCTTCTGCTCCGCCAGCCTGACCCACACGATCATGGGTCCGGGCTCCCTGTTCGCCCACGCGTAGTAGGGGATCGCGGTGAACTCGACCTCCCTCGCGGGCACCTGGACTTCGCCCAGGGGGGCGTAGAGCTTCCCCGCCCACGCGCCCGTGTCGAGCGCGAGCGCCTTGCCCTTGACCGCGACCACCCCGCCGAGCAGGTCGGGCCTCCACTCGGCTTTCAGCGTCCCCGGCACGACCGCTAGGTCCCACACGTCGTGCTGGTTGTCGGCCTGCTCGAGGCAGTAGACGAGCGGCCCGTACCTTATCGCCGCCCTGCCCGTGTTGCAGGTGACGCGCGGGTGCGCTTCGACGAGCGCGGGGCCCATGTCGAACCTCACCCGGACCACGTCCCCCTCCCTCCACCTCCTCCGCACCTCGAAGTAGGAGCCGGGCTGCGCGGTCCCGAAGCCTTCGCCGTTCACCTCGACGCGCGCGGGCTCGCTCCAGCCGGGCGCGCGCAGGAGCAGGGAGAACTCGTCGACGCCCTCGGGCCGCGCTTCGACCTCGACGAGCCCGTCCCACGGGTAGCGCGTGCGCTGGATCAGCTGGACGCGCCCGCCGTCCAGCTCGACCCACGCCCTGCTCGCGGCGTAGAGGTTGACGTACACGCTACCCCGCCCCCTCGCGTAGACCATGCCGGGGACGTAGGCGATGAGCCTGGCGATGTTGGGCGGGCAGCAGGCGCACTCGAACCACCGCTGCCTCCGGTGCCTGCCGCGGTCGGCGAGCGGGTTCACGTAGAAGTAGAGGTCGCCGCTCAGCGAGATGCCGGAGAGGGCCCCGTTGTACAGCGCCAGCTCCATCACGTCGGCGAAGCGGGCTTCGCCGGTCGCGAGCAGCATGCGCCAGTTCCACATCGCGTTCGCGACCGCCGCGCACGTCTCGGCGTAAGCGCGCTCGTTCGGCAGCTCGTACGCTTCGCCGACCGCCTCCCCCTCGTAGCGCGAGCCCACGCCGCCCGTGACGTACATCTTCCTTTCGACGACGTCGCGCCACAACCTCTCCAGCGCCCTCATCAGGCTTGGATCCCCGGTCTCCATGTAGACGTCGGCCGCGCCGCAGCAGAGGTAGAGGGCTCTGACCGCGTGGGCCCCCGGGGGTATCTCCTCCATCTCCCTGAAGGGCTTGTGGTCGAGGTGATAGGGGCTGCCCCCGATCAAGCCTTTGCCCCTCCGGTCGATCAGCAGCTGGGCCAGCTCGAAGTACTCGCGCTTGCCCGTCTCCCTGTACAGCTCCACGAGCGCCATCTCGACCTCCGGGTGCCCGTCGACGCCCTCGCGGCGGCCCGGGCCGAAGACATCGTAGATGTGGTCGGCGAAGCGGACGGCGACCCCGAGGAGGTCCTCCTTGCCGAGGGCCCGCCGCCTGGCGACAGCGGCCTGGAACAGGTGGCCGGCGCAGTACATCTCGTGCATGTCCCTCAGGTTGCTCCACCTCTCCCCCCTCCTCTCGAAGGTGAAGTACGTGTTCAGGTAGCCATCCTCGCCCTGCGCTGCCGCGATCTCGGCCACGACCCTGTCTGTGAGCTCCTCGACGCGCGGGTCGCGCCTGTAGGCGAGGGCGAAGGACGCGGCCTCCACCCACTTGTAGACGTCGGAGTCGTTGAAAAAGAGGCCGCGGAAGGGCCCCTTCACCTTGCCCGCGGCCCTCCTGAAGTTGTCGATCCGCCCCGTCTCCTCCAGCAGCTGGTACTGCGTGGGTATCGTCACGTTGAGCAGCGTGTCCAACCGGGGGGCCCAGAAGCTGTCCTCCAGCTTCACGCTCTCCGCGGGGACGGGCTTAAGCCGTGCGTGCGGGCTCCTCGAGGTTTCAACGACAACCGCCGGCACGCTCTCCACGTTCAAACAAGTCTTTTTATCTATATCGGAATGCTTAATAAGGGCGCTGGCAGCGAAACTTTCTGGGGAGCGCTCGATGGAGGAGAGCGAGAAGCTCGTGGAGGAGGCTCGGAGCGTGCTCAGGCAGCTGAGCGACCTCCAGTACGAGCTCCGGGATTACGAGAGGAGGAGGAGCGAGATCCTCCGCATGTACTCCACCGGGCAGGTTTCGAAGGAGGTTTTCGACAACCTCATGGGCGAGCTGAGGCAGAAAATGTACCCGCTGGTTCGGAAATACTTCGAGCTGAAGGCTAAGCTGCGCGAGCTCGAGTCGCAGCTCCGGCTCGTCGTCACGAGGTTGAGCGTGGAGGCGAAAGCTTCGGAGAGCTCGGTGTACAGGGCGAGCTTCGAGAGGGACCAGAGGGTCAGGCAGGCGCTGAGCAGGGTGGGCGGCGCGCTGGAGGATGTGCAGAGGGAGCTGAAGAGCGCCGACGTCGAGCGGGAGCTCCGCATGCTCGACGTGCTCCTCGACGCCCTGCCGAGGGAGGAGATGGACCTGTGGAGGCAGGCGCTCAGCGAGGTTGTCGAAGCCTGGTCGCGCACGCGCTTCTCCTACGCGAGCAGGGCCGAGGAGATCGAGAGAAGGATCGAGAACCTGAACGACGCGCTGAGGGAGCTCGAGGTCAGGTTCGCGGTCGGCGAGTTCGAGCGGGGGGAGTACGAGGTGCGCAGGTCCGCGATCGAGAGGGAGATCGGCGAGCTGCAGGCCCAGCTGGAGGCGCTGCAGGAGAAGCTGGAGGACCTCGACCTCATCGCGGCGCGCTGCCGCGAGCTCCTGTCGAGGTGACGCCATGAGACGCTGGCTAGCCCTCCTGCTACCGCTGCTGCTCGCAGCCTCCCTGCCGGCGCTGGGGCAGGGCTTCGGCGTCCGCGAGCTGGCGGTTTTCAACCCGCTCCCGACCCCGTACAGCGGCCTCGTGGCGGTCGACCTCGCGTTCCTCGACGGCGAAGCCTACAACGGCACGATCCGGGTGGTCGACTCCTCCGGCGGCGTCGTGCCGATCCAGCTGGTCAACTGCACCTTCTACCCGTCGGGCTTCTACCGCAGCTGCAGGTTGCTGCTGCCGGCGAAGGTCCCGCCCCACAACGCCTCCCGCTACCTCGTAACCTACGCCTCCGCCCCCTTGAAGGTCAACGTGAGCGCTGCCGGCAACCTCTCCGTCAAGCTGGCCAACTTGACTCTCGTAGCGTTCAACGCGACCGGCTCCTACGTCGTCAACGCGACGAACGCGCTGCTCGTGAGGGGGCCCGGCTACACGGCCGTTTTCAGCAACACGACGCTCCTGCACTTGAGCTTCGACGACGTGGGACCGGGCAACCTGGTCTTCTCGGACTGGCCCCTCGCCGGCTTCGTAGTGCTCAGGAACGGCACGGTAGCGGCGAGCGCGTACGACCTCACCTCGTGCAGGGTGGCGCTCCTCCTGAACGGCACCCTCCTCGCGCAGGTTGAGCAAACGTGCGCTGGGAAGGGCTTCGCGCTCCGCCAGGTGTTCACCTTCAGCGGCTTGGAGCCGGTAGTCAGAGTGGACGCTAGGCTCGAGGCGCGCGGGGAGGGGCAGCTGTTCTACCCCTTCCTCAGGCTGCCGCTGGCGGTTTTCGCGCAAGCCCTCGTCAACGGCAGCCTCTACGATCTGGCGAGGGATCGCAGCTTCGTCCCGGCCCCCAAGTGGTTCGCCGCGAGGGGCGGGAGAGGGTGGCTGGTGGTGGCCGCCAACTACACTAGCCCGCGCCCAGCCGCCCTCCTCGACGAGCTGAGGCTGTCCCTGTGGAGGCTCTACGTGAACGAAACTAACCCGCTGCGCAAGTACGCGTACGAGCGCCTGCTGAGGCTCTACGCGAACTTCAGTGACCTGATCCTAGCTGGAGAGAGGGCGGCCGTCGGCCGCGTCAACCTCACTTCGCTGGCTCGCGAGACGGCCACGCTGGTGAGTCGGGCGCCGGCTGAGCTCGGCGTGCTCTTGCTGAACTACACCTCGCTGCTGGAAAGACCGGAGGCTTACCGCCTGCTCCTCATACCCAAAGAGGGCACGTTCAACGCGGCGTATCAGCTGAGCGGCGCTCCGCGGAGCGCTGCCGCCACGGTTGTCCTCGCGGCGTGCAGCGAGAACCCCGCCGACACCGTCAGAGCGAAGCTCCTCCAGAGCTCCGTGGGCGTCGCCGTCTTCTACGCGCCTCTCGCTGCCCGCCTCGACGCGCCGGCGCGGGCGATGGTCGACGACTACGTGACCGTGAGCGCCGAGATCGGCGCAGTGACCAGCCTCAGGAACGTCAGCGTGAAGCTCGTGTACCCGAAAGCTGCTTTCAGGCTCGTCGAAGGCAGGGAAGCGGTGAACTACACGGCGCTCGAGGGGCGGCGCAGGATCGAGTGGGTTCTGCGGGCGATCTACGAGGGGGAGTGGAGCCTGTCCCTCAACGTGTCGAGTAGCGGCGGCGCCTTGGTGGTCGAGAGGGCGATCAACGTGACGCTGCCGCCCGTGGTGCCCAGGGTGGTCGTGCCGAGGATCTTCAACGTGACCGTGTCCTGTGTCGACCTGAGGGGCAGGCCCCTCGCCAGCTACCTGGTGAACCTCTACGACAACGCCACGCGCGCGTTGGTCGCTTCTGGTTTCACGAACGCGAGCGGTTTGGTGCGCTTCGCGAACGTGACGGCCGGCGCTTACCAGCTCGAGGTCACGGACGGGCTCTACAGCACGCGCACCCTCCTCCTCGTTTACGCCAACAGGAACGTGACGGTCACCGTCGGTTTGGCCAGCTTGAGGGTCCGCGTCGAGCTCGCCGACGGGCTCCCGCTGCCTCAGGCGGCCGTGTACGTTAGGGACGAGAACGGGAGCCTCGCGTGCGCGGGCTTCACGGACTCCGGCGGCGCGCTGCTGTGCGAGGGCCTGCCGCGGGGCAACTACACGGTCTCCGTCCGGTGGCGCGAGGCGATCGCCGCCTCCTCGAGGGTTGCGCTGGTGAACGATACGGAGGTCGTGCTGAGAGGGGCCGTGAGGCGCGTGACGGTGTTCGCCGCGCTGGGTGGAAGGCCGGCCGCGGGAGCCACGGTGAACGTCTACTCGGCGGCCGGCGCGCTCGTCGACACGGCGCGCACCGACGAGAACGGAATCGCCGTGCTGTACCTGCTCCCCGGCCCCTACAGGTTCGCGGTGACGAAGGGGCAGTACGGCGCGAGCGCGACAGCCGACGTGAGGGCTGTGCAGTACGTCAGGGTCGAGCTCCAGCTCGCGCCGACGCTCTGGGTCCTCATCGCCGTGACGGCGGTCCTCTGGGCTGTGATAGCGTACGCGTGGCACAGGAGGACGAGCTACATCTACAAGGAGAGGGAGAGGTACAGGAGGCTGCTCCAGCGCTTGGAGGAGATGTACAGCAGGGGCGAGGTGGAGGAAAGGTTTTACTTGAAGCTCAAGCAGGAATACGAGAGCAAGCTGAATGAGTTGAGCAGGGGTGAGGCGCTGTGAAGCTCGCGTACGCGCTCGCGCTCGTCCTGCTGGCGGCCGCGCTGGCAGCCGCTGAACCGCAAGCCCAGCTGCTCATCGTGGCTCGAGAGTACCCAACGGGCAGGCCCCTGGGGGGCGTCTCCCTGAACGTCACAGTGTGGGTCGATGGGCGGACGCTCGCGTTCAACGTCAACAGGACGAACCCCGTGGGGATCTGGGTGGGGCAGCTGGGGGTGGCGCCGCGGGAGGCCTACCTGCTGGCCATCTCCTCCGGCCCCGCCAACTTCACGGGCTTCTCGCGCCCGCAGCCCTCGCTGCCCGTCCGCGTAGCCGACACGCTGATCGAGGAGGTCGACTACAGGGCGGCGTTCCAGCCGCGCGCCAACGTCACGGCGATCTCCGAGCTCAGGATACCGCTCCAGGTGGTGCGGGAGGCGAACGCGAGCGTCGTGCGCTGCGCCATCTGGCTGGCCCCCGCGAGGGTCGTCAACGTGAGCGCGCTCGACCCGGTTACGAGGAGGCCGGTCCGGTTGACGGTGAAGCCGGGCGTCCCGCTCGCTCCCAGGGGCTACCTCGTGTCCTACCTCGTGCCCATCAACTACCCAGCCCTCGTGACGGCCGACACGACGCTGGCCGAAGCCCGGCGGTTGAGGTTCTGGGTGTCGAACGACACGCGGCTGATCCCGTGGTCCTACTACGCGGCCGAGGCTTTCCTGTCGAACCAGCTCTCCGTCATCGACGATGCGCTGAGGCAGCTCGAGGTGATCGGCTACCCGACGGAGGAGCTGAGGCGCGACGCGAGCATGCTGAGGGCGATCGCGCAGCAGGCGCTGTTCTTCTTCGAGCGCGGCAACTACACGTCGGCCGTGGGGGCCCTGCTCAGCCTCGTCAGCGGGGTCAACGCCCTGAAGAGCAGGGTGGACGGGCTCTTCAGCTACTCCCAGTTCGCCGCGCTCGGCATAGTAATCCTCACGCTGGCGTTCGCGCACACGTTCTCCATGCTGCTGTTCGAGCGCGGAAGGGCCCTCTACGCGTCCAGGCTCGCGCTCCTCATGGCCCTCCTCCTAGTCGCCACCCTGACGTCCCCCACGATGAGGCTGGCGGCGGCCGGCCTCCTCGGGGCTTTGGGCGTGCCGCTGGCGGCTCTGGACGTCCCGAGCTTGGCGGCCGGCGTCCTGGCGATGGGCTTCCTCGCCTACGCGATCTTCATGCTCATCTCGCTGGCGGCTGGCCCGGTGAGGGGCTTCTGGCTCTACCTGGCGATACGGTACATGAAGTCGAAGCGTTTGAGGACCGTGCTCGTGCTTACGACGATGACCTTGGTGGTGGCTTCGACGCTCGCGGTGTCGGGTGTCGCGCTGGGCGCCTCCACGGTGGTGAGGACGTCGGCCGGTGCGGGGCTCTACGGCCTCGACCTCGAGGTCAACACCATCCGCAGGCCCTACGGCCTCAACTCCACCGAGATCGAGTGGATCAAGATGCTGCTCAACGCCACCGACGTGGGGCGGGTGGCCACCGTCCCGCCCACCTACATCGGAGTCCTGGTGAGCGGCCGCGATTCCCAGGCGATGATCTTCACGCAGATGATCGCGCTGGACATGCGGTTCGCCGCCAGGTACTTCAACCTCACGGCTGCCGTCTACGACGGGCGGCTGCCGCGCGACGGCGCGGCGGAGATCCTGCTGCCGAAGGGCTTCGCCGAGACGCTGAGGGTCGGCGACTCCGTGTGGCTGTTCTTCGCCCAACCCAGCATGCAGGGGCCGCCGGCGCCCGCCGGCCCCGTGTGGGACGTCCCGGTGAGGGTCGCCGGCTTCTTCGACCCGCTCGTGCTGAACTCGACGCTCGACCCGGAGCTCAGGCCCCTCTTCGGGGGGGACCTCTCGCGGCTCAACTTCCTCGTCATCGCGCCCTGCGACCCGCTGGGCAGGAGGCTCGCTGTGTCTAGGGTCTGGTTCATCGCGGCCAACGCGACCGTCGCGCGCCGCGTGGCCGAGCTGGTGTTCGCGAGCCTACCCGTGACCGTGCACGTGCTCGAGGGCAGGAGGGTCACGACCTACGAGAGCACGTTCCAGATATCGTTCAGGGGCGCTGAGGCGATCGTGCTCCTGCTGATCGCCGCGCTCATGAACTCGGTCGTGATGCTCGGCCACGTGGAGGACAGGCGCAGGGACGTGTACACGATGGCGACGCTCGGCGCCGACCCCAAGAGCCTGTTCAACGCGATGCTGGTGGAAGCCGCCATCCTCGGCATCGTAGCCTCGTACCTGGGGTGGCTGGCGGCCCCCCTGATCAACGGGGCCCTCAGCGCGCTCAGCGCGTGGTGGGGAGGGGCCGCGCTCGCCGTCACGCCGCTCCCCGTCGAGAGCATGTTCTACGCCGCCGGGATCGGCCTGGCGGTCTCCGTCCTCTCGGCCTACGCGCCGTCGAGGAGGGCGAGCGGCCTCTCGAGGATGGGGAGGGAGGAGCGGAAGGTGATCTCGCCGAGCGACTTGAAGCTCGTCGGCGGGATGGCCGTGTACGAGCTGCCGATCAGGGTCTCCGTCTTCGAGAGCGAGGCGCTGTACCGCTACCTGAAGGAGATCCTGCCCAAGAAGGACATCCTGGGCGAGGAGGTGTACCTGGACGGGACCTTCTCCATCTCCTTCGCCATACTCCCGCCGCACATGCGCGGCTCGCTCGTCACGTGCAGGCTGAGGACCGCCAAGCGCGGCGACAGCCTCGTGCTCCTGCTCGAGGTGCCGGAGGAGTACAGGAGCTACATCTACCTGAGCGACGTGGTGTACGCCTTGGAGACGAAGCTGCTCGACTACTCGAAGTGGAGGGACAGCCAGTTCCGCTACCAGATACTCAGGTACGCGCCGAGGCGCGAGACCCTCACCCTCGACGCGCTGCTGGAGCGGTGCAGGGACACGATGGCGAAAGCCCGCGAGATGGAGCTCAAGCTGAGGAGGCTCGACGAGATGAAGGCGACGATATCCGCCAGCCTCTACGCGGAGTACGAGCGGAGGTACAGGAGGCAGCTGAACGCGCTGATCAGGGAGCTTCTGACCCTATCGCTGAGGCTGGAGCCGTTCGTGGGCCAGCTGAGGGAGGAGATACGGAAGCTGGAGGCGGAGCTGGAGAAGCACAAGGTCGCCTACGAGCTGGGCGAGCTCAGCGAAGCCGAGTACAAGGCGGCCGCGGAGCCCATAGAGAAGCAGCTGGACGAGTACAGGGGCAGGCTCAAGATGATCGAGGAGGTGAACCAGTTCCTCGCGTCGAGGCGGAGGTAGGCCGCACCACTACTTAATTTTCCCTCTTTTTTCTATCGTTTTAGCGTAGTAGTCGAAGATCCAGGCGGTGTCGTTGGGGCCCGGCGACGCCTCGGGGTGGAATTGGACGCAGAGCAGCCCCCTCCTCTCGTCGATCACCCCTTCGACGGTCTTGTCGTCGGCGTTCACGAACCAGAGCTCCAGCCCGGTCCCCTCGAGCGACCGAGCGTCAACCGCGTAGCCGTGGTTCTGGGAAGTGACGTAGCAGCGGCCGCTCCGCACGTCGAGGACCGGCTTGTTCACCCCCCGGTGCCCGTAGCGCAGCTTGAAGGTGCGCGCGCCTAGGGCGAGGGACACGAGCTGGTGGCCCAGGCAGACGCCGAGGATGGGCACCCCGTACTCGATCAAGCCCCTCGCGCACTCGATCGCCTCTGCGTACAGCTCGGGGTTGCCGGGGCCGTTGCTCACGACCACTCCAGCTGGCTCCAGCTCGACCACCCGCTCGGCCGGGGTCCCGTAGGGGACTAATGCTACGTCGAAGCCCCTGCGGAGGAGCGCGCGGACGATGCTCAGCTTCACGCCGCAGTCCAGCACGGCGACGAGGCCGCGGCCCCGCCCCGACCTGTACGTGGTGAGCCGCTTTACGGAGACCCGCTCGGCCAGCCGCGCCCCGCCGTAGTCCACCCTCCTCGCCAGCTCCAGGAGCTCGCCGGGGTCGGGCTCGTCGCCACCCTCGTACACGGCGAGGGCCCCCGGCATGACGCCCCTTTCCCTGAGCTTCTTCACGAGCTCCCTCGTGTCGACCCCCCAAATGCCGGGCACCCCCTCCTCCCTCAGCCACTCGTCGAGGCTCTTCGCGGAGGCCCAGTGGCTCGGCTTCGCGCAAACCTCGTGCACGACGACCCCCTCGACCTTGACCCCCACGGACTCGAAGTGCAGCGGGAGGCCGTACTCGTCAACCATCGTGTACGGTGCCACGCCGTAGTTGCCGATGAGCGGGTACGTGAAGACCAGGATCTGGCCGGCGTACGAGGGGTCGGTGAGCGACTCGGTGTAGCCCACCATGCCGGTCGTGAAGACGACCTCCCCGGCTTTCACGCCCGGCGCCCCGAAGCCCCTCCCCCTGATCACGGTCCCGTCCTCGAGCACGAGCATAGCCTTCATCGCGACCACCTAGAGCGGCTCCACCGTGAGCTCCATCCCGCTCGCCAGCAGCCTGATGGCGCGGACCAGGTGCTGGGCGAGCGCCGCGTCCATCACGAAGGGCACGAGGTAGTCCGCGCAAGCCCTCCTCAACCTGTAGCCTCCGTCGCCGAGCGAGATCACGAGCCCCACCTCCCCTCTAACCATGCGGGGAACCACCTCGTCCAGCAGCTTCCCATCGCCGGCTTCGGGCCCGAGGGCGAGCACCTCGTACCCGAGCTCCCTCAGCTCCCCCGCCAGCCCGAGCAGGAGCTCCCTGTGGTCGCCCCCATCCGAGGATAGGATCACGAGGGAGCCGGGCCGCGGGATCCTGTTCGGCGGGGCGGCCAGCCACGACTTGAGGAGGGCGTCGTAGAGCGAGCGCCCCACGGCCGCGACCTCGCCCGTCGAGCGCATCTCGACGCCGAGCACCGGGTGCGCGCCCCTGAGCCGGGACCAGGAGAACTGCGGCGTCTTCACGCCCCAGCGCGCGGGAGGCGGCTCGTACGCGTCGCTGGGGAGCTCGAGCTTACCGCCCAGGATCACACGCGCCGCGTGCTCCATCAGGTTGACGCCCTTCACCTTCGAGACGAAGGGCATCGACCTGGACGCTCTCAGGTTGCACTCAATGACGTACACCTCGCCGCCCTTAACCAGGTACTGGACGTTGACCGGCCCCCTCGCGCCGAGAGCCCTGCAGATCGCGAGCGTGTAGCTCCTGATCTTATCCAGCTCGCTCTCGCTGAGGGAGAAGGGCGGGATCACCATCGTGGCGTCGCCCGAGTGCACGCCGGCCGGCTCCAGGTGCTCGATGACAGCGCCGATGAGGACCCGCTCCCCGTCCGACACGCAATCCACCTCCACCTCCTTCGCCCCCTCGACGAACTTGCTGACGACGATCGAGCGGAGCCCCGGCCTCCTGGCGACCTCGCCCAGGTACGCGAGGAGCTCGCGCTCGCTGCGCACGACCCGCATCGCCGTCCCCGACAGGACGAACGAGGGGCGCACGATGACCGGGTAGCCGACCCTCCTGCAGAACTCGACCACCTCCTCGGGGCTCCTCAGCTCAGCCCACGGCGGCTGAGGGATGCCCAAGCGGTCGAGAAGCTCGCTGAACTTCCTCCTGTCCTCGGCTGTCTCCACCGCGCGCCCGCTGGGCCCCAGGAGCCTCACGCCCCTCTCCTCCAGGAGCGGGGCGAGGTTGTTCGCTATCTGGCCGCCCACGCACGCGACAACGCCGGCGGGCTCCTCGAACTCGTAGATGTCGAGGACCCTCTCCAGCGTGAGCTCCTCGAAGTAGAGGCGGTCGGCCACGTCCCAGTCGGTGGAGACGGTCTCCGGGTTGTAGTTGACCACTATGACCTCCCCGGCGCCCATCCGCTTCAGCGCCCACACCAGCTGCACGACGCTCCAGTCGAACTCGACCGAAACCCCGATGCGGAAGACGCCGGCGCCCAGCACGACGACCGACTTCCGCGAGGGCTCGACGTCGTGGCTGCCGCCGCCGTAGGTGACGTAGAGGTACTTCGTCCTCGCAGGCCACTCGGCCGCCAGCGTGTCGATCTGCTTCACGACGGGGGTGATCCCGTGCCTCTTCCGGAAGGCCCTGACCTCGTCCTCGCTGACGTCCAGGCACCTAGCGATCTGCTTGTCCGAGAAGCCGAGGCGCTTGGCCTCCCTGATCAGCTCGGCAGCGGCGTCGTCGAGGCGCTTCAGGCTCCGCAACCTCCCCTCCATCTCCACGATGTCCGCGATCTTGTAGATGTACCAGGGGTCGATCCCCGTCAGCTCGGCGATCTCCTCGACCGGGATCCCCGCCTTTAGCGCCTCCGCGATCGCGAAGACCCTGTAGGGCCTGGGCACGCTGAGCTCCCTCCTCAGCTCGTCGGCAGGCCTCGGCTCGCGATCCCACGCGTTCGCCACGAGGCCGTCCGCGCCGATGTCCAGCATCCTCAAGGCCTTCTGGAGCGCCTCCTCGAAGCACCTGCCGATCGCCATGACCTCGCCGATGCTCCGCATCTCGGTCCCGATCACCGGCTCGGCCCCCGGGAACTTTTCGAAATCCCACCTCGGCACCTTGACCACCACGTAGTCGAGGGCCGGCTCGAAGTGGGCGGTCGTGATCCCCGTCACCCCGTTGATCAGCTCGGGCAGCTTGTAGCCGAGCGCGAGCTTCGCGGCGATGTAGGCGAGCGGGTAGCCGGTCGCTTTGCTCGCGAGCGCGCTGCTCCTGGACATCCTCGGGTTCGTCTCGATCACGTAGAACTCCTCCGACCGCGGGTTCAGCGCGAGCTGGACGTTGCACTCGCCCACCACCCCCACGGCCTCCGCCACGGCGAGCGAAGCGTCCCTCAGCGCCTGGTACTCCCTGTTCGTCAGCGTCTGCGAGGGCGCGACGACAACCGAGTCGCCCGTGTGGATGCCCATGGGGTCCACGTTCTCCAGGCACGCCACGGCCACCGCGTTGCCGGCCCAGTCCCGCACGACCTCGAACTCCACCTCCTTCCACTTCTCAAGGTACTTCTCCACCAGAACCTGCTTCACCGGGGACTGCGCGAACGCCTTCGACACCTTCTCCTCGAGCTCCCGCCTGCCGCGGGCGACGAACGAGCCGGCCCCGCCGAGGTTGAACGCCACCCTCACCATGACCGGGTAGCCGACCCGCTCGGCCGCTTCCAGGGCCTCCTCGACGGAGCGTGCAGCCTCGGAGGGCGGGACCGGGATGCCGCGCTCGATCATCGTCCTCCGGAATAGGTCGCGGTCCGATGCCCTCACGATGCCTTCGATCGGCGTGCCGAGCACCTTGACCCCGTACCGGTCCAGCGCGCCCCGCTTGGCGAGCTCGACGCCGCAGTTCAGCGCGGCTTGCCCGCCGAAACCGAGCAGGATCCCGTCGGGGCGCTCGCGCTCGATGACTTTTTCGACGAATTCTGGTTGGACGGGGAGCAGGTACACCCTGTCGGCCAGCTCCTTCGACGTTTGTATCGTGGCCACGTTGGGGTTGACGACGACGACCTCGAGCCCCTCCTCCTTGAGGGCTTTAATGGCCTGAGAACCGCTGTAGTCGAACTCCGCGGCTTCAGCGATCTTGATGGCGCCCGAGCCCAGCAGCAGAACCTTGCGAACGTCAGCGCGGCGCGGCACAGAGCACCACCCCGGGAGGAAGCTCTAGCGCGAAGCTCAGCCGAACCCCCAACCGCGCTACCAAGACCCTGGCCCGACGCCCTCGGAAGAGGGTAGAAAAACCTAACGTTTCCCGCGAACCCGGTTCAAGAAAGCCCGGCTCAGCGCGCGGGTCCGCCGCTGCCGCGCTCCCTCCAGCGCGCGCCGAGGGAGAAAGCTCGCGTAAGTTTCCGCAATCAAAAAATTAAAGAAAGGGGGGTGCCCTAGCGCGGCTAGGCGATGAAGCGCTCCAGGAACTTCCTGGCGAGCACGAGCCCCTCCTCGTAGCCGAAGAACGGGTCCTCGTGCTCGATGCTGATGGCGTAGTCGTACTTGTGCTTCCTCAGCACCGAGAAGAACTTAGCCCAGTCGAGCTGGCCGAAGCCGGGGAGCCGGTGCGGGCACCAGCCCCCGAGCGTTATCCCGACCTCCCTCACCCTCTCCCAGAGGACCTCAGCGTCCTTCGCGTGGACGTGGAAGATCCTGCCGCCGAAGTCGTCCGCGGCTTTGATGGGGTCGATGAGCTGGCAGATGAGGTGGCTCGGGTCGAACTCGAGACCGAGGTTGGGGGAGCCCAGCTCGTCGAACACCGCGCGCCAGATGTCGGGCCTGAACATGATGTTGCCCGGGCAGTTCTCGATCGCGATCTTCACGCCGTAATCCTCCGCCTTCTTGATGATGGGTGGCCACACCTTCTTTATCTCCTCAATGTTCTTGTCCACGTCACCCGGGTACCTGCCGATCCAGCCGGTGACGACGGTTTTCTCCATCCTGTAGGTCGCTTCGATGAGCTTCGCGAAGTGCTCCGAGTGCAGCTTCCTCGTGGAGAGGTCGGGGTCGATGGGGTTCCCGTAGAAGCCGATGGCGCTGATGAAGATGCCGGTCTCCTCCTCCAGCTCCTTGATCGCGCGCGGGTTCCTTATCGCCTCGTCGACGTCGAAGAACTTCGAGCCGGGCGGGGCGGCGATGCTCACGGACTTGAAGCCGTGGTCGCGGGCCCACTGGAGGGTCTTCCTCAAGTCGCCGAGCTGGCCGCCCGTGAAGAAACCGAGCATCACGGCCCGCTCCCCGGGTTGGCGGGCTCCGGCCGCACGCTAATAAAGGTGTCTCGGCGGGCCGGCGCCCCGCTCGCGCGCTCAGCGCAAGGTCTAAAGCCCGGCCTCCCGCGCCCGGCTTGTGGCTAGGGTCGTAGTGGGGTCCGACGAGCCGTACCCCGTCGCCAAGTTCGTGGTCGAGTACCTGAGGTCGAAGGGTTTCGAGGTGGAGCCGGTCGGCGCGCTCAGGGAGGGGAAGCCCGTGCCGTGGCCGGACGTCGGCTTCGAGGTGGGCGAGAGGGTGGCGAGGGGGGAGGCGGCCTTCGGGGTCGTCGTCTGCTACACGGGTACGGGCGTCTCGATCGCGGCCAACAAGGTGAAGGGGGTGCGCGCCGCCCTCTGCTTCGACGCCCAGACGGCGAGGGGCGCCAGGCTGTGGAACGACGCGAACGTGCTGGCGATGAGCGCTCGCCTCACGACCGAGGAGGTGGCCAAGGAGATCATCGACGCGTGGCTCTCGGTCCGGGAGCCCGACCCCGGCGAGAGGGAAAATATCGAAAAAATCTCTGCCTACGAGCGGCGCTAGCGCCTGGCGAGCTCGACGAGGTGGACGGCGTAGGGGCCGATCACGCAGATGCCGCCCTCGCACGCGCCGGCTTCGCTCAGGTCGCTCTTCTCGTCCAGCACGAGGACCCGCTGCAGCGCGTACCCCTCAGCCTCCACCTCGTACGCCACCTCCTCGTCGGCGTAGTTCGCCACGAGCAGGCGGAGCACCCCGTCGCCCCCCAAGCCGGCGAGCACCCTGAGGCCGCGGGCGGCGCCGGGCTCCAGCCTGACCACGCTGGCCTCCAGCCTCTTAGCCCCCTCGACGAGGCGCCTGTAGGCGACCCAGACGTAGAACGGCTTGCCGGGCGCGCCGTCCCTGTAGAAGAGCCCGCCCCAGTTCCACGCGTCGCCCCGGTACAGGGTGGCCACGTCCACGGGCGCGTCCTCGAGCTCGATGAGCGTCGCCGCCTGGAAAGCCGCCA
>OFEJ01000097.1_pt1 | contig 26378 bp, 30 predicted proteins | sample 1521051 | NCBI WGS metagenome assembly OFEJ01 (sample SAMN06268701, study PRJEB24108) | sediment metagenome | isolation source: Joseph's Coat, Yellowstone National Park, Wyoming, USA | place: USA:Joseph's Coat, Yellowstone National Park, Wyoming, USA | reverse complement strand
GGGCGGGCTCTCTCCCTGGAGGGTATCGAGGGCAAGGTCGCGCTGGTCGGCATGACGCGCGAAGATCCCGACTTCGTCGCCGCCCAGTACGCGCGCCTCGCGGCTGCAGGCGCGAGCGCGGTCGTGTTCTACGACTTCGCGCCCGAGCGTGTCAGGAGGGTTGTGGTCGGGATCTTCGCGAGCTACTCCGACGGCCCAGGTTTGCCCCCGCCCATCCCGGCTCTGGCGGTAAGCGGCGAGGACGGCCTCCGACTAGCGCGCGGGAGGCACTACGCCCAGATCGAGGTTAAGGCGAGGTACACGGAGAGCGCGACCTCAGCCAACGTCATCGCGTACGGCGGGGGGGAGGCGAAGGTGCTCCTCACGGCGCACTACGACAAGTGGCTGGCGGGCGCGGCCGACGACGCGGTCGGAGCGGCGCTGCTGCAGCTGCTCCCCAAGCTGCTCGGAGAGCTTCGGGGGTTGGCTTACGTAGCGTTCGGCGCCGAGGAGTTCGGCGCGCCAGGGTACTCGGCATGGTACTGGGCGTGGGGGTCGAGGAAGTTCGTTGAGAAGCTCGAATCCAGCGGCGAGCTGGAGGGGTTGGTCGCCGTGCTCAACGTAGACGTGCCAGCGCGCCGACCCCTCACCGTGAGCGCGAGCGGCCCCGAGCTCCGCGAAGCCGCGAGGGCGGTTCTCGGGGGCTCGTTCGACTACGAGCTCGATTCGCCCTACTTCGACAGCTTCTCCTTCAGCAGCGCCGGCGTGCCGGCGCTCACGATACACTCCCTCTGGCGCTACGTGGACCTCTACCACACGGACGGCGACGTCCCCGCCGCGATCGATTGGGAAGCCGCCGCGCAGGCGGGCGAAGCGGTGGCTCGGCTGGCCCGGGAGCTAACTGAAAAGGGTAGGAGTTTCCTCCGCTATGAGGCGTGGAGGGAGGAGCTAAGGACGTTGCTATCGCGCGCAGCCAGGTACCTACCGCCCCCCGCCGAGCTCGTGAACCTGCTTGAGAGGCTGCGCGTTGAGGAGGGCGCTGCGCGCGAGCTGAGGCGGAGAGCGCTGGCGGCGGTGTGCGAGGGAGACCCCCTCGAGCCCGGCATCCCCTCGTGCAAGGCTTTCCCGCAGTTCCTTGTGGTCGAGGACCTCGAAGCGGTCGAGAGCTTCATCGAAGGGCGCGCAGAGCTCGCGGAACTGGCGAGGCTGAAAAGGAGGTGGACAGTGGGGAGAGTCCGCGAGCTGCCAGCCGCGGCGCTAGGCTACCTGACGCCGTTCCTCTCCCGCGCTGGACCCGAGGGCGCCCGCGAGTACCTGAAGCGGGCGAAAGCCTCTCTCGCCTTGTGGCTTGAGCGCGCGTACGGTGAGACGCTGGAGCTCTTGAGCGAGCTCGCTGGGAACGAGGCGCGGCGCGGCTAGAACCCCCTCGGCCACCACTCCTCTTCAACCCCCTTCTCGTCAACGATAAGGACTTTGAGCCGCTCCTTTCCCAGGTGCTTGGCGATCTCGGCTAGAACCCTTTCTGCGCATTTTCTTCGGTTTAAGCACGCGAGGGAGGCGCCAGCTGCGTAGGGGTGCCCGCCGCCTCCCAGCCTTTCCGCGATCTTCGACACGTCGTATTCGGGCGACGAGGAGCCGAGGTACACCCTGAGGCCTAAGAGCCCCTGGGGGGCCAGCACCGCCGTCATCTTCGACCCCTTGCGCTCCATCAGGATGCAGAGGTACCTGAACGAGAGCTTCAGCCGCTTCTTGAAGACCGCTACGAATACCTCATCCGTCGGCAGCTTGGCAGCGAGCTCCTCCGTAGCCCGCCTGACTTCCTCGTACCGCCTAGCAGCTTCCAGTACGAAGGGGTCGTTGAGCACCTCCTCCAAGGGCTTCGAGGCGAGGAGGTTTACCAGGCGGAGCTTGCCGCCGTAACCCGAACCCTTAACGGCGTCGTTCAGCACCAGCGCCTCCCGCGACTCTACCTTGGCCGTGTCCGTCTCCACGGCCAGCTTGACGAGCTTGCGCGCCCGCTCGTCCCCCTCGAGCCCCAGCGCTCTCGCAGCCAGCACCGCCGCGGCGGGCGCTGAAGGCTCGTAGAACTCCCGCTCGGCGCACGGGCTATTGGAGGCGTGGTGGTCGGCCCTAACCAAAGCTTTGCCGGGGCACGGCAGGTCTGCAACGAAGAACCACCGGACGCGGCGCAGCAGAGGGCTCCTCCTCACGTCGGGGGGTGCGGCGAGAACAACCACCCCCTCGCGGTACGCCATCTTGAAGAGGGCGGCACACACTATGCCGTCGAGATCGCTCACGTCGCACAGGGCAAGAGGGCGCCTCGACAGGTAGGCTTTTGCCACGCTCAGCAACCTCCTCGCGGGGACTGCGATCACGCGCAGGTGGCGGAAGAGGGGGCTAAGGGTTTAGCGCGCCGTGAGGGGGGAGTGACGCTACCGGCGGGTTAATGTGGGGCGCGCTAAAACCCTCCGTGCGGGTGGCACAGCCCCACGCCCGCCGGTAGTTCCGCCCCCCTGCTCTGCCCAGGGCTTCACTATTTATACTTTATGCTAATTTAAATTACCGAAGATAGATTAGCGTATTGCGTGGGCTCGAATTGCATAATTCGATTGCGTAGGAGTTAACGCTTTGGATTCCTTTAACGATGAAGGTTCAGACGCTCGAGGAGGTGCATGGCGAGCGTCTCGAGGGCTTTGGAGCGGTGGGAAACGGCGCACTTTTCCTCGAGTGTCATCTCTGCGAACGTTTTGGCGTGCCCGAGCGGTACGAAGATCGGGTCGAAGCCGAAGCCTCCTCGCCCCCTCGGTTCCTCGATGATCGCGCCCTCCACCTCCCCTCTGAAGACGCTCACACTACCGTTGAAGCCGAGAGCGGCTGCGCATACGAACTTCGCCCGCCTATCCTCGACGCCCCTCATGAGCTTCAGGACCCCCTCGCAGCCTATGGTCCGGTACACGTACGAGGAGTAGGGCCCGGGGAACCCCCTCAAGCTCGCGATGAAGAGCCCCGAGTCCTCGACCACAAACGGCTCGGGGGCGCGGCCGAGGAGGCTCTCCGCAGCCACCCTAGCCACTTCCTCCAGGTCGTCCGACTGTATCTCAAGCTTCCTCGCCCTCAGGGGCTCGACCTCGAAGCCAAACTTCCCGAGCACGAACCGTATCTCGCGCAGCTTCCCCGGGTTCTCCGAGACCACGTAGATTACCGGCTTCTCGGCGCCCACGGGGGGACCGGGCGAACAGAAAATATATCTGTGCCGCGCTTCTTTGCTGTGGTCGAGCTAGCCCCCTTCAAACCCGCCCTTAAAGCGGGTTTCGACGAGGTTGCTCTCGATCCCGCTTACGCGTACGCTGTAGCGGGAGGCCCCGTAAGCCTCGATCAGCTGGCTAGGGTTCTGTTTGCGGCGCAAGGGTGCACAGCGCGGGCGTGGGGCAGGTGCCTGCGCGCGGCCCCCTCAGCTGGAGCCACCTACCCGCTGCAAGCGTACGCGATCGTGCGCGATGTCGAGGGTCTCGAGCCAGGTTTCTACCGCTACGTGTCCCCCGCCCCCTTCAGCCACCGCCTCGAGCTCGTGTCTACCGGAACCTGGGAGGGGAGCGGTGCCTTCGCCGTCGTGCTCGCCGAGGTGCCGGAGCGCACGACAAGCGTTTACGGCGAGCGCGGCTACATGTACGTGAGGGAGGAGGTCGGGCACGCGTCGCAGGGCGCGCTCCTCGAGGCGGGCGCGCTCGGGTTAGCGGCTGAGGTGGGGGAGGCGCCGCCGGGCTTAGGGGTGCGCGCTGAGGTGAAGGTTGAGGTGGGGCGGCGCGGAGCGCGGGGCCTGGCGCGCGAGATCCCGGAGGGAGAGCTGCCGAGACCTCCGAAGCCCAAAATGACGTTGGAGGAGGCGATCGTCGCGAGGAGGTCGGTTAGGGATTACAGCGGGGAACCGGTGGAGTTGGCGGAGGTGGCCGGCCTGCTCGCTTGGACCCTAGGCGGGAGGCTGAGGTCGTACCCTCCCCTCCGCGGCTCCTACAGGGTCTCGTGCTACGTGGTCGCTAGGAATGTTGAGGGCCTTAAGCCGGGGGTCTACGAGTACCTGCCGCTATCGAACTCCCTCGAGCGGATCAGCGCGGGCGACTACGCGAGAAGGCTCGCGTACGCGTGCCTGGGCCAGGAGTGGGTGGCGAGGGCGGCGCTCAACGTCGTGCTTTGCGCTAGGGAGAGCTCCGAGATCGCCGAGGTGGAGGCCGGTATGGTGGGCCAAGGGCTCTACCTCGCCGCCACATCGCTCGGCTTAGGAACGGTGGCCGTCGGCGCCTTCTACGACGACGAGGTTGCCAGCGTGCTAGGTGTGAGCGAGAGGCCCCTTTACGTCTTCCCGGTCGGCAAGGTCTAGCGTGGCTTCGTAGACGCCGTCGGGTAGGAGCCTGAGCGCCTCCAAGCCGCTTACGACGAGGCCCAGCGGGCTGGCGGGGCTCGGCACTCTCACGCACTCGGGGCTTAAGACCACGATAACGCTGGACGCTGGGGGCCAGTACGCTACTTCGCCGGGGCAGATGGTGGACCTGTGCCCCTCGTGGGTGACCGACAGGTTGAGCTCCAGCGAGAGGAGGCCTCCCGCGATGCGAGCCCGCGTGGCCGCGGGGAGCCTGCTGACGAGCGCGGCGTAAGTTTTCGGGGCCCGCCACCACGTCAAGTACACGCGAGCCGCCCTTCCGCCCACCGCGAGCCTGGCGATCACAGCTGCCGCGCAGCCTTAAAGCTATATTTCCTTTCTTCTCAGCTCGAGCTGGATGAAGGACGCGTGGGCCATCGTGAGAAAGGTCGTGAGAGAGGCGGACGTGGTGCTCGAGGTGGTTGACGCGCGGGACCCGATGGCCACCAGGTCGCGCGAGCTCGAGAGGATGGTGGCGGAGGAGGGGAAGAAGCTGGTGATCGTGATAAACAAGGCCGACCTCGTGCCCCGCGAGGTGCTGGAGGAGTGGAAGCGCGTGCTGAGCCGAGAGCACCCCACGATCTACGTCGGCGCGAGGGAGAGGCTCGGCACGCGCTTCCTGTGGCGCATCATAAAGCGCGTAACCGATAAGAGGCCGGTCGTGGTCGCGGTCGTGGGTCTGCCGAACGTGGGCAAGTCGACGATCCTGAACGTGCTGAAGGGGAGGCACAGCGTCTCGACGAGCCCGGTGCCGGGCTGGACGAAGCACGCGACGCTCGCGAGGGCGGCTACCTGGCTCAAGGTGATCGACACGCCGGGCGTGGTCCCGAGGGGTGAGGAGGAGGAGCTGGCGGTGAGGGGGGCGCTCCGGCCCGAGAGCCTCGAGGACCCCGTGCCGGCCGCGCTTAAGCTCATCGAGGTGCTGAGGCGCAAGGAGCCCGACTTCCTGAAGAAGTACTACGGAGTGGATGAGAGCGACCCCCTGCGCGCGCTCGAGGAGCTGGCGAGGCGGAGGAACCTGCTGAAGAAGGGCGGCGAGCCCAACGTGGAGGAGGCCGCCCGCGTCCTGCTCAGGGACTGGCAGAGCGGCGAGCTGGCGGTGTACTTCACGCCGGAAGACTACGGGCTGAGGCCCAGCAGGAAGCGCACGAAGGAGGCGGCGCGAGGGGGTAGCGGCGGGAACAGCTCGGCCGCGAGCTCTGCGGCTCGCGAAGGACCCCCTCCTTCCTCGTAGCAGCCTCCCAGCAGCCAGAGGAGGGCGTCCAACTTGAGCGGCGGAACCCCGCTGGGTTCGCACGCCTCGCTCCAGGCTGTAGCCACCAGGCGGGGGGCCTCGGATAGCAGTCGCCGAGCGTTCTCGAGCGTGGGAGGGCCGTCCTCCACCACCCCGCTGGCGAGGCTTATCAAGCACACTCGCCTGTCCACCGGTAGAGGTATCCTGGGGGGCACCTCTACTCGGATGCCGAAGGCCTTCGCCGTGTAGTAGAACATCTTCACAGCGAACACTACGGTCTTCGAGTCCGCGTCCGCGCTTAGCGCGCTCGCGATCTCCCGCCGCAGGAGCTCGAGGTCTCTGGAGTACTCTCCGAGCCTCGCCTCGAACGGGGGCCAGAGCCTCGCGAGCTTCTCCACTCTCGACAGCCTGGCGGACCTAGCGAACCTCAAGCTGGGGGAGGAGCTGGCGAACCGGCGCAAGTCCGCTAGGGGGTCCTCTCGAGCGTAGCTGGCCGCGAGGCGCCAGTGGACCTCGCCTTTAGCCGAGAGCTGGTAGCTGATCGCTGCCACGCCCAGCGCGTAGAACGCGGCCGCGCTGAAGCGCCCGTACCTCTTCGCGATCTCCTCGATCGCCCGCATCTGAGGGTCCGCGGCTTCGGCTGCATCGAGGAGCTGCCGCACTTCCGCATCCGCTAGGAAGGAGGCGGCGGTCGCAACCTTGCTGCGGTTGATCCTGTACACGGCTTCGACGGGTTCCTGGGCGGCAAAAGGATTTATAGCTGCGTGCTCGAAGGGCGCGCGGTGGGGGGAGCGTGCCGGAAGTAGGATAGCCCCCTTCTCGAGGGAGGGCACCTTCTTATCCACGGGAGAAGCTCCCCCCAGGAGGGTGGGTATGAGCCAGCTTCCCACGAGGTACAATTTCAAGGAGATTGAGCCGAAGTGGCAGAGGTGGTGGGAGGAGAACAAGCTCTACGCCTTCGACCGGAGCGACAGGAGCAGGCCGACCTACAGCATAGACACGCCGCCGCCGTACCCGAGCGGCGAGCTGCACGTTGGCAACGCGCTCAACTTCGCGTACATAGACTTCGTGGCCCGCTACAAGCGGATGAGAGGCTACAACGTGCTGTTCCCCCAGGGCTGGGATTGCCACGGGCTTCCGACCGAGGTGAGGGTTGAGAGGGCTCTGGGGAAGACGAAGAGGGAGATACCGCGGGACGAGTTCCTCAAGCTGGCGAGGGAGTTCACGCTGAAGTGGATCGAGCCGATGCGCGCCGCGCTGAAGGCGCTCGGCTGCAGCATCGACTGGAGCACCGAGTACATGACGATGGACCCCGACTACTGGCGGAGGACGCAGCTGAGCTTCGTCCTCATGTACAAGAAGGGCCTGATCTACAGGGCCGAGCACCCTGTTGTCTGGTGCCCGCGCTGCGAAACGGCGATCGCCGAAGCGGAGGTCGAGTACGTTGAAGCGAAGAGGGAGCTCCACTACTACAAGTTCCAGCTCAAGGGTGGGGGTGAGGTGCTCGTCGCCTCAACGAGGCCGGAGCTCCTCGCGGCTTGCGTTGCCCTAGCGGTGAACCCATCGGACTCCCGCTACGCGTCGATCGTCGGTAGAACGGCCGTCGTCCCCGTCTACGGGCACGAGGTCCCGGTAATCGCGGACGAAGATGTGGACCCGAGCTTCGGCACGGGCGTCGTGATGGTCTGCACCTACGGCGACAAGGTGGACGTGAAGTGGCAGAAGAGGCACAACCTGCCCGTAAGGGTCGTGGTCGACGAGAGGGGGAGGATGACCGAGGCTGCCGGCCCCCTCGCGGGGCTGACCATCGAGGAGGCTAGAGCGAAGATCGTCGAGCTCCTGAAGAAGGAGGGCGCTTACGTCAAGTCCGAGCCTGTGGTAAGCAGCGTCGGCACGTGCTGGAGGTGCCACACGCCGGTCGAGATACTGCCTAAGGAGCAGTGGTTCGTGAAGACGAGGGAGCTGGCCGACGCGGTTCTCGAGGCCGCGCGGAGCGTCGAGTGGATCCCGCCACACGCTTACAAGAGGCTCGAGGACTGGGTGAAGTCCCTCGACTGGGACTGGGTCATCTCGAGGCAGCGCGTGTTCGGGACGCCGATCCCCGCCTGGTACTGCAGGAAGTGCGGTTACGTGCTGGTGGCGGAGCCCGAGTGGCTCCCCGTCGACCCCCGGAAGGACCCGCCGAAGGTCGACCGGTGCCCGCGCTGCGGCTCCAGCGAGTTCGTGGGCGAGAGCGACGTGATGGATACGTGGATGGACTCGAGCATCACGGCCGCCGTCCACGCGGGGTGGCCCGACTCGTTCGACGAGCGGCTGTTCCCAGCCGACCTCCAGCCGAACGGGTACGACATTATAAGGACGTGGGACTACTACCTGCTGGTGAGGGGGGTAGCGCTCTTCGGCAAGCCCCAGTTCAAGGTCGCGCTGATCAACGGCATGGTTCGGGGCACGGACGGCAGGATGATGCACAAGAGCTACGGGAACTACGTCAGCCTGCTCGAGGTCATAGACAAGCACGGGGCGGACGCGTTCAGGCTCTGGGCGGCGATGGCGGCGGCGACGGGCTCGGACGTCCGCTTCTCGTGGGAAGGCGTTGACTACGCGAGGAGGTTCCTGACGAAGCTGTGGAACGCGGCGAGGTTCGTGGGGATGGCGCTGGAGGGCTTCGACCCGAGCGTCGAGGTCCGCAGCTACAAGCTCCTCGACAGGTGGATCCGAGCGAAGCTGGAGGAGCTCACGGAGACCGTGACCGAGAAGCTGGAGCGGATGGACTTCATGGGGGCTTCGACGGCTCTCGTCGAGTTCACGTGGCACGTTTTCTGCGACCACTACCTGGAAGCCGTCAAGCACAGGGTGGGGGATCCGGGCGAGAGCGGGGCCGCCGCCCGCAAGACCCTGTACGAGGTCCTCCTGAGGCTCCTCCAAATGCTTTCGGTTTTCACGCCGCACATCGCCGAGGAGATCTACCAGCGGCTTTACGCTGCGAAGGTGGGGTGGAAGAGCATAACGGTGACTCCCTGGCCCGAGCCCCGGCCGTACAGCAGGGAGGACATCGAGAGGGGCGAGGTTGCGGTGAGGACGATAGCTGCGATCAGGAGGGCGAAGAGCGGGCGCGGCCTACCGCTGAGCGCCGAGCTGCCCGCGGTTTCGATCCACGCGCCGCCGCGGTACGCAGAGGTGCTGAGGGAGTGCAAGGAAGACATCGCCGGCACCCTGAGGATACGCGAGGTTCGGATCGAGGAGAGCGGGCGCAGCGAGGTCAGCGTGCCCGAGTACCCCGACATCACCTTCAGCTTGAGCGCCGGGGATTGAGCGCGCTACACTTTGACCCGCACCTCCAGCGACGCGTACCCTTTCTTCTCCAGCGCGTAGAGCAGGTAGCAAACTTTCTCGATCGCTAAGCCGCTCCTCCGCGAGAGGCTTTCAACGAGCGAAGCGTAGCTCACCGAGCGGGACTCGAGCGAGCGGGCCAGCCTCTCCAGCTCCTTCGCCACGCCGCTCTCTTCACCGCTCAGCGCGCTCTCCGCGAGCTCCGCGAGCTCCCTCCCGATGCCCTCCAGCTCCCTCTTCACAGCCGTCAGGTCGAGCTTGAGCTCGAGCGGGCGCCGCAGAGCCTCCTCGAGCCTCTCCTCCAGCCTCTTGAGGGACTCCTCGTGCGCGAGCAGCTTCCCAGCCTCAAGGGGGGTCTGAGCTCTCGAAGCTCTCTTGAGGGATTTCGAGAGCTGCGAAACCTCGCTTAGCAGATCGTTCAAGCGGTTCGAGTACACGGTCCTGCACACCCTAGCGTGAGCCCTCACCTCCTTCAAGCACAGCTCCACCTCGTCCAGCGCCCGCTGCGGGTCCTCCAGCGGCGGCTGGGAGAGGAGCCGTCTAGCTTTAGCCACTAGCTTCGCCGCCTCCGCTGCCAGGTGCGGCGCCACCTCCCTCAGCAGCTCCTCCCAAGCGGCCAGCTCGCCGGCCTCCTTCTCCAGCCTGACGAGGTCCTCGTGAAGCCTATCCAGCGCCACCGCGTAGCTGGCTAAAGCCTTCACCGCGGTCTCCAAGGAGCTCACGTACTTCTCCAGGCTGCTGGAAAGCGTGAGGAGCTGGTCGCCGGGCGGCTCCTGCGGCTGGATAGCGCGCAGCAGGTTCTTCACCACGCCCCCCAAGCGCGGGTCCGCCGCGTACTTGGACTCGATGGCCCGAACGAGAGCCTCGAGGTTCGTCCTCAGCTCGTTCGCCTTCTTAACCAGGGCTTCGAGCTTGCTTAGATCGGCCTCCCCCCTAGCCCTAGCCTCGAGCAGCGCCTCGACCACAGGAGCTCTGCCGCTCGCGGGGGGAAATCCAGCTAACGCTTACTTATAAGAGCTCTACCCGCACTCTCATGACCGCGGACCCGTAATCGTCGATCCTATAGGCTGCTAAGCGGGGCTCGCCGCCGGGCCGGTAAGCGACTATCAGCCAGACCTCGCCCGGGCACTCGAGCATCCGGTGCCGGTCCGCGAGCGAGGGGAGCGGCTGCTCCCTCGCGTGGGAGTGGTAGAGACCGATGTACTCCAGCCCCTCCCTCTTCGCGCTCATTATCGCGCTCATCCAATCGCGCTCGTCGAACCAGAACGCCGTCGAGGAGCCTAGGACGTTTCTGAGCGGCACAACCTTCTCGACGAGCGCGGAGCCGCTCTCCACGCGCCCGAACAGCGCGCCGCACGCCTCGATCGGGTACTCGCGCTCCACGTGCTCTAGGATCTCCCGCGCGATCTCCCGCGGGATGGCGAGCTTGTAGATGCGCTCGAGGGGGGCGACGGAGGGGCCCACTTCCACACTCTTACAGCCGGCGCCCGCTATTTACCCTTAGCGCGCTATCAGCGTTGCCGCGCTCCGCCTTCGCGCAAGGGGCATCGGCGCTCCCTCCCTCTCCGCCGGGTTTTCGGGCTTCGTCGGCGCCCCCGGAGGAGCTGCCGCGGGATCTCGGTTGGTCAACGGCCGCGCGCGGAGGAGTTAAGAGGGTTCGCGCGCCGGGGTCCGCGTGCGGGCGCGCAAGCTGTGGGAGCTCGCCGAAACGAAGGGTTCTAGGCTGATCGTCGCGCTCGACAGCGTGCCGGTGGAGCCCGGGAAGCTGATCGAGGAAGTCGAGGAGTTCGCGGTGGGCGTGAAGGTGGGGCTCCCCTTCCTCCTGCTGTGGGGCCCGCGAGCGGTTAGGGAGCTGTGCGAAGCCTTCAGCGGCGAGCTCTACATGCTGTGCGACTTCAAGCTAGCCGATATACCGGACGTCGTGGCCGAGGAGCTGAAGCTGATCAAGGAGCTGGGGTTCGACGGGGCGATCCTGCACCTGTTCCAAGGCGGGGTGAAGGCCGCCGCGGCGGCAGCCGGCGGGCTAGACCTCTTCGGCGTGGCCGCGATGACGCACCCGGGATCCAGGCTCATCGACGCGCACTTCGACGAGCTCGTGCGAGAAGCGCTGGAAGCCGGTCTCGGGGGCCTCGTTGTCCCAGCGACGAAGCCCGAGCTGGTGAGGAGCGCTAGGAGAGCCGCGCCGGGCGCGACGCTGCTGGCGCCCGGGGTCGGCGCGCAAGGCGCCCTGCCCGGCTCCGCGCTCGAGGCTGGAGCGGACTTCGAGATCGTTGGGAGGTTGATAACCGCGAGCCCCGACCCCCGCTCGGCGGCCGAGGCCGTGAGGAGCGCCCACCGCGCCCGCCTCGGCGCGGCGGGCAAGTGGCGTTAGCGCGCGTAAGCGCTATAAGGGGTCGCGGGGGCAGGCTTCGATGTCGGGGGAGATCGCGAAAGCGCTGTTGAGAGCCGGTTGCCTGCTGCAGGGGGAGTTCAAGCTCAGCTCGGGCGGCGTGAGCCGCTTCTACGTCGACGTGAGGCGGGTCTACTCCCACCCGAGCGAAGCTAAGGTCGTCGCGGGTGCGTTGGCCGAGGTGGCAGGCAAGCTCGGGTGCGACGTGGTAGCGGGGGTGGAGAGCGGCGGGATACCCTTAGCCACGATGGTGGCCTTCATTCTCGATAAACCGCTCGTGTACGTGAGGAAGAAGCCGAAGGAGCACGGCACCCAGAGGATGATCGAGGGGGACCCCAACGTGAAGGGTGTAGCGGTCGTCGTCGACGACGTGGCCACCACCGGCTCGTCCATCCTGAGGGCCGTAAGCGCACTGAGGGAGGCGGGGTTCAGCGTGAGCGACGCGCTGGTGGTGGTCGACCGGGGCGAGGGGGCGGCCCAGAACCTCGAGAAGGCGGGGGTCCGGCTGCACGCGCTCCTAACCCTTAAGGAGCTGCTGGAGGAGGCTGGTGCAGATGAGAGGTAGGGACGTCCTCACGATCACCGACTTCACCAGGCAGGAGCTGGAGGCGCTCTTCGAGGAGGCGGACATGATGCTGAGCGCGCTCAAGGAAGGCAGGAGGCTTAGGGTTCTGGAGGGCTACGTGCTGGCGACCGCGTTCTTCGAGCCGAGCACGCGGACCAAGCTGAGCTTCCAGGCGGCGATGCTTAGGCTGGGCGGCAGCTACATCGACCTGCCGCCCGAGGAGGTCTCTTCGAGGGCTAAGGGCGAGAACCTGGCCGACACGATCAGGATGCTCGACTCCTACGCGGACGCGATCGTGATCAGGCACAGGGTGGAGGGGGCCGCCCGCTTCGCGGCGGAGATCGCGGAGCACCCGGTGATCAACGGCGGCGACGGGACCCGCGACCACCCCACGCAGGCGATGATCGACCTTTACACGGTGAGGAAGGCGCTGGGGAGGATCGACGGGCTGACGTACGGCGTGCTCGGCGACCTGAAGTACGGGCGCGCCGCCCGATCCTTCATCCTCGGCCTCTCGCTCTTCAAGCCGGGGAAGGTTTACCTGATATCGCCGCCCCAGCTCGCTTGCAGGCAGGACGTCCTCGAGTTCCTGGAGGAGAGGGGGGTGGAGTACGAGGAGGCGAGCTCGCTCGCCAGCGTCGTCGGCGAGCTGGACGTCCTCTACGTGACGAGGATCCAGAGGGAGAGGTTCCCCGACCCGGCCGAGTACGAGAAGGTGAGGGGGAGCTACAGGGTTTCGCTAGAAGCCTTGAAGGGGGCGAGGGAGCACCTCGTCGTGCTCCACCCGCTGCCGCGCGTCGACGAGCTGGCGTTCGACGTTGACGCCACGAAGCACGCGTGGTACTTCACCCAGGCGGCGTTCGGGGTGCCGGTGAGGATGGCCTTGCTCAAGATGATCCTGAAGGGCTAGGCCGGGAAGCCTTTTTAGCGCGCGCCGCGGCGCCAGCGCGATGGAGAGCTCGCGCGAGCTCAGGGTCAGCAAGATCAGGGAGGGGACGGTGATAGACCACATCGACGCCGGTCGCGCCCTGCACGTGCTCCGCATCCTCGGGTTGACCGGCGCCGAAGGGCTCACGATAGCGGTCGTCATGAACGTCCCCAGCCAGAAGCTGGGCAAGAAGGACATCGTGAAGGTGGAGGGGGTCGAGCTGAGGGAGGAGCAGGTGAGCAAGATCGCACTCATAGCGCCGAGCGCGACGATCAACATCATCAGGGATTACGCGGTGGTCGAGAAGGTGAAGGTCCGCGTCCCCCCTGCCGTGGAGGGGCTCCTCAAGTGCGTGAACCCCAACTGCGTGACGAACATGCCCAGAGAGCCCGTGAGGTCGCGGTTCAAGGTCGTCAGCGTGCGGCCGCTGAAGCTCGTCTGCGAGTACTGCGGCGCGGAGCTGAACCAGGACGACGTGATCAAGCAGCTGACCGGCGGCGGTGGCTCAGCGTGAGCAGGCGCGAGCGCATCATAGAGCTCTTGACCGCGACCGAAGAGCCGATGGACGTCGGTGAGATAGCCAGGGAGCTGGGGCTCGACCCCCGCGAGGCCGCCAGCATCTACGAGGATCTGGAGCACATCGCTCGCAGCCTCAAGAACAGCGGCTTCGTGCTGCTGGTGCAGCCGCCGACGTGCAAGTCGTGCGGCTACGTGTTCAGGGACTTGAAGAGGCTGAAGAAGCCGTCGAAGTGCCCGCGCTGCCGGAGCGAGAGGATATATCCCCCCCGCTTCATCATCAGGCCTAGGGATGAGCGAGGTTAGCGCTCTCCAGCAGCTCGAGAGGCTGCCGAGCGCCGCGCTAGCGCCCGGCTTGCGCGCGGTGGGGTTAGGCCTCCTAGTCGAGGACCTCGACGCGCTGGTGGTCGCCGACCTCCACATCGGCTACGAGCAGGCGCTGGAGGAGGCGGGCGTCCACCTGCCCCCGGTGCAGTACAGGTTCATCAAGAGCTTCGTCCTGAGGGCGCTGGAGGAGACCGGCGTGCGCAAGCTCATCATCCTGGGCGACGTGAAGCACGAGTTCGGCAGCGCGCTGAAGCAGGAGTGGAGCGAGACGCTCGACCTCCTCTCGACCCTCAAGGAGCGGGGGGTCGAAGCGCACGTGGTGCGCGGTAACCACGACAACTTCCTCATCCCGATCCTGAAGCGCCTCGAGGTGCCGCTCCACGACCCCTACCTGAAAGAGGGGCGCTACCTGTTCATCCACGGGCACAAGGAGATGCCTCTCGACGCGTGGAGCGGGGGCGTGGAGTGCGTGGTGATGGGGCACGAGCACCCGGCGGTCCTGCTGCGCGACGAGCTGGGCGTGAGCGTGAAGCTGAAGAGCTTCCTCGTAGGCTCGTACGGGGAGGCGGCGCTGGTGGTCGTCCCAGCCTTGTCCCCGCTGATGCCGGGCACCGAGGTCAACGTCCCGCGGACGAAGTTCCTCTCCCCCCTCCTCAGGGAGGTGGACGTCGCGTCGATGAGGGCTTTCGTCGTCGAGCTCGGCAGCGGCGTCTACGACTTCGGGACGGTCGAGCTCCTCAGCAAAGCCCTCCTCGAGGTTTAGCGCGAGGTCTCGAGGACCATCCTCTCGTAGTCCTCCCTCGGGACCTCAACCTCGCTCCCGCAGTGCTCGCACTTGAAGACTACGGCCGAGCTGGTGATCCTCACGACCCTCCTCAACCTCCTGCCGCAGTAGCAGACGAAGCCCCTCAACCGGGCGGGGTTGCCGTACACGAGGCCGTGCGGCGGGACGTCGCGCGTCACAACCGAGCCGGCCCCCACCATCGCGTAGCGCCCGATCCTCACCCCGCAAACGATCGTCGCGTTGGCCCCGATCGACGCCCCCTCCTCGATGACCGTGGGCACCAGCTCCCAGGAGCTGGAGAAGGAGCGGGGGTACAGGTCGTTCGTCAGGGTCGCGCTCGGCCCGAGGAACGCGCGGGATCCAACGGTAACGCCCCTGTACACGGACACGAAGTTCTGGATCTTCACCTCGTCCCCGACGACCGCGCCGGCGTCGATGTACACGCCCTTGCCTATGTTGCAGTTCCTGCCGACCCGAGCCCCCCGTCTCACGTGGGCGAAGTGCCATATGCGCGTGCCTTCGCCCACCTCGGCGCCCTCCTCAACCACCGCGGTCGGGTGGGCGTAGTAGCCGCTCACTTGGCTCCACCCCGGGCTCTCCGCCGTCTCAGGACGATCGTGTAGCCGCGAACCTCCACCACCTCGGCGCCCAGCGCCTCAGCCAGCTCGGCGGCAACCTCCCGCTTGTTCCCGCTCTCCACCCCGTACGCTTCGCGGAAGTTCCTGAGCAGCTTCACCTTAACGACCCCCCTAGCTTGCAGGACGTTGTCGAGCTCCGCGAGAAGCCCCTCTGTGATCCCTTTCTTGCCCACCCTGACCACTACGATCTCCTCACCAGCCTCCGCCGAGCGCATCGGGCTCTCGATCGCGAGCGATATATAAGCGCGGCGCCCCCGCGCGCGGGAGAGCTGTGAACGTGAAGTGCTCCTTGTGCGGCAGAAGAGCGGTGATCAGGATAGGTTACGCCGGCGTCCACCTCTGCGAGGAGCACTTCTCCTCTTACTTCGAGCGGCGCTTCCTCGAAGCCACCAGGCTGCTCCGAATGTTCGAGCGGGGCGAGCGCGTAGCCGTCGCGGTGAGCGGGGGGAAGGACAGCCTCACCCTCCTGTACCTCATGTCGAAGCACGCGGACGCGCTCGGCGTAGAGGTCGTGGCGGTGCTCGTGGACGAGGGCATCCGCGGCTACCGCGAGGAGAAGGCGAGGGCCGCCGAAGCCTACGCGAAGAGATGGGGCGTCGAGCTCGTCGTGAAGTCGTTCAGAGAGGAGCTCGGCTTCACGCTCGACGAAGCGGTGTCGGCGCTGATGGAGGACGGCCTCAGGTACAAGCCGTGCACAGTGTGCGGAGTCTTCAGGCGGTACCTGCTCAACCGCGCGGCTCTAGAGCTGGGCGCCGGCAAGCTCGCGACAGCCCACAACCTGGACGACGAGGCTCAGGCCTTCCTCATGAACGCTCTCCAGGCCAACTTGCCGTCCATCGCTAGGGAGGGGCCCAGGAGCGAGCGGGTTCACGAGAAGCTGGTGCCCCGCGTGAAGCCTTTCTACTTTATTCCGGAAAAGGAGGTGCTCACGTACGCGCTGCTGCACGGTATCGAGAGCCCCCCGGTGGAGTGCCCCTACATCGTCTACTCGCTGAGGCACCCGCTGCGCAGGTGGCTCAACGAGGTCGCCGAGCGGGACCCTAGCGTCAAGCACCGGGTCATCGCCCTCAAAAACGCGCTCGCGCCCCTCCTCGATAGGGGCGGCCCCTTCAGGAGCTGCCGCGTGTGCGGGATGCCGTCCTCGGGCGAAGTGTGCAAGGCTTGCCAGCTCAGGCAGTACATCGAGCGCATACTAGCGAGCCGCTAACACCACCACTCGCCGTTAACCATTTTAACGTGCAATGGGGAAACCCCTCGAGGGGCAATGTTCATCCCGAGGTACCTCCTACGTCAGCTGTACGTCAAGGGGAGCCTCGAGAACGTCGACCTGAACGGGGACGGAGTTCCCGACGGCGTACGCCTGAAGCTGCGCAACACGCTCGGCGGAGGCACGGTCCGCGGGAGGCTCAGAGCGAAGGTCGACGACCAGGAGGTGCCGCCCGACAAGATCTGGATCGAGTTCAAGGGGTGGAAGATGAAAGCGTCCGAAGCGGCGGACAAGAGCTTCTACGTGGCCGTCGGCGACGAGATCACGATAACGCTGGAGCTGGGGAGGGGTCTCGCGCCAGGCGAGCACAAGATCGAGCTCGAGCTCGACACCCAGGAGCTGGGGCCCGTTGGCTTCGACTTCACGGATGTAGTGAAGTGAGCAGCGCCGCGGACACGACCGCCAGCTCGGTCACCAGGTTGACCACCTCGTTTTTCATCCACTTGAACCCTCGGAGGTAGGCCGTCTGGCTGCCGCAGACGTGAACCGGGTGGTCCCACAAGACCCCGCACTTCGGGCAAACGTACTTGACCTGGAAAAGGGCCCCGAGGGCGGCGTCCACCACCTCGCCGGCCCACCCCAGCAGGAACACGGCGAGCGCGTTCCCGCCGGTCATCGCGTAGTACGCGAGCGCTATGAGCGCGGAGCCGCTAGCCGCCCCCACCTCGCCCAGCAGCGTGACCCCTCCCGACACGCCCGGGGGTACCCTGACGCGGGGCTTCACGATGAGGCGGGGCTGCGTCCCGCTGAGCGAGCCCAGCTCCGCGGCCCACGTGTCGGCGTTGGCGTAGGCGATGGCACTGGCGGCAGCGAAGAGGAGCCGGGCCCCCTGCTCGGGAGCGAGCAGCGACGCCGCAGCCACCGCCGCGGGGACGCCGCCGCTGCAGAGGACTTGCGCGGCGCTCCTCCCCCCCTTCTTCTCTGCCGCGCCCACCCTCTCCTTCTCCCTGTACCTGTAGAACGTCAGGGCGGTGGAAGAGGCGAAGAACGCGATCATGAGCGCTAGCGCGACCCAGCTGGCGGCGAGGAGGACCAAGCCGATGGCCAGCGCCGCCGCCACTCCCCCCGCGTCGAGGGCTCCGCGCCTCCTCGCGAGCGCGGCTGCGAGAGCCAGCACCGCCAAGCCGGCTGCGTAACCAGCGAGCGAGCTCACGGCGTGCGCTCCCAGCAGCCCCCTTATAGCCTCTCGCTTTCCGGGGAAAAACACTGAGCGAGCCGCTTTTCAGCGCGCGCTTTTTAAGCCCCCGATCGCAGCGGGCTTGTGCCGGTCGAGTACGACGAGGAGCTCGTGAGGGAGCTGAAGAAAGCCTTCGCGTCGCTGGTAAACCCCGTGAAGCTGCTCTTCTTCACGGACCCCGAGAGCGAGTGCGAGCACTGCGACGACATACGCGGCATCCTGAGCTTGCTGGCCAGCGCGTCGGACAAGGTGAGCGTCAGCGAGCTCACGAAGGGCTCCGTCGAAGCCAAGAGGCTCGACGTGCGCATGTACCCGGCCATCGTCGTGCACGGGGTCAGGGAGTACAACATCAGGTTCTTCGGGACGCCAGCCGGCTACGAGTTCGCAGCGCTAGTCGAAGACGTGATCGACGCGTCGCGCGGCGAGCCGAAGAACCTGAACCCCCGCGTCGCCGCGGCGCTCAGGGACCGCGTCGCGGGTAAGACCGTCATAAAAGTCTTCGTGACGCCCACGTGCCCCTACTGCCCGCTCGCCGTGAGGGCTGCCCACCGCTTCGCGATGGTCAACGACAAGATATACGGCGACATGATCGAGGCGCTGGAGTTCCCGGAGCTGGCAGACGCGTACGGCGTCTACGCGGTCCCGAAGATCGTGATCGAGGTCGACGGCGAGGACCGCGTGGAGTTCGAAGGCGCGGTACCCGACGCGTACTTCGCGGCAGAGGTGCTGAGGGCCAACGGCGTCGACCCCGCTAGCGTCGGCATCCTGCCGGCGAGGGGGCGGCGGGGTGGGCTGGAGGCTGATAGCCCGTAGCTTTCGCCGGGGGGAGGCATGGGGGAAGGCGGGGTAGAGCCGCTGCACGCGTACGGCTTCTTTTCCGTAAGCGAGAGGTTGGAGGTGCACCAGATAGTCGTGTTCGAGTACCTGGACTACGACAGGTACTACGAAAGCGTTGCCAAAGACCTTGAGAAGCTGAACAGGGAGCTCACGAGCGCGGCGCTTAACATGCAGCAGTACCTGGACCGGGAGGAGGTGGTGATCAACGGAGAGCGCGTGAGGCCGCGCGTACTGGGCGTGAACCTCGGCTTCCGCGGCGATCCGGAGGAACCCTACCTGGTGTTCTTCATACATTTCAGAGGGAGACCGCGGAGGGGCTTGAACTACTACGAGAACATATACGAGGAGGAGGTCGCCGAGTACCCGTTCGAGGCGTACTGGTTCTTTCCGCCCGGCGCGAAGGTCGAGGAGGTCGAGTGCTCGGGAGCCCCCGAGATAGTTGGGGAAAACATCGTGGTCATACGCGTAGGAGAGGGGGAGAGGATCGCCGGCTACGAGCGGATAACCTTCAGGCTGCCCGAAAGGGCTCCCCCCACCGCCTGAAGCGGTCCATCGCGAGCGCTTTCGTTCGGTCACGCAAGCGAAGCCCTTTTAAGCGCGCCCGCCGCTTTCTCACCGGTTGGTGCGGCGCAGTGGGCCTGCTGCCGTTCCCGGCTTACGTCGGCATGGAGGATCTCAAGCGCGCTCTGCTCGCGCTAGCCGTCGATCCATCCATCGGCGGTCTCCTCATAATGGGCCCAAAGGGGACGGGTAAGTCGAGCCTTGTCAGGAGCTTCGCGAGGCTGCTGCCCCCCATAAAGGCGGTGGCCGACTGCCCCTTCCACTGCGACCCGGATTCGCCCCGCGACATGTGCGACGTTTGCAGAGCTAGGCTCGGCGAGAACGGGAAGCTCCCGGTCGCGGAGATGCCGATGCCGATGGTGGAGCTACCCATCGGGGCTACCGAGGACATGGTGCTGGGTACGATCAACATCGAGAGGACCTTGAAGGAGGGTAGGATCGTGTTCGAGCCGGGTCTTCTCGGCAGAGCCAACAGGGGCTTGCTGTACATAGACGAGGTGAACCTGCTGCCCGACCACATCGTGGACTCGATCCTCGACGCCGCCGCCTCAGGGTGGCACGTGGTCGAGCGCGAAGGTGTCTCGCTCAGGCACCCGGCGAGGTTCATCCTCGTCGGCACGATGAACCCCGAGGAGGGGGAGCTCAGGCCCCAGCTCCTCGACAGGTTCGCGATCGGGGTCAAGGTGGAGACGATCCGAGACCCCAAGCTGAGGGCGGAGATCGTGAAGAGGAACGTGGAGTTCGAGAGCGACCCGGAGGGTTTCGAGGCGAAGTGGAGGCCTGTGGAGGAGGAGCTGAGGAGGAGGATAATCGAGGCCAGGCGGCTCCTACCCAGCGTCAAGGTTGGCGACGAGCTTTACGAGCTCGTCGCGAGAGTCTGCGCCCGGCTCGAGGTGGACGGCTACAGGCCCGACATCGTGGCCATCAAGGTCGCGAGGGCCATCGCCGCGCTGGAGGGGAGGAGCGAGGTCACGGAGGAGGACGCTGTGACCGGCCTCGAGCTGGCCCTAAGCCACAGGACGCGAGCTGAGGGGCTCAAGCCGCCGCCGACGAAGGAGGAGATCCGGGCGGCGTTGAGCGAGGCGCTGGGGAAGAGGCCGCCGGTCGCGGCCAGGGAGGAGGCCGCTGAAAGGAAGAGCCAGGTCAGGTTTTTTCCTCGATGGACGTTCTAGAGCGAAGCTCTCGGCCAAGGCGGACGCCGTAATCTCGGTGATCGCGCTGCTGCTGTTCGTCCTGCTGGCGCTCGTGGACCTCCGCTTAGCGGCTTTAGCCATCCTGCTCTGGCTCATACTGAACATGCTGCTGGGCAGGGACAGCGTGTACTCGGGCCGCCGAGCCCTGATAAAGACGAAGAGGGCGGTTTACGCGAGCTTCTCCGGCGGCGCGGACCTGAGGAAGACCCTGCTGCAGGTGTCGCGGGGGATGAAGATACTCGGCGGCAGGGTCGAGCCCAGCCAGCTCGTTGAGCTGGCGCTCAACGTGTCGAGGAAGAGGGCGCGCCACCGCGGTAGGAGGAAGATGCTGGGCGCCTCGATGACCGTCGACTACACGCTGCCCAAGGGCCCCTACTTCAAGATCCACTTCCCCGCGACGCTCAGGCGCAGCGCGGCGATGGGCGCCTTCCCCTCGCTCAAGTGGGACGCCGTTAGGGCCAGGCTGCTGGCGGGGAGGTCCAAGGTCTCCCTGATACTGGTCCTGGACTCGAGCGCCTCCATGATGTACTCGGTGAGGGGCATACTCACGGCCCTCAGAGCTGTGGAGAGGGAGGCTCGCCGCTACAGGGACAGGGTGGCGCTGGTCGTCTGCAAGGGCTTTGGGGCGACGGTCGTGCAACACCCCTCCACGAACTTCAACCTGGTGCTCAGCAAGATATCCCGGATCGGCTTAGACGACTTCACTCCCCTCGCTTCCGGAATGTACTTAGGCTTCAACATGGCGCTGACCGAGCGGCGGAGGGGCTACGAGCCCGTGCTCGTGATCGTCAGCGACGGCAACGCGAACATACCGCTCGAGAAGCACCGCAGGGTCGGCCGCTTCATCTTCGACCCCGCTGTGCAATCCGTCCTGGACGTGGCGGCGCAGATCGCGAAGAGCGGCATCGCAACGGTGGTCGTGAACACGAAGCACAGGGAGCCCACGGCTGACGCCGGCGACGTGGTGATGAGCGGGACCGAGCTGCTCATCAAGGTGGCGAGGATAACCAAGGGGGACTACGTGGGCATCGTCGGCTAGCGCGCCGCACGGCGAACCCGCGGGCGCGGCGTAAGCGCTACAGTTTTCTTTAGGCCCCTTGCACGAGCCCCTGTGAAGTGGCAGGAGCTTCCGCTGATGGAGGAGGAGGTGCTCATCGTGAGGGAGGGCTGGAGGATGCTCTTCGACTTCCACAAGTCGGTCTTCGAGAGGGTCGTGGCGCAGCACCTCGGCGCCCTTGAGCCGGCTTCCGTGAAGGAAAGAGGAGAGAGAGTCGTGGTCGAGCTGGACGCCGAGAGAGGCGAAGAGCTCCGCGCTTGGCTGCTCCTGAACCTCGGCAAGGGCTTCTTCATCACCGAGCTGGAAAGCCTAGAACTCACGTAGCGTACACGACCTAAAAAGTCAACAGAGAACGAGCTGAATTGCTCAGCGCGTAGCGCGAGCATTGCATGCAGCAGCACGCTGGAGCTCGCCGAGGAAGATCGTGTTTTAGGATTTCTCAAGGCTTAAGAATACGGTAGGCGAGAACCCGAGCAGGGGGATGAGCGAGCGTGTGAGGCCTGAGCGCTGTGATGAGCGCTAGGCTGGCGACCCTCGCGTCTTCGCAAGCGTCGGTGCGGAGCGAGCTGGGCGCGGCCTGGATTCTGCGGGGCGCGATCGCTATCGGGCTCTCCTTTAGCGCGCGCTACGGCTCCACCCTCGTGTACTTTCCCTTGAGCCCCTCGACCATGGCTTCGAGCTCGCTCACGCCGCCCAGCGCGACCCTGACTCCGGCCTCCGCTGCGCGGAGAGCCTCCCTCAGCTTTAGCAGAATGCCCCCTGTCACGTCGATTCCCGAGCTGCCGCCCCTTATCGCCTCTAGGTGCGACCTCTTGAGCACCTCCAGCGGGCGCGCGTGCGGGTCGGAGCGCGGATCCGCTGTGTACACTGCGTCTACGTCCATGAGGAACGCGAGGGTTCTCGCTGCCAGCTTCACGGCGATTTCGCTGGCTAGCACGTCACCGGACAGGATCTCAAGCCGACCGTCCTGCAGGACCAAGCCGCCGTGCGTGACCGGCACGGTGCCGTCCTCGAGAGCTGCCTCGAGTACGTCCCGCTGGAGAGAGAGCTGCCCGTCATCGACGCGCGCCACGGCGAGGGGAGGCAGCCCCACCGCCGGCACTCCAGCTGCGCGTAGAGCCGACACCACCTCGAGGTTGAGGGCGCTCATCCAGTAGGAGACGTCGGAGACCAGCCTCTCCCTCGAGCCGCCGGCCTGCACGACCGCGTAGTGGCCGAAGCTCCCGCCGCCGTGCACGACCACGAGCCTTCTGCCCCGCGCGACCCTCGCGAGAGCTTCCGCGGCTGCCTCCAGGCCCTCGCGGTTGAGTGTTAGCGGCTTCCGCTTGTCGGTGATCAAGGAGCCCCCGAGCTTCACCACCAGCAGCTCTCCAGCGCGCATTCAGAACTCCCTCGTCGCGACGAACTCCGCCAGGGTCTCCAGCATGCTCCTGCCCTCGTTCCTCGGCAGCACGCTTAGGGCGCGCACCGCCTCCTCGGAGTACCGCCGCCTCAGCTCCTCGGCTCTCTCCCTCGCGCGGGTGGAGGAGATGATCTCGAGGGCCCTTTTGACGCTAGGAGCGTCTACCGCGTCGCGCCTCAGTATCGCGAGCAGCTCCTCCCGCTCGCGCCCGCCGAGCTCCTCCGCAGCTAGAAGCACTACCACGTTGCCGAGCTTGTGCTCTTCAACGTCCTTCCCCACCCTCTTCCCCGTCACCTCCTCCCGCCCGAAGATGTCGATGATGTCGTCGCCGATCTGGAACGCGTAGCCCAAGCTCCTCCCGTAGCTCCCCAGCGCTTCCACGGCCGGTGCCGGGGCGCCCGCCGAAAGGGCCCCGAAGACGCAGGATGTTTCCATCAAAGCGCCGGTCTTCTTGTACACCATGTCAAGGTAGTCGGCGAGCGTCACGCTCCGGCGCCGCCTCTCGACCACGTACGGCTCGTCGGACCTGCCGGATTGCTCAAACAGGATGTCCAGCCTCTCGCCCTCCGTCAGAAGCTTCAGCGTCCTCGCCATGATCTCGTTGAAGAGCTTAGGGTCCCTCGTGTCGTTGAGAGCCTGCGCGATCGACTCGCGGTAGTGGACGGCCACGAGGATCGCGGTGGACAAGCCGTACTTCTTCCAGACCGTCGGCCTGCCCCGCCTCAGCTCGCTGTGGTCGATGATGTCGTCGAGCACTAGGGAGTAGTTGTGGGCGAGCTCGACCGCCGCCGCGGCGGGCATGGCGTCCTCCATCGAGCCGCCTGCCGCTACGGCAGCGGCCAACGTTAAGGCTGGCCGGAGCCTCTTCCCGCCGGTCCTGATCGGGTAGAGGAGAGCCTCGTGGAACTCCGGGTCCGCGTCCTTGAGGACGTACTTCTCGAGCAGGGGGTCGACCAGCGAGCCCAGCTTGAGCAGGTTCTCCAGCCGCTCCACGAGCGGCCGCTCGGCTCGAGGTATAAAAGGTCTTGCGCGCGCGAAAGCGATAAACCCCCTCGCGCAGGGTGGCTTCCGTGAGAGCCGCTTCGCCCTGGCTTTACCTAGCGGTCGTGCTGTGCCTCCTGCTCGGCGGTTTAGGGGGGTGGTTGCTCGCCGCCACCGGGCTGGCCGAGGAGATCGAGGGGCCTTTCGTGAAGGAGGAGGGGGCCGGCGCGGCGTTCTTCAACGCGCTGCTTTTCGTGTCGCTGCTGCTGGCTGGGGCCCTGCTGCTGCTAGCTTTGACCAGGATCCGCTTCGCGCTCGTGAAGGCCCTAGGTTACTTCGCGTTCTTCATGGCCGCTTTCCTCGTGGGCGAGACGTTCGCTGTAGCCTGCGGGGTGGAGCCCGCGCCGGCGACGCTCGCCTCGCTCGCCTTCGCCCTCTCGGCGACCCTTTCCCTCGCCCTCCGCCCCCTCTCACCGCTGGTCGTGCTGACGCAAGTCGCCGTCGGCTCCCTCACGGGCTCCATCATAGCGGCCATGGTGCCGCCCGCAAGCCTCGTAGCGATGCTCGCCGCCGCAGCAGCTTACGACCTCTACGCGGTTTACAAGGGGCCGCTGAAGCGCCTGCTCGACGGCCTCCCCAAAGGCCCCCCCAGCCGGGGCGAGAGCGAGAGGAGGCCCTCCCCGCTCACACCCTTCACCGTGAACGTCGGCGGCGTAGCCCTCGGGATGGGCGACGTCGTGCTCTACGGGGCTACGAGCTCGCTGGCCCTCCTAACCCCCTCGCCCGACGTCCTCAGGATGCTCCTCGTAATCCCCGCAGCGATCGTCGGCCTCGCGCTCACGCTGAAACTCGCGGAGAAGAGGGGCTACGCTCCAGCCCTCCCGCTCCCTGTGGCCCTCGCGCTCGCCGCATACCTAGCATACAACGCGATAAAGAGGGTTTAAGGCGAGGAGAAGGGGGTTACCGCTCGGCGCGCGAAGCAGCGCCCGGCCGGGCCGCTCAAGCTGCGATCAACGTGACGGACCGCTCCACGCCCGGTATCTTCCTGACCCCCATGACGGTCCTCTCGAGCTCGCTGAGGTCGTTCACCTCCAGCTTGGCCACGATGTCGAACTCGCCGTACACGATGTGCGCTTCGCTCACCGCCTCGAGCTCGAGGAGCTTCCTCAGGATCTCGTACTCCTTGCCCGGCGAAACGACTAGGATGAGGTAAGCCACCACTTTAACCCCGCTCGACGCCATAGCGTGGAGGCCATGCACCCGCTTTAAAAACGTGGCGGAGCGCGCGCGCTAGCTGAACACAGCGCGCGCGAAAGGTGTGGGGGGCTCCGCGTTTTCGCCAGCCTAGCTCCGCTGGAGCATTCTCTATAGCGCCGTTGCGCACTCTCTATTCTTTTCTTTAACTTTTTGATTAAAAAGATCACTTTCAGGCTTCTCAACATCGAATTTATAAACCACCGCCTCAATTTCCAGACCGTGGGCCGCGGAAACGGCGCGGTGGGAGAGCTCGCGGTGAAGGGGTCTCAGCCTCAGACCCCCGAGCGGGAAGTAGTCCCGTTGAACGCTTGGGCCCGGCTCCTCTTGGAGCAAGGTGGTGACCCCCGCGGTAGCGGGGGGGAGGTGGGCCCAAGCGCAGAGGGTGAGCGTGGTGAGGACTGACACCCTGCGTTTACTCACCACGCCGGAGCTCGATGAGTTACTACAGCGCGTGGGCGACGCTACCGCGCGCTTGATCAACATGGAGAACTTTAGGCGGAGGAGGTTATTCTTCGAGACAGGGAAAATCGATTACAGCTGGATGAGCGCTTGGGCGCGGCGGAGGGCGGAGTACTTCGAGATCTACAAACTACTTGGCAGCGCGAACTTCCACGAGGCTTGCCGGTTGATCGGGGAACAATGGAAGAGCTTCGTTGGGCTGTTGAAGGCTGCTAAGGAGGGTAGGCTGGAGCCTTGGCAGAAGGTGCGGCCGCCGGGCTACAGGAAGCGTGACGGCCAGCGCGTGCCGATCGTCGTGGTGAGGTTCGACAACTACAGGATCGACCTCGAAAAGAGGGTGCTGCGCTTACGCTACTGGAACGTGAGCATACCCTTCAAGGGGAAGCCGAGGTGGCTTACCAGGCCTGGAGCGAAGCAGGGCCGCCTGATAATCACCTACGACCCGGTGAAGAAGCGGTGGTACGCCCGAATCAGCGTGGAGGTAACGCTGGAGAGTAAGCTCGGCAACGGCGGCTTGAAGGCTGGCATCGACTTGGGTAGGGAGCGCTTGATCGCGCTCGTCACGGAGCCGTTGAGCGAGAGCGGCGAGGGTGTGGCTTTGCTTTACAGGGGTGGGCCGCTGAAGAGCGATTACTTCTACTTCGAGCGGAGGATCGCGGAGATCGATAGGATGCTGTCCGATCCCAAGCTCGAGGAAGCGGACAGGGCTGTGCTGAAGGAGGTTCGGAGGCGCTTCTACGAGAAGAGGAAGAGGCACAGAGAGCAGATCTTCGCCAACAGCGCGGCGCACTTGGTCAAGATGTGCCTAGAGCTCGGCGTGGCTGTGCTGCTCCTCGGTTACCCGCGCGGCATAGCGCGAGACAAGCCCGGCAAGGGGAACACGAGCATGTGGAGCTATAGGAGGCTGGAGCAGCGCATAGCTGTCACGGCGGAGAACCGCGGCATACCGGTTTTCAAAATCCCAGAGGACAACACATCGAAAGTGTGCGCGAGGCACGGCTGCGAGGTGGTGAGGGGGCCGAGGGGGTTGGTCAGATGCCCCTTCGGCCACACGATGCACGCGGACGTGAACGCGGCGATGAA
>OFEJ01000096.1_pt1 | contig 26390 bp, 27 predicted proteins | sample 1521051 | NCBI WGS metagenome assembly OFEJ01 (sample SAMN06268701, study PRJEB24108) | sediment metagenome | isolation source: Joseph's Coat, Yellowstone National Park, Wyoming, USA | place: USA:Joseph's Coat, Yellowstone National Park, Wyoming, USA | reverse complement strand
GGGGCGAGTTCAAGTTCATCTTCGTCTACAACATGAACCCTGCCTTGACTCTTCCAGGACAAGAAAAGCTCCGCAGAGGATTAGCGAGGGGCGACGTGTTTGTCGTCCAGTTCGACACGCATTGGAACGAGACTTCCATGTATGCAGACATCGTTCTGCCTGCCACAACCTACCTCGAGAAGTCCGACGTAGTCCTGCCCTATGGACACAACTATGTCGCTTTCTCGCAAAGGGCCATTAAGCCGCAGGGCGAAAGCAGAGACGAGACGTGGCTCACATGTGAGCTAGCGAAGAGGCTTGGAGCCCCCGAATGGGTCTGCATGGATCCAATCCAGGTATTAAGGGAGGCACTAGAGGGGGCCATAGAAGGCACATTCGAAGACCTATTGAGCGGGAAAGTTCTCAGGCTCAAGACGCGTCCACTTGACGCGTACCAAACGCCCAGCGGGAAGATAGAGCTATACTCAACAACTGCCATTAAACTAGGTCATAGCCCCTTGCCCGAGATGGAATACCTTACTGGCAAGGGTTTCGTTCTCCTCAACTCTGCTACCCCAAAGTATACCCATACACAGTTCCGCGATGTCTACGGGCCCATACCAGCAATTGTCCAGATAAATCCAGAGGACGCCATGGAACTTGGGATAAGGGACGGAGAAGAAGTTGTGCTATACAACGAAAACGGGGAGGTAAGAGTCAAAGCACAAGTAGTCGACAAAGTGCCCAGAGGTGTCCTGTGGTCTCCAAGGCAGCTTGTAGACTTGAACGGTAGGCCCCAGAACACTCTTGTCCCGACGACGACCCAGAAGATAGGAGGCGGCCCGGTCTTCAATTCTGTAATGGTATATTTGAGGAAGCCTAATTCCCCTGGCTAAACCGTTGGACAGCGAAGAAGATATTAGGCAGATTCAACAATACAGTTTCGAGGCAAATGGAGATAACCAGCCCCATTGTAAACTTTCTGGTAGTGGTCGCGGCGCTCATCGTAGCTATTGCCTCAACATTCTTTTACCCCGCTTCTTACTCCATCTTTGTATTCCTGCTTGTCACTGGGTTGTGGCTCGTACTGACGGCTTTCCTTACAAGGAGAAAACGCGGCGTGACAAGGTATCCTGCCAGCGCTGTTCGCTCCCTGTACGGTGGCCTAATGCTCTCTGTTTCTGCCGCAGGCATCCTTTTCCTCGGCTCTGTGGACTGGAGGATAGCTGTCATAGTTTTTCTAGCGGGTATTGGCTTAACAGGCGTGGCTTTCTATCTGCTAGCTAAACAATAAATACATGGCGAGTTCCTTTTCTGTATGGCTAGGCTTCCAGAACAGTTCCTAGAGTGGAACTACTATGGCCGTAGGAGGCTTCTCGAAAAGCTTTTGTCGGGAGGCATGACCCGCGAAATGGTTTTAGAATTCATGAGGCATACACCTGTCCTCGTGACGGCGGCAGTGGTCGACGGCCGAATCGAGGTAAATGGGAAGGTGGTGGGCTCAGGCTACGTTGCGAGCAAGGACTACCTTAGTGAAAAAATAAAGGTCTTCAGGGAACACATCAAGGAGTCAGACGAGAAATATAACAGTGGAGTCGGCTACGACAAAATAGAAGAAGAACACCTCCTAAGAGGGGTTAAGCTCCTCCTCGAGCACATATACCTCGAAAAAGAGAGAGCCAACAGAGAAATAGACTTCGAGGTCCTTGCTACAGTCGAGCTAGCAAAACGAAGCCCCCACTCTTCTAAGCATACCTGGAGCCTGATCCAGAAGAACCCGCGCGTAAGCCTTGTCTACTATCAACCCCCAGCACTTAGCTATGAAATCAAGGGCCACGCCTCTATACACCGAGACGACCAGCTACACGAATTTGTCACCCTTGTCCACGACTCCTTCCACTATACGCCTCCCCAGGCTAGAAGCGATAGACCAGTATACATTATACACGTAGAAGAGGTCTATGACAACAGTGCAAGCCCCAGGGGTTTCGGGAGAAGACTGGTATAAAAAGAATCCTTTTCACTTCAAGAGCTTTATTGTTTTTACCTCGTATGGAGCCATCTCCACAAAAATCTCGCCATCCCTTGTCTCAATTTTGCCCAGCGAGTTAAGCTCCGGAATGTCTACCTCTACGGCTTCCCTAAAGACAGCGTTGAGCTTTACCCTTGTCTTCACCTTTCTGCTTTGAGGGTTATAAAGCCTAATGACAACACCGTCTCCGTCTTCTGACTTCTTGAATGCTCCCAATAGGACCTCTGGGGGCTCAATCTCGATGAAGCTTTCAGACATGCCTGCAGGGGACCCGGTATCAAATATTACTGGGTCGTAGAGAACCTCGCTGGACACGAAGGGAACCCTTGCCTCCTCGTAGCCGCCTAGATGGGGGTAGATATAGTAGGTGAACTCGAACTCGCCCAAGTCGCTCCACGGGTTGGGGAAAAGAGGCGACTTTATTAGGCTAAGGCTGACGGCTTCCTCGCTTACAGAGTAGCCGTGCCTGCTCGGAGAGATAACTGCAAATCCAACTTCTCCATTGGATATATCGACCCATCGGAGAGCCGGAGACTCGAATTTAGCCCTGTCCCAGCTCGTCTTCCACGAGGGGCTTCTCTCCACTACGCCGTACGGCGTCTCGAAGACTGCCCTTAAAGGCTTAAATGACGGCTTGAACCAGGCTTTGAGAAGGTAGCCCTTGTCGTACCACTCCAGCCTCGTCTTGACCTCGACTACTGGGCTCGAATCGTAGACGCATATTGTTTGCTTGATCCTCGACTTCTTATAGCTTTTCTCATACTCAATACATGCCTGTAGGGGTCCATTCGAGACGAGTCTTGGCTTTGAGACTGTGACTGTGTCTTCCCACTGCGTCAGAAAGTCATCTGTAAGTTCCCACGCATCAAACACCCCAGGCTTGTCCACGTGTATCCTGAGGGAGTTCGAAGGATAGGATAATATTTCCCTGCCGCTTGGCACGAGCTTTAGATACTTGATTTCTCCGTTGCTAGCAACAAAAAGCTCGAGGATACCGTTGTTGACAAGTACCCCGTCATCTTTTTCTTCAACGATGATTGAGCCCCTTGATTCACACTTAGACTCGCCTATCTCCATGCTCCTATACCCGGCAGGAGGCAACTCGACCTCTACCAGCAGCTCCTTTCCGTTGTCCTGGCAACGAGCACCTTTGGGTTGCAGGTGCCTCGGCACGGAAACGATTGCTTTCCGCCCCCATGGCAGAGGGTTAAAGAAGCCCACGTTGCCGTAGCCACCATTGGTTAATGCTTGTAGCCCCTCCTTCGTGATATCGGCCAGTTCTTGGATCGACCTCGTAAGCTCCCTGGTTGCTTCGTCGTACACCTCCATTATGGAAGACCCAGGCAAGACATCGTGGAACTGGTTGAGGAGCACAGTTTTCCAGATTCTTTCAAGCCTTCTAGCATAGTCTTCACGGGTCTTGAGATACGAAGCAGTTGCGACCAATTCTGCTATGTACAAGTTCTTCTCGGCTCTCCACATCAGCTCCTTGACTGGGAGATTCGTTGTATACGTGCCCCTGTGATACTCTACGTAGAGCTCATTGTTCCACACGGGCAACCCGTCTCGCACTTTCTCGATCTTCTCAAGGTAATCTCTCTCAGAGAAGGGCTTTATCCTTGGAAGTCCCGGGACCTTTGACAAGAATGGGAACCGTTCAAGCATCTCGATGGTAGGGCCTCCCCCGCCGTCACCGTAGCCGTAAGCATAGAGTATGAATGGTGCCGAGTCCTTCTCCTTGTACTTTGTCCAGTAGTCCCTTATGCTGTTAGGTGTAAGCATCTCGTTATAGCTGTTTAGAAGTATCTGTACAGGAATAGTTGACCCGTCTACGCCTTTCCAGAGGAAGGAGTGGTGGGGAAAAGGATTCGTATCGTTCCAGAGAGGCTTATGCGTAACGAAGACCTTTAAGCCGCTTTTCAACAGGAGCTGGGGAAGAGAAAAAGCAAAGCCAAAGCTGTCAGGTATCCATCCTATACTGCAAGTCCTGCCAAACCTAGAATAGAAATATCTCTGCCCGTAGAGAAACTGTCTCACAAGGCTTTCGCCCCCGACAAGTTGTGTGTCGCTCTCTATCCACATGCCACCCACTGGTATCCATTTGCCCTCCTTGACGAGCCTCTTAATCTCTTCAAATACGTCTGGGTAGTCTTCCTCTATCCACTCGTAGTAAAGCGCGGAGCTCTGTGCATAGACTGCCTCCTTGTAGTTTTTCAAAAGCTGTACCATGTTTGAAAAAGTCCTCGCTACTTTTTCACGGGTCTCCCTAAAATTCCATAACCAAGCGGCATCAAGGTGGCTGTGTCCAATGGCTAGAATCTCTCCGCTGAGAGTGTTCTCCTTGGATAGAGAGTCAAGCACCGGCAGTATTCTTTCCTCTATCCTGTCAATGGCCTCCCATAGCTCATTTATATCTACTGCGCTAATGTCCCTAAGTTTTCCAGCCAAGACGCCGGCACCATATACTCCAGAAAGCCACGAATAGTCACCATATTTGCGTGGTATATCCCCCCTAGGAACCCCCTCCACCGTCTCATAGAGAAGGCTCAGAGCGGCAGTCAACTGCTGGATGCTGGGCGTGACAGATACGTCCCTTAAGGCGTTGAATAAGGCCTCCTCTAGCTTCATGCGTAGCTGGTCTCCAGAAGGCAAGCTCCTTACATAATCCAAAAGCGATAATAGGTTCAAGGAGAGGTAGAACGCCCTTGGATAAACCTCTACAAGAAAGGCTCTCCTAAAGCAGAGGGTCCAGTCATGGTAGCCGAACATCCTCCGAATCGAGACCCTTATCCTAATGTTCCTCGTTCCAGGCTCCATGGGAAAATAAGTGTGGGCATCATCTATGCCTCCATAAAGCTCGTCATCTACCTCTAGGGTTGCATTCCCGCCCAGGACAACCTTGAAGAACCACCTGTAATCGGTTGGAGGAACCCTTGCCCTCGTCTCTAAGAGGTAGATTCTGTCTGGCTCTGCCTGTATGTGTATCGGCAAGAAAACCTCTCTACCGTTCAGCCTCCAGATCTGTAGGGGAATAAATCGCTGGACAGAGGCCGATAATAAGTCAAAGAGCCTCCTCTCGGCGTCCCAAAGCTTCATAATGTCCGCTAAAAATAGACTCAGGAGTTATTAAAACATTACTAATCTGAATTAAAAATAAATTCTCAAAAGGGATTGTGCGAAGAAACTTAGAGACATATCGCTAAACACGTTGGTGCAGAGATTGTTCTAGTAATGCGAAACAAATTAATCTTTGTTTTATTGTTCTCCTAATTAATGAATAAAAAAATAGTGCAAGCTATAGTTGGGCCTATGTTGTTTTTCCTCCTAGCTGTTTTGCCGCCTCTACCATTTGTTACACAAGCCTCCCAGCAAGCTAAAGCGCCATTTCCAAATGCTCCACAAGTCGCCCTAGGGGGACTAATCTGGGTGGCAACGTGGTGGATATTCGAGGTTGCACCTCTCGGCTTGACGGGTCTCCTCGCGGCAGCACTCTTCAGCTTTTTGGGTTTTGTCTCGTGGGGGGACTCCCTAAAGAGCTTCACTGACCCTATTATATGGGTCTTTATGGGTGGCTTTGTCCTGGCTAAGGCTTTCCAGGTCTCAGGGCTAGACAGGAGAATAGCACTGTGGATCGCAAACCTCTACAAGGGCCGAAACCCGATGATTGCCGCGCTCTTTGTCGCAGGCTTGCCCGTATTCTTTCTGACAATGACTGGCTCTATTACTGCTTCAACTTCCGTAGTATATCCAATTGTTCTCTCCTTCTTGGCGCTTACAAGGGCCTCTGACAGGTACTCGGAAGCCACTTTGCTTCTCCTAGGTGAAGCGGCCACAGCTGGGGCCATGCTCTTCCTGATAAGCACACCGCCAAACCTTATAGCGAAACAGGTGATCGAGTCAAATGTCCCGGGGCTAACCCTCACCTTTTTCGACTGGTTCATTGTGGGGACAGTCCAGGCAGTAATCGGTCTACTCATCGTATGGATAATAGTCTTCGCGGTTCTAGGAGTTAAAAAGGAACATTCTCTCGAAAAACTGCAGGAAATAGTAATCCAAGAAAGGGCAAAGTTGCCACCAATGTCTATCCGCGAAAAAATAGTTCTAGGAGTCTTCCTCTTTGCTCTCTTCTTGTGGCTTATACCCGGGCTCCTCAACATAGCCGCAAACCTAGACCCAAACCTGCAAACACTAGCCAAGACTGCCTCGAGCCTGCTCCCTGAAGCTGTACCTGCTGTCCTAATAATACTTCTCCTAGGGCTATTAAAGGTGCAAGGGAGACCGCTCCTAACATTCAAAGAGATATCTGAAGGAATAGACTGGAACGTCGTCTTCCTATTTGGAGGCGGCCTGGCCATGGGGAAAGCACTAGACTCTAGCGGTTTTTCCAGCTGGATAGGTCTCATCGTAACAAATAGCAGTATACAGCTCAACACCTACACACTTAGTATTATTGGCGGAGTTCTCGGATTCATCATTACTTTCCCAGCATCAAACACTGCATCAGCAATTGTGGCCGCCCCACTAATAGCAAAGATTGCAAAAGCCGCAGGGGTCAACCCAGTCGCTCCAGTAATTACGACTGCCCTAGCATGTTCTATTTCCTCGGCCATCCCCTCCACGACACCGCCAATGGCGATAATCTACGGCTCTGGAAAAGTAAACATAAAGAACATGTTCAAGGCAGGATTCCTAGCCGACGTCACACGTCTCCTAATCCTCGTCACTACAGAGCCCATCCTCGTACAACTCTTTCTATCGCTTAAAGGATTATAGCCCCAAGGGTTATCTTTTTAAGATGCAATGGGTAAAAAACAGGCATGGGTGAAATCCTAACTTACACGTTGCTTCAAAGGCTGGACTCTTTAGAAAAAGTTTTCAGGGCAAACCTTCAGCTCGCTAATACACTGAGGAACTATATATCGAGAAAACTAGAGGAGCTCAGGAAGCGTGAGGGAAGCGACTTCAGCCTCAAAATAATGGATTTCTGCGGGACACATGAATGGACCATTGTACACTTCGGCTTGAGGAGCCTCATGCCAAAGGGAATAGAGCTGGTCGCGGGGCCAGGCTGCCCAGTCTGTGTGACTCCCTCCTATTACATTGAGCAAGCTATTAGACTCTCCCTGGAAGGCATAACAATCTACACGTATGGAGACACGTTTAAGTTGCCGGCAATCAATCCGGTAGACGGGGTCAGTTCGCTGGAAGAAGCCAGGGCCAGGGGAGGCCGGGTAAAGCTTGCTCTCTCCCTTATGGATGCCATAAGAGACGCAAAGGCTACAGGTAAAGATTCCCTCTTCCTGGGAATAGGCTTCGAGACAGTTGCTCCTGGCTATGCCAGAGCGTTGGTAGCGGACATGTTGCCCCCAAACCTTAAGCTCCTAAGCCAGGTCAAGCTGACGCCCCCCGCGATGTTCTATTCCCTGGACATACTGCGAGACAAGCCAACAGACGCGCCCGTAATGGGGGTGATTGCCCCGGGTCACGTCTCAACAGTTACTGGTGCCAAGGCCTGGGTCCCGGTGGCGGAGCACTTCGGTATACCAGTAGTTGTTTCAGGGTTCGAGCCAATAGATGTCTTGTCGTCTATTGCTGAAATCATGAGGCAACTCGTAAACCGGGAGGCAAGCGTAAAAATAGAGTACACGAGGGCAGTGACGTGGCAGGGAGACCTAAAAACCCAGGCAATGATACACAGAGCCTTCGTGGTAGCCGACGATGCATGGAGAGGGATAGGCTTTATACCCCTAAGCGGACTCAGAATAAGGGAAAAATACTCCAAGAATGATGCACGCGAGGCATATGGAATAAGGGAACTAACACCCGCAGAATGGAAAAAAGACACACCCCCAGGATGCAGGTGTGCAGAAGTCACCCTGGGAAAGGCAAAGCCCACAGACTGCCCAATGTTCATGAAAAAGTGCACCCCCGAGAAGCCCTACGGCCCCTGTATGGTCTCAATAGAAGGAACTTGCGCCGTCTGGGCTAGGTTCGGCGGGGGAGGCCTGGCACAAGAAATAGCCGCAGAGCTAGAGCAAATCTAACCAAATACATAAAAACACATAAATAGAAGACTCGAACTATTCTACTTTATGTGTTGGGGGACGCCAGCAGTTGTTCTCGAGCTAAGCCCCGACGGCTCCACAGCCAAGGTTGACTATGGCGACGGGGTCGTCAGAGAAGTCTTTGTAGGAATAACAGAGGAGAAACTATCAAGAGGAGACATCGTAATGGTACACGCAGGAGTAATAATTTCCAAGCTGACGCCAGAAGGCCTCCGCGAGGAAATAGAATTCTTAAATGGTATACTCCAAGAAGCTGGGGAAAGCGAGAACCTGCTTGCCCAGCTCAGACAAAACGTTATAGAACTGGCCGAAAAAATAAAGAGCGGAAACGCTTAAACTCCTATTCTCGCCAACTAGGCGTAGGACAACATCCAAACCTGAAAAATTAATAATATCCCATCATAACCAGTTGGTAGCTGAGGAGTATGCAGGAGGACACCTCTAAGGTCATAGAGCTGGCCGACGGACAGGGCGGAGTCGAGACAATGAGGCTCCTCGAAAAACTCTTCTTCAAGCGGGTGGAAGAAAAACTCAAGAAGGTCGAGGGGGGCGTCGGCATAGATTTCCCAGACGATGGCGCCCTAATACCGCTCCCAGACGGCTCATATCTCGTCGCCACAGCGGACGCCTACACAGTTAACCCACCATTCTTTCCAGGTGGAAACATTGGGAGCCTCGCGGCGCACGGCTCAATAAACGACGTAGTGATGATGGGTGGAAAGCCAATAGCGATGCTCGACACAATAGTGGTAGAGGAGGGCTTCCCCCTAAAAAGCCTCGAAGAAATAGTCGACTCTTTCCTCTCTGTGCTCAGAGCCGAGGGAATACCCCTTATAGGGGGAGACTTCAAGGTCATGCCGAAAGGACAGCTAGACAAGATAACAATAACAACAGTCGGCCTGGGGATCACTAGGACCCCCATAGTCGACAAGCCTAGGCCCGGAGACAAAATAGTGGTCACAGACTTCGTGGGCGACCACGGCGCAGTCATCCTCCTAACCCAGATGGGAATGGAGAACGCCGAAGAAATAGCATCCGGACAGCTAAAAAGCGACACGAAGCCATTGACACCCCTCCTAAAGGTACTCGAGAAGTATCCTGGAAAAATAAACGCGGCCAGGGATCCCACACGTGGAGGGCTCTCAGCCATCCTAAACGAGTGGACAAAGGAAAACGGGTTGCTTGCGGTCATAGAGGACAGCAAAGTCCCAGTCAGGCCGTCCGTGAAAAGGTTCGCAGAAATGCTCGGAGTAGACCCCCTATACCTAGCCAGCGAGGGCGTCGCAGTGCTATCTGTTTCCCAGGACGCCGCAGAACAATTCGTAGAAGACTTGAGGAGCAACGGCTTCCCAAACGCCACAATCATCGGAGAAATACGCGAGCACCCCAAGTACAAGGGCTATGTTCTCCTAAAAACAGACATAGGCGGGCACAGGATACTCGAGCCACCAAGAGGAGTAATAGTCCCACGCATTTGCTAGAACACAAATTCTCTCCAAGCCCCTACTTGCGCGCAGAAAGAATAGTTAGATGTTTACTCTCCTGAATGCGTTTAATACTTCTTCCACATTTTGATGCAACCTAGAAAGAATTGAGGGCGTTGTGTGCCTCTATAGTTGTACTTGCGTGCGCCTTGCCTTTTACTGCACACCGGGCTTCTTGCTGGCCATTTTTAAAGCGATTTCGAAGTCGTTTAGCTCCATGAAGGCCTCTGATAGCAGGTAGTGGTACTTTTTGGGGTCCCGGTTTATCACGATTAGTCCTTCGCTTAGAGCCTTGTATCTGAGGAGTGGTGGCGCCTCCTCTAGTGGGACAATGTCTATTTCGACGGAGAGCTTTTCCTCTAGCTGTGACGCTATTTCGGTCAACTCTCTGAAGGCGAGGGGTCTAGACGTGATTATTCCAATGTCTACGTCTCGAACGATCCTTCTCCGAAGCACAGAGCCAAATATGACGGCTATCAATATGTAGTCATATTTTTCTAGGACTTCTTTGACAGCCTCCTTTACTTTTTCCAATTCAACTTCGTAGTAGTTTATACTCATACCGAGGACAACTCTTCCACTTTCCTAATAAACTCAAAAATACATTCGAAATCATTTTTTATGTCTCGATATATCTGGTCGTCCTTAACCATCCAGTACCTATGCGTAATAATGTTCCTTAAGCGTATGATGTCCTCAAGATCCTTACAGCAATATAGATTAAATCTCTGACAAACCTCTCTAACACACTCAGTGTTGGATCGGGGTCTCATCCCAAAAAATTCCAAGGCTAGATGAAGGCAGATAGAAGCTAGTGATTCGGCAAGGACTATGATGTTATATCTCATGGAGTATACTTCATCTATGGTCATTTCAATGAATGGTTTCGAGGTTAGCCTTTTTAGTTCATTTATGGCTCCAATAAGCTCGTTTATCCTTGCCTTTACAACTTCTTTATCTATAGGCATTTAATCCTCTGACCTAAGATCTTATTTGTTTTGTATTTAAAAGCATACATGTGGCCATCAATCCTCCGCCGGACGCCGGGATAAAGATTTTAATTTGGGGCAAATTCTTTTTCCTATGAAATTGAGGTATGGAGACATAGTTCTCACAATCGAGGAAGAAGGCGTAAACATCAACTCGGAAATCTGCATAGATGTTTTAAAATCCACAGAGTGCAAGCAACACATTTACACTAGACCGATCGAGAACACAAGCCAAGTTATGCAGGTGTCTCAAGAGGAGAGAGCCGAGACACGGGGTACCCGTGTTAGGGCTTTCCCATGTAAGCCATGCATCGGGCATGGTGAGACGGGCGGGGAGCCGACCCGGAGTTACCTCGTAAAAAGCCATGGTTTTTCAATTTATTTTCACGGGTGTAGACACATGCCCTGCAACCTTGAGGGTCTCCAGGACGAGAAGATCGACATCCTTATCCTAAAAATTGGTCCCGAAAACATGTCCCCAGAGGAGGCATCCGAGCTCGTGAAAACACTTAAACCAGCGCTAGTGGTACCTCTTTGTCATGTACCCGAAGACGGGTATAAATTTAGAGACTTGGCATCTCCATATACACAGGTCGTCTTGTCTATATAGGTGGATGGCATGAGTTCCCAGCGCATAGTTCCACCTGTTGCACGTTTCAAGGTGATGACACTAGCAGAGTACAAGAAGGTCTACCAAGAGAGCATAAGAGACCCAGTAGACTTCTGGGCAAGGCAATCCAAGAAACTCTTGTGGGAAAAGCCCTGGACCAGCGCCATTACAGGTGAGCCCCCCAGGTCAAGGTGGTTTGAAGGCGGGAGACTAGACCCCTACCAGAACGTGATGGGAAAGCACAGGGACACGCCTGTATGGAGCAGGGTCGCGACAATCTACGAGTCAGAAGACGGCGACGTAGAAATATTGACGTACTGGCGGCTAGACGACATGGCTGGCAGAATAGCGGGCTGGCTAGAGTCACAGGGCGTTTCGAAGGGAGACTGGACCCTGCTATATGCTCCACCAACACCCGAAGCCATAGCGTTTATGCTTGCATCTTTACGCCTAGGGGCACCCTTCGAGCCCGTATTCACTGGGTTCGGCTGGTACGAGCTCGCAAAACGTTTAAGGAACAGGTCCCCAAAGGTGGTCTTCGTCGTGGATGGCTACAAGCGTAGAGGAAAAGAAATAAGCCTAGTCGAGACCACAGAAAAAGCTATAGAGGCCTCTGGCGTGGAGACGAAGATCCTCGTATCCAACAGGCTGGGGTTGAGGCTTCCACGACTCCATGAGACATATCCACTAGACGATGCTCTTCACGAGAACCACACAGCAGATAGCAGGGTAGTCGATTCCAGCGACCCTATTTTCGGTCTTCACCCAGGCTACGAAGACGACTTCAAGCCCGTAAGCTTCCCAGCTGGCGGATACTTGACACAGGCATATGCCACCTCCTACTGGCTCGGTCTCAAGCCACTAGAAGTACTATTTAACACTGTCTGGCCCGGCTGGATAACGGGGGTAACCTACCTCTTATTCGGACCCCTAATGACGGGCACGACAATTGTCCTTTACGACGGGGCCCCAGACTGGAGAAGCTGGGACAGGTGGATCACGATACTCGAAAGATACGCTGTCACAATATTCCTGACGACTTCTGGCGCGGTAAGGGCTCTCTCAAAGCAGAACCCAGAGACCTACAGGAAGCACAACTACGACACCCTAAAAGCCATACTCGTCACAGCCGAGCCACTAGACACAGACACGTGGAGCTGGGCCTACAGGCAACTAGGAACACTCAATAGACCAATAATAGACTCGGACCCCACTGTACTCTCAGGAGCAATACCAGTCGTAAACCTATACATCCAGAGCGAAATAGCGACATTTGCTACAGGCAACCTCCCAAGCTACACGTTCCCACACATTGTGCCAGGAACCAACGGCCCGCCGATACCCGGCTTCCACCTGGACATACTCAGCGACGGCAGGCTAGTCGTCAAGAACCCGTGGCCAGCCATGCCAGTTGAGGCGCCTGAAGAGTACTATGAAAAATGGTCAGAGGGCTTCTACGACACAGGCGACCTAGCCACCTACACAACCGACGGCTACATTCAGGTGCTCGGCAGGAGAGACACAGTCATGAAGATAAACGGCTACAGGATAAGCCCCGGGGCGATCGAGAAAGCCATAGAAACATTGCCCGGCGTAAAGAGGGCACTTGTTGCAGGCAAGCCGGACACCCAGAAATTCGAAGCCCCTGTAGTCATCGTTGAGGGCAGGGCCGGAACTGAGCAAGTAAGGAAGCTTATCCGAGAATACATTACCCCCATCGCTGACCCAGCAGAGATAAATTTCACAGACAAAATCCAGTACGCCACCAGACACGAACTAAAGAACATGCTGAGGAATCTCTAAGGTAGAACTTTTAAGACCATAATTTCCTCGAAAAATTAACAGTCGCAATGTTGTATTTTTTGGTCGACAGAATCGTGAGAGTCTCCAAGAAGAACACAATATTTATCCCCAAGGATATCGCTAAAACCATTGGTATATCGGAGGGATCCTACTTTATTTTAACAGTCAAGGACCACATGCTAATCATAACACCTCTACCAGACCCCTTCTGGCTTGCTTTGAAGGGTTCAAAGTTTGCAGAAACAACAGTAGAAGAAATAAAGAGCATGAGTGAGTAAGAGCAAGTAGCCAATATGACTTAGAAGCCTTCCTGAAGTATTTTCTCGTAGCCAACCAGATGCAAATAGATCTAAGGAACAAACAAAAAGCAAGGTAAAAATGTTTGCCCTAAACAAAGTCCTCAAGAAATATCTTCATCTTTTTTCCTCTCCTCTAAAAGTTCTCGGTAAGCCTCCTCAAAGCCAGCAACAGGTTTACAAGCCTCTTCGAGAAGCTCAGGCCTTCTTTTCTTTATTAACAAATACCTAATAGCTTCGTTCAAATCAACCATCCTTCCCAGCTTAAGCTGTAGCTCTGAAGCTACTCTTAACAAGGCTTCTTTGACATCTTCCGTTACAGATATTGTTGTTGTCATATCTACTATAGTTGTTATAGTAAATATATCAAATTTTCTGAGACTGAAATTCCAAAAAATTTGATGCTTCCTAGAATTTTCCTTTTCTAGTTTTCAACACTGATTCCTAGTGAGCAGACTATCAGTAGTAAGGTAGAAGGCAACTTGTCCTCAAGAGCGTTTTCAATTCGCATTCCATCTCACCTTATTTAAATTAAGCTAAAAGAGCAATGCTTTCGGGGACTTTAGGGTAAATCTATCCACTTTTGTGTGCCTCATGCCTTGCTCTGACTAGCGAGGAAATTTTTCAAGTGTCTCTTGCCCTTAATATTTTAATTGGAAACTGGTTACCCCAACCGAATTACTTATCTATGAGTGTAAGTTTTTATCGGCAAGGTATCTATGGAGGGCTGTCCCAGGCGGCGACGGTGGAGACGCTCGAAGTGGAGAAATCAAGCCACAACTGGTTCTGGAAACTTGGAGGAGATATTTTTTATACCGACTAGTGCGCCGGCAAGCATATTTAGACCAGAGGAAGTTGTCGAGCTATACCCCGAGGAGCTATTGGCGCTAAAGCTTGTCTATGCAGAAGACCTAGAGGTCGACGAAGCAGCAGCGAGGCTAGGCCTGTCCAAGGCGACCTTCTGGAGGATCCTTGACTCGGGCAGAAAAAAGATGGTTACAGCAATCCTGCAACTGAGGCCTATAAAGATAGTTTTCTCAGAGAAAGCATCCATGGAAAAGACAGAGTAAAGCTTAAATATATGAAACATATTTCACTTTTGGTGAAAAACATGGCATGGGGATGGTGGGGAAAAGGTAGATGGGCAAGAGGACCATGGCCAGGAAACGGGCCATTTTCATACCTGCCTCCATGGGAGAGGCCCGGATGGGTCTACGGCCCAGGAGCATGCTGGTGGATATATGGCGCGAGGGTTCCACCGCCTCCGCCTGGGGTATCCTACTATACGTATCCAGGCTTGTCTGCATCAGATTTGGAGGCCTACAAGAAGTGGCTAGAGGATGCTAGAGCGAGGCTCGACGAGCAAATAAGAGAACTAGACAAGAGGATAAGGGAGCTAAAAGAAAAACAATAAAGAAATTTATTTCTCTTTTTCTATTTCTTTTATCGTCTCCTCTACCGCTATGAGTACCCCTTTTACTAGGACATCGAGGGGAAGGCTTGCAGGCAACCCCTTCTTTCTAGATGCAATATCTATTGTATATGGGATGTGGATAAATCCAGCCCTCCTAGGATACCCGGTCCTGTCTGAAAGCCTTAGCAACGTATACATAACATAGTTGCAGAGATAGGTCCCAGCACTATACGACAGGCTTGCAGGTATACCTTCCTCCTTCAGCCTCTCGACGACCCGGCGTGTAGGTATAGAGGCCAGATATGCTGTGGGGCCCTCGGGGTCTATTGGCAAATCCTGCGGTTTTTCGCCGTCAACGTCTGGGATAGAAAAGTCCATCATGTTCAATGCGACCCTCTCCACCCTGACATGTGTAATCCCACCGTATAGGCCGAGCGCGATGGCTATGTCTGGTCTAAGCTCGCCTACCACTTGCTCAAGTATGGCTTTTGCCCGCCTATAGGCAACAGGCAAAACGACGTGCCGCGCCTCGTGCCCAGCCTCACGTAGCTTTTCGGCAACCCGTGTAGCTACGATTTCAGACGGATTAGTGTCTTCCTCCCCAAAGGGGCCGAAGCCTGACACCAGTATTTTCACGATGTGAATCTAGATGTTTGACTACATATTCTTTGCTTCTATAGATTCTATGTGGGATAATTAACTACCACTTATATGTGGTATCAACATAAAATTTAAATCTTTGTCTTACGATTTAATATTTGATGAGCACAAACCAAAATAAGTTAACAATTTCAGCGCTAACGCTTTCCATAATTGCACTATTGCTTGGACTATACGCCGTTATAGCAATACAAAACCTCTCGACATCTATCAGTCAATTACAAGGCTCTCTGAATGAAATAAGAGGCGATATAAATACACTTCAGCAACAGTTGGCTAAACAGCCTACACAGCAACAAGTCCCTTCAGCACAGAAAGTAAAACTAGTCGTTATTGGTCCATGGAGCGGAGATGAAGCTAAATATTTCCAGGCTGTAATCGATGCCTATGTAAAAACGCATCCGAACGTTGAAATAGAATACAGAACAATGAGAGCTGAAGACGTAGCGGCCACAATGCCTATACAGTTTGCCGCAGGGGTTGCCCCTGGAGACGTAATTTTCGGGTGGGCGTGGTTTATTGCTAAAATGGGTAAAGAAGGACACTTAGTCGATTTAACTAATGTCATAAATGAGAAAGAATACGTACCCGGAATTGTTGATGCTGTTAAAGCTGACGGTAAAATCTGGGGAGCACCCTTCACAATGTGGCTTAAACCTGGCTTCTGGTACCGCAAATCATTTTTCCAAAAGAATGGTCTCAGCGAGCCGAAGAGTTACTCAGAGTTTGTCCAACTCCTAGACAAGATTAAAGGAATACCGGGCATCAAGAATCCTATAGCCACAGGTGACGGCGTCGGCTGGCCTATCTCAGACATAGTAGAACATTTCATTATTGCTTATGGAGGTCCACAAATGCAATTAAACTTAATTTCTGGAAAGACTAGATTCACAGATCCCAGCGTAAAAAAGGTCTTTTCCGATTACATAGTTCCACTCCTCCAGAAAGGTTACTTTAGCGAACCTATAGAATGGACAACAGTTATACCCAAATGGTGGGCAGGCGAGTATGGACTCTACTTTATGGGAACGTGGATCACAGGAATGGTCGAAGATCCTAATGATATAGATTTCTTCCCTCTCCCAGAGAGCAAAGGAGTTGTTGGCGGAGCAGATTATGCCTTTGTTCCGAAGTATTCAAAAAACGTTGATGCGGCTGTTGATTTCATTAAATATCTAGCAACGGATGGACAAGGAGTACATGCGAGCGTCCCCTCAGGAAAGGTTCCCACGTGGACGAAGGTGCCTATAAGCCAACTATGGAAACCTATGCAAAGCGTATATTCGAAGATAACTCAAAGAAATATGGCGATTCTCCCAGACTTGGATGATAGCATAGGCGGCGATTGGCAGAAAACTTTCTGGGATCAACTAAAACTTCTATGGGTCAATCCCGGAGCCCTTGACTCTGTTCTAAAAACACTGGAAGCAAGTCAACCTAAGCCATAAAAAATAAATATTTTTTTCTTTTGGTGAATTTGATGAGAGACCATAATCTTAAGGATCTCATATTCTTTCTTGGACCTCCATTGTTAATATTGGTGATTTTTGTAATTTATCCGATAGTGGGAACCATAATCCTAAGTTTTATGTCAGGTAATACACTCACTCTAGAGAATTATCGTGAAGTATTATTTGAAACCATACCGCTTAAGGCTCTTATAGTGACAAATCCTGGACCTTTTCCTCCTTGGGGGGCCTTAATCCACAACATGGTCTGGATAGTTATTGCTGTTCCTATGGTAGTCGTTTTAGGAATGCTACTTGCGTATGCTTTAAGAAAAACGTTTGGCTCCAGTTTTATATTAGGAACAATTTTTCTTGGAATGGTTCTTCCCGGCGTTGTTAGTGGTCTTATCATTAGATTCATGTTCGACGCAGATCTAGGGATTTTTCCCAAAATTTTTGCATTATTCAATGTTCCTTTGCTTTCTCATACTTGGACCATTTATCCTCAAACTGCGCTTTTTGCATTAATCTTGGGCTCAATCTGGCTTTGGTTGGGCTTTTCAGTTACGTTATACTCAGCTGGGCTAGATTCAATACCTTCAAGCCTCATTGAGGCGGCACTTGTTGATGGAGCCTCAGAAAGAGAGATTTTTACAAAGATAATTATTCCACAGCTTAGACCCGTGACAACTGTTGTAATTTTGATGACTATCATGTGGGTTCTAAAACTATTTGATATTGTGTATGTAGTAACAGGGGGAGGGCCGGGAGGAGCCTCAACTGTTTTAGCATTAATAATGTATATGTATTTTGCAAGTTCGCTTGAATACAATAAAGCTGCAGCTGTCTCCGTGATACTAGCATTGCTAACACTTATTCCCGCATACTGGTACATGAAAATGGTTCTTAGTGGTGAGAAGCAATGAGATGGAAAAAAATTTCTCTCGGTCAAATATTATTTACTCTCCTATTATGGATTTTCGCATTCCTATGGCTTTTGCCTTTTGTAGCCCTTGTTATTATGTCCATAAAGCCCTACACAGAAGTTATACTTCAAGGATGGTGGAACATTGGCGGCAACTACACATTAAAGAACTATATAGAAGTTCTGGCCAATCCAACATACGACTTTATTGGAGGTCTGAAAAATAGTCTTGTCGTTGCTACTATTAGTACGATGATGCCAATAATTTTTGCAGCCATGATTGCTTACTCCCTAAATTATCTCACGTTTAAAGGAAAAACGTTACTTTTCGTTTTAATACTGTTTTTTATGTCTGTCCCTCAACAAATGGTGGTCATACCGCTCTTCAATCTCTATGTGAAAGTAGGGCTTTACGACAAGATTCTAGGAATAATTCTTTTACACAGCGCATGGGGAATACCTTGGATAGCTTTCTTTTTAAGGAACTATTTCAAAATGCTACCGCAAAGCTTCGTTGAAGCCGCCAGAGTGGATGGTGCATCTGAAAGCACAATATTTTTTAGAATTTTACTACCAATGAGCATTCCAGCACTTATTGCGGCTTCGTCAATACAGTTCACTTGGGTGTGGGGAGACTTTTTCTATGCGATGGTATTTTTACCCACTCCTTCAAACTATGTTATAACACAACGTTTAGCACTTCTGAAGGGAGAGTATCACATTGATTGGGGACTGCTAAGTGCAGGAGCAATTTTAGCTATGCTACCGCCGCTCTTAATATACTTGTCCTTCAAGAAATACTATGTAAGGGGATTTGTAGGCTGGGGACTTAAAGGATAGTATAGTAAACATCCAAAAACCCTTTTTTCCTATAAAACTGTTAGCTTTAACTCTAAAGTTTATTCTTTAATAAATGCTTTAAAGATTTTTCCCTCAATATCTTCGAATATTGCTCCTAAGCCACCTATGCTTAAAATCCTTCCATCTGCATTCATAATTACGGAAATAGTAACTCCGTGACTATTCTCTCTAACCTCTATTATTTCTCCTATAATTCTCTTCGTTTTTTTCTCCCTTTTATCCATTCCTTCAACTTCAAGATTAACTTTGTAACCTTTTTTCAAAGAATCATCAATTAGTTCTTTGATGAGCCACAGGGACGTTGAACTATACGTGAGACCTTTTCTTGTTTCGAAATTTTTTATTGGAGTACTAACACGCCAGAGAGAGTGATAATAAAAATCTAGTAGCAACCTAAGAAGACCTGCATCAGTTATCTCCAAGGCGTAATTTTCTCTGAAGACCAAACTCCTTGCAGAGTCAACAACGATTAGCGGTACTACTCCTACAGTTCTTTTCCTAATAGCAAGCCATGGATAATCCTTAGGAATAGGAATTTCTTCCTCATAAGCAACCACGGCTATCATTTTTTCTTTTTTAGCATATAATTCATCAAAGTTTCCAAATACTTGTTGTATAAGCTCTGGGGGGCCAGCTATGAGGACTTCATATAGAGAGCTTTGAAAAATCTTTCTCGCCCGATTAATTGCGTCTGAAATATTTTTAATAACTTTTACGCCCAACAAAGGTGATTCTTCCCTTATTCTTCTAATGTCTTTTAAAGCCTCGATAGCTAGCTCGTGGCTTTGCATAATCTTCCTGTTAGCGTAATCAACAAGTTTGTCTAGTGCTTCTTCAGGAGGTATACCCCTGTATCTACGTGGCTTAGTCAAAATAATCTCTACCAAGCCTAAATTCGCGAGTGATTCAAGAATGTCGTAGATCCGTGGTTGTGGAACATTTGTTATACTGACGAGTTCACTTGCAGTTTTCTCCTTGCCGTCGATAAGTGCCAAGTAGACTTTAGCTTGGTAAGGCTTAAGACCTAATTCTAATAACGCTCTGTAGGCAATCTCCATTTTTTCACTCATAGTTAGTGGAATTACTTTTTGGCGAAAAAAATATTTCTATGAATTAACTACCATTTAATGGTGGTAAAAAATTAAAGCTGTCCCAAAATATACTAGGCAAATTAAAGACTACATAAATGTCGTTGGAGAACAAGATATAAAGGAACTACAAGCTATAGCCGAGAAAATAGCTGGAAAAACGATTGTCCATGTAAATTCTACACCTTACGGTGGTGGAGTTGCAGAGATTCTCCATAGCATGGTTCCCGTGATGAATTCGCTAGGTATCGAAACGAGATGGGAAGTGCTAGAGGCCGAAGAAGAATTCTTCAATATCACAAAAAAGATTCATAACGGGCTTCAAGGTAATATTAACCTTAAACTTACAGAAGAAGAATGGAACATTTATTTAAAGTGGAATCAATACAATGCTGAATTGCTTGATCTAGATGCCGACATTCTACTTATACACGATCCTCAACCCATGGCCCTGCCATTATTCGTTAAACAAAAAAGAGCTACATGGGTATGGCGGTGCCATATAGACCTCTCATCACCAAATCATCTATTTTGGAACAAGGTAGCCAGCTTATTGAAGCATTACAATGCAGTGATTGTTCATAGTGAAGAATATGTTCAGCCAGAGTTCTCAAGCAAGGCATTTGTTTCACCGCCCAGCATTGATCCACTCAGCGAAAAAAACCGTGAACTAACACGAGATGAAATAGAAAAAGTCTTCTCAAGGTTTGATGTAAATATCGATAGACCGACGATAACAAAAGTGGCTAGATTTGACCCTTGGAAAGATATATTTACTTCAATTGATGTTTATAGAGAATTAAAAGGGAAAATTCCCAATATTCAGCTCCTCTTGATTTCCTCTATGGCTAAAGATGACCCGGAAGGAATGATTTTTTATAATAAAGTAAAGGATTACATAAGGGAAGGAGAAGCAATATACATTCTTACAGATGAGATTGGGGTAAAGGATCTCGAAGTAAATGCTTTTCAAAGGGGTACAACTGTGGGGATCCACACTGCAATTCGTGAAGGTTTTGGTCTTGCAGTTACAGAGATGCTTTGGAAACATGTGCCGGTTGTCGCCCGTCCTGTGGGAGGAGTCAAAAAACAAGTTATCAATAACGTCACAGGTTTTACAGCCTTTGACAAGAGCGAAATTGCACAAAAAGTTGAGCTACTCCTCATAGATAAAAACCTTAGGAGAAAATTTGGGGAAGCAGGACATGAACATGTAAGAAGAAATTTTGTAATAACGAAACATGTGGAGAGATACCTATCACTCTTTGCATACCTCCTCCTGGGGGCAACCTCGTATGATACACGTAACAATGTAAGCTCTGAAGGCGACCAAAGGATGGCGCCGTAACTTAACAATAATGATGAGTTCGCGCTTTAGGGCAAAGAAATTTATTTCTCATGCATGATTAAAATATGATGGAAAATCGAATGAGAGGGGGCGGAATTGGTTTCCAGGTTTAGCGACTGGATAAGACAAGCCAAGAGGAATCTTGCATCTGCACATGTGAATATGAAGGAGGGACTATACGAGGAGGCATGCTTTGAGTCACATCAGGCAGGAGAAAAAGCTTTAAAGGGATTGCTGAACCTCCTACACAAGGAGAGAAGGGGGCACTCTTTAGCGTTCATTGCTTCTGAGCTCGGAATAGATGTCCCCGAAGAAATTAAGGAATGTGCTTTGATGCTTGACAAGCACTATATACCTACAAGGTATCCCGACGTGTTTGACGAAGGAGCACCCATGGACTACTATACTCGGGGCGACGCTGAGAAATGCATCAGTTGTGCTGAAAAAATCTTAGAATGGGTTGAAGAGTTTGCTGGAAGAACTCAGAAAGCTTCCTGAAAAGCTTAAAAGCTACAATGTAAGGTTGCTAATAATTTTCGGCTCAACTGCCAGAGGGGACTATACAGAGGAAAGCGACATTGACATACTCGTCGTCGCGGACAGCTTTCCAAGCGATCCACGGGAGGCATATGAAATCGTTAAAAGAGAGGTAGACCCCAGAGTGGAGCCCACCTGCTTTTCAACAACCACGTATCTGAAAAAACTAGAGTCAGGTAGCCCTTTCCTAATGGAGACCCTTGAAGATGGAAAGGTAATATACGCGGATCCAGAATTCATGGAAAAAGCTCTCACAATACTCAAGGAAGTTAGAAAGAAATGGGATAGAAGGGGTAAGGTATGGGAGGAGAGCGTTTCACAGTGAAGCGCTCTCCGCCCCGCTGTTTAGAGCCTTTTCATAGGAGAAAAATCTAGCAGTGGAATGATTTTTCCTTTGTGCCGAGCGGGACGTTGATCAGTCCTCGATTGTTGCCTCTTCGAATACTTTGGCGGCGAAGACCAGGAATATCACTGTTAGGACTGTTAAGAGCCCGATGTCTAGTGCTGGGTCTATGGATGAGACTCCCGTAAGCCAGTACCTCATCCCGTCCACCGCGTATGTGGCTGGGTCAAGGTAGGCGAGTATCTTCATCCAGTCTGGCATAGTGTTTATTGGGTAGAAGATTCCGCTGAGGAACAGTAGGGGCATTGTTATCAGGTTGACTATCATCTGGAAGCCCTCCATGCTTGAAAGCTTGGTTGAAAGCGCTATACCTATGGATGCAAAGCCTAGAGCCAGCATTAGACCGTATAGCACCGCGGGAACCACCCCGTACGGGTTTAGACCCGGCGCCAGGAAAAACATTAGCGCCAATATGACTAGGCTCTGGAAAACCACGACCAGAGAGTCTCCGAGAGCCCTGCCAATGATAACTTCCTTCCTACTTGCAGGCGCTACTAGGGTTTCTTTTAGGAAGCCGAACTGCTTGTCCCATATAACTGACAAGCCGCTCATAAAGGAACCTGTAAGAATGGTCATTGCCACCATGCCCGAGGCGAGGTACGACAAGTAGTCTAGCCCCCCGAACATCTGCCTCGCGCCGGGGAAGCTGAAGGCCCTGCTCCAGCCCATGCCGAAGAAGACAAACCAGATTATTGGCTGGACAATGGACATCACTAGCCTTGACCTCGCGTTGACGAACCTCTTTACCTGTCTATATACCATTGTTATTAGACCCTTCATACCTACCACCTCCTATGAGGGGGCCTAAAGCCCTCCTCTAACGAGTCCCTAAGCTCCCTACCAGTCAAGTGTATAAAGACCTCGTTGAGGGTTGGACGCCTATAGGTGACCTCCCGTATCTTGAGGCCATTAGCCTCGGCAAGCTCGAAAACCTTTGGCAAAGCGGCAGAAGCATTCCTTACTGAGAGCTCGAGCGTGCTATCTGCCACTACACGACAGTTCTCGATAAAGTCGGCCTGGAGGCACTTCGGGGGCACGCCGTCCAGCTTCAGGTAGATAACCTCGTTGCCTACGAGGGACTTTAGCTGGTCTGCGGTACCCTCAGCTATGATCTTTCCGTGATCCATGATTGCTATCCTGTCGCATAGCTGTTCAGCCTCGTCCATGTAGTGCGTTGTGAGGACAATAGTCATACCCTTTTCCTTCTTTATTGCCATAATGTAGTCCCAGATTTTTACTCTTGTCTGGGGGTCGAGGCCAATTGTGGGCTCGTCCAGGAAAAGAATGTCTGGCTCGTGAAGTAGCGATCTCGCTATTTCTAGGCGGCGCCTCATGCCGCCCGAAAAGTACCTTACAAGCTTGTTGGCGTACTGTTTCAGCTCTACGAACTCGAGGAGATCGTCGATCTTCTTCTTGAGCTCTGAGCCACTGAGCCCGTACAGCATCCCATGGATGTACATGTTGTCCCAGGCAGTAAGCTGGTTGTCAAGGCTTGGATCCTGGAAAACTATACCTATCCTTTTCCTTACCTCTGCCGCCTGCCTAACGGCATCGAAGCCAGCAACCTGGACTTTGCCCGAGGTCGGCTTGAGAAGAGTCGTCAAGATATGTATAGTCGTTGTCTTGCCTGCCCCGTTGGGGCCCAGGAGACCATATATTTCTCCCTCCTTGACCGTGAAGCTTATGCCATTGACAGCTGTCACATCCTTAAACTTCTTAACAAGGTTTTCAACAACTATAGCCTCCCCCATCTCTCTCACCCTTCAATAATCCTTAAGACATTGATCTCAAACTCCGCGATCAGCTTCTTTAGCTCTGAAAGCTTTTCTTCGTCGAGGGTTTCAATAGAGTCAAGTAGCTCGTCAACAACGTGGAATAGCCTGTACCCCTTTATCTCCTGGAACTTCTTCCAGCTCCTGGCGACCCTCAATGCTTCATCAAGTTCTGGCTTTCTCAGTTCTAGGAATTCTCTCCCCTTGTTAGTAAGCTTATATATCCTTGTGCTTGAAGGCTCGCCTCCGCGATGCTCGACTTCTATTAGGCCATCCTTTAGGAGCTTCTTTAGTATTGGATAAAGGGCACCTGGGCTAGGCTTAAACCCAGAGCTTTTTTCTAGCTCCTTTATTATTCCGTAGGCATGTTGAGGCCCCCTCTCGAGGACTGAGAGGACTAGTAGCTTCAAATAGCCCTTGAACATCAGCTTCTTATTCATATACCTCGTCCGCTCTATAGAAATATCTTACTAATAAAGCTTTCCATTCTCCCGACAAGCACTCCCAGAAACGGGTCAGTGCTCAGCAAACACATCACAGCTCAGTGCTCCAAACCACACCTCATTCCCAAAATAAGAAACAAAAACACTGATTTATTTTTTCAGCTCCCTCAAGACCTCGGACACAATCTTGTAATGGAAGTCCTCCTGGGAAGAAATACTCTTCAACAACACCTTCAAGAGATCCTTAGCCTCCATTTCGAGAAGAGAGGAGTAAATCTTGCTATAAATCTCTTCACCAGCCACGAGTTCAAGAGAGTTAAACTTTTCCAGGAGCCTAGCTATTTCCTCGGGCGACAAATATTCGCGGCGAGAAACTTCCTCAACGGTCTTCTTCATTTCTGATAACATCTGGGAACCTTCCCTACCAAACATTTTTAAACATTGATCCATGTTCTCGGGTCTACCAAAGAAAGTCTCAATTATTTCAGCGTGATTTTTGCTTTCCCGACCAACTATTTCAAGGCTTTTCGCGATCCTTTTATCATTTATTTTGGTCGCTAGGGCTAAGTAAAACTCTGAAGCAATCTGTTCTAGAAAGTATAAACATTCAGGCCTGATTTTCTCCACAGTGATACTAATGCATGTAAAATATTTAATTTTCTGCGTAGGATTCATTAATCTAATGTATAGCGTAATGATTGCTTAAATTGTCTTAGAAAGGGGGTTTACTTTTGGGATTCTTTCCATTTTACCAAGAAAAATTTCTTAGAAGTTTTGAAGCAATACTTAAAAACATCAAACAAATATATTTTTGTGGCACAAGAAAATATAACAGAAAAATTTAGCTACGGCAAGGTATTCCTCCTGGGCTTCGGCTTTTTCGGAATAAGCATCATATGGTCCATATACAACTCTTACGTCCCAATATTCCTAAAGAACCTCGGGCTCGCCGCGTGGCTAGTAGGCTTCATAATGACAATCGACAACATTTTCGCAGTTGTTCTCCTCCCCTACATTGGAGCCCTAAGCGACGTTACAAGAACCAGGATTGGCAGACGCAAGCCCTACATTCTCCTAGGAGCGCCTCCAGCAGCACTTACATTTGCACTTATATCCTTGTTTAGGGGAGACCTCTCCCTAATGATGATAACAATATTAATCATGAACTTCTCAATGGCCCTCTTTAGATCCCCGGTAATAGCATTCATGCCAGACATAACCCCAAGCGAGAAGCGTAGCCAGGCGAACGGCATCATCAACTTTATGGGTGGAATCGGCTCCTTATTGGCTTTCTTTGTAGGGTCTATTCTCTACAAGAAGGATCCCTCTTATCCGTTCATCGCCAGCGCTGTAGTGATGCTTGTGGCATGCCTCCTCGTAGTTCTGCTGGTAGACGAGCCTGAACAGTTCAAGGTCAAAACAGAGACAATAAGCTTCGGCGAGCTGTTGCGGAAATCTTTCCGGGAAAGCTTCAGCGAGCTAGCAAGCAACCTCCGCGAGGCCTTTACTTCTAGGGAGAAAAGCCTCCTCTTTATGCTTACCTCCATCTTCCTATGGTTTATAGGATACAACGCTATTGAAACCTTCTTCACTAGCTATGCAAAGTACTACCTTGGAATCGGCGAAGCTACTGGATCCTTTATACTTGGCTTCGTTGCACTAGGCTTCCTGATATTCTCGCTCCCAGCAGGCTTTATCGGCGCAAGACTTGGAAGGAAGAGAACAATGACCCTGGGTCTTCTAATAATCGTAGCTCTACTTTTCGTGGCTACGAGTTTTCCATCTAAGCTAGTGGGAAACCAGCTAATATTGGCCTTTGAAGCAGTCTTCTTCGTTATAGGGATGGCTTGGGCACTAGTCAACGTTAACAGCTTGCCAACAGTAGTTGACATGACAACACGAGAAAAACTGGGCACATATACAGGTCTCTACTATTTTGCGTCTCAGCTGGCATCAATAATAGCTCCACCCATGGCGGGTCTCTTCATCGATCTTTCTGGATACTCTGTCCTCTTACCATACTCTATTACTTTCCTAGTCCTATCGGCTGCAACACTTCAGCTCGTACAGAGAGGAGAACCGAGAAGAGGCTACTAATAGTCTGTTCTATTAAATTGTTTATTTCTATCTTGTGTAGCTTCGGGGTTTCTTTCTCAGCTATGCCTGTAATTCATGAAAGGTCAATGATGTCCTTAACGAGGAGCAATGCAAATGATAGTTTTTCTCTTAGATA
>OFEJ01000092.1_pt1 | contig 26861 bp, 31 predicted proteins | sample 1521051 | NCBI WGS metagenome assembly OFEJ01 (sample SAMN06268701, study PRJEB24108) | sediment metagenome | isolation source: Joseph's Coat, Yellowstone National Park, Wyoming, USA | place: USA:Joseph's Coat, Yellowstone National Park, Wyoming, USA | reverse complement strand
TTTGAGTTCCCTTTCCCCGGCTTATCCTGCGCTACGCCGCGCGGGTAGCCGAGGAGCAGCACGCCCACGCCGAGCTCCTCGCACACCTTGACCAAGTGCGCCGCCGCGTTCGCGAACAACTGATCCCTGTGCCGCCTCCTCTTCTCGTACAGCCTCCTGCGCTTTTCCTTCAGAACGGCGCGCGCGCCTCTAAAGCTACTCGATGAGCGGAGATCGATAAGTTTTTACTCAAGCTTTAGTGGTGGTTCCTGGTTACTATGCCAGAAGAGGTTAAGGTTGCCATAAAGAGAATTGATCCCCAAGGTAGAATCACGCTGCCGCCTAGCTTTAGAAGGAAAGTTAAAGGTGGAGTAGTGTTGCTCGTGGAGCTGGACGAGAAGCTCGAAGTTTACCCGGGCGGCGCGGATCTGAGCAAGTACTTCGATTCCGTCGAAGTGGATGTTAAGAACTTTGAAGATTACCATGCGCTCAGGAGGGAGCTCCGTGAGGTTCGTGGACGCTAACGTTTTCATTTACGCGATCCTAGCGCCTAGGAGGGCGCTGTCCGATAGGGAATTGGAAATAAAGAGGAGGGCAAAAGCCATCCTCGCGCGCATCAACGAAGGTGAGGAAGCGCTCACCACGGTAGTTCACCTAAGCGAGGTAGCTAACGTGCTGGAGGATTACGCTGGTACAAGGTTGGCCGCCGCCTTCATCAGAGATGTTCTATCGCGAGAGAATATCGTCGTAGAGGCGGTGAGCGCGAGCGACTACCTCGCGAGCTCGCTGCTAGCGCTCGAGAAGGGGGTTAGCGTTAACGATGCGTTGGCGTACGTGGTTATGATGAAAAGAAATATTCATGAAATATATACTTTCGATAAACATTTTGAAAAACTGAATGTGAAAATCGTTCAAGAATGAGCGCTAAAGGAATTCCTCCATCCGCGCTTGCGCCCTGGAGAGCTTCCACGCCGCTTCTAGCCTCTCGACGATCGTTTGCGCGCGGCTCGGCGAGAAGTCGTTCTCGTCGACGAGGAAGCGCATCAAGCCCTCCCTGTCCGGCTCCCTGAACTCGAGCGTGTAGTCCTCCTTCACGGGAGGGTTGAGGAACAGCTCGACTATCTCCTCGTAGTTCTCCGGCAGCTTGGCTCTGATGGCGGCGGGGAGCCTGTCCAAACTGCCGTACGTCTTGATGAGCTTGTAGGCGGTCTTGGGCCCGACCCCCTCCACCCCCTCGTTGTAGTCCGTGCCGACGAGGACGGCGATCTCGACGAGCTGCCTGCGGGTGATGCCGAGCGCCTTCAGCACCTTCTCGAGCTCGGCGAGCTCCGGCTCGAGCCTCCGTGCCTGCTGCTTGCTGGGCAGCCACTCGAAGCCCGTGAGCGTGACGTACCTGACCAGGCGGGGGGCGCCGTAGAGCAGCGAGTCCCAGTCCTGGCTGCTGACGGCCCACGCCTCCCCCCTCGAGACGATCAGCGCCGCTTGAGCCTCCGCGTCCGCGGGCGCCTCGACGACGGGGAAGCCCATCAGCCGCACCAGCCTCTTCGCGCTCTCGATCGTCCACTCGTCCACGCTGACCGCGACGACGGCCTTCGAGAAGGCCTCCTCAAGCCTCCCCTCGGCGAGCAGCCGCTCGTACTCCTCCCTCGCCTTCCTCCTCAGCTCCCTCCTCCGCTCGATCTCCCTCGCCTTGAGGGGGTGGGGCGGCCCGTCGAACACGAAGATGAACGAGCACCGGTACTCCAGCGCGAGCTTCGAGTAGCGCGTGGCGATGCCGACGAGGTGCGAGGTCACGAGCCCCCTCCGGTTCCTCAAGGGCTCGGTACCCACCCTGACCAGCGCGAGGAACTGGTACACCGCGTTCAGCGCGTCGACCGCCAGAACCTTCCCGTAAACCCCCTTCAACCCGATCTTCTCGGTCTCGATGAGGGGCGTCAGCTGGGACCCCATGCCCCTTCAACTCTCGAAGCTCCACTCCTCCAGGTTCGAGACGATGTCCGTGAGGATGCTGACCGCGGTCTCGCGGGGCAGCAGGAGGAAGAGCTTGACGAGGTGTTTGCAGAACCTCTTCGACTCCGCCAGCTTCTTCCAATCCTCGCAGTCGTGGAACACCCTCCTCTCCGCCTTGTCGATCTCAACCTTGTACGCCTTGACCCTCGCCGAGACGCCCCGCTCGCTCACTTGGTAGGAAACCTCGGCGTCGCTGATCTCGAGCGCCCTCTGGAACCTCTTTTCCCCAGCCAGCACCTTCAGGGCCTCCCCCACCTCCCCCTCGCTGAGCAGCTTCAGCGCGCTCTCCCCCACCTTCGGGGCGGAGGAGAGCCGCGCCTCGATCCGCGCCAGCGCCTCGCGGTGCTTGGCGGAGGCTAGGCCGAGCAGGACGAGCATCTGGAGGGCGTTGTGCGGCGCGAAGCCCCTGAAGTGGTTGTTGAAGTAGCCGAGGAGCAGCCGCACCTCGCCCATCACGCGCTTCAGACGCTCGGCCCACTCCCTAAGCTCCTCGAGCGAGTAGTGGTAGTAGTACCAGGGGCGCTCCCCCCTCCCGTGCCACCTCACGTAGGCGAAGTCGCTCGTGACCTCCACGATCGGCGGTAGGAGCGGCTCGTCCACGATCACGTACGCGATGCCCCGGTCCCTCAGCTCCCCGAAGCTCTCCTCGCTCAGCCAGCTGGGGTCCCTGAACTCCACCGCGTACCTGAAGCCCTTCGGCAGCGCGTCGAGGAAGTCCCTGAACCACGGGATCTCGCTCCTAGCCCTAGGCGGCATCTGAACGAGGACCGCGCCGAGCTTCCCGTGCCTCGCCAGCGGCTGGATCGACTTGAAGTACGCCTCCATCTCCGCCTCGGCGTGCTTCGGGTTCAGCAGCTTCTTGTGCGTGATGCCCTTGTACATCTTCACGGAGAAGAGGAAGTTCGGCGGAGCCGACCTGGCCAACCCTTCGAAGAACCTCTCGTTTAGCAGGGCGTAGAAGGTGGAGTTCACCTCCACGGTGTTGAAGAGCTTGACGTAGTAGGAGAACATTCCCTTGTCCGAGTCGTAGAAGGGCCCCACCCAATCCTCGTAATCCCAGCCCGAGGTCCCTATGTAGACTCTGCAGCTCGGGCGGTCGAGGAACTCCTCGAGCGACCCCACCCAGCCTCCCCCATTCGGGGCGCTGGAGGGCTTAAATCGCTCTCGCGCGGCTAAAACCGCGCCCGCCCAGGGCCTCGAGGGCGAGCGGCTCCCAATCCTCCACGCGCTCCGAGCCGCTCGGCGCCTCGACGAGGACTTCCGGCTTCGCGAGGAAGTTGAGCGCCGCGAGCAGGCCGTAGAGAGCCGCTTGCGCCCTCTCGCGGGCCTTTACCCGGCCGTAGCTCTTCACCTCCACCACGCGCAGCAGGCGGCCGCGCTCGAACACGGCCAGGTCGCACACCCCGTAAACCCAGCCGAACCTGAAGCGCCAAGCGAGCGGCAGGGGGCCGGCCCACCTCTCGGCGAACGCGATCTCGTAGGGGTCCAAACCCCAAAGCTGCCTGTGCAACTCCCTCCCAGCTTCGGCGCCGGAGCCCCCGCCCCTGCCGCCCCGCGCGAGCTCGGTCACGTAGAGGACGGGCTCTGCCTTAACCTCCCGCAGCACCCTAGCCCGCTCGGCCCTCGCGAGGGCCGCTCTCACCAAAGCCAGCGGCTCGGGCAACAGCTAGCCCCCGGCTCTAGGCGTCCTCCACTCCCGCTTCGGTGATCTTGAACTGGGCACTGGCGCCCTTCGCGATCCTGGGGGAGTCGATGCACTCGATCAGCCACGCGTCCCCAGCCTTCCTCATGAGGAACCTGTGGGTGGACGCGTGGGCGATGATGTTGCCCCCCGCGGGGAGCTTGAGCGCCACGCCCGACGGCAGCGGGTGGGTGAGCACCTGGTTCGTGATCACGGCCACCGCCTGGTATATGCGGTTCCAGCGCTTCAGCCAGTCCAAAAGGTAGTTGATGGCCTGCTGCCTGCGCGCGAGCCACTCCATCCCCCGGTACTGCGCGCGGTAGAGCGCGATCACCGAGTCGATCACCACGAGCTTGGCGCCATCCTCGAGGTAGCCGCTCAGCTCCTCCCTCACGAAGCGCTCCAGCTCGCCCGTGTTCAGCGGCCTGTACACGGTTACCGCGGAGAGAGCGCTCCTGCCCAAGCCGAAGCGCTCGGCCATCGCGAGGATGCGGTGCGGGCTGAAGGTCCCCTCTGTGTCGATGTACACCGCTTTGCCCGCCATACCCCCCTTCTCCTCCGGCAGCTGGACGGTCACGGCTAGCTGGTGGCAGAGCTGCGTCTTGCCCGTGCCGAACTCGCCCGCGAACTCGTACAGCTCCCCGGGCCTCAGGCCGCCTTGGAGCAGCTCGTCGATCCCCTTCACGCCCGTCGTCAGCTTCGGCAGCCGCTCCTCCAGCTCCATGAGCTGCGCCGCGTCGAGGGCGGCGCTCTGGTAGCCGACGATGGACTTTGCGGCCTCGCGCAGCTTGACCGCGCTCTCGTAGCTGCTCAGCGAGAGCCACTCCACGAGCTCGTCGGGCGTGGCGGCGACGATGAACTTCAAGCCGCGGGGCGATAGGAGGCCCGCGCTCTCCAGTTTCGCGATCAGCGTTGGGCCGACGCCGGCTTCCCGGAGCAGCCTCCTCAGCTCCTTTTCATCCGCCTTAGCCCCGCCCACGGAGCTTCGCCGGCGGAATCGTATTTAAGCTGTCGCCCGCCAACGCTACGGGGCCCCGCGTGAAGGTGGTGTTCGGCAAGCCGAGCGGGGACTTCGAGTACGTCATCACGTGGAGGGGCGGTGCGAGGCTCTGGCTCCCGGAGCCGGCTCCCGAGCTGGTGCTCCTCAAGAGCTTGAGCGAGGAGGCCGCGCTCGCCGGCTCGACGGCGCTGGAGGCGCTGGCGGCGGTCAGCGCAAGGAGGTGGCGCGAGCTCTACGCGCTGGCGCGCTTCGTGGACTACGAGGGACCGCCGGAGCCGCCGGCAGCCATGTGGTACGCGGACCTCGACCTGGCGGTGGCGGCGGCCAGGGGGCTGTCGGAGGAGGCGGAGGTGCTGCTCGAGGTCCCCGAGCTGGGCAGCCTCCACGCCGCCCTGCTGGCGGGCTGCGACGTCACCGTGTGCGTCGCGGCGAGCTCGCGCGGCTTGGAGGCGGCCGACGCCCTAGCTCGGCAGCCGAGGGCTTCGGCCCGCGCGGCGCTGCGCTCGATCGGCTTGCTGGGCGGCGCTTGGGACGAGGAGACGCTCCCCCGGCTCGGGGAGGAGGGCAACGTCGAGCTCGCCGCCTTCGAAGCCTACGCCGCGCGGGGGCAGCCGCAGCTGAAGGCTCCGGAGCCGCGCGAGCTCGACCCCCTGCTCGACCTCGCTTTCGGGGAGGATGCGGACGCGGCTTTCGCGCTGCTGAGGGACGTGGCTGCGGGGCCTCTACCTTTGCGCAGCGTGCCGGAGCTGGGCCAGTACGCCCCCCTCCTGAGGGACCTGGTCGCCTACGGCTACGCGGCGGTGGAGAGGGACGTGGTCCGGCTCACGGAGAAGGGGCTCTACGCGCTCCTGCAGAAGATGGGTGGCGCGGGTGGGGAAACGGGGTGAGAGGGGGCTGCTGCCGAAGCCCCCCTGGCTCGACCCGGAGAAGGTGCGCGAGGCGGAGCGGGAGGCGCTCCGCGTCGTGCGCGAAGCCCTGCGGGGGGTCCGTCGCGACGAGCTGGCGAGCGCCGTGCTCGAGCTTTACAGGGAGATCCCCCGCGAGAGCTGGCTGGTGAGGGGGGTCGCTCGCGTCCTCCTCGGCACGGTGGCCCGCAAGGGCGAGGGGACGTGGCTCGTCTACGGGGTTCCCGAGCTCGGCGATTGGCACGGCTACTACATCGTGGCGCTGGAGGGGGGCAGGTACAGGTGCAGCTGCTTCGCTTCGAGCTGGGGCTGGCGCAGGGCCCGCCGCATCTGCACGCACGTCGCGGCCGTGATGCTGGCGCGCCGCGTTGGTGGTTAGCGTGCCGCGCTTGAGGGCTTGGGAAGGCTACAGCCTGAGCGCGACGCTGGCCCCCTCCTTCGTGAGGGCGCTGTTCGCGGAGAGAGGCGGCGTGTACGTGAAGATCGCCGGGCGCTGCCGAGGCGCCAGCTTGTGGCAGGAGGGGGAGGAGGTCGTGGGCGAGGGGTGCGGCGAGGAGGAGCTGCGGTACTGGAGCGGTCTCTGGCTCGACCGCCGCCTCGCCGAGGAGAAGGCTCCGCTCCTCGCGGCAGCGCACAGGGAGCTGGGCCTGTCGGTGAGCCCCTACGACCGGCACCTGGTCTTCGTCGCGGTCTTCCTGAGCCGCGCAACCTCCTGGGAGGGGAACGTGCTGAGGTGGTGCAGGGGGATCTTCTCGAGAGCCGACACGCTCGAGGAGCTGCTGGAGCTCGACTTCGGCCGGCTCGGAGGCAGCTTCCAGCTCAAGCAGCTGGGCCCCGCGCTGCGCGAGTACGCCGAGAAAGCCTACGGGCTCTCCGACCCTTGGGAAGCTCGGAAGGCGCTCCTCCGCGTGCGCAACGTGGGGCCGAAGCTCGCCGACGCCTACTTGCTCTTCACGGGCTTGGACCCGAGCGCGGCGCCCGTCGACAGGCACGCCCTCAGGATGGCCGCCCGATTGGGGCTGGCGGGGGGTCCGCCGAGGAAGGAGCTGTGCGCGCGCTACCGGTGCGCCGAGTGCCCGGCAGCGCCTTCCTGCCTCCGGTCGATACTATCGAGGGTTTACGGACCGGTCGCCGGCTGGGTACAGACGGCCTTCTACGCGCACGACACGCTCTTCTGCGCGCGGGAGCTCTGCGGATCCTGCCCCCTCTCCGAGGTTTGCCGAGCGAGAGCGCCGCCGAAGGGTGGCGCGCCCAAAAGGTAATTAGCGGGGCCCGCGCGCCACCGCGCGTGGGCGAGGGGCGGGGCGTCGGCTACGACCCGGTGAAGCTCGCGGAAGGGCTGAAGGGCGTCGTGTGCAGGGGGCTTGAGCGCAAGTACTACCGCTTTCGGGGCGGCCGCTGGTACGGCGGGATCGCGACCGCCGACTGCGTCGGCTGCAACCTGCGCTGCGTCTTCTGCTGGGGCTGGCAGGTGCGCGACAACCCCGCTAAGGCGGGCTTCTGGTGCACTCCCGACGAGGTCGCGGGGAAGCTCGCGGGGATCGCGAGGAGGAGGGGCTACACCCAGGTGAGGATTAGCGGCAACGAGCCGACGCTGTGCAGGGAGCACCTCCTCGCGGTCCTCGACCGGCTGGAGGGGAGCGGGCTGGCGTTCATCCTCGAGACGAACGGCATCCTGATCGGGCACGACCCGAGCTACGCGAGGGACCTCTCGAAGTACGATTTCGTCCACGTGAGGGTATCGCTGAAGGGCGCGAGCCCCGAGGAGTTCGCTAGGCTCACCGGCGCGCGGCCGGAGGCCTTCGAGCTCCAGCTCAAAGCGCTCGAGAACCTCCTCGACTACGGCGTCTCGGCGCACCCGGCGGTCATGCTCTCCTTCTCGGAGCCCGGCTCGGTCGAGAGGCTGAAGGAGAGGTTGGGGGAGATCGATCCCAAGCTCGTCGAGGAGTTCGAGGAGGAGTACGTCTTCCTGTACCCGCACGTTGTCAAGCAGCTGAAGAAAGCCGGGGTGTGGCCTCGCGTCGCCTACAGCCCCGACAGCATCCCCCAAGAGCTAATTTAGCCAGAGGAAAGAAAAGGAGCTCGCGGTTGGCTAGTAGAGCCTGCCCACTTTCCTCTCGAGCTCCAGCAGCGCGGTGGCGCTGTAGAACCTTGCGTAAACCCTAGCGAGGTTTGCGGGCTTGCGTTCTCTGAGCCAGAGGTCGGCGTAGAGGCTGGCGAGCCCGAGGAAATCGGCGGCGGTGGCCTTACCCTCCACCTTCCTCAACCCCACCTCTAGGCACCGCTTGATGAAAGCGAGGTCCGGCGGGAGCTCCACCTTCTCGGCGAGCTCGAGCGCCCTCCTCCACGCGTCGAAGACCGGTAGGTTCCTCACCTCCTCAGTCGGCGAGAAGAGGACCCTCTTGATGTAGTTCGCGACCTCGCCCTTGCCGAAAGCCTTCCTGACCTCCAGCACCTCCCGCGGCTCGCCGCTGAGGGCCAGCCACTTCTCCTCCCACTCCCCGCTGCCCTCCGCGAACTCCATCGCCGCGAGGATGAGAGGGTAGAGGAACGAGTAGAGGCACTCCTCCCCGTCGTCGCCCCAAGCCGTCACCATGAACCCCTTAACGCCCTCCTCGCGCGCCGCCTGCAAGAAGTTCTTCAAGTTCGCCAGGGCGGTGTCGAAGTCGGGGTAGTACTTGTTCCAGTTCCAGAGGCCAGGGCAGGCGATTTGCTCGTACCCTCTATCCTTGAAGAGCCTCACCTTATCCCTGAAGTACTCGACCGTGTTTGGCGAGTAGTCCCAGTTCGCGATCACAGCCTCCCTCCACACGGGGTTTTCGAGGATGGGTTTCCACAGCTCCCTTTCCGTCTCTCGGAGGTACATTCCGGCCACCATGTCGCCCCATATCATGGGTATCTTGCCGCGCTCCTTCACCATCCTGATCAGTTTGGAGTGATGGTCAGCGTACAGGCGCGGGCCTTCGAACCTCAGCGTCCTGTCGAGGCTCTTTCCCCTCCCCATCGCCCACGTCTCGTCGCCCCCGATGTGGATGTACTTCGATTCGGTCTTCGCGATCGCCTCCTCCAGCAGCTCCTCCGCGAACCTCCTCGCCTCGGGGTCGCCCACGTCGAGGCAGCCCTCCTCCGGCCTGTGCCACTCGCTGTACCTCCAGTACTTCGGCAGGGTCAGTATGTTCTCCATGTGGCCGGCCAGCTCGAGCGAGGGGAAGACCTCGATCCCCAGCCTCTTGCCGTACTCCACCACCTCCCTCCACTCCTCGTTCGTGTACCTGCCGCGCTTAGCCCCGATGTCGGGGTGGCGGTCCCAGGGGAAGAGGTCCTCCACGTAGATGGCGAGGTAGTTGTACTTGAGGAGGAAGAGCCAGCGGAGCAGCTTCTTCAGCTCCTCGACCGTTGCGACGCCGCCCCTCGCCACGTCGAGGTGGAAGCCGCGGAACTCGAAGCGCAGCCTCTCCTCGACCTTGACGTCCGGGATCGCGCAGCAGCCCCCCTGGATCACCAGCTGGAGCAGCGTGGCCGTGTAGATCCTGGGGTCGCCCCACACCTCAACATAGCCTTCCTTGACTTCGAGACCCGTTCCCTCGCGCTCAACCCTCTTGATCTCCCACTTACCTTTGGGCAGGTTAAACTCTTCCGCAATGAAGGGGTCGAGGTTCGAGAAACCGTCAAAGCTTAACCACCGCCCTCTAAACTCCAGCTTCGCGGGCTCGGGTACGATAACCGGCTTTACCTCGCTCACGAAAGCCCAGCGCTACACACCTAAAAAAGAGTTGTGCAGAGCCTCAGTTTATAGCTTTCAAGCTACGCCCATAGCCCAGAGGATCCCTCCGAGCAGGTGCTTCTGGAACCAATCCTGCCTCCACAGCCAGGTGAAGTGGCCGAAAGCCGTGTAGAACACGCGGCCCTTGCCGTAGCTGTGGCACCACGCCAGCGCGTAGTCGTTGTCGGGGCGCGTCCCCCTGCTCAAGTCGACGGAGGAATTGTCCAAGCTGATCAGAACGTGGGTCCGCGCCCTGCTCCAGTCCCTGAACGTGTAGACCTCCTCCAGGACCTCGAAGGTGCGCGGCAGGTGGCGGGTGGACGGGTGGCTCTGGTCCTCCACGATCACTCTCACAACCTGGGTCCACGGGTGGGAGTGGAAGTAGCCGCCCAGCATCTCGCCGTACTCCCTGAAGTTGTAGAAGGTGTCCGTGGCGTTGTGGACCCCAACGAAGCCACCCCCACCTTTAACGTAGTCGATCAGCGCCCGCTTCTGCTCGTCGGTGAGAGGTAGCTCGCCGGTCGTGAGGAAGACGATCGCCGCGTACTCTCTCAATCCTTTAGGGTCAAGGTCGGCAGGCTCCTCGGTGGCGAAAGCTTCGAAAGCTCCGCTACGCTCACCCAGCTTCGTAATGGTCTCCACAGCGGTCGGTATGTAGCTATGCCTGAAGCCAGCCGAGTGCGTGAAAACCAGCACTTTTTTAGCGGGAATCGACCCCTTCACAGGAAGGAGATTCATAGCGCTCCCTAATATACTCGCGCCCTCCTTGAGCCATCGCTATACCAGGTTTACCCGCTCTTGGTGTGGACGCATTTTTCGTTGACGAATAGGATTCTGCTCACCGCTGATGTGAAAGCTAGCATATCGTCCAGCGTCGATGCTTTCTTTTACCTCCTCGCTAGGGCGTTTACCCTTGTGTTCGACCCAGCGTTTGTTGCGCGTACGTAAAGACGCTTGACAAAGCTTCTCGGTAGCGTGCCGCCGCGCGTACCCTTGAACTAAAAATTTTTAAGGGGAGGGGCTCGCGCCAGCCCGTGAGCAAGCCCACGCCCATGTTCGTGAACCTGTACATGTACGCGGTCAACAAGGCGGCCTACAAGGTGCTCGGGAGGAGCGGCCTTGTGATCTCGAGGGCTGCGGGTGAGGAGCTGCTCAGCTACCTGAAGCGCAACGGCTACCTGCCGGAGAAGCCGTCGTGGGAGGACGTAAAGAGGCTGTTCGTGGAAGAGCTGGGGCTGGCGGACGACATGGTGTTCTCCCGCGAGGGGAGCAGCGTAACCATCGAGATGAGGGGGTTGAAGGTGGCCGAGTTCCTTAAGCTGACTATGGAGGAGAACTTCGAGCCGGTCGCGTGCCCGCTCGCGAGCGTGATCCTGCACGTCTGCGAGATGATGTGCGGCTGCCGGCTCGTGCTGAGGGGCTTCAAAGTGCTCGACCCGACGACTGTGAGGTTCGAGTGCGCTACCGTGTAGCGCGTCTACGAGATTGAAGCGTTTTCGATCATTAATTGCCTTAAGCAGTATGGGCAAAGATGCTCTGTTTTGCCACCTCTCTAGTTGAAGCTCATTCTCTCGCTGGGGGCGTGCTAGCTCAGGGGCAGCTTCAGCTCGTACGGTTTCCAGCCCAGCTTCTCCCTGAACTGGTTTACGAGTTCGATCGCTTTCTTCTTCTCCTCTACCGGCATCTTCTTCGACTTGAGGATGCCCATGAAGAGCGCGTAGAGCCTCGCGTTGATCGTGGCTTTGGAGATGCCGTACTGCAGATCCTCCTCCAGCTCCTTCAGGATCCCGGCGACCTCCTCGGCGCTCGAGAGGCCTTTCGGTCCCACGTCCTTCACGGTTCGGCCGAGGTAGAGGTGCCCCTTCTCCACGACGACCACCTTGCCGTCCTCGAAGGTGATCCGCCCCTTCGCGACCCTATCGTAGAACGTCCACGCCTCGTAAGCGTGGGGCGCGAGCTCCTTCAATCTGGCGAGCACGTAGCGCCTGATCTCGTCCGTGCTCATGCCGTCGTACGCCTTCTGCTCGACCTCCCTCGCGATCTCCTGGGCGATCTCGGGGGGCGCGCCAGCCGCGAGGCACGCCTCGTATATCTTCTTCGGGTCGAACTCCTCGCGAGCGCCGCTCCTCTTCCTTACCCGCTTCGCCACAGCAGCTCCTCGCGCTCCCCATACTAATGCTTAGCGCGCCGCCGCGGGAGCCGTCGAGCAGGAGCATCGCGCTCGAGCGGTTACGCGGAGATCAGCTCGTACACCTTGTCTTCCAGCTTCTGGAACTCGGGTGAGCGCCTGTCCCTCGGCCTCGGGATGTTCACCTCGACGATGCCGGCTATCTTCGCGGGCCTCGGGGTGAGGATGACGAGGCGGTCGGCCATGAATATCGCCTCGTCGACGCTGTGCGTGACCATGATGATCGCCCTCACCGTGGTGACCCCCAGGGTCCACAAGTCCAGGATCTCCGACCGGAGCGACTCGGCCGTGAGCGGGTCGAGGTTGGAGAAGGGCTCGTCCATGAGCAGCACCGTGGGCTCGACCGCGAGAGCCCTAGCGATGTTCACCCTCTGTTTCATCCCCCCGCTCAGCTCCCTGGGGTAGAAGTCCTCGAACGCTTGGAGGCCGACGAGCGAGAGGTACTTCCTCGCCCTCTCCCGAGCTTCGCTCCAGCTCATCCCGTTGGCCCTCAGGGGGAGGGCGACGTTGTCGAGCACCGTGAGCCACGGCAGGAGGGTCGGGAACTGGAAGATGAAGCCCACCCTCGCCCCCTCGCCGTGGAAGACGACCTTGCCCCCATCGGGCTTCTCGAGCCCCGCGATGATCCTCAGCAGCGTCGTCTTCCCGCAGCCGGAGGGGCCGAGGATCGCCACGAACTCCTCGCCTACGTCCAGCGTGATCCCGTTGAGCACGGGGAGCACGCGTCCGTTCTGCCTGAACGACTTCGTCACCTCGACGAGCGAGAGCACCGGCGTCACTCCCCACCACCGTACCTGCTCTCCACGAGTTGGAATAGCTTTCGCCACAGCGTCTTGTTCACGGCGACGATGACGAGGGATAGGAGGAGCGCCGTAGCCGCGACTCCCGCGGCGTCGCCGGCGGCGGCCTTCTTGTCCATTAAAGCCCCCACGCCGCCCAAGTCGATCACGCGATCGCCGAAGGTCGCGTACTCGGCCGCTATCGTCGCGTTCCAAGCCCCGCCCCACGCGCTGAGGGCCCCGGCGGTGAGCGAGGGGAGCAGGGAGGGCGCGAAGACGGCTCTCACGTACCACCAGCCCCGGATCCTGTAGACGCTCGCCATCTCGTCCAGCTCCCTCCTCAAGCTCGCGAGGCCATAGACGATGAGGTTGAAGTACAGGTACCAGAGCGACCCCTGCAGCAGCACGATCGCCGCTACGAGGTGGGGGCCGAGCGGGCTTCCGAGCGCTAGGGCCGAGAGCAGGGGCCACCACACCACGGCCGGTACCGAGGCGAGGGCCTCGCCCGCGAGCGCCACGAGCGCAGCCGCTCCCGCGCGCGTGTAGGAGAGGTAGGCGGCGGCGAGCGAGAGGGCGGCGGAGAGCGCGACGATGAAAGCCACCCTCGCCAAGCTCACCGGCAGCTGCTCGGCGACTTCGAGGAACAGCGGCAAGAGCCCCGACGCGTCAAAAAGCTGCCAGCGCGCCCCCCGCAACGCGGCGAGCGCCAGGACAGCTACGGCGGCTGCGGCCGCGATCTTCGCTGCTAGCGGGGGCGCGCGCAGCCTCCTCTCAGCGCTCACTAGGGCGTTGGCCAGCGCGCTCCAAGCCGCGCTGACGAGGCGGTGCAGCGCCGCGTAGGTCGCGTGGACCGAGGGCAGCCTCCGCCCGAGCACCTCCTCGCTGGCGGGGTTCAGGAACAAGACGTACGTGGCTAAGATCACGGCGAGCAGAGCCGCGACCCCGGCGTAGAAGCTCTCAACGTCACCTTTCTCAAAGGATTCCATTATGAAAGTGCCGATGCCGGTCAGCCTGTACTCCGCCGCGCCCAGCGCGATGATCTCCGAGGAGGTGAGGAAGAACCAGCCGCCCGCCCAGCTGATCAGCGTGTTGGCGACCAGCGAGTTCCGCGAGGCGGGCGCGCAAATGTAGAAGAACGTCGCGGCCCGACCGAGCTTGTAGACCTTCGCCATCTCGAACAGCTGGCTCTCCAGGCTCTTGATCGACGCGTAAACGCCGAAGATGAGGTTCCAAACCTGGCTCGTGACTATCAGGAAGACGGCCGCGGCTTCGGCGCCTACGCCGGGTGGCAGAACGCGCACGAAGAACGCGAGAGCGGCGGGGAAGAAGCCGAGGATGGGGATCGACTGGAGGATGTCGAGGATGGGGAGGAGCGCGCGCTCCACAGCCCTGCTGCGCGCCATCGCAGTGCCTAGGATCAGCGCCGCGACCACGGATAGGAAGTAGGCTGCCAGCATCCTCGCCAGGCTCGCGCCAGCGCAGAGCATCAGGTACGCCGCGTCGACCATGCTCGAGCGCCGCTCGCGCCAGGGGCTTCCGGCTTAAATGCTTCGCGCAAAGTAAACCTTAAAAGTCGTCGCGCGCAACGTGACGAAGGTGGTGTAGGGGGTGGATCAGAGCGATAGAGGCAGGAGCGGGAAGCTGCTCCTGCCTCCCGATGTGACCCCCGACCACGTGCTCGGGCTGCTGGAGCTGCTGCGGAGCTTGGGCAGCGGCATCGACTCGATGTACGTAGGGGATGCTCTAGGCGAGGACGTGAACCTGCTGCCGCACGCCATCGACGTGGCGGAAGCGCTCGAGCTGATCGTTCAGAGGGGCGGGAACCTGGAGCTAACCGAGAGGGGTAAGCGCGTGGCGGCCGGCAACCCGAAAACCGTGAAGGAGCTGCTGCGGGAGGTGGCGCTGAAGCTCGAGCCGATCGCCGAGATCGTGGAGCAGCTGAGGAAGAAGAAGGAGCTGCTGGCCGAGGAGTTCGAATCCATAATCAAGAAACACTATCCAACGAACTTTGAGGAAGCGATCAAGAACGTGCTGGTGTGGGGAGCTTACCTCGGTCTATTCAAGATGGACGAGGACGACGAGAAAGTCGTACCCATCAGGATCCCACACGCGAAGAGCGCGCGCGGTTAGCGACGCCCCCTCACCCTTCAGAGGAAGGCGTCGAGCTTCGCGCTGGGGCGCACCAGCCGCTTCAGGATGCGCGACTCGGTTAGGATCCTCTCCACTCTCGTTTCCAGGCGGCCGGCGAGCTCCCTCAGCAGCTCGCTCGCGTCGCGCGGGAGGGCGACGGGCGGCGACGACAGGGCGTGCCTCACGCTCTCCCGCACCTGCCAGACCCCCACGGGCGCGTAGTAGCTGGGCGTTACCTCGCGCACCGCCACGACCGTCGCCTGCCGCCCCACCCTGCTCAAGTGCTCGAGCACGGGCAGGCGCATCGCGTAGTAGCCCCCGTCGGCTTCCGGGTTCCGCGCCCTGCCGTCCCACAGCTCGTAGTTCACCGAGACGTAGGGCTCAGCCGAGCGGACCCAGACGCTCCTCGGCAGCCAAACCTCGATCATCTCGAACGCCCACGGCCCCGGGGCGAGCACGATGAGGTAGCGGTTGCCGAGGTACTCCGCGTACCTCACCTCCAGCGCCGGGTACTCGGGCGCGCCCCTCACCCTCTCGAGGAGGAGGTCGCCCAGCATCTTGTCCACAGCCGTGATGGCCCACCGCGTCGGCACCAGCCTCCTCCTCGCCCTCTCGCCCAGCATGCCGAGGCTCAGGAGCCTCGTGATGTAGTAGTTGCTGGCGCCGGCCCTGTAGAGCTCCGCAACCGCGTCGCGCGCTTTCGCGTCCGCGTCCCCCACGATCTGGTCCACGCGCCTTGGGACGACGGGGTTCTCCACGACCCGCATATCCCTGAGCAGACCCCCCAAGCCCACGGGCGTGATGATCCCGTCGAAGGTTAGCCTCGGGGCGGGGGGCTTCTCGAACCTGAACTCCGCGTCGACCGGCTTGACGGAGAGCGCCGCCTCCCTCGTCGCCTCCAGCAGCCGGCTCCCCCCGCCCCTCGCCTCGGTCACCCGCAGCTCGAAGCGCGAGTAGGCCGTGGAAGCGCGCAGCGCGATGATCTCCTCCAAGCTGAGCCTCCCCCACCAGCCCCCGTAGTCCTCGTACCGGGCCGCCTCCTCGCCCGAGACCGGCGCCGCCACGGGCCCCAGCCTGACGACCGGGTAGCCGTGTTCGCCCACGAGCACCGAGGGCGGCGTAGCCGCCTGCAGCTCCCGCTTCCCGAGCAGCGCGGCCGCCCTAGCGCTCTCGACGATCCTCATCGCGATGGGGCAGGCTGGCCTCCCGCACAGCCTCCTAGCGCCCTTGCACTTGGCGCAGAGCGCTGGGTCAACCCTCGACGGCAACCTGAGCCCGCGGGTAGGGGCGGGGGCAAAGTATTTGAGCTGTCGCTTGAAACGAAAAGGCGTGGAGACCGTAGGCTACCACTACGTCGTGGAGGCTTCAGGCTGCGACCCCGAGGTGCTCGGCGACGTGAACAAGCTGCGGGAGCTGCTGCTCAAGGCCGCTAAGAACGCGAGGATGGACGTGAAGGGCAGCTACTTCTTCAAGTTCTCGCCCACCGGCGTGAGCGGCACGCTGATCGTGGCGATGTCCCACATCTCGATCCACACGTGGCCCGAGCACGGCTACGCGGCGCTGGACGTGTACGTCTGCGGCACCGGCTCCGACCCCGAGAAGGCGGTGAACGAGATCCTAGCAGGGCTGAAAGCCAAGCACGCCCACATAACCGAGATACAGCGGGGTATAAGGGACAACGACGAGTACACCCACATCATCGTGACCTGGGAGGTCTAGGAGAGCACAAATCATTTTTACCAGCGAATCCGCTTTCACCACCGAGCTCCCGGTGACCACGTCAGAGCTCGTCGCTCGAGCCGAAAGCGTGCTCAGATCGCGCGGTTTCGCCGTCAACCGGAACGCGCGCGTGCGAGGTTTAAGCGGCTTCCTCCACAGGTTCGCTCCCCTCGCCGAGAAAGGCGCTTTCTCGTTGCTGCTGGATTTCACCGATAAACCTTCCGATATCCTAGCGTTCCTCGCCAAATCCGTGGACCTGAGAGGCTACAGCGCGTTCATCGCGGTCAGAGAGGACGTGCTCGCCGAGCTCGCGCCAGCGCTCGGAGGTCACGCTGGAGGCAAAATCATCGTGTACAAAGATGCGGAAGACTTCGAGAGAAAGCTGGAGCAAGCTCTAGGCCGGAGCGCCTAGGCTAGAAGCGCTTGAGCCAGCAGCGCGGCTCCAATCGCGATAAACGCTAGCGACGAAGCCGATCTGAGGGCTTTCTCCGGCAGCGCGCGGGATAGAGCGGCTCCCAGCGCCGCCGCCAACCCCATCAGCGCCGCTGCGGCGGCGGAAACGCCCAAGACGACCTCCGCGAAAGCGCCGGTCGACGCCGCGAGGGCCAACGTCGCCAGGTTCGTCTTGTCGCCCAGCTCGGCCAGGAGGACGAGGCAGAAGCCCCTCCAGAAGCCGCACTCGCGCTCGAGCCGGTCGCCCCTCTTGAGCAGCGAGGCGAGCCCCGCCGCGATGAAGGCCGCCCCGGCGGCCGCTCCCACGAGCTCCAGCGGCAGCGCCACCCGCAGCGCGCAGCCGAGAGCGGCTGCCGCGATGTTGGCGGCTACGAAGCCGAGCGTCGAGGCCGCGAAGGCCATGAGGGGGCGGCCGCGGGCTGAGAGCGCGATCGCCGCCAGCTGGGTCTTATCGCCCAGCTCCGCCGCAGCCACGGCCGTTGCCGAAGCGGCCACCACTTCCCAGCGCAGCACCTCGCGGCCGGCTGCGGAGCTCTTATATACCTCTCGGCGCCGGGGAGCGCGTGGCGAGGCCCAAGATCGGTCTCCAGCTGTTCTCGGTCCGCGAGGATTGCGCGCGCGATCTCCCCGGGACTCTGAAGGCTGTGGCGGAGATGGGCTACGAGGGGGTCGAGTTCGCCGGCTACTACGGGCGGAGCGCGAGGGAGCTGCGCGAGCTCCTGGAGAAGTTCGGGCTCGAGCCGGCCGGCACGCACATCGGGATCGACGCGCTGAGGGATCCCAGCATCGACGAGACGGTGAGGTTCAGCAGGGAGCTCGGGCTGAAGTACCTGATCGTCCCGTGGATCCCCGAGGACATGCGGAACAGCAGGGAGGCGTGGCTCAAGACGGCCCGCTTCTTCAACCTCGTAGCCGAGAGGTTGAAGAGGGAGGGCATGTACGCGGGCTACCACAACCACACGGAGGAGTTCAAGAGGATCGACGGGGAGACGGGCTGGGAGATCTTCGCCAAGGCGACGGTCCCCGACGTCGTCCTCCAGCTCGACGTGGGCAACGCGATGCACGGCGGCGTGACGATGGACCAGGTCCTCGACTTCATCAGGAAGTTCCCGGGCCGGACCAAGACGATCCACCTGAAGGAGTTCTCGCGCAAGGACCCCAACGCGCTGCTCGGGGAGGGGGAGGTCAGGTGGGCTGAGCTCCTCTCCGCGTGCATGAAGGTTGGCGGAACCGAGTGGTTCATCGTCGAGCAGGAGTCCTACAAGTACCCGCCCCTAAAGTGCGTCGAGCTCAGCCTGAGGAACTTGCAGAAGATCCTGGAGACCCTGTGACGGGCCGCTATGAGCGGCGCGGAGATGGTGAGAGCTCACATCTTCGTCAGCGGCGTCGTGCAGGGGGTCGGCTTCCGCTGGTCGATGCAGAGGGTGGCGAGGAGGCTGGGGGTGAAGGGTTGGGTCAGGAACCTGCCGGATGGGCGGGTGGAAGCGGTGCTCGAGGGCCCGAGGGACAGGGTTGAGGAGCTCATCGAGTGGGCCAAGCGCGGACCATCGTGGGCTGTCGTCGAAAACGTGGAGGTGCGCTGGGAGGAGTACAGGGGCGAGTTCGCGGACTTCGAAATCCGCTACTGAGCGCGCCAGGTCTCTTTTTGCGGCGCGCGAAAGATGTTAAAGCCGCAACCGAAATTGCATCGCGATGGCCAAAGCCCCCGGCGAGCGCCGGAAGGTGCACCCGGCTTGGCTAATACTGATCGCCTGGCTGATCTTCCTGGTGGTCATACTAGCGGCGACGGGGCCGGGCTTGCGCAGGCCGGTCCGCTACGTGAAGGTGCACGACGGGAGGCACTGGACCTGGTACGCGCCGGAGGACGTGTGGTCGAGGTACGGGGAGCAGATCTCCAGGTTCTTCGACTACGCGGATAGGGTCTACGAGGCGCTGCGCGAGGACTTGGGCGTCGAGCCGAAGGAGCGCGTGTACCTGCTCGTGCACCCGGGCGGCGCCGGCTTCGCCGGCTTCGCGGCGGGCGACATAGCCGAGATCCGCGCGCTCACCGGCCGCAGGAGCCCAGGCATCGGCGTCGTTTACGACGCGTTCCTCAACGAGGCGTACGGGGTGAGGGGCTACTGGGCCTACGTGCTCATCGCGCACGAGGCCACCAACCTCTTCACGGGCGAGGGGGTGACGGGCGGCTGGCCGTGGGCCGACGGCACCGACATCTGGGGCAGGGGCAGCCCCTTCCCCTACGCGGTCGCCGTCCTCGTCACCGAGCAGCTCGGCCTCGCCAACGTCTCCAGCACGCACTATAGGATCCTGGACCCGCGCGACAAGCCCTACGTGGACCTCTTCATCGAGCTCGTGCGCGGGAGGGGGTGGGAGTGCATCAGGCGGATGTTCAGGCTGATGCTCGAGGACGGGGTCAGGCTGGACGCGGAGGGCGCGCCGGTCTCCCGGGAGCCGCTGAAAAGCCACTACGTCTTCCTCTACCTTAGCCTGGGGTGCGGCGAGGACCTCACAGACACGCTGATCAAGCACGGGCTGAAGGTGGACCGCGACCTGATGGCCAAGCTCTTCCAAGCGTACGCGAACCGCGCTTGCGACCCGGAAGCGTGGAGGCGGGGCGACTACGAGAGGGTTCTCGGATGCTCGAAACCCTGACGGGCGCGCTCGAGCAGGCGAGGGCGGGGAAAGCTTTTACAGAAGCGCGGCACCGGTAACTACGTGGAGTACAGGGTGAAGTACGACCCCCTCGCCGACGCGCTGTACATCAAGGTTAAGGAGGGCGAGGTCTCCGATAGCTTGGAGCTGAGGGAGGGCTTGATAGTCGACCTTGACGATAAGGGGGAGGTGATAGGGATAGAAATATTGAATTTTTCAAAAATAAAATCGGTACGAAAGAGACAATAAAACATATGTAGCGAAATATTTAAAATAAGTAGACGTGCATCTATGCAAACACGCAGAAAACCTGTACGGCTCCAGAGGCGTAACAGTTATGACCCGCTATGAGCGATGCTAAGAGGCACCTCGAGTTGATCTGGAGAGTACCTAGAGGAGGAGAAGGCGCTCAACTCCAAGACCCTCACGCCCGACTCCGACGCGCGCTCAGCATCCTACCGCGCAACCCGCCGCTTTTCGTCTCCACGTTTTCTTCTCTTTTCCGAGCTATAATGTCATCAAAATGTTGATGGAGAGCACACATAGACAACATATTTGAAAACTATTTGAATAAGAAGTTTAACGATTGTTACGCTTTGCTATCCTTTTTCCTAATCCGAATCAGCAATATTGCGCCGGTCACCGCAACCGCGACGAGGGCGACCGCTATTTCTGCGCGGTACGTTCGAGGGACCGAAACCTTGACCGCGCTCGATGAGGGTTTGTAGCCGCCGCCCCCAGCGAACGCCGCGGTCACTTCCCACTCTCCAGCGTCCAGGGCGAGCTCCGCCCTGAACGTCCCGTTGACACCTGCGACCGCCCGCGCCTCAACCAGCCGATCCCCGGAGACCGCTCTGATCGCGATGGTCGCGTTCGGGAGCGGCGGCCTCAAAACCCCCTCCACGACGACCCTACCGCTCTCCAGCTTCGCCGAGACGGCGAGCTCGGTGGGCAGCTCGACGAGAGCGGAGGCCTCCGCCGCGGCCGCCTCGTGCACCGGGTCCCCCACCCAGTAGGCTCTCACCGTGTACTTCCCCGGCTCGCTCGCGGGGAGGGACCAGTTGAAGGAGCCTTTGAGGGCCCGCACCTCGGCCGCGATGGCGCGCCCCGAGGGCGTCGTCGCGATGAGGGTCAGCGTCGCGTTGACCGGCGGGTTGAGGCGCCCCCTAACCTCGACGCGACCGTCCGCCTGCCGGGCTTCGAGCGCCAGGCTGCTTGGGAGCTTCTCGACGTAGATCGTGAACTCCCTGCTGCAGCCGGCGTAGTCCGCCAAGCCGGGGAACGTGGCGTTGAGGGACCAGGCGCCGGCTTCGTCGGGCGTGAAGCGCACGCTCCACTCGCCGCCCGGCCCCGTCACCGCTTCGAGCAGCAGCTCGCCGCCGCCGGGCTTCCTAGCGCGCACGAGGACAGTGGCGTTCGCGACCTCCGGCTCCAGCCTCCCCTCGACGACGACTTCGCTGAGCGCGGGGACCCGGCTCGGGTGCTTCACCTCGAGCTTCGTCCGCTTCACCCAGGGCAGCGGCAGCGGTTTGAGGAAGCCCTTCACCCTCGCGATGCTGTCGCCCTCGCGGACCACCGCGTACTCCCAGTAGTAGAAGAGCGGCGTGGCGGAGGCTTGCGCGGCCCACTCCCTGAACTCCCGGACGTAGTCCCTGTGGCACACGCTCTCCGTCCTGACGGTGACTACCGTGTACCAGGCCCAGTACTCGGAGGGGGCCGACGTCCTGATCGCGTCGAGCGGGTCGCCTGTCCCAGCGTGGAAGGTCAGGTCGACGGGGAGCCAGCCCCACGGCGGCACGTAGACCTCCGCCCAAGCGTGCGCGTAGTCGACGCCCACGAACGCCGCGTAGTAGTGCGCTTCCGGAGCCCATACGACCCTCTCCTCCCTGTAGTTGAAGTCCGCGACGAGCGCGGTCTCCAGGTACGCGGGGACCCCCAGCGACCTGAGCGCGAGGATGAGGAGGTTCGCTTGGTCGTCGCAGTCCCCCTTCCCGCGCCCCGCCTCGAGCGCTTGGGGCGGGAGCGTCTCCCACGGGTAGCGGGGGCCCGGCCCCACCTCGTAGTCGACCTTGCCCCAGATCCAGTCCACCAGCTTCGCCACGATGGACAGCACGCGCCTCTCGCCGCCGACGACCCGCCTCGCGGCTTCGACGATGTAGCGGGCCCTCGCGTCCTCGTAGGTCCACGGCCCCTCCGACCTGGTGAACTCGGCCAGCTCGCGCGGGATGTCGCTCAGCGTCCCCGAAGCCGACTCGTTGATGGGCGGCGCCCTGAACCTCCTAACGCGAACCTCGCTCACGACCTCCAGCTCGGCCGTGCCCCGCGGCGGGAGCTGCGCGCTGCATAGGGCCACCAGGTAGGCGCTCCCGCACTCCCCGCCAGCGACTTCCAGCCTGCAGGGGGCCGGCGCGCCGGAGACGCGGACGGTGGCGTTGGCGAGCCTGGACAGCTGGTAAGTGCCGTTCGAGGGCAGCTCGACCGCGAGCGGGGGCAGCGGCTGCGCTAAAGTGGAGTTGTTGGCTACCGTGAGCCTGACCCAAACGTACGCCTTTACGTCGTAGGGCTCGCCGCCTGCGGGGAAGGCTAGGAGCGCGAGGAGCGCTAGCGCGGCCGCCGCGGCCGCCCTACGGGTACTCAAAGCTCTCCCCAGGCTTGAGCACGACGACCTTGGTTCTCGTCGTGGACTCGACGAGCCTCTTGAACTCGCCGGGGTCAGCTCTGATGAGCGGGAACGTGTTGTAGTGCATCGGCACGCAGACCTTCGGCCTTATCAGCGAGACCGCCTTCACCGCCTCCCTCACCCCCATCGTGAAGTGGCCCCCGATCGGCAGGAGCGCTATGTCCGGCTGGTAGAGCTCCCCGATGAGGGCCATGTCCCCGAAGAGACCCGTGTCGCCCGCGTGGTAGACGCACGCGTCGGCGCCCCTCACCACCACGCCGACGGGGACGCCGCGCGAGCAGCTGTGCACCGCCGGCACGAGCACGATCTCGAGGTCGGCGACCGCCAGCGGGCCCCCCACGTTGCCCCCCACCGCCTCGACCCCCTGCTCCCGCGCGTGCTCCGCCAGCTCGTACACGCCGACCACCTTCGCGCCCGTGAGCTTCGCCAGCTCGATCGCGTTGCCCATGTGGTCGCCGTGGTCGTGCGTCACGACGATGTAGTCGACCTTCGCGCCGCGGTAGTCGGAGGGCTTGGCGGGGCTCAGCGGGTTCTCCAACCACGGGTCGAAGAGGACGCGCTTAACCCCCCCGTCCAGGCCCCTGAGGGTCACGTCGAACGCCGCGTGCCCGAGGAACCGGATCGTGGCCACGGGCTGCGGACCGCTCGGACCGATAAAACCGTTTCTCCTAATAGGGGTTGCTGTAGTCGACCACGTTCAGCGGCTCTTCGCCCCTGAGGTACCTAGCCACGTTCTCCGCCGCGAACTCCAAGCACCTCCTCCTGGCCTCCCGCGTCCAGCCGGCCTTGTGGGGGGTCGCGACGACGTTGAGGAGCTTGTGCACCCCCAGCCTCGAGGGGGCGCTTGGGTCGGGCGGGTAGCTCCACCAGACGTCGAGCGCGGCGCCGGCGATCCAGCCCTTCGTCAGCGCCTCGTAGAGCGCCTCCTCGTCGACCACCGCCCCCCTCCCCACGTTGACGAGGTAGGCTGTCGGCTTCATCGCCTTGAGCACGCGCCTGCCCACCGCGCCCCGCGTCTCCGGGGTGAGGGGGAGGGCCACGACGAGGAAGTCGGCCTCGCCCGCCACCTCCTCCAGCTCGCTCAAGCCCACGACGCGCTCGGCGTACTCGTCGGGCTCCGCCGGCCGCCGCCGCACGCCGATGACGCGCATACCCAGGCACCTGCACATCCTCGCCACCTCCCGCCCTATGTTGCCGTAGCCCACGATCACAACCGTCTTCCCCTCGAGGTCGTCGAGGAACGTCTCCTCGCTCCAGGGGACCCAGCCGCCGCTCTTCACGCGCTCGTTCAGCTGCGCAACCCTCTTCGCTAAGGCGAGCATCAGCGCAAGCGCGTGCTCGGCCACAGCCCTCGCGTTGCAGCCTTTGGCCGACGCGAGAACCACGCCCCTGCTCCTCAACAGCTCCAGGTTGAAGCCGTCGACGCCGGCCCAAGGGGCTTGGATGAACCTCAGTCGACGGGCAGCCATAACGGCTTCGTCCGGTAAGCGCCCCACCGCCACTTCTGCATCGGCGATCTCCTCGAGCAACCTGTTTCCGCTTGCGAATACGACGCTTGCCAAACCCCTCAGTCTCTCTTCAAAAATCCTGAGTTCCCACTGCTTAGCATCCCAGGTCAGCACGACCTTCCTCTCCGCCACAACCCCCCAAGCCGGGAGGGGGCGTTAAAGGGCACCGCCCCCGTCCTCAAACCGGCGCGGATCTGCCCGGCGCGGGCTCGACCGCCCCCGCAACCTGTAGGCGCGCAGGGCCTCCGGGTGCTCCCTGAGGAACTCCTCGTACGCTGCCCTGCTGAGCGCGTCCGCCTCGGCGTTGAGCTCCCTCGGAACCCACTCGAGCTCGACGCTGCGGAAGCGGCGCAGGAGCCCCCTAACCCTAGCGTAGAGGGGAGCGATGCGCGGGCTTTTTACAGCGTACTCCCCCCTCAGCTGCCTGATCACCAGCTGGCTGTCGCCGCGCACGACGAGCTCCTCGCCCGAGAACCCGTTCTCGATGAGCCACTCCAGAGCCTTGATCAGCGCCGTGTACTCGGCCACGTTGTTCGTGACGTCGTCGCCGAGGTAGCCGGCGCCGACCACCCCCCTCCCAGCGTGGACGCGCTCGCCGCCCCTGTAGATCACGAAGCCGTAGGCCGCGATGCCGCCGGGGTTCACCGGCTCGCAGAGCCCGTCGAAGTACACTACCACCGCCATCTCCTCCTCGAGCGCTCCCTCAGCACTTGGATTAGCGCCAGGAGCCTGCGCAGGTTCTCCATCTCCCCCTCTATCGTGCTCTGCAGCTCGTCGATCCTGTTGGCGAGCTCCATGGCCTCCGAGTGCGCCTCGCGCACCCTCGGGTAGAACCGCTCGTACAGCTCCCTGTCGAAGGAGCGCGCGAGCTCGAGGAGCCTCAGCAGCGGCGGCAGCTGAGCGTACGTGCTCTCGAGCCTCCTCCTCAGCGCCCGAAGCTCCCTCTCCTTAGCCTCCAGTCTCTTCAGAGCCCTCTTGAGCTTCTTCTCGAGCCGGGCGGCGCGGGAGCGCCGAAACACGCGGCCCCTTGGCGGCTTCCCTAAGATAAGGCTTTCCGGGCGCGCAGCGCCAGCTCGAAGGCTTTGGAAACCGCCTCCTCCGGCGTGTCAGCCGCCTCGACGGCGTAAGCGCCGATCCGCCTCCCGGCGAGGAGCTCGGCCACGCCGCCGCTCGGGCGCAGCGCCACCACCGGCTTGCCGTAGGCCAGGGCCAGGCCCACCTCCGACAGCGTCCCAGCCTCGCCGCCGACAACTATCACAGCGTCGCCGGCGAGCACCGTCAGGGCGTTCCTCGCGTTCCCGAGCCCCGTTGGCAGCGCCACGTCCACGTAGGGGTTCGCCTCCTCCCGGGATTCGCCGGGCAGGATCCCCACGGTCAAGCCCCCCGCCTCCTTCGCGCCCCTGCAGGCCGCCTCCATGACGCCGCCCCTCCCTCCCGTCACGAGGATCCCGCCGCGCTGGGCGACGAGGCGGCCGACCTCCTCCGCCATGCGCAGCGCGCGCTCGTCGGCCCTCGACCCGCCCACCACCGTCACGTAGATTTTACTCGAGGAGCGAGACTTCATCGACCTCACCGTCGCCGTCCGCGTCAACCCCCTCGACAACGTGGGCGATGAACCTCTCGTCGTGCGCGTTCGGCTCGGCCAGCCGCCGACCCAGCCTGAGCAGCGCCGTGAAAGCGGCTTTCGTCCCCGGCAGGTGCACGCCGGCGAGGAGGAGGGCGAGGCCCCCCCTCCGGGGTTTCGACGAGCTCGACTACGCCGCAGTTGTCGTCGCTGTAGACCCTCCCGCTGCACCTCGAGACGAGGGCGAAGCCCCGCTCCGGGTCGAAGCGCACGGGCAAGCTGTCGTTCAGGCGCGCTGCCACCATGTTGGCCGCCGGCCCGCCGACCACAATGATGTTGGTGGAGGACAGGTCCAGCTTGGGGTCCGTGTCGAGGGCCACCCTCAACCTGGCTCTCGAACCGTAGGAGGCGCCGATCGCGTAAGCCAGCTGGGCGGCCAGGTAGTGGTCGCGGCCCCTACCCCTGAAGGGCCCCCTGCGGCTCGGAGCTCCTCAGCACCATAACCACCTCCCTCCCCTCCGAGAAGAGGCGGTCGAGGAGCGGGGATACGACAGCCGCGGAGCCCCCCTCCCTCCTCCGGAAGAGGACGGCTACGCCGTCGGCCGAGAGCTTGTACTTGGCTGCCACAGCGCCCCGGCGCCGCTCCAAGCTCGCTTCCTCGATCAACCCGGCCTCCCTCAACTTGGCGACGTGGTAGTACACCAGCTGCTCACCCACACCCAGCTCCCTCGCGATCTCAGCCGGGTAGCGCGGCCGCTGGGCTAAGAGCTCTAGGACGGCTAAGCGGAAGGGGTTGGCGAGCGCCTTGAAGGTCTCGGGATCGCCTATCGCGAGAAGGCGGGCGACCACCCTCCCGTCGGGGTCCACCGCGTAGAGCTCCCCGCTCATACGCTAAAAACCCCTCTTTTTAGCGCTATTATATCGATTTTCGGGCTTTGCTACGGTGCGGGGCCGTAAAACCTCAATTTTTTCGAGAAATTTTAACGAAAAAAGTTAAGAAATAATAGGTAACCGGGCTGGTCGATGCAGGTTGCCGTATTCGAGGACGGGGCTGCTGAAAACTTCCTTCCGCTGACTTACACGAAGGCGGTGTTCGACCTGAGAGTGGGGCGCTTCACGCTCCTCGAGCGCGTGGAGCGCCTGTTCGGGCGCGTGGAGTACGCGTACGTGAGGCCTCACTTGGAGGAGTTTTACGCGCTGGATCGAGGGTTGGAAGCGGCCGAGGATTCCGACCTCGAGCTTCTGCTGGTGAACCCGAGGTACGTGCTCGACGACGGCGCGATGGAGGAGCTGCGCTCGCTCGGCGGGTCCAGCGGCTGGTTCGTGCTCGTCCACGGTGGCGATTTGGTGGGCGCGAAGCTGCCGGGAGCGCTCGCGCACGAGGCGTCGCGCCTCGGCTTCAACTCCGAGCACGTGCTGAAGGGGTTTGGTGGGAGGGTTCCCGTCTTGCGCTTGGAGAAAGCGCGGGCTCTATCGCACCCCTGGGAGCTCATCGAAGCGAACGCCGAAGTCCTGCCGAGCGACCTGAAGGTTTCGGAGGGCGTCGAGGGCGACGTCGACGAGACCGCGAAGGTGGTCGGCAAGGGTGGTTTAAGAGTGGAGGAGGGGGCGGTTGTGGAGCCGTACGCGGTCTTCGACACGAGGGGCGGCGGCATCCTGGTGGAGAAGGGGGCTGTGGTCAAACCCTTCGCTTACATCGAGGGGCCGGCGTACATCGGGAGAGGCACCGTCATCATGCCGGGCGCTAGGATCAGGAGCGGCTGCTCGATAGGTCCCGTCTGCAGGGTTGGGGGCGAGGTGGAGGAGTCGATCATCCACGGCTACAGCAACAAGTACCACGACGGCTTCCT
>OFEJ01000088.1_pt1 | contig 27075 bp, 25 predicted proteins | sample 1521051 | NCBI WGS metagenome assembly OFEJ01 (sample SAMN06268701, study PRJEB24108) | sediment metagenome | isolation source: Joseph's Coat, Yellowstone National Park, Wyoming, USA | place: USA:Joseph's Coat, Yellowstone National Park, Wyoming, USA | reverse complement strand
CCCTCCAGGACTCCTAGGCCGCCAGCGAAGGGGGTACCGAAATCTAAGGCGAGCTCCGCCGTTACGCTGATTATCACGTCCGTACTTGGGAGGGTCTAACTTTAATTTCTACCCAAAGGAGTGTTAATCTGAACCTGAGGGGTAGACATCGCTACCCCTGCATATCACGACGCCTACAGCAACGGAGGTATTACGGGAGGAAGGGAGTTGGCGAAGGTGATCTTTCGGAAGGAAAAGGACAGGGCAGTGATATACACGAGGCTATATCAAGCGGCGTTCAAGGGAAACAGAGTGAAGGGTAGGATAGAGGACTCAGGGCTGAAGGTCCTCTTCGTGGGGAAGGTCGATAAGCTCCCGGAGACCCCTGAGGAGGCCCACAACGCGATAGTGTCGCTCTTCAACGAGCGCCCCACCAGGGTTATGCTCGGCGCCGTAGTCCTGGCGGAGAACTCGAAGGTTAAGGTGAAGGCGTGGGGAATAAGAATAAACGACGTCAACAGCCTCTTCGACAGGCTCTCGACCCTGAAGTTCGTCCCCGTGGACATCAAGGACCTCTCAGACGTCTACGGCATGAGGATAGGGGAGATCAAGAAGGCCGTGAAGTCGGTCGGGCAGTACGACCTGGGCTCGCTTGCGACTAAGGACAGGGCGAAGAGGTATAAGGTCGAGGTCAAGAGGGCCAAGGTGGGGGACTTCGTAGTTAGACTTGTCCTCAAGGGGAGGCTCCCTAGGCTGGTTCTGAGCGTGGGAGGGGTGAAGCTCTACGAGGGTCAAGTAAGCGCTCAAGCGGTAGACCAGTACTTCAAGATGGGCGGAAAGGAGCTGGTTGAGGAGGCCCTTTACCACCTCGAGGGATTAGTGAACCTGCTCGGCAAGGCCGGAAACGCGATGCTGATCCCTGGCGTGGTCGAGGCCAAGGTCAAGGACGGGAAGGTGATGATAAGGACGGCCAGCGAGATGGCGGTCCTCCCGTGGGGAGGTTACGGCTCGCTCGTGGAGTTCGTCGCGAATCTGAGGAAGCTCATCAGCGGGGGACCGTAAGTTAATTGAGATCAGATTGGTCGGTATTCCCTCTATCTTGATCCTTTCCCTGATGCTCAGGGAGATAGGTTTCCCTCCCTTCGCTTTCCGATTAGTCCCTCTAAGGCCCTCCTCGCTACAACCCTCGTCCTGTAATTCCGCGACTGCCTTTCTCAGACACGTAAAGTCCCTAAGCACAGCACGTTTTCGTCCCACAAGCGCCGTCAGTCCTCGCTCGAGGCGTAACGCTCCCTGAACTCATTGAAGTTAAAGTCATAAACAAATGCCGAATTAGATCCCAGAGCGAGGCTGGGTCTCTCCTTATAGTCATTATAACCTTCGAGGTCCCTTTCCATCTCGCTTAAAATCGGTGGGCCTTGAGTGTTAGTCGGTGAATCAGGAGAGCCTGGTGAAGCTCGTAGCTCTTACAGCCGGAGTGCTCGTTTTCATAGCGCTAGGCTACCCTTACCTGAACGCCTCGTTCGTCTGGCACTCGATCGACCAGCCGATGAGAGAGATATCAGAGCTTCAGAACCTACAATACACGGCCTCCGTTATTCCCAGCAACATGTCGATAGTGATGCATGTCTATAACCCTGCCGACTTCCCGATAGTGGTGTTGAACGTCACCGCTCCGGGGGCGAAGTCGCTCGAGCCCGTAACGATAATGCCGAAGAGCAACGGAACGGTAGTGGCGAAGATCTACGATTATCAGGAGCTATATAATGCGTACGTGAACAACGACTTCTATATGAGCGTAACTTTGAGGTTCCTTAACACGACATTGCTTGTGAGGGGAAGCTGATGGTCTGGAGAACGTTACTCTCAGTCTACTACTTGGCCGGTATCTTCGTGACCTTAGTTCCCCTGTATTGGTGGCGGGTCGACGTAGGAGGAATCCTAGTCGTGGAGGACTCCCCGTTCCAGATATCGTTGCAGTTCCTGGGGGCACAGCTGGAGATAACGAACTTGGTGAACGCAGCCCTCACAGCCTTCAGGGTTTACCTCCTGATAATCCTTGCTTACGGCCTTTACTCCACCATAAGGGGCAGGAGGTTCCTCAACTCCACCCTCTTCGCCGTGACCGTGCTCTACGTGATTGAGCCAGCCCTCTTCTTCGTTATCGTTGAAGTCCTGAAGGCCTTGGGGCAACTACCCGCCGGTTACGAGCCGATATTCATAGGGACCACCAGCTTAGTAGTGACGCAACCCGACGCCGTCGCGGTTTTGACAGTGACCTTCGAGCCCACGGAATTCTACTGGGTCGCCTTCGCCGTGGCAGTGCTTTACCCGATAGCTAGGCTGAGCCTTCGGTTAAACGAGAGGAGAGAAAAGGGAACGACTAAAACCTGAAAACACACCGACTTCACGTGTAGGCGACGGGCAGGGCCTTCTCACAGGCCTCCTTGACCCCACCCCTGCAGGCCGAGTTGAGAACGCTCCTGGCGAGGTTTCCCTCACCGATCAGCTCCAGGGCGTCTACAAGGGCCTTAACGGTCTCATAATTACTCGAGGAGGCCGCCTCTATGAACTTGTTACCCCTCCCCTGGTCTATCACCGTCTTGACTATGGGGGCCAGAACCTTCACGTCCACCTTACCTGCCAGGCACGTGGCGAGCTTGTTCAGGTTCATACAGTTCCTCAAGTCGAACCTGTTCCCGAACTCTAGGTGGAACTGAACCAGAGTTTCGCAGTCAGCCACGTCTATGACGTTGCAGCCGAACCAGTTCACGTCGGCGTCCGGGGGGATCTCCTTGAGGACCCTCCTGAGCTCCTCGAACGCCTCCTCCCTTTTCTTAAGAAAGAGGGACTCCTTAACGTGGAGGAGCGACTTGTACTGGTCCAAAGACAGGGACATCGCCGGGAAATGATATCTCCTTCAGGGGTATTATATCATACTCTAAGTCCCTGACGATTACCCCCGATCAACCCTTAAAGCTCGGCCAATCCCTCGAGCCTGTTTGAGCCCGAAACGTAGCCGAAACCCTTCTCCCTCCCTAAGGCCAAGTCGCTGGCCATTTTGCCCATGGCGGGGGCGAAGCTCCACCCTAGCCTGCAGGCCCCCGTGGCTACTACAAGCCCCTTAAATTTACCCACTAAGGGGAATCCGTCGTGGGTGCAAGGCCTCCAGCCTTCCAGACCGTCGATTACCCTGACCACCTCTACGGCACTTGAGGCCAGCTTGAAGACCCTCTCACCTTCACTTATCCCCTGGCTGAAGTCGGCCTCGAATCCGGCGGTGAGCTTCACGTAACCGGAGTTCTTAACTATCGCTAAGCCGTAGTCGTTCAGCACCACGCTCACGGGGAGCTTAACCCTTTCGTTACCGATCACCCTGAAGCCGTAGCCTTTGAAGGAGGTTATCGGTAAGCCTAAGGATCTAACGTTCACACCGCTCGCCACCACCACCTCGTCGAACTCCCCCTTCAGGGAAAGGTAGTCAATCACTTCCTTCTTAGCGACGGTGACCCCGTTCAGCTCCCTCCTCATCCTCTCGACGAACGCCTCGGTAGAGACCTTGGCCAGCTCGGGGAAGTAAACGGCCCTCCCCAAGCCCTTTATCTCTGCCTCCTCGCACTTCGGCCTTAAGGGGCTGTCGAGGCAGTCCCTGAAGTTTTCCTCGAAGTCCCTCTCGTTCAGGGAGACTTCGTAAAGGCCCGACTCATCGTAGTTGAAGTCGTTCCTCTCCTCAGCCAACCTCCTGTACTCCTTAAGGGAGAACTCGGCCATCCACTTGGCCCTCTCCCAGGCCTCCTGCGGAGGGCTCCTGTTCAAGGTCCTGAGCAGGGCCTTCAACCAGAGGGGATCTACCTGCCTTACCCTAGTTATCCCCCTGGCCATGTACCTCAGCATCTTCGCGATCATGCCCAGGCTGTTTATCCTGTCGAATCTGTAGGGTTCGATAAGCCCAGCGGCGTGAATCGACCCCCTGCCCAAGTACTCCCTCTCGAATATCGTTACCTCAGCCCCGTCCCTCTTCAAGTAGTACGCCGCGAACAGGCCGACTATACCTCCGCCGACAACTGCGACCCTCAATCGCGAACAGCCTTCAGTTGATAAGAGCCCTATAATTTTACCTTGTTTCAGGCGGCGAGTCGTTCAGTAAGGAAGTTTTAGAAAAAGTTAAAGGAATCCCAGGACCTTAGCTACCCTCTTGGCCCTCTTGCTCACACTGCTCTCGAACCGCGTCAGCTCCAGGAGGTAGTCCTTAAGCTCCCTCAACTCCTCCGGGCTTATGAAACCCAGATCGGCCAGCTCCTTGGCCCTCTCCCAGGCCAATATCCTGACGTTGGCCTTCCTCGCCCTCAGGAAATCCTTGTACCTCTCCCTGTCTTCAGCGGTGAACACCCCGTCCTTCACTAGATCCACGAATAGCCTCCACGACTTCTTCCTCACGGTAGCCCACCTGCTTCTCAGGAGCCTCCAGTAGGATATCCTGACCTCTCTGAGAGTGTCGAACGATATGACCCCCAAGCTGAGCAGGTTCCTGTAGTTCCTCCACGCAGACCACTTTATGGTGTCCTTATTGGCGGTTAGTGACCTCTCTACCCCTTCAACTCCGAGACTCTTCATTAACTCTAAGTTGCTCCAAGCGTCGTCCCTGACCCCCTGAAGCCTGTGCCATAACAGGGATCTCAAGTAGCCCCTGTGGGGTAGCAGGTACCGGACGTTCCCCGTATCGACCAGGAACTTTACGTCATCCCAGGCCCTCGTCCGTGCCTCAGGGTCAGGGGAGGCCAAGCTTTCTAGAACCTTGGGCAGGTTCCTGATTATCATTTTTATTTTACTTAGCTCAGCCACCCGATGCCACCTGGAACAGGTTGAGCTCCCCTTCGGTCAACACCTCGTCCTCCAACAGGGGCCTGGAGTCCCTAGTCACGACTACCCCAGTCGTGGGGTATCCCAACCTCTTGATCAGGTCCCTCACCCTGGAGCCCTCCGGCATCTCGAGCTCTAAGGTCCTTCCTTGCCTGACCAAGTTGACCTTGACCTTAATCATTATCCGAACGGCTGTTCCCCTCAGTCCTATTAATCGTTTGTCGACCCAGGTTCTCTATGTTGGGATCTACGGGCGTCAATGCGGAGAGGGACACGTTTAAAATGAGGTAAAATAAAGCATTAGTCAGAGGATCGTGGCTCCGCACGCTGGCAGCGTGGCCGACGCGGTGCTTGGTATATTAGGTTTCATCGTCCTTTGGGTCTTGATCTCGCTTTCACTCTACTTCGCCTCTAGGTTGACGGGAGTGCGCACGTCATTCGGGAGCGCGATGGTCACTTCCCTACTCGCCGCCATAGCGTTCTTCCTGGTGGACATGATCTTCAGCTTGATCGGGCTTCACGCGATCGGGGTCCTCCTTGGCATAATAGCGATACTTTTCGTGATAAAGAGCAGGGAAAGGATAGGATGGCTTCACGCCCTAGGGATAGGCGTCCTCACGATCATAATCCTGATTATCGTTTTAGTAGTGCTAGGCGCTTTGTTGGGACTAGGCCTGTTCGCCGCGCTTAGACTACTGTAAGGCTCCGTAAGTAACGTATAGTATCCCCGATGCCTCTCTGCCTTGAACTACCTCCCTCAAAATGTTCTTACAACGACACGGCTGAAATCCTCACCAAGGAAGGTCCGGCTTCCTTCGAAGGGGCGAAGTCTCGTTAACCCCTCGTTCGCATAAAGGTCAGTTCCACCGTTCCTGCGTGGCGTAAGGAAGAGGATATCCCGTCAGTTCCCTCGATAGTGATAGCTTAATTTCCGTAAGAGTTCAGAGTGAGGTAGTAGAGGTATCGGCCTTGAACCCCGCGGACTCCATGATAATGGACGTCTTCAAGAGGTTGGGCCTCACGGTGACGATCCCTCCTGGAGCCAAGGAGGCATTCAGGGTAGCCACTCAGCCCCCTAACGGGGGGCCCATAGTGGAGGTCATAAGGCCGACGCCGGAGGCGGACTTCTACATAATCGCTATGGGGATAGCCGTGGCCAAGGAGCATCAGGACGCCCTGAGGTCTCTACCCCCCGAGCGGAGAAGGGAGTTCCTGCTGAGGCTCAAGAAGGACATCCTGAGGTATGAGGTCGACATGGCCTTTCTCCCCCCTGACAAGGAGGTTCCGGAGGCCGTTCAGGTAACTAGGCTGGTGTTCGCCGACGGTCTGGATCCCAACAGGCTCCTGGACAACTACTATAAGGTGAGGAACGCAGGCCTCGACTTCATGATCACCCTAGCCGACACCTTCAGGGACGTCCAAAAAGGCAGGACTACCTACCTCTGAGCTTTGAGGTTCGAGGCCAAGCGACCCAAAGACGCTCCGCTTAACGACCGGGAGCCTCCGAACCGAAAGCCGCGACTTTCGGGATTTCGTCACACGCGAAGTTGAGTCTGTAGCCGTGTTTCGGACACCTCACCGCTATCCAGCACGGCCTTCCCCTCTCGTCTAAGGAGAGTATCCCTCTACACGAACCGTTCAAAACGATCGAGGGGAGGAGGCTTACTAGGAAGTAGGCGACCACCCGCCTTGCCCCTTCAGGCATCGCTTCAGCGAACCTGTACAGGAATCCGGCGAGGGCCTCGGGCCTGTTGAAGCACAGTCCGTCGAGGTCTAAACCTAGGTCCTCTGCCTCGGATAACAGCCAATCTAGGAGTTCCCTCAGGTCGTCAACACCCCCCTCGTATCCCCACGCCTCTTTCAAGGCTTCGAGCGCCTTAATTTTGGTCGCCCTGTCGCTACAGCTCCGATAAAGGGCGATCACACCCTTCGGGGTAATCTTAAACGTCTTGCCCTCCTTCAAGACGTAGCCCTTCGTCGAGAAGACCTTCAAGACCCTCCAGGCGGTCGCGAAGGGGATGTCGGCCTCCAGGGCCAGCTTATAGGAGGAGAGGGGCCCGGTGAGGAGGAGGTACTTAAGGGCCCTCTCGAGCTTGTCCGAGGCCTTGGTCGACGCCGACGACACCTTCAGACCACGTTAAGTGCTTAAGGTAAACAAAATATAAAAATGTGTTATTATTAACAATTCTAATATATAAATAAAAAAATTATTTAAGTCAACCTCTCCAGCCGAAGGCTCCGATGGGTATCGGTTGGTTGCTGACGGTCTGGAAGGGCGTCATAGGGGCGGTCTGATAGGCTATCTGCCCTGCTATCAGCACGTCCGCCCTCGTCAAGTAGGCAGCCACTATCGCGAAGATCGCCGCTACTATTATGGCGTACTTAACGGCGCTCGGGAAGTCCCCGACCTTGGCCTCTCCAGCCTTGCTCTTGCCGAAGATTGAACCCAGTGGCACAGTCGCCAGGTAGCCCCCGCCCGAGATGATGACGGCCAACGCGGAGATCACCAGGTCCGCGTAGAACGTGGCTTGCGAGGTCAGGTAGGCGTAACCTACCTCGTTGAAAACGTTCGCGGTGTTCAGCGTGGCGAGGTAGAGGAACCACGAGGCCAGCTCCGCTATTCCGGCGAAGGTTATCAGCTTGGCGAGCGTCCTCCTGGCACTCGCCCCCTCGTCCCCCTTAACGGCTATCGAGAGTATGTAAGCTACCCCGGCTCCGACGAACACTCCTCCGGCCAGGAAGAGGAGGGGGATAGCGCCGTTGTTCCACATCGGGACTCCAGGTGCCGCCGCGAACTCGAAGCCGCTATAAACCGTCGAGAATATACCGAAGAGCATTGCGATGGTGGAGAAGGTTACCCTCAGCCACAGAGGTACCTTACTGAAGTACACGGCTATCGTGTACAAAATCGCGAACAGCAGGAGGCCGCTTACGAAGATAATACCTCTCGCCATCCAGGAGTGACCGAAGTTGGCCAGCGCCTCAACGGGGGCTGATGTCCCGGCGTACGGCCTTCCCAAGTCCATGGCGAAGAAGGCGAAGGCCAGGATAGCGGTCACTACAACCACTGGGGCGCCGAGTTTCGAAAGGCTCCTATACTTGCCCGTGAACTCCATGACCCCTAGGATCGCCATAAGCATGCCGGCGAGCTCGGTGAAGAAGAGGGCAAGGGCCACGTACTCTCCCCACAGTGGGTACTCGTTTATCTGAATGATCGGCGCCTGCACACCGAAGGGTAGGTTAGGCGGTGACGTGAACAGGCCCATTTCCTTTCAGGCGATAATTGCTTAAAATATTATAAAAAACGTTCTCTCCAACAATCCGATATGAAATACCTTACATATTTCCATATGTGAAATCGTTATTTGGTTAATTTCCTAAATCGGGAAAAGAAACGTTTATTTAGGCTAAGCGCTAACGAACCAAAAGTTTGACCGACAACATCGAACAACTGATGGAGCAGGGTAAATACGATGAAGTGTTGAGCCTCGTTCAGGGGGACGATCAGAACTCCAAGCTCGTCAGGGCTTTTGTCCTCATGAAGGCCGGAAGGCTGAACGAGGCCTTAAAGGAGCTGGAGGGGTTAGAGGTCCCGGAGGCCTCCTACCTGAGGTTCGAGATATACAGGGGCCTGGGAGATAAAGAGAAAGCCGCGAGGGAGGCCATGAGGTTACTCGAGGGCCGCGAGGACGACCACTTGGCCAACTACTTCGTTGCTCAGTACTTCTACGATGGCGGGAACTTAGAGGAGGCCCTGAGGCACATCGACAGGGCCCTGGCAGTAATTCCGCACAGCTACGAGTACAAGAAGCTCAAGGCGAAGATCCTCTTCGACCTGGGTAACTACGAGGGGGCCTCCGTTGTCCTGACGGACTTACTCGCCATGAACCCCAAGGACGTTGAGGCCAGGAAGATGAAGGCGATGTGCTACTATAACTTGGGGCTGAGGATGGACGCTCTGGCGGAAGTCAACAAGGCCCTCGACGTTAGGAAGGACGACGTTGAGCTGAGGGTTCTCAAGGCCAAAATCTACTACGAGACGGGGTTCTACAAGCTGGCCTTATCGGACTTCAAGGCAGCCCTCAGGCTAAGGCCTAACGACCCAGATATAGCTTACAGCGTGGCGGCCTGCTACTATCACATAGAGATGTATAGGGAGGCAGAGGAGTACGTGGACATGGCGTTAAGGCTCTCCGAGAAGGGGGAGTACTACGCCCTGAAGGCCCTGATAAAGAAGGCTGAAGGTGACACGAAGTCGGCCAAGGAGCTGGCGAAGAGGGCCGTTCAGTTAGAGCCTTCTACTAAACCTAAGGTATTGGACTTACTCACCGAGTAGGGATTGTTTCCAGCCGGACATATCGTTTGAGCGAAGAGAAGCCATATAAAAGGAATTAAATTAACTAACTTGCGAGAAAAAGAATGAGCAGCCTGAAGCTGACGAGGAGGGACTTCCTAAAGGTAGCTGGAATAACGGCCGTCACCACCGCCATAATGCTTGAGGGAGGGTCGATAGTAGATAAAGTATTCAAGGCTCAAGAGACCGGCTACGTCCTCGAGTACCCCAACGACGAGATCGTCTACGGGAACTGCTTCCAGTGCCTCGGAAGATGCGCCATAGAAATAGTAAGGACTCCTCAGGGCTACCCGAGGTTCGTGACCGGAACGATCGGTTGGCACATAAACGATGGCGGCGTTTGCCCGAGAGGTGCCTCGGACGTTTACTACTACTTCGCACCCGTAAGGACGAGGTTCCCCCTCATTAGGGCCGGGGATAGGGGCTCGGGCAAGTGGATGGCGATTGACTACGATACCGCCTTCGACATAATCGTGAACGGCGCTAACGCGAAGAGCTGGCAGAAGCTCGGCCTTGATCCGAAGGCGCTGGGTATTGGCAACTTCCCTGGTTTGCTGAAAATCAGGCAGACCAACCCCCACGCCTTCGCGTACTGGCAAGGAAGGGACCAGCTGATACCTGGAATTAACGCGGGCTTCTTCGGTGGGAACTTCGGAAGCGCCAACGTGGCTGCTCACGGTGGATTCTGTTCCATGAACGTCTATACGGCGGGGAACTACGTTACTGGAGCTCCGGTCTGGGAGTACGCGGGTCCAGACGAGCAGAGGGCACAGTACTTCATCCTCGCAGGGCTTGCCGGCGATCACTTCCCTAACTGGATGAGAAGGATAATAGCCAGGATAAGGGAGAACGGAGGGAAGGTCTTAACTATAGCCCCTGAGAGGTACGGCTTCTACTCGGTGTCGGACGAGCACCTGTTCATCAACCCCACCACCGACGGAGCCCTTGCCATGGGTTGGATAAGGGTTCTCGTCGACTTCCACTATTACGTTTACAAGGCGTACCTCGCCGCTAATGGGCAAGCGAGCCGCGTTTTGAACCCACAGACCTTACAGCCTGTAACGCCGGCGTACAATCCTTCGACGAACCAACTCATCATGCAGACAGTAGCCCCCAACGGGCAGGTAGTCCAGTTGCCCCAGTTCGGTGACATACCTTCAACCGCGGTTCACCCCCATATAGATGAGGAGTTCCTCAGGTACTACACCAACCTGTCCTGGCTCGTGATAGTCAACCCCAACCCGCAGAACGGGGACTGCTTGGATCCCTCTGACCCGACCGCTGGGAACAACGTCGGGCTCCACGTGAGGATGCCCGTGAGTAACCCGGAGTACGCCAATCAGCACCCCTGGCTCGAGGCCGTGATGGGAAGCGACGGCAACGTCTATGCCTACGTGGACATCCCGTGGCAGAAGGGAGTATACCCCATACTGACCTTGGACGAGCTACCCCAGAACATGGTGTCCAAGGTAATGCAAGTGCCGTACAAGCTGAAGAACGGCACGGTCGTTAAGGTTCCCGCGGTTCAGGTTACCGTCCCCAAGGCCCTAGGGAGCAACGAGACGATCGCGCTGACCGTCACCACAGCCTTCGAGCTGCTGAGGGCCGAGCTCATGAACTACGATCCGTACACGCCCTCTGACCAGCCGGCACAGTACGGTGCCCTCAACGTCGCCTCGGTCACAGGTATACCCCATCAGACCGTAGTCAGGATAGCCAACGAGATAGCTAACGTGGCTTTCCAGAAGGCCATATATGAGCCCGTGAAATGGATCGATTACCTGGGCAGGTTCCACGATCACGTGGTGGGGAGACCCGTATCCATCTACTTCATGAGGGGAATTGCGGCCCACGCTAACGGTTTCCTCAGCGCGGCCTCCTTCTACTACCTCGTCCTCATGATCGGCGCTTGGGACAACCCTGGGGCGAACGGTTACAAGTACCCGTACCCTCACTACTTCCCTGGCTATGTCGTTCCTCCCCACCCCTTGGCTAACACCCCCACGATAGACCCAGACGTGGCTTCCGCCATCTCTAGCTCGAGCAACGTGAGCTTCCCCAAGGGCAGGTCGGGCTTCCTGAAGACCGAGTACATCTATAACGACGGTACCGTGGACGTTAAGGACGTTAAGATAGTCCCCGCGGGAGCCTACGGCTTCCCCGACGGCCCTGACGACCTGGTAATTTACAAGACTGGGAGGCCCCTTCTGGTCGACAGGGCCTACAGCTGGGAAATGCCTCTGACCACACAGAGGTCCTTTTCCGCTGTCCTCCTCACGGCGTACTTCATGAACAAGTACCCTGGGATCGTTCCGTATAACGTCCAGGCCATGATGTGGTACATTGCCTCTCCCTTCTGGAACAACGCTTACACCTTATCGGAAGTATTGTCGAAGATGACGGAGAAAGACTCGAACGGCAATTACGTCGTACCGTTCACCATCAGCATTGACCTCTTCATGCAGGAGACCAACAACGTCGTCGATATGGTAATACCCGACCTATCCTTCATGGAGGTCTACGGTTTCCACTCGACGTTCGACAGGCCGACCAGCCTGCCGTCTGGGCCCTCGGACTCCCTGAACTGGCCCGTGCTTCCCGCGCTTTATCCTGTCCTCTCAGCGGGCGACTTCGTCCTGACCTTACTCTGGCTGGTTAGAGGCTACCCCAACCAGGGTGACAACATCGACCCAACTAAGAACCCCCACTACACGACGCAGGACCCAGTGACGGGGTTGCCCCTCATAAGCCCAGTGACAGTCCACGACCCAGTGACTGGGGCCACGGTATTACAGGAGGGCCAGCCGGGTCTGATATCGACAGGAATGTTCATATTGAAGAGCAGCATACTGATCGCCGGCTACGGAGACAACTTCGAGTACATACTGAAAAACGCTGAGGACAAGCGGTCCCCGAACCCGCAGCAGCTGAAGCTCTACGCGTCCTTCGTGCCGGCGGGCGCGAAGCAGGATGACGTGATTAGCCAGATAAAGAGCAACGTCCCGTCCGGCCAACAGTTCTCGACGGCAAAGACCTACGTGATACCCGCCAACCAGAGGTCTCAGGGGATAGAACACTACTTCAGAATACCCGTGCAGTTCCAGCCAACACTGCAACAAATGCTCCAAGACATCATAAACAGGTACGCACAGGGCAACATGACCCTGGAGGACATCAACCCAGGTTACGTCAAGGTGGGGAAGGGAGGGGCCGTCTACGTACTACCGTCGTCCCTGAGGTACATGAGGAACGTGAACATGCTTTACTTCAAGGGCTGGGGCGCCTACATGCCAGGCGCTTACGGTCCTGTAGGCCTACCGTACCTGCATAGGATCTACCTGGAGTACTTACAGAAGTTCAGGCTAGCTGCAGCAGGTAAATGGACGGGATACAACGCGGCCTACTATTACTTCTACAAGCTGACCAATAACCCCAAGTTCCTGGTCAAGAGCGTTGTCCCCAACGACTCCTACGGCAGAGCGTTGGCTAAGAACATACTGGATTACTTCAGGCCGTTCGGAGGCTACTACCCGCCGCCCACCTGGAAGTCCGACATCACCCCCGACGGCGTAAATCTCAGCGAGTACCCGCTGACCATGGTCGTGAGGAGGCACGACAGAATGTACCAATCCTGGTCCTTCAACGTCCCCTGGCTCGTCGCCACAATACCCTACACTCCGGTAATGTTGAGCTCGGCCGACCCCTACGTGCAATCGATGGGGATAAAGTCGGGCGACTTCGTCCAGTTCGAGGCCGTGAACGAGCCTTGGGCTGGAGGTCTGAGGACTACCTTAACAGCGATAGCGTTCCTAGATAACGCCACCAGACCGGGCGTCGCTTGGGTAGTGGTGAGCGCGGAGGGACTGGCGGGCTTCAGGGGATTGAGCCCGGATGCACCATACGTGAAGTACAGCACGATGCAGAACTGGGCTAACATTCTCTACATGCCGCCCTCGAGGGGAGGAACGTTGGATCCCGTGAAGGACAACGCCTTCCCCATATTCAACTTAGATCCGATCACCGGACAGACGGCCTGGCACGACACCAGGATTAAGATAATTGGGAAGGCCAACGGGGCCACGAGTTCTAGGATAAGCGCCAGCAGGTTCGTCTACATGGGGACGGACTTCTCCAATCAGGACATCAAGACGGTCATCCTCAAACAGATGGGAGGGCAGATCAGCGTGAGCGGCGCCAGCAACGGCGCTCCGTTCGCGGAACAAGTGAACGTTCCCCACCTGAGGTTCAACGCCAACAAGATAGAGAACACCAGCATCTGGAGCTACGTAGCCCCCTACAGCCTGGCCTCGAACAACTTCCAGCTAGGTAACTACAGGGTCAGGTACGGGTTCGCGGGTGAGCCCCTTGGGTCTAGTTAAATTTTTTGAAAATTTTAAAATAAATAGGAGGTGGTGAATGTGTCGAGCTCCCCCATAACCTTAGACATAAGGCAGGGAGGAGCGCAGTACGCTCCACCCTACACGCCCAAGAAGAACTACGCGATAATCACGGATCTCAACAAGTGCTTCGGCTGCGCCGGCTGTCAGATATCGTGCAAGGAGTGGAACACCTCAGGCATGTTCGGTCCGCTGCCGGACCTCAACCCGTACGGAGACCTGGACGTGATGTTCTGGCTCAGAGTACTCTACGTGGAGGTCGGTAACTACCCGCAGACCAAGGTCTACAACATCCCCATAAACTGTTACCACTGCATGAACGCCCCGTGCGTTCCGGTCTGCCCCGTGGGGGCCACGTTCAAGAGGACTGAGGACGGGATAGTGTTGGTGGACTACAACGAGTGTATCGGAACGAAGTACTGTATCTACGCGTGCCCGTACGGCAACAGGTTCTTCGATTACGTAGAGGGGGTAACGAAGAAGTGTACCCACTGCTTCGACAGGCTCTACGACCCGAACCTGCCGCCGGAGGAGAGGATCCCGGCCTGCATACACGGCTGCATGGTTCAAGCCAGGATATGGGCTGACAGGCTCGACCCGACCAACCCAGGCAACATACTCTTCATAGACAAGGGAGGCTTCGTCATGGGACCGGAGACAGGAGCGGATCCGGCCAGCGGATACCTACCGTGGAGGAGCAAGTACGCGGATAACGACGTCCAGCTCCTCACCCAGGAAGAGTACTACAACGTGTGGACCTCCAACGGCGTGGTGATGCTAGGGGCTCAGGGCAACAACTCCACCTACACGGAAGGGAACCAGGGCTCCTCGGGAAGCAGCTCGAGCGGTTGAAAGGGGTTAAAAATAAGCTAAATTAATTAAGTTAAGTCATACTGGTGTTTTTTAGATGTCTCAAGCTCTAGACGCGGCTACGGTCAGGTTCCTCGTCTACGACATGTTCTCCACGCTCTTCTATTACAACTTCAGGGACGAGGACTACGAGTCCATGGCGAAAAAGCTGAAAGCTCTATCTAACCTCACCGTTGAGAACGTTGATATCGGCAAAATCGCGGAGAAGGTTCTGGCAGCTGAGAAGAAGGACCTGCTCGTAGAGTACACGACGCTGTTCTTGACCGGCACCGGCGTTAAGCCCTTGACGCCAGTCGAGAGCAAGAGGTTCTACTCCCTCATGGGCGAGGGGGTGGCCACCTTCAGGTATAACGACGTCCTGAGGTTCTACAGGTCGAGGAACTTGAGGCTCAATAGGCTGGATTTCTTCGCGCCCGAGCCCGACCACGTGGCCACTATATTGGCATTCATGGCCTATTTGATAAAGGAGGAGGCGGAGCTGAAGGAGAAGGGGGGAGCGGAGCTTCAGAGGAACCTAATGGACCAGAGGAACTTCTTCACGACCCACGTTTACGGCTGGATACCCGACTGGGTGAACGACGTGGTTCACGACCCCAGGGCTGATATCTACAAGGTGGTCTGCGAGGAGTTGGGCAAGTGGCTTGAGCTGGAGAGGCGATACCTGCTGGGTGGCAAGAATTGAGGGTTGGGCTAGTGGTATCCAAGAGGGCCAGGGAGGCTTTGGGCGACCAGTTCCTCAAGGGGATTTACGAGGAGAGCGGAGTCCCTTACTTGGCCGAGTACGGGGACTACCTCAAGCAGGACGTCAGGGACAACGACCTTCAGGGACTATTGCTCGTCTCGGAGACGCCTTTCGGTGAGGAGGTTATAGCCAGGGCCGACGAGCTACTCAGCCTCAACCCTTTCGCGGTCGAACTCCTCCCCGTGGAATGGCTGAGCGACAAGGGAGAGGACTACAGGAGGGCCTTGATTCTAGCTTACCTGTCGAAGCTGGAGAGGCACGACTTAGCTTACAGGCTCCAGCCAGTGAAGGCCACGACCATAAGCAGGAGGTCGCTCATAAGGTTCAAGCTCTATGAATACAAAGCCTACCCGGTCCTTTTTGACTCCTTCAACTTCGAGAGGGAGATCAACACCCTTGTAGAGTCGTGCCCTAAGGGGCTGATCGCCAGGTCGATAGAGGGCGTCTCCGTCACTAACCCCTCGGACTGCTCGGGATGCGGCTACTGCACGGCCAAGGGTTACTTGGGTTACCTGGAGATGCCGAACTTCACGACGGATCAGTTCGTGGCCTTCGTCAACTCCGTCGTGAGGAACTACCCCAAGGCCAGAGGGCTGGTGTTCACTGGGGAAAAGGACGTTAAGCTGAGGGAGGACATGGTCCCGCTGACCGTTCCCAGCGTCGCCTCGATCCCCGACAGCTTCGTTATGGCCTCCTTCGCGGCGGGTCTAACGCCGGTAATAGTGGTTCCGGAGAAGCCCTCCGACCTCGAGCTCAAGAGGCTGGAGGAGATCCCAGACCGCTTCGCTGGGACGGAGCTAAAGGTTCACAAGGTCAAGAAGGGGGAGATCGAGAAGTTAACGCTCCCGGAGTTGGGTAAGGCCGCGATCCCGGAGGACGTTCCGCTCTCGAAGTACAGGCGGAGGAGCCTCTACGCCTGGGCCTTGGAGGAGATGGCTAGGAAGGTCGGCCTAAACGAGGACGACGAAGTCCCGGGAGTTTACTACGTCGAGGTTGACCCCTCCAAGTGCGTCCTGTGTGGGGTCTGCGTCAGGGCGTGTCAAATGATGGTTCCCGACATGAGGACGACGAACGACCTCACTTACCTGGAGTACAACATCCCCTTCTGCATTGGCTCCCAGCGATGCGTGAGGAACTGCCCGGAGAACGCGATAAAGGTGGAAAGGTTGGCCAAGGTTAAGGAGCTCAAGAGGTTCAGGTACGTGGAGGCGAAGGTGTTGAGGTGTAAGTACTGCGGGAAGCCCATAGGGAACGTCAGGATCAGGGGGAGGGTGGACGACCTGCTGGATAAGCACAACTATAGTAACGTGACCCAGTACACTGACGTCTGTAACGACTGCAAGCAGAAGGTCTTGACCAAGATGTGGCTAGAGAACTACCTCAAGCTGAGGGGACAGCTCAAATGATGGTTGTGTTCGTCAACTTCGCGGACTCCTTAGTTAGACTGGACGACGAAACTAAGAGGTTGATAGACAACGTTAACTGCGTCGTGAGCTCTTACGTCGCCTCAGGCGTTCACCTGCCTTACGAAACGATTCTTGAGTCCACGCAGAAGGGGGTGACCGAGAGGATAGCCAAGATGCCCCCGTGGGACGACGCCTTCCTCGTGGAGGAACTGAGTTACAGGGCCAGGATATTCGTCGTGAGCAACTTCAGCCAAAAGGTGGTCAAGGACTTCCTGATCAGGAACAACCTCGACGCCTTCGTCGACGGAGTGATATCGAGCGGGGACGTCATGAGGCTCAAGCCATCGAGGGAGTTCTTCGAGATGGCCTCTAAGAAGGCTAACGTTCCCTCACAGGCGATAACCCTGGTCTCCTCCAACCCCTTCGACGTGCTCATGGCCAAGTCGCTTAGGATGAGGGCGTTCTGGCTGAACAGGAGGGGGTCAACCTTCCCGTTCCCGGCAGGTCTCCAGCCTGACAGCGTTGTTAGTAGCTTGAGGGTCGTCGCCGAGATCACCGCGGAGAAGAAGGTCGACTCAAGGATGGGGGACTCCGCCTTGAGGTGTACTTGAAATGGCCTCCGATGCGGAAGTCGTCAACTGGTTCGTAGAGTTGGGGATGAACGTCGAGAAGGTCACGTCGGGCAATTACTACTTCCACATAACGATAGGCCCACCGGTCGGGGAGGGATTAAAGGTCTCGGTCCTGAGGAAGACCCCCAGCAGTAAGTACTACGTAATAGCGGTCAACTTGGATTTGCCTGAGGACAAGCTGAGGGAGAGACCAGGGCTGCTCACGGAGCTGAAGTTGGACTTACTCAGGATGAACGTTGAGTTCGTCTTCATGCCCCCAGACCAAGAGGTGCCGAGGACGGTTCAGATAGCCAAGTTGGCGTTCTTGGACGGTCTGACTAGCAACGAGATGTTGAACCTTGTGACCTTGGTCAAGAACGCGGCCTACTTGGTGCTCACGAGGATTTACGGTTGACCGCTCCGAGATCCTTCCGAGTCGTTCAAGGCAGAACCTCCAGATTTCTTTATTATTTTCATCATAAATTCATAATTTCCCTGACGCTCAAAGTTATTATCGATGGCGTGAAGATATCGACATCATGGAGTCACCCTCCTTAGCCAAGCTATTCAATCCCGACTCGATAGCCGTCATCGGCGCTTCGAGGCACAAGGAGAAGGTGGGGAACGTAGTCTTCAGGAACCTCATGGCGACCTTCAGGGGAAAGCTCTACCCAGTGAACAACAAGGCCGAGGACGTGGAGGGGGTTAAGGCTTACAGGTCGGTCAAGGACGTCCCCGGCGACGTTGACCTGGCGGTGGTTACCGTCCCGAGGGACTTCGTGCCCGAGGTGCTGGAGGAGTCCGGGGAGAAGGGGGTTAAGGCCGTCATAGTGATAACCGCCGGCTTCAGGGAGGTCGGAGAGGTCAAGCTAGAGGAGGAGATAGTTGGCATAGCGAGGAAGCACGGGATGAGGCTCTTGGGCCCCAACACGTTCGGCGTCATATCCCCCTCGTATAACTCCACCTTCGCGTTCGCGGACGTCAAGAGGGGGAACGTTGGGCTGGTGGTACAGAGCGGCGGTCTAGGGGTCTACATGCTGGACTTCGCCAGGAAGTCCAGGATGGGGATAAGCTACATGGTCAGTTTAGGGAATCAGGCGGACGTCAAGGAGTACGAGGTGATAGAGTACTTAGCCAAGGACTCCATGACCAAGGCGATCTTCGTTTACCTGGAGGGAGTCTCGGACGGACAGGAGTTCCTCGACGTTCTGGCGGAGTCCACCGTGAGGAAGCCCGTAGTGTTCCTGAAGGGAGGGAGGACCTCCAAGGGCTCCCAGGCGGCTAAGACCCACACGGGGAGCATGGCGGGGAGCTACGAGGTCTTTAAGGCTGCTGTAAGGACGGGAGGTGGCATTTTGACCGAGGACCTGAGGGACTTCCTGAACTTAGCGAAGCTACTCGAGTTCAGCGAGCCGATAAGCAACGACGTCCTTATAGTGACGAACTCAGGAGGCCACGGGGTTTTGACTGCGGACGAGGCGAGCAGGGTGGGGCTCAACCTGGTAGAGTTGCCCAATTACGTCAAGGACGAGCTGAGGAGGGTGTTGCCACCTACCAGCGTTCCCGCTAACCCCTTGGACTTGACCGGTGACGCCACGAGGGAGAGGTACAACGCCGCGCTGAAGGTGGTCCAGGACGTGAACGCGACCAAGGTGGTCGTGGTTGAGTCCTTGCCGTTCATCTCGAGCGCTGAGGTGGCCAGGTCCGTTTCTAACTTCAAGGGCAAGGGGGTTGTGGGAGTGGTCATGGGGATGGACGAGGAGTTGGCCATGAGGGTCTTGGAGAGCGCCGGGGTGCCCGGTTTCTACTTCCCAGAGGACGCCGTTAGGGCCATAAGCCTCGCGAGCCTCAGGCCGAGCCCGAGGAGGAAGATAAGGACGAAACAGCCTATAGAAGCGGCGTTGGAGCTGGTGAAGGGAAAGACATCGCTCAGGGACTTCGAGGCCTTGAGGCTCATGGAGATCTACGGCATCAGGACCCCCAAGTGGGGGATTGCGGAGAGCGAGGAGGAGGCCGTCAGGGTTGCCGACCAGATAGGCTACCCGGTGGTCATGAAGATCTCCCCAGAGGAGCCGGTTCACAAGACGGAGCTGAAGGGCGTGGCGCTGAACGTCACGAAGGAGCAGGTCGCGGAGACCTACAGGAGGCTCTCCCAGATAACCAAGAGGGTGCTGGTTCAGGAGCAGCTCACAGGCTTGGAAATATTCATAGGCGGTATGAGGGATCCCACCTTCGGCCACGTGGTTCTTATCGGGCCTGGGGGGATCTACGTCGACGTCCTGAAGATGGTGAGCTACGGCATAGCCCCCATATACGAGGACGAGGCGTACGACATGCTGAAGGAGAGCAAGGTCCTGGACATGCTGAAGGCTAGAAGGAGGGGCTACGACGAGCACTCGCTTATAAGGACTCTGGTCACCGTCTCGAGGATGATCGTGGACTTGGACGTCAAGGAGCTCGACCTGAACCCCGTGTTCGTGAACGAGAGAGGGGCTTTCGCGGCGGACGTGAGGATTACCTTCGGATGAAGCGATTTATTTTAATTTAAGTGGAAAAAATCACGTGCTTACGTAGATTATGTATATCCCTTCCCAGTTGTTTACGACCGCGTAAGCGATGGCGTTCTGATCGGCAAGGTAGCTCTTGAATACCGGGTCGTTTTCGACGTTAATCACTTGCCCGTTGTAGACCGTCTTCAAGAGTCCCAAGGGTATCACCGTGATCTGGTTCACCTGCTTGCCGGAGATGTTGTAAATCACCCCGAGGTTGCCGAAAACGTAGGGGTTCATGGTGAAGTTGACGTTAGAATCCGCTATCGCTATCACGAAGAAGGCGGAGCTGATGTTCGGGGCCAGGTAGATGCGGTCCATGAGATCCTGCGGTATCCACGCCTTGATGTAAAGGGTCGAGCCGTTCTTCACGTTGTAGAGCTCGATGGTTATGTTAACGTGGTTCACGAGGTTGTAAAGCGTGTAGTACGCGAGGCCAGGTGAGGTCGGCAGGCCCAAATAGGTCACGTTAATCACGTTGATCACGGCGTAGCTGTACTGCGTGTTGAGAGCCAAGTATATGGGGTTCGCGCTTATAGTATTAGTCTGAGCGAAGACGATGAAGCCCACAGCAACGCTGAAGACAGCTATAATAGCCAGGGCTCTCCTTAGCATATTGAAATTATTACGAACAACAAGTTATATAAACGTAATCGGAGGCCCTAGACGACGATGGATGCGAAGGAGATTATAACGAACTTCAAGCTGGAGTGTTTCGATCGCCAGCTCTACTTGAGCCTGGCTAAGAGGGAGAGGGACGAGGGCCTAAGGGCGGCCTTAACGAGGATAGCCGAGATGGAGGGCGGCCACGTGGAGGTCTGGAGGAAGTTGGCTGAGGCCAAGTCCGTCAAGCTGCCCTCCAAACCCTTGGGGGCACTTGACAAAGCGAGGCTTAGGTTCTACCTTCTGATGAGGAGGCTTATGGGCAGTAAGCTGTTCTATCGGTACTTGGACTACAAGGAGACGGAGGACTCTGAGAAGTACCTGAAATTCGCCGAGGCCCCCGACCTGCCTGAGGAGCTCAGGGAGGACATGAGGAGGTTGGCCGTAGAGGAGGCCGTCCACGAGAGGGTCTTCAGGACGTTAGAGCTCGGCTACTCGGCGGAGTTCGTTTACGGCATAAGTGACGGCCTGGTGGAGGTCTTAGCCGCGGTCTCGGGGCTGAGCGGGGCCATAAGCTCAGCGCAGTTAGTGGCCCTCGGAGGGCTGATAATAGGGGTCTCGGGAAGCCTGTCCATGGGCATAGGGGCTTTCCTTTCCACCGAGGTGGAGGAGGAGGGCAAGAGATCGGAGAGGAAGATAGTGGAGCTCGAGAAGAGGCTCGACCCCAAGGCGGTGGAGATGAGGCTTGAGGAGTTCCTGAGGTCTGCCGGCCTCGAAGGGAGAATAAACCCGGAGTCGCTGGTTCACGTGGCGGAGAACGTCCTGTTTAAGGAGGAAGGGGCTGACGCCAGGAAGGCCGCCCTGGTTACGATGGCCTCCTATTTCACTGGGGCTGTAATACCGACCCTTCCCTTCGCCTTAGGCTTATCCGGGCTGAGCGGAGTTCTGGCTTCCTACGCGGTTAGTCTCGCTTCCGTAGCCATCGTGGGCTACTTCATAGGGGTCATAAGCATGGCGAATGCGAGGAGGAAGTCGCTCCAGATGACCGCTCTGGCGCTGGGAGCGGCGTTAGCTACTCACCTCATAGGCCTCTTGGCCAACGCGCTCCTCGGCCTGAAAATCTAAACGCTCCAGCCTTCAAGCTCGGAGCACGTTACAACTTCACGCTCTAAAGCCGAGGATACAAGGAATTCAGAAACAACATTAATTCAGGGAAAGAAAGACGATCAGCTCGAGCCGGAAACCTCCTTCTTGAACTCCTCTACAGCCTTCTTTATCTCGTCCATCGACGCCTCGTCCTCCAGCGTGCTTACGTCCCCCGCAGACTGCCCCATCATGACGGCCTTTATGACCCTTCTCATGACCTTCCCAGACCTCGTCTTCGGGAGCTTCCCGACGAAGTGGATGTCGGGGGTCACTATGGCGCCCATGAACTTCCTCACGTGCTCCTGTATACTCTTAGCCAGCTCGGGGGACGGCTTGTAGCCCTCCTTCAGCACCACGAATATGTGGACTTGCTCTCCCTTCACCGGGTCGGGAAGCCCTATCGCTGCGGCCTCCGAGACCGCAGGGTGGGCGGTGACTATGGACTCCACCTCTCCAGCTCCTATCCTGTGGGCCGCTACCTTTATCGTCTCGTCGGCCCTTCCGGTCACCCAGATGTAACCCTCCTCGTCTATCATCGCGAAGTCTCCTGGATAGTACACGCTGGGGCCGAACTTGCTGAAATAGGTCTTCTTCAGCCTCTCGTTGTTCGGATCGTTCCACATGCCTATCATCATCATCGGCGGGAACGGCGGGTACATCACTAGGTAGCCCCTCTGCCTCGGCTTGGCAGGGTTGCCGTTCTCGTCCACAACCCCTATCTTGTTTCCGGGCAGCGGGAAGCCCACGGCCGGGCCGCTCTTCATGGGCAGGTAAACTAGCCCGGGCAGGTAACCGATGTTGGGCCCGCCGGTCTCGGTCTGCCACCACTGGTGCGACATGAAGACCGCCCCTCCTCCCACGGCCTCCAGCCCGAACTTCCACGGGGCGTAGTTGAGGGGCTCTCCGTTGGTCACTATCACCCTGAGCGAGGACAGGTCGTGGGCCTTGATGTAGTCCTCACCGTACCTCATCAGGTACCTCAGGAACGTAGCGGAAGTGCCGAAGGTTGTGGCCCTGTACCTCTCAATTAGCTCGGCCCACTTGTCGGGGTAGGGATAGTCGGGGGCGGACTCGTAAATGACGACGGTCCTGCCCATGACCAGAGGCGAGTAGGTTATGTACGAGTGCCCGACGATCCAGCCTATGTCGCTGGTGTTGAAGAGCACGTCGTTCTCCTGGCTCAGGCCGTAGCTCCACAGGAGCATGAGCGAGGTTCCAACCAAGTAGCCTCCGGTGCTATGAACTATTCCCTTCGGCTTCCCCGTGGTTCCGGAAGTGTAAAGTATGAACATGGGATCTGTGGCCTCAACCGGTTCGGGCTCTACGTACTTGTACTTGCCCACCTCCGTGAACTCCACGTCCCTGCCCTCCTTCATGTTGACGTCTATCCCGGACCTCCTCCAGACCAGGACCTTCTGAACGGTGCTCTTGCTCCCCAGCTTATCTAAGGCCTCGTCCACTATGGCCTTCAGGTTGACTATTTTACCCCTCCTGGGGAAGCCGTCAGCGGTGATGACGACCTTGGAGCCAGCGTCCTCTATCCTGTCCGCCAACGCTTGGGCGCCGAAGCCGGCGAAGACCACGCTGTGTATTGCCCCCAGCCTCGCCGTGGCGAGCTTCGCTATGACCCCTTCAGGCGTCAGGGGCATGTAGATGGTGACCCTGTCTCCCTTCCTCACTCCCAGCTCCCTCAGCGCGTTGGCCCACCTGTTGACCTCGTAGTAGAGGTCGTTGTAGGTGACTATCCTCCTCTCTCCCCTCTCGCTTTCCCAAACGATGGCGGCCTTGTTCCCTCTCCCCGACTTAACGTGCCTGTCCACGGCGTTGTAGGACGCGTTGAGCTTGGCCCCCACGAACCACTTCGTCATCGGGTCCTCCTGGACGAAGACCTTCTTCCAGGGCTCGAACCAGTCAATTAACTGCTCGGCCACCTCTGCCCAGAACTTCTCGGGTTCCTCCACGCTCCTCCTGTAAACCTTCTGGTAAAGCCTAAGGTTGTAATCGGCCTTCTCCTCGAACTCCTTCTCGACTGGCTCAGGGGTTATTTGGGCCTGCTCCACCATCGGACTTAAATCGCTTTAAATTATTTATATACTTTCACGCCAGGCCGTCTGGTCCGCCTCTCGGAGGGTTTCCCGCCTCAAGAGGCACGATAAGCTTCGGCCCGACTTCTCCAGCCTCAGGTAAACCGAGGCAGACGTTGAGGTGAAGTGTAGGCGTTTTAAGGATACATTCTGATCGCTAGGGTATGCACTCGAATGAGGCTAGAGCCTTCGCAGTGAGTTGGTTGATATGGGGAGCGGGCTATGCGGTGTATTACCCTTTCTACCCACTGTTCGCCGAGAGGTTCGTGGGCCAGGAAGGTCTCGGACTCCTGAGCGCCGAGCTCGCGGTGTTCGGGATGCTTTTCCCGATCCTCGGCGCGGAGTTGGGGGCTAGGATCGGACCACAGGGTGTTATAGCCCTGGGGATGGCTTTGAGCGGTCTCGGATTGGCCCTGATCCCCTTCGCGTGGGACTATCCCACCTTCCTAGCCTTCTCAGTCATGTCGTACGCTTTCTTCATTGCCCTGCCTAACTTCTACTCGTGGATGGCGAATTTTGGGGAGGGCACGATCTCGACCGTTTGGGCCGCCTCTATCCTGCCATTGATTGTCTTCCCCCTTGTAGGCGGAGGAGTCGTGCAGTACCTGGGCTTCACCTTCGTCTTCTTGGTCGGAGGCATACTCACCGCCCTCTCGGGGTTAGTGGTCCTGAACCAAGGCGATCCCTCTGTGGAGGCCGGGAAGTACCAGAGGATAAGCCCCGTCCCGATGGCCTGCGTCGTTCCCATCGCTATGACCTTCCCCTACCTGACACCCACGCTCAATATCCTGGGGCTCAACTACTTAGCAGTGGGCCTCCTCATGAGTCTGGCGGAGTTCCTGGGCATGGTCCTCAGCTATTCGATGCCGAAGCTCAGAACCTGGGGGCTGGTGATCTCGCTCCTTATCTTCTCCCTGGTGCCCTTAGTCTACGTCAACGTCGGGTTCGGCGTGGCCTTCGGGGCGTGGGAGGCCATAATCCCCCTCTCGCTGGAGTTCGCCGTATTCAATAAGAGCCTCAGGGGATACGCCGCAGTCAACTCAAGCCAGCAGTTCGGGTGGCTCTTGGGCTTCTTGATGGACTCGGCCCTCAGGGCTCCCGAGCGGTCATTGCTGCTCAGCTCAGCTCTCTCGATAGCGCTGGCCTTCACCGTCTGGTTGGCTTTCGGTAGGAAGCGGAGGAAGGTGACGTCTTGAGTGTGCTCCCTTCGAATCACGTCGTCGAGCAGATTACTGATTCCTTCTGAACCTCTCCTTGATCCAGTGCCTAACGCCGTAAAAGAACACGTTCTTATGCGGGCAAGCGTCCACGCATTCCCCTATACCTACGCACTTAATCGACCTGAACTCGCCCTTCTTTATGAACTCTCCCCTCATATCTGTTAAACCTACTGGGCAAGCGTTGGCACAGTCCACAGTCTTACAACTCGCACAAACTTGAGGGTCTCTGACCTTCAGCCTGAATAGCCCTATTCTGCTTACGGCCTGGTTAAAAACTCCCCAATAACACCAACCTTGAGTCACGCAAGCGAAGGTCCCCATGAAAGGTATCGATATGAACACGACGTACCACAATATGCCGAACAACATGAAATAGATCAGTGAAGTTATATCTACACCTTCAACAGCGAAAGGTATCACGCCCGAGCTATTGAGTTAGGAAATGACAGCGCTAACTAAAACTCCAACGGAAACCCCGACGGCTACTACCTTATACCACTTCCCTGTCTTCGAAGTGAGCGTCTTCCAACCTAGCTTCGACGTCCTATTGAACACCTTCAAGGAATCGTAAAAGTTGCCTTGATACATTAAAGGAGCGCTGCAAGTCACGGCGCACAAGTTCCTCGAACCGAACAAGAAGCTGAGGACGGCGTAAACCACGTAAGTCCCTATCAGACCGAACAGGACTGAGTTGGTGACTCCCCCGAGAGTCCCTATTCCCATGCTCCACATGTAGGGTATGTAAGGTAGTTGGGATGAAATAGGTGAGAAGTTAGGCAAATAAATTGAGTAAATTGTGTAAGCTATTATCAATAAACTCATCCTAACCCTCACTTCCCTATCCTTAATCTCCAGCATCTTCTTGAACGCCAGGAAGCCCATTTCAATTCCCATCATCATCATGAACCACACGCTACCCAACACGCTCCCGACTACATCTACTCCGTCCCACAGCACGTTCAACGGCGTGCTAGGAGTTAGCCACGGTAGAGTCAGGCTACATATGAAGCCGTTCACGCCGGCACTAAAGACGCCGTTCGCGAAATCCAGAACAGCTCCCATGAAGAACTCCATTACGAAAGTGGAGAAAACTATCGCAAAGGCTGTTTTGGCGTCTCTCAAGTAGTTCCCCTTAATACGGCTAGGCCCCACAGAAGCCCTGTAGACGAACCATACCATAGCAACGATCATTGAAAGGTCGAAGAGTAAGAGCGATGAATACAAGAAGTATAAGAATTCTCCGACCATCATTAAGGAGAAAATCAAGAGGAGCTCTAATACTGTAAAGGTGTCTTGTGTAGCCTTAAGCCTGTCTTTATACAGAGTCTTATAGATTACTATCGTCGCCGCTATCATTATGAAAGTCGATAACCAAAAGGCGTAAACACCGAAGATTTCCGGAAACCAAGGCATCAGTAGGAAAAGGGCTACTAAGTATTTCCTCATATTACCATCAAGCCTGTTGAAAGAGAAGAGGAGCGTTAAACCCATTTCTACCGTCATTACCCCTACGAACCAAGGGTTCTCGACCGAGGAGTCGATAGTTGCTGGTAACCCGGTTTGTAACGCGAATATCAAGGAACCCATCAAGGCTTCGGAACTGACCATGAGTACTGAGAAAATCAGGTAAGCGAGCTCCTTCTTGATGTTCTTAATTTGGAGGATCATGTCATGTAGAGGGCGAAGACCATGTACCCCCCGTTTATTATGAGGAAGTACGTCACGTCGTGGTGCAACAAATAGAGGTAAGCGCCTAGGTTCATCGTTAGCATCATTCCCTCTAAGTAGAGACTTACCAGTACTCTTCTATCGCTTTTCCATTTTTCAACCTCATAAATTACGTAGACCATTACAGCTAGCATTAGGACTGAGATCAGCAACGAAAGAGCCATTGGATTTGCAACCGCAAGAACCATTGAATTTCCAACACGCGATACATGAAAGTGTTTAAAAACGTTTCTTCTGAATGAATGAGTTGAGTGTGGACAACAATTTTGCTAATTCAGTATAAATTGTATAGGGTGTAAATTAAATTCCACTCGCCACAAGATTAATTCATTAATTAGGTAGTAATAATTTTAATTTTTATTAAAATTTTTATTATAAAACTAAAGTGTCTAAAGGAGTAGACTTTAAGGTAATTTTGAATACATTTCAAATAAATGAAATTATTATCCGCACTCATCTATTGTATAGAGAGCGAGTAAAGCAGTCTTAAGCACTCTTAATCGCTGAGCCAACCGTGTACATAGCC
>OFEJ01000087.1_pt1 | contig 27232 bp, 30 predicted proteins | sample 1521051 | NCBI WGS metagenome assembly OFEJ01 (sample SAMN06268701, study PRJEB24108) | sediment metagenome | isolation source: Joseph's Coat, Yellowstone National Park, Wyoming, USA | place: USA:Joseph's Coat, Yellowstone National Park, Wyoming, USA | reverse complement strand
TGAGCATTCTTGTGGGGTGGTTGTGAATGAAGATTTTAGATAAAATTCTTGGTGGAAACATTCTTTACTATCCTGGCTGTCTAACAAAGTTTGTAGGAAAAGATTTGAAAGAAAACTATGAAAAAATTTTGAGAACAATTGGAATTGACTTTATTGAACTAAAAGAAAAAGAAGTTTGTTGTGGCTCACCAGCTTTAAACGCCGGTTATAAGAAAACAGCAGAAGATTTGGCAAGAAAGAATTACCATGTTTTCAAAGAACATAGAGTTACAAAAATAATTTCTAATTGTCCCGCTTGTTGCAAAACATTTTCTCAAGACTACCCTCTTTTGCTTAAAGAATGGGATATTAAAGTTGAGCATGCATCACAAACAATTTACAGAGCTATACAAGAGGGTAAATTGAAACTCGAGAAAAAAATAGAAAAAATAGTGACTTTTCATGATCCCTGCTATTTAGGAAGATATATGAGCATATATGAAGAACCAAGAAAAATATTAGAATTCCTTGGCTGTAAGATTGTTGAGATGAAGTTCAATAGGAAAAATTCTTTCTGCTGTGGTGGGGGAGGAGGAGTACAATCTAACTATTCAGAACTTGCAAACTCTATAGCGAAAGAAAGAATACAACAAGCTTTAGAAACTAAAGCAGAAATTTTGGTAACAACTTGTCCCCTTTGCTACTATCATTTGAAGAGAAACTCAGAAGAAATTCAAGTATTTGAACTTTCTCAACTTTTAGTTCAATGTATATGATTTTTATATTGAAATCCAAATAAAATTTATGGATGAGTCAGTGTTGCTTCAAACTCTTTATAACTCTTTCGTTTCTTATGTACCCAACTTAATAGGATTTTTCATACTTTTGTTTTTAGGTTGGGGAATTGGAAAAATTTTTGGAAGAATAGCAGAAGAGATTATAAAAAGGTCAAAAATAGAGTCTGTTTTATTCGAAAAGAAACCAGTAATATCTTTGTCTTCTTTGGCTTCAATAATAGTTTCATGGAGCATTTACTTACTTTTCATAAAAGCTGGAGTTGACGTCTTAGGAATAAAGGCAATTTCAGACATTCTCTCTTCATTACTATCTTTTATTCCTAGATTTGTTGCCTTCTTAGTCGTCTTCTTCGCTGGCTACTTTATTTCGGAATATCTAAGAGTTTCTATAGAGAAAAGCGAAATAGAGTATAGAAGACTTATAGCAAAAATTGTCTTCTGGTTGGGTATTTATGTTTCTGCAATAATAGCTTTGCCTCTTGTTGGGATAGAAGTTTTTATTTTGCAATTACTTTTGATTATTGTAATCATTTTCATGCTTTTACCAATTTCTATTGGTTTTTCTCTTGCTATAAAAGATGAATTAAAGAAAGATGTTAAGAAATGGTTGAAAAAACTCTCTAAGATTTAAATCTCTCCTTTAAGTTAATTAAATGAAAAGGGAGCCAGCAGTTAAACTTAGGATTAGAGATATTTTGGATGGAAAGTTCTTTCCTGGTGAAAAAGAAAATATGAGGCCTAGCTATTTAATAACACCGTTTGGCAGAAGGGTTTCTAGAGTAAATATTTTAGCTACTATAACAGATAAGTTTGTTAGCGATGATGAAAGCTACGTTTCTTTTACTCTAGATGATGGAACAGCCTCAATAAAAGCAAAGGCTTTTAGAGATGTTGTCAATCTAGTGAAAAACTTAGAAATAGGTGATATGGCGATTGTTATAGGTAAAATAAGAGAGTGGAATGGCGATTTTTATATTGGTATTGAAGTTGCAAGAAAAGTTGAAGACCCAAACTACGAAACTTATAGAAAATTAGAGCTGATTAAAGAAATCTTGCCTTATAAAAGAATGATTATTGAGCTGAAGAATATGAGAGAAAAGATGAGTGAAGAAGAGTTTTTGAGAGAAGCAAAAAGAAGGTTTGGGTTGGAAGAAGATGTTATAGGAATTCTGCTTGAGAGAGAGAAAGAGGAAGAGAAAGATTACAAAGCAGAAGTTCTTAAAGTTTTGAAAGAATTAGATAAAGGAGAAGGCGTTGATGTAATATCTTTGTTCGAAATAATGAAAATACCAGCTCAGACTTTAGATGCTATACTAACAGAATTAATATCTGAAGGAAAAATAGAAGAAATAGAAGCAGGAAAAATAAGGGTAAAGGTGGAGTAAATGAATTACGAAGAATTGCTTGAGGAGGCATTCAAAAAAATTGTGAAGAAGGAAACAAAAGATAGGTTTCAGATTCCGCAGATTGAAGGTGAAATGCAGGGAACAAGGTTTATAGTAAGAAATTTCAAGAAAATTGCTGATTATTTGAAAAGAGATCCAAAGCATTTGGCCAAATATCTAATGCTATCTCTGGCTACTTCAGGAAGCATAGAGGGCGAAACTTTAGTTCTAAATACAAAAGTTAGAAGGGATGTTGTTCAACAAAAGTTAGAAGAATATATAAGGAAATATGTTTTTTGTAAAGTATGTGGAGAACCAGATACTAAATTGATAAAAGAAGATAGAATTTATTTTATTCAATGTGATGCCTGTGGTGCTAGATATGCCGTCAAATAAGTTTTGGAGCAAGGTTGTTAAAACGAAGTTTGATGTTTTAGTTGCGATTTGTGACGAAAATATTGTTGGAAAAGAGATAGAAATTGAGAGAGGATTCAAAGTTGTGGCTAGTGAAAGATTTTACAAAGAGAAGCTGATAAATGAAGAAGAGGCTATAGAGCTAATGAAAGAAGCTACCATAGGAAATTTGCTTGGGGAAAATATAGTTAAACTGGCTATTGAAAAAAATATTATTTCTCCAGAAGGTGTAATTTTAATTGGTGAAATACCTCATGCGCAATTTGTTAAAATATAGGAAAGCCCAATTTTACATAGTTTCTGTAGTTGGAATAGTGACTATTCTTTATGCGATGGGCAAAAGTTTAACGTCTTCTGTGATAATAGATACATCTGAAATTGCTATGAGAAACGATTATTTCGTTTTTAATAATATAGTTGAGAAAACTCTAAAGACTTTGAATACCTCTAAAAGTTGTGAAGATTTGAGATTTAATTTGGAAGAATTTAAGAACATTGCAACAAGAGCTTTTGCTCCTAATTTTAGAGTAGAATATTCTTATTCAATAGTTTCTTGTAGCGATTCTACGAGATCAGCAACTGTGAGTTTCAATATAACTCTTTATTCTATCGATTCTCAGATAGGCACAAACTTTACAAAAAGTGTAAATTGGTAGGCTGTGCCCTCCATAACCCACCTTCTGTTTTAGGTAGCATTCGTCTAAGCGCCATTTGAGCTTGCATCTCATTGGCCGCGTGGACCCGTTTCACCCTTTAGCAAGCAACTCATATTTCAATCATCGATAGCGCTTGCTAAAGGTCTCGTTTCTGATGTCCACGCAGGGCTTCTCAGCCCCTTTAGCCTCAATGGGTGGAATTTCCTCACCTCTGCTTTTTGGCAGAGGCGAAGCTACCTGGAGGGCTCAGCCTACCAAAATATTTTAGAAAAAAGTATTTAAATTGGATTATCATAAATCTATGGAATGAAGGAGTCTAAAGGAAGGACAATAAAAATTAAGATACCTGCTATAACTTTTGGTAATCAGTTTTGGAAAATATTTTCATTGGTTTTGTTAGTTGCTTTGGTTGGAAGCATTTATATGAATTTTAGAGGGGTTTCTTTTTCTGGGCAGCTTTCTTCAAATGATGTTGGAAAGAAAGTTATTGATTTCATAAATAATAATTTGGTGCAACCCGGAACTTCTGCTTCTCTCGTTTCTGTAAAAGATATGGGTAGTTATTATGAAGTTATAACAAGTTATCAAGGTCAACAAATTCCTGTTTATGCTACTAAGGATGGAAAAATACTGTTTTTACAAGCTATAGAAATGACAGAAACTAAAAAGACTCAGACTCAAACCACAACACAACAACAAACTCAAGAGATACCTAAGAGAGATATTCCAGATGTAAAAGTTTTCATAATGTCTTATTGTCCATTTGGAATTCAAGCGGTGAAGGCTCTGTTGCCTGTTATGAAATTATTGGATGGAAAAGCTAACATAACAATACACTATGTTGATTACATTATGCATGGAGAAAAAGAGGTTTATGAGAATTTGAGACAATACTGTATACAGAAAGAAGAAAGAGACAAATTCTATGACTATATGTTGTGTTTTGTCCAAAGCGGGGATTATCAAAAATGCCTGAATGAAGCAAAAGTAGATGTCAACAAACTAAATGTTTGCATGAATGAAACAGATCAAAAGTATAATGTCACAAAGTATTATCAAGATAGAAGCACCTGGTTGAGTGGAGCCTACCCACCTTTCTTGGTTGAGAAAGACTTGAATGATAAGTATGGTGTGCGTGGATCACCAACAATAATAATAAACGACAAAGAGGTTAGAGTGAATAGATCACCAGAATCTTTTAAACAAGCAATATGTCAAGCATTTACGAATCCTCCAGCCGAATGTAATCAAACTTTATCAACAGAAACTGCATCTCCAGGTATAGGTCCTTTGACAGGTGGATCAACTTCTAGCGGCTCTTGTGGATAGAAAAGAATTTTTTGATTATTTCCAAACACTCTTTACCATAATCAGTTAATTCATAATAAACTCTTTTAGGTTTTTTTGAAACCTCAATCCTTTTTATAACACCTTCTTTTATCAATACCAGTAGAGAATAATTAACAGAAGGTGAACAAGCATTACAAGCTCTTTTTAAATCGTTAAAACTATGTCTTATGCCACCTTCCAGAGATAAAATTATCTTTAGGCTTGTCTCATTACCAAATATTCTTGCCATCTTGCCTATCAGCTTATCCTTTTCTGGCATCATGAATAACATTTAAATACCTAAGTATAAAAATTATACTGGGTATGTGTTATGGCAGTTGACAAAGAAGAAGAAAGATTAATGAAAAAGAAGTTAGAAGAAATGAAAAAAAGATTTGGATTAAAAGAAGATAAAGCCAAAAGTTTTGAAATAGAAATAGAAGTTGGTGATGATGACTTTCGAGAAAAAGTTATAGAAATGTCTAAGAAAGTTCCAGTTTTAGTAGATTTTTACGCTGACTGGTGTGCACCTTGTAGAATACTTTCTCCCACTTTGAAAAAAATAGTTAGAGAATATAATGGAAAGTTTATATTGGCAAAAGTTAATGTGGACGAAGCTCAAATCACTGCTGGAGAATTTGGAATAATGAGCGTTCCAACTGTTGTTTTATTTAAAAACGGAGAACCTGTAGATTATTTTGTTGGTGCTCTTCCAGAAACTCAAATTAAAGATTGGTTGAAAAGGAGGTTGTGAAAATGTATGATGTTATAATAATTGGTGCTGGTGCTGCGGGCCTGACAGCGGCAATATATGCTAGAAGAAGGTTGATGAAAACTCTGGTAATTTCTTTAGACATAGGAGGACAAGCCTTGCTTACAGAGCAAATAGAAAATTACCCTGGCTATCTAGATAAAAGTGGAACAAAACTTATGAGAATTTTTGAGAAGCAGGCAAGAGACTTTGGAGCAGAAATATTGATAGGTTATGTTACTAAGGTTGAAAAAGTTAACGATCATTTCAAAGTAATTAGCAACGTTGGTGAATTTGAAACAAAAACTGTTATAATTGCTGCTGGTAAAGTTCCTAGAAAGTTGAATGTTCCAGGAGAAGATAAGTTTTTAGGAAGAGGTGTTAGCACTTGTGTGACTTGCGACGCACCTTTTGCTAGAAATAAATTAGTTGCTGTTGTTGGTGGTGGAAATTCAGCATTGGAAGGAGTAGAAGTAGTTTCAAAGTTTGCTAATAAAGTTTATCTAATTCACAGAAGAGATCAGTTCAGAGCGGATGAAATAACAATTGAAAAAGTTAAAAAGTTGCCAAATGTTGAATTCATCTTAAATACTGTTATAACAGAAATAAAAGGAGATAAAAAGTTAGAAAGCATTGTAATACAAAATGTAAAAACTGGAGAAACAAAAGAGCTAAAAGTAGATATGGTATTTTTAGAAATTGGGCATGAAACAAAAATAGATTTTGTTAAACACTTAGTTAAAACGGACGAATACAACCAAATCATAACTAACAAAGCTGCTGAAACAAGTTGCCCAGGAATTTTTGCAGCAGGAGATGTTACAGATTCTCCTTACAAACAATTGGTGATAGCTGCTGCAGAAGGTGCTATTGCAGCTTTATCAGCTTATAACTATATTGCGAAAAAAGAAGGGAAAGAAACCGTTGGGGCTGATTGGAAAGGATAGGAGGTGGTTTTATGATAGAGAAGTTTATGGATGAATTCGGACCCGAAAAAATAATAGAAGTTTATGATCCGAAAGTAAAGCTTCACGGTTTTGTTGTAATTGATAACACAGCCAGAGGTCCAGGTAAAGGTGGAATCAGAATGACACCAACAGTTACAGTAGAAGAAGTTTTTAGATTAGCAAGAACGATGACATGGAAAACTGCAATGGCTGATTTACCCTTTGGTGGAGCTAAATCTGGAATAGTTGCTAGTGAAGAAGATTTGAAGAATAAAGAAAGAAAGAAACAATTGATGATTGCTTTTGGAAAAGCTTTGAGAAATATTGCCCCGAAGATTTACATTGCTGCTCCAGATGTTAATACAGGAGAAGAGGAAATGAGATGGTTCGTAGAAGGAAACGGTAACCCAAAATCAACAACAGGAAAACCAAAAGATTTAGGTGGTTTGCCTCATGAACTAGGAAGTACAGGTTTTGGAGTTTATCATTCTACTTTAGTTGCAGCTGAATTTTCAAAATTAGATATAAAAAGTGCAACAGTTGCTATTGAAGGCTTTGGAAATGTAGGAAGTTTTGCTGCAAAATTTTTGCATGAAGCTGGAGCAAAAATAGTTGCAGTTAGCGATAGTAAAGGAGTAATATACAATAAAGATGGTTTAGATGTACCAAAACTTATGGAAGTCAAAAAGCAAACTGGAAGTGTGATAAATTACAAGCCTGGAGAAGTTTTGCCAAATGAAAAAATTTTCGAGTTACCAGTTGACATTTTAATTCCTGCAGCAATGCCAGATGTGATTAATGAAAAAAATGTTGATAAAGTTCAAGCAAAGATTGTAGTTGAAGCAGCTAACATTCCAGCAAAACCAGAAATTGAAGAAATTTTGCATAAAAGAGGAATATTAGTAGTTCCAGATTTTGTTGCAAACGCAGGTGGAGTAATCTCAAGTTATGCTGAATACAGAGGTTATGACGAGAAAAAAGCGTTTGAATTAATAGAAAAGAAAATTGTTAAAAACACAAAATTGGTTTTAAAGAGAGCTAAGAAACTAAATGTAAAACCAAGAGATGCTGCATTAGAAATTGCTAAAGAGAGAGTTTTGAAAGCCATGAACAAAAATAGTTAACTTTTTATTTTTACTTTCTTTATTTTTTTATGAGAGCTTTTGTGTTTTCTTTTCTTCCAAAAAAAGATGTTAAGGCTATAAAAAAAATGCTGTTGAAAAAAGGATTCATCGTTTCCGCTTATAAACCAGATTTGATTGTGAGTTTTGGTGGAGATGGAACATTCCTGAGTTCTGAAAGAAATTATCCTGGTGTACCAAAGATATTTTTAAGAGATCATGGTGAGAAGACCAAAGATATTGATGTTGATTTAAAAGAGTTTGAAAGAGTTTTAGAAAAAGTTAAGAAAGGCTTATATAAAATAATTGAGTTTTACAAGGTTGAAGCAATCTACAATAGCAAAAAGTTGGTGGGTTTGAATGAAGTGCAAATAAGAAATAGATTACCTATAGAAGCTTTGAGATTTGACTTAAAAGTTAATGGCAAAACTTTAGAAAATGTTATTGCAGATGGTGTTGTTGTTTCAACACCTTTTGGATCAACTGGATATTTTTCATCAATAGGAGGAAAGAAGTTTAAAAAAGGTTTAGGAATATGTTTGAACAATCCATATTATCCAAGAGACAAGAAAAAGAAATGTATGATTGTTGATGAAAGAAAGAAAATTTATGTGAAAATTAATTATGGTGACGCATATTTAGCTGCAGATAATAACAAAAATGTTATTAATCTAAGGGCTGGAGATGAAGTTACAATAAGAAAAAGCGAAGAAAAAGCGAAAGTTATAGTTGTTAAGTAGCTACTTTAGTATTATCACATTTCTTCTCATTCTTCCGAATCCTTTCTTCAACCCTTTGTATTTCTTCTTCTTTGTTTCTGGTTCTATCGAATCTATGTCCATAAAATGTATTTAAATACTGAAGTTAATAAATAATGATGATAATTGATGAAGAGTCTGCAAAGGCGCTAAAGGAAAAATTTAACAATGAAATGAAAAGAGAAGTCAAAATTAAAGTCTTTCTAGATAAGGAAGAAAAAATTGAAGGATCGAAACAATTTATCGAAGAATTTTTGAAAGAATTAAAAGAGTTATCAGAGGGAAAAATAAATTTTGAGATTTATCAAAAAGATTCAGAAGAAGCGAAGAAATATGGAGTAGATAAAGCACCGACTATTTTAATAGATCCAGATAATTCATACAAAATTGTTTACTTGGGATTGCCTTTAGGAGAAGAAGCTTGGGCATTCATAGATACAATAGTTCAGGTTTCAAAAGATGAAAGTATGCTATCAAAGAAATCAAGAGAAAAATTAAAGCAATTGAAAGAAGAGAGAGAAATAATGATTTTTGTTACACCAACCTGTCCATATTGTCCTTATCAAGTTTTGCTTGCAAACAATGTAGCGATTGAGGCGAAAGGAATAGTTAAATCAGTTTGTGTTGATGCATTGGAATTTCCAGAACTAGCTGATAAATTTGAAGTAAGTGCAGTTCCTCACAATGTTATTAATGAGAACACATCATCTATAGGAGTTCAACCAGAGGAAAAGTTTGTAGACGATGTTATAAAGGGTGGTTAAATTCCACCCTATACTTCTTCTTTTGGGAATTTTGGATATAGTCGCTGGCATTATTTACATTTTAAATCTTCCTCTATTTCCGCTTTACATTCTAATTCTAGTAAAAGGTATTTGGGGATTAACAACTGGAGTTCAATACAAAGATTTATTATCGCTTGTTTTATCAACAATAGATGCAATTTTTTCGCTTCTAGCTATTTTTTCCATAAAAATTGATTTTTTTGCTCTTTTGATGATAATAAAAGGAGTAATTTCTTTAGTCTAAACAATAGAAAAAGTAGAGTAAAGATTTTTCAATTGGTTTTACTTTAGTGGTTTTAGAGTTTTTATTCCCAGAATCTCGTAGTATTCTATTTCTGCTCCTTCCTTTATCTCATCTTTTCTCTCTTCTGGTATTTCTAGTTGTAACTCTTCAAATGTTTGGGAATCCATTAGATGGGCTATATTTCCAGTTACTGCTAGGACTTGCGCTTTCTTCTTTTGTAATATTGGAACCTCTACTTCTTCGTCAGAAGGTTTAACTATGCTTCTTCTTGTTCCATCAAAAAGACCTACTGCTTCTACTCTAGTTTTTGCTGCACCGTGTTTTCCACTAACTGATGTTGTTACTTTCTCTACTCTACACGGAACACCATCTATTGTTATATAGTTTCCAGGTTTCAGGTTTTTTATAACTTGTGTTGTTTTCTCCATATTTTCACCTCGTTGCAAGCTCTATATCTTCTTTTTTAACGGTCATTCTTTTTGCATGGTTAGCAAATTCCACAGCTTTCTTCGATATTTTTTCAGTCATCTCAATTATAAAACCTTCCAATTCCATCAAAGCTTCTTTTGATATTCGCTTTATACCAGCTTTTCTTGCGAGTTTTATCAATGTGTTTTTCCTAATTTTTGGCTCAGACATTATTTTTTATTGTGTTAAATAAATAAAAATTTATGGAGGAAATTGTTTCTTCTTGCATTTATTGTGCTATTGGTTGTAAGCTCAAGTATGTTGTTGAAAATGGTAAAATAATCAGAATTTTGCCAGTTAAAGAAGATAGTGTTTCTGAAGGAAGACCATGCGCAAAAGGATTAACAATTCATGAAGTTGTGGATAAGGGAAGAATTTTAAAACCAATGATAAGAGAAGGGAATAAGTTAAAAGAGATTAGTTGGGATAAAGCTTTTTTAATTTTGTACAAGATATTGAACAAATATTCTCCTGATGAAATCTTCTTTGCTGGTTCAGGCAAAATTACAAATGAAGACAATTTTGTAATTCAAAAGTTTGTAAGATTAGCTATTGGTACAAATAATATAGACAATTGCTGTTCTCGACTTTGCCATATGCCGACTTTAATTGCCTTTAAGGATGCTTTTGGTATTGGTGCATCTCCAGGTTATTTAAACGAAGTTAGAGATTTAGATTGTTTGCTAATAATCGGATCAAATCCGGCTTCAAATCATCCAGTATTGTTTAACAGAATATTGGACATGAAGAGAAATGGAGGAAAAGTTATCGTTGTTGCCCCTGTTTTTTCAGAAACAGCAGATTTTGCAGATTTATTTGTTGAAATAATTCCTGGAAGTGAAGTTTTATTCTTCAACACTTTGATGAACATTATTATAGAAAAAAGAATGTACAAGAAAGTTCCTATTGGTTTTGAAGATTTAAAATTTATTGTAGAATCTTATACTCCAGAGAATTTTGAGAAAATAAGTGGAACAAAAAAAGAAAAAATCCTGGAAGTAATAAGGATACTTGAAAATAGCAGAAAAATAGGAATAATTCATGGCATGGGTTTAACTCAACACACAAATGCTGTAGAGATATTACATTCATTAACTAATCTAGCTTTGCTTTTAGATGCCAAGATATTAACAAACAGAGGAGAAATAAACGTTCAAGGAAGCGGAGATATGTTAACATTTCCGATATCTTTACAATTTAGCGAGGATGTTAATCAAGAAAATCTTAAAAAATTGTGGGGAGAAGATTTACCAAAAGAAAAAGGAATGAATTTGATTGAAGCAATTGGTTTTGGAAATGCTAAAGTCGCTTTTATAACTCACTTTAATCCAGCACAATCTATGCCAGACTTAAATAGAATTCATAAAAATCTCAAAAGAATGTTTGTTGTCCAATTCGATTCTTACTTTAATTTAACATCTAATTTTGCGAAATTAATTTTACCGTCACCTTTATTAATTGAGAGAGAAGGAACGATAACAACTGGAGAAAGAAGAGTTAGATTAGTTAAAAAAGTTAGAAAACCTAAAGGAGAAGCTTTAGAAGAATGGAAAGTTTATAGCAGATTGGCAAGAATGTTAGATGTTAAAGGCTTCGATTATAAAAGCTCTCTAGAAATATTTGAAGAAGCATGTAAAATAATCAAAGCATATTCAAACATTGAGGCAAAAAAGGTTTATAGCGGAGAGGATTATTTTGCGGATAAAAAAATAAAATTCCAAAGAATAATCCCAGAAAGGTTCAGAGGATTTGAAGAAATGAGATCAAAAGAATATCCATTCCTTCTCTTCACATTTAGATCAAAGTATCACTTCTTAACTAATGAAGCCACAGGAAAATCGGAAACTCTTAACAAAGCTAGAGAGTCAGGCCCATTCTTTTATTTGAATGAAGAAGATGCAAAGAGACTGAAAATTAAAAACTATGACGAGATTGTTGTTAAAAGCAAAGTAGGAAGTTTGAAAGGTTATGCTTTCATAAGCAAGAGAATTTTAAAAGGCTATGTTGGTGCACATTTCCACTTTGAAAATTTGTTAGTGAATAAATTGTTCCCGTTTGAATTTGATCCTAAAGCATTTACTCCGAATTTCAAGTGCGTTGCAGTAAAAATTATTAAATTAAATAAGTAATATGGGTCTTCGAGGAGTCTTAAGAGACATTCTCAGTATTTACGTTTGCATAATTGTTTTTGGAAACTTAATTTCAGGGAATATGAAAGCCGATTTAACTTTTTGTTTAGCAACTTTAGCTCTATTTATTTTAAGCATCTGGATCCTATTAGAGAAAATCGGAATACTTCCAAAGTTTTACTAGCTTCAAATTTAGACAACATGATTCTCTAAAACTTCTTTTAGATTTGTTTCTCTCTTTCTTTTCCAAAAAACTTCTCCAATTCCTTCCTTTTCTTCGAACGTTTCTCTCTCTTCCTTCCAAAATATTCCTAAAGGAATCTTGGAGGCTCCTCTTAGATTGTAGTCCCACTCGAGAGCTAATTTGTATGCCTCTTCAAAATTTTCCGGAGTCTTGATTTTGTAAGCATTTTTTCTAATCATCTCAGTTGTATTATGGAAGACTATACAAGGTTGCAAAATATCTACAAATGCAAATCCTTTGTGTAATATTGCTTCTTTCATTATCATCTCTAGATGTTCTTTTTCAAGGACAAACGCTCTTGCAACAAAGCTAGCTTTGGCTGCTAACATTAAAGCAATTGGATTTAATGGTTCTTCTTTTTCTCCTTCAGGTCTAACTTTAGATTTATATCCTTTTTCGCTAGTTGGTGTTGATTGTCCAACAGTTAATGCAAAATTTTGATTGTTGTGAACAAATACCTTTATATCAGCATTGTATCTAGCAGCATGAATCAAATGGTCTAAACCTTCAGCATATGTGTCTCCATCTCCAACAAAAGCTATTACTTTTAGCTCTCTATTTGCTAGCTTAATTCCTAATGAAGTTGGAATCGCTCTACCATGGAGAGCATTGAAACCAGAAAGATTAAGATAATCGAAAATTTTACCATGACAACCAATACCAGCAACTACAACAACTTTTTTTAAATCAATCTTTCTCTCAGCTTCTAACTCACTCAGAACTTTAGCAAAACTGTGTAATATTATATTGTTTAGGCATCCAGGACACCATGTTATCTTTTGATTGCTAACAATCTTTTGCATTATTATCACCTACTTTTTGCTCATCAATTTTCTAACATTGAATATTATTTCTTCGCTTGTAAATGGTCTTCCATCATACTTTAGTATTTCATTTAGTTCAATGCCAACGTTCTGCATAATAACTTTTCCTAATTGGGCAGAAGCATTGTTTTCAATTATTATGGCATTTTTGGATTTCTCTATTTCTTTTTTAACAATCTCTTTGGGAAATGGCGATATATAAAGAATTTGCAAGAATCTGAAATTTTTCAATGTGTCTAAAGAATCTATTATTGCTCCCTTTGTTGAACCAAAACTTATTATTAAGTTTTCTCCCTTTCCAAAAACTCTAACCATCTCAAACTTCTCTTTTACTTCCTTTTCCAAAACTTTAAATTTCATCATTCTTTTTTCTTGCATTTTTTTAGCAATCTCTTTGTCTTCTGTTGTAAATCCAAATTCGTCATGCTCATAACTATTGGCTTTAACCATTGCTAATTCAGGAACAGTTCTTTTTGGAACAAAATCTTTTGTTATTTCATATGTTTTGAAATCTTTTACATCTTCGATAATAAACCTATTGCCTTTTATTTTTGGTTCTTCAAAGTCATCAAAAGTAAAATAACTCTCTGCAAGATGCTTGTCAGATAAAATTATAGATAAAACACCATACTTATAGGCAAGATAGAATGCTTCTATTGTTTTGTAAAACGCATCTTTAGCATCTCCAGGAGCAATAACAACTCTTGGAAAATCACCATGTCCATTATATAAAGCTGCCATTAAATCGGCTTGCATAGTATACGTAGGAATTCCAGTGGATGGACCAGCTCTTTGAGCTAGATAAACAACTAGAGGAATTTCGGTCATTCCTTGCAAGCTTAGTGCTTCAGTCATAAGATCAAATCCACCACCAGAGGTCCCAACCATAGAAATAGCACCAGCATAATTTGCTCCGATGGAAGCATTAACGACAGCTATCTCATTTTCTAGTTGAATTGTTTTAATTCCATATTTTTCTCTAACTGAAGACAAAAAGTGTAATAATGGAGTTGCAGGTGTCATTGGATAAGCAAAATACATATCTAGTCCGTAGTATATTGCTCCAAGACCAACTGCTGATGTTCCATCAATGAAAATTTTATTTCCTCTTTTCATAGGTAGAGAAACTTTTGTTTTTATCTGAACTCTATCGAACCCTTCCTTCGCTGCCCCTATGTTTTTCTCGTCTGTTATCTCAGATTTTATTGATTCGATTAAAGTATCTAAAGGCAAACCAAGTATTTTAAAGAGCGAACCTAACAATATAGAATTTTTAACTAATGGTTTTGCGTTTAATTTTTTTATTATCTCTTGACTGTCAATCCTGACTAATCTTTTGTCTTCAATTTCAGAATCAGAAACAATTATACAATTTTCTTTAAATTCGTTTTTATGAATCTCATATGATTCTACATCTAACAATATGGCGAAATCAAATATCATATCGTGTGAATAAATTGGTTTTTCTGAGAAACTTACAACATTAAAATTGTGACCACCGGTAATAAAAGAACCATAATCTCTATAAGTGAATGCATAAAATCCTAATTTAACAAGAGATTTTGCAAGAATTTTAGAAGCAGTTTCTATTCCCTGGCCAGCTTTCCCACCAATCAAAATGTTAAACTTCATCTTTTAGTTTTGTTTTTCTCTATTTTTAAAATTTTACACTTTTCTCATCGTTTTCATTATTCTTCTTGCTTTCGGAACCAAACTTTCTATTTTGTCTTCTCTCAAAATTCCACTTCCAAAAAAATCGTTTCCATTTTTTATCAACACAAAATTGTTAACTTCACAATTGATTAATTCACTCCACTTACACTCTAAACCTTCCATATAGCGGGAAATATTTTCATCGTCAACTATAGCTATATTTTTGTTTGCCAATTTTCCAACAAATTGACTTCCTTCAACAGAAAGTTGTATCTTTCCATTTCTTTTCAATCTTCCGAAATACATGCCAGCATAGCTGGCTATTGGTATTAATCTTTCGTCAACAGATTTTGAAACGACGTAGATTTCATTTCTATTGTTTATGTAACAATCAAAGCCAGATAAGTCTAATTCTGCACCATAATTTTTTTCTACAATTTTTTCAAGTTCTCTCTTCTCATTTTCACTCATTTTCTTAGCTTGCATATATATCATCCATTTACTCTAAACATAAATAAAGAATTAAGAGTCCCTTCTAATGTTAGAAGTTTGGAAGAATTCAGACTATTATAGATTTCATTCCAATTCGGATAAAATTCAGAGTGATATATTGCATATTTAAGATTAACTTTTTTAATTTCTTTCAAACACTCGTCAGATATATTTAACAATTCGTCACATTTTTCCATAAACATATAATAAGATTGTGGAGGTTCGGAGGCACATCCATTAATTAGATATTTTTTATGGAAAATAATGTGATACAGATAGAAACAATTATTTTCTGGATATTCTACAATAGAAAAATTTCCCGGGATTTTTGATATGTTTTTATAAAATTCGATCTCTTCTTGCGAATAGTTATAAAAATATGAAGGTCTAAAAATTTGAGAGTTTTGTGAATTAATTGAAAATATAAAAATGAGTATTAGTAAATATGCAAAAATTCTACCCTTTTTATAAATTTTTTGGACAAACATGGACACAAATATAGAAACTGAAATAATTGAAAAAGCCAAAATTCTGTAGGGTGTTCTAAATGCGTTGACGAATGGCCAATATTTAAGAAAAAGATATTGAAGAGAGAATTTTGAAAACGGTCCTAATGAATATATTAAAGAAAAAATAAAGATTACAATAAATGGTAATAGATGCTTTTTCCCTTCTATAATCGAAGATACCATACCGAGAACCGCAAAAGATAAAAACAAAACATGGGCAATTTCAGAAAATACTTTTATATGTCTAATAGAGAGTTCCAGATTTTCGGTTATTGATCTTTTTCTGTATTCTTGACCAATAAATAGTCTTATATACCAAAAGCTAGTCAAGAGAAATATTAATATTGCTATTCCAAAGTTCTTTAAAATTTTTTTATCATAAAAAATTTGTGGTTTTCTAAATAGCAGATAAATAGGAGCAATAAAAGTTAAATATGTGAAATATTCGTAAGATGAGAAAAGAAGCAAACTAAGACTCATTCCAAGAAATATTCCATATATTTCTTTTGTTCTTTTTATCATTTTCTCAATTAAAATAAAAATAAGAATAATCCAAAATATCTGAACTGTATTAGGATGTCCTAGCATCGATTCATACAACAAATATTTAGATGAAAGTGGGGTCATTGCCCCAATGAATGCCGCGTATTTATTATTTGTAAATTCTAATATTAAGTAAAACAAAGAAAAGCAAGATAAACTCAAGAAAAAAATAATTATAAGATTATGAATGATAATTTCTTCTAAATTTGTTATAATTCCTAAAACCCCTCCCAGAATTGAATAGGTTAAAACAAGCGTTTCTCTTACAGGATTTATACCTTCAGGATAAAAATATTGATTTATAGTTAGTGGAACCTTCCCACTTCTAATCGAATCCTCATAATAATGAATTCGAAATACAAACTGTGGTGTGTCGTAAATGTTAGGGGAAAACCTAGAATAAAATTTATTTAGATTTAATATTAGTGGCCATGTTGCGAAGATTGAAAGAAAAATGAAAGATATTAGAATGAGAATTCCACTAGGTTGTTTTACACTTATTTCCTTAGCTTGCATACAAAGAATCCCTCCGTTTGATTGTCGAATGGGAAAAATCTTATCGCATATTTTGCATTTTCAAAAAATTTTTTCCCATATCTCTCAATTCCAGTTCTATATTTTAGTCCTCTAATCTCAATTTTTTCTGGTTTTAATCCAAGCTTTTTTATCGCATATTCCATATTTTCTTCGTTTTCTTCAGGATCCATTGAACAAGTTGAATATACTAAAGTTCCGCCTTCTTTTAAAACCTCGACAGAAGCTCTCAATAATTGTTTCTGAAGATTGCTTAATCTTTCAACAACATGCTGACTCCAAAATTCCAGAACTCTAAAGCTACTTATAAAAGTTCCACTAGCGCTACAAGGAACATCTAATAAAATTTTATCGAATTTCATTTTCAACTTACTTATGTTTCTGGCATCCATCATCGTAACAACGACATTCTTTGCACCAATTTTCTGTATGTTGAAAGAAAGAGCTTTCACCCTTTTTGGATTAACATCATTTGCGACTATTAAACCTTCATTTTTCATCAATTCAGCAATAAATGTTGTCTTTGAGCCAGGAGAAGCACAGGCATCCAAAATAGTTTCTCCCGGTTTTGGATCTAAAGCTAGAACTGGAACAAGGCTCGCAGCATCTTGTATGTAATAATACCCAAGAAAAAATTCTTTTGTTTTTGCTGTACTTTCTTGCGTCTCTACAAAAAAAGCATTTTCATACCATGGAACTTCTTCTAACTTCCAACCTTTTCTCTCCAGCCTTTCTTTTAATTCTTCTTTTGAAATCTTCAGAGTATTAACTCTAATACACTCTTTTGGTCTTTTATACAAGCAAGACTCTAGCAAAGGAAATTCTTCTCCAAGCAATTCTTGAAATTTATTTTTGAATCCTTGAGGAAATTCTATCTGCATGTTTAAATTTTGAAACATTGGTTAAATTGTTTTGAATTAAATACCTCTAAAACTGAACAACCAAATTGGAATCAATTCTATGTTATTCATCTTTCCCTCATCATTTTTTGTAATAATATAACCTTTAGAAACATTCAACAATTTCCCATACTTTTCCAAAAATTCTTTAACCCATCTTAAATCTTCATCCTTTACTTTTTCTCTAAACTTTACTTCTACAGGGATAAAGTCTTTAAGAAAATCTACTTCCTTTGTTTTATCCCTCCAGTAATATCTCACATCTAATTCATGAGCTACTAAATTTTCAATCAATCTATCTTCAGAAACGTCAAAAGGTAGCAATAGAGAATGATGAAATGCATAAACTTTCTGAAGTTTTCTGGATGATAACCTAACTGATGGTCTAAAGTTAAAAATTCTTTTAATTAAGAATGAAAATTCCATATAAAAAAGAGTTTGATAAATTGTTTTTTTGCCCCTCCTTAACTCTTTTGAAAGATTTTCAACATCTAAATATTGTCCCGGTTCTTTGAAAAAGATATTGACTAGATTCTCTACAAGATCTATATCTACATTTTTGAATTCTTTTGGCAGGTCTTTTAGAATCACAGGCTCTATTATTGAATTTCGAATGTAATTTTTTATGAAAGTTTTATCCGTTTCATTGACGATTTCGGGGAAACTTCTCCAAAGAAAATTTTCAAATTCTCTTTCCAAAGTTTCTTTATAAATAAGAATTTCTCTCTCTTCTATTTTCATTCCTTTGAACTCTAGATATTCTTTAAAACTTAAAGGCTTTAAATGATAATAAATTGCTCTCCCGGCTAGACTTCTTTTTGCCTCAGCTAGAATATTTAACGACGCTGAACCAGAAATTAAAATCTTTACGTTTGGTAAATTGTCATAAATTAACTTTGTGCTATCTATCCAATTTTTTGATTTTTGAACCTCATCAAGGAATAAGTAAATTTTTTCATTTTTATAGTCTACCCCTGTTATCTTTGAATACTCTCTCAAAATTTCTTCTATTCTTTTCTCTCTCAACTCAGGCTCATCAAAGCTGCAATAGATTATATTTTTCGGGTTAACATTATTTTTTATCAATTCATCTATTAATTGAAAGAAAATGGTGGATTTACCCACTCTTCTTAATCCAACTATCACTTGAATTTGTTTTCTTTCCAGATCTTTTTTTATTTCATGAAAAAGTTGTCTTTTTGTAATTGGGATGAATTCTTCTTTTACTCTCTTTTCCTTCCACCAATGGTTAAGCTCTTCTAATCTCATTTGTTTTATTTGGAAACAAAAAATTTAAGTTTTTGTTTTATTTGGAAACAAATGTGAAATTCTTAACTCATTTTATATGTTCCTTTCTTCATTATAACTCTATCTATTCTTACAGCAATTCCCTTCTTAGCTTCGTACATTTTCTGGCTATTCATTTTTGCTATACCAATTGCAACTAATTCATTTTTCAAACTCATTATTGCTACTAGTTCACCCTCAACAATTCCTTCCTGAATTCTAACAATTCCTATTGGGTATAGAGGCGCTCCATTACAAATTGCTTCTATTGCTGTATCTTTTACAAAAACTTTTTTAACATGATCAATAGCAAATTCTATAGGAATTAAAATTTTTCTCAAGTATTTTTCTTCTCCTTCTTTCCAAAATTCAAAAGCATCTCTAATTTCAACCAAAGAATGAGCTTGCTCTTCAGTAAAATTGCCTGCCCTTATTCTTCTTAGTTCAGCCATATGAGCTCCTACTCCAGCTTCTACACCAATATCCCAAACAAGCTTTCTTATGTAAGTTCCAGCCTCTACTTTAGTTTGAAACAAAATGTCTCTTCCATCAACTTCTAAAATGTCAAATGTTTTAACTTCCCTTTCTCTTGGTCTTCTTGCTATAGCCGCTTTTTTAGGAGGAACTTGAATTATTTTGCCAATAAATTTTTTTGTTATTATTTCTTTCAATTTTTCTATGTCAAAATCTTTGTGCAAATGCATTATTCCGACGTATTCTTTTTCCAATCTTTGGAAAAGGGGAGCAGCTTTTACCGCGTTGTTTAACAAAACTGGTAAGACTCCAGTAACTTTTGGGTCTAAAGTTCCTATGTGTCCAACTTTTTTAGCGTTAAAAATTTCTTTAACCCATAAGCTAATTTGGTGGCTAGTTGGTCCTTCATGTTTATCTACAATTATCAAAGAGTTTTCTATTAACTCTTCTATTGTTCTTTCTTCTGGCCTTTTTCCAAATCTTTCATCGGTTTCTTCTATACCCTTAACAAGCCACATAGAATAAAATTGTTCTAAAAAATTAATAGATACAATCATAGAAAAATTTCCAATAACCATATTGCAATAAGAAATATTCGTAGAGGTAGATAACTGAAGAATGAGAACTAACTCTATTTTTAAGAAAAAACCAATAATTATTTTATGAGGTTAAAATCAATTTCCTCCTTTCTAGCAAGCATTTTATTAATAGGCTTTACCATTTCTACAGGAATAATAGTTTATTATTTTGTTTCTACTTTACCAAGAACTCAAACTCAACAAATTTCTTCCCAAGCCTCTAAAGTTTTAAGCTGTGCGGGAGCTACTTTTGATGTTAAGGTTAAAAACTGCAATTTATTGAATGGATTAGTACTATGGCTACCAATGGACGAAGGCAGCGGTAATACAACTTATGATTATTCTGGTAATAATAACAATGGAACTTTGTATAATGGTTCTACTATTTGTGGTGGAATAGATAATTGTCCTTTATGGGTTGATGGACTAATAGGAAAAGCAATAAGTTTTGATGGAGTAGATGATTATGTTAATATACCAAGCTCACCATCCTTGAGCGGGTTAAATACCATTACACTTTCTGTTTGGGTTAATCCTACTAAAACTACTGAAGGAACGATTGCTTCAAAGCACGACAATTACCAGAATAGAGAATGGCAACTTTACATTAATCCCTACACTTACAAATATACATTTCAAGTTGTTGATAACAGCACTAACACTTTTTCTGAAGTCGCTGGAATACTAGCTACAGCTGGAAAATGGACGCACATAGTTGGAGTATATAATAATGGAGATTTACGGATTTATTGCGATGGTGTGTTAATTTCATCGGCAACCACAAATAAAATAATTAGAGTAACAAATGCCCCTATAAGGATTGGAAACAGAGCAGATGATGCCAGATATTATGGCGGTATCATCGACGAAGTTTTAATTTACAATAGAGCTTTAAGCGAAGAAGAAATTAAAGAACTTTATTATGAAGGATTAACAAATAAATTCAACATAACTATTGGTTTATTAAATTCCGGTTATGCAGATTTAGGAAATAGCTTTACTGCTATTGTTTATCTAAAGAATGGAACGATTCTACAAAAACCTTTAAATTCAGAGAAACCATTAAACAAGGGATATTATTTAGAAGGAACAATAACAATAGATGGCTATTACCCAAGTTATGGGTTAGTAGATAAAATAATGGTTTGTAGCAACGATTGTCAAGGAGTTTGCAGTGAAGTAAAAATAAACAATCAATGCTAGACCAGAATATTAAAAATCGTCTGCATGGCTATTATAAACATCTTTATCCTTCCAATAAATCATTTCAAGTTTCTGCCTCTTATAAAAAGATGGTGAGAGATATCTAGCTACATTCTTTAGATTATTGTAACTCGGGTTAATCAAAAACCAAAGAAAATCGTCTACAAAATCTTGGACGTATTGTTTGAAAAACCTCTCCATAATTTCGTTAGTAAATAAAAGCTTAAATTTACTTTCCAAACCAACTTCCTAAAGTTTTCTGTTGAGATTTTGTAAAAGCCTGCTTTAACTTTTCTATCCCATTTTTTACTCTTTCCTCAGAAAAATCATGCTCTTCTACCATAAACTTTATTATTCCCTCTTCATCTGGCTGCTTCCATTCAAGTTTATAATTGTCTGTAACAGGAGGATTTAAGAAAAAATTGTAAATATCTTCAGCTTTAACGTCAAACTTCCATTCAACCTCTTTCAAGACATTCTCCAATGTTTTCCTTTCTTTAACAAGCTTCAATGCTTTTTTTGGCCCTATTCCTTCTACCCCTTCAGGATTATAATCTGTTCCTACCAAAATTCCTATTATTATAAGCTGTTCTCTTGTTACTCCTAAAGTTCTCAAAACTTCTTCTAGCTCTATTAGCTCTGGCCTTATTTCAACATAAACTTCTTTATTCGGCAATTTTCTTTTTCCAGTAATGTTAAGATTTCTTACCAATCTTGGAGAGCCAACAAGCAAAGAATCATAATCTTGAGAAGCAGAAGCATAAGCATCTCCTTTTTTTGCAATATAAGCAGCTTGCATTTCACCTTCACTTGGAGCTTGAACTATTGGAATTCCCATTAATTCTAAAAGTTTTTTTGCATCGCTAACAATTTCATCAGTAACTCTAGCTGTAGCTTGCGCATACTTTATCGCTTCTTCACCCTTTTCTAAAGCTTCTTTCATTTTTTCCTCAGCTTCTTTCTTCATCTCTTCTCTAATTTCTAGGGTAGCTTTTTTGAATTCTGGCGGCTTGCCATCAAAAACATAAATTGGCTTTATTCCAGCTTCAATCAAGTTGATTGTTCTGTAGAATAAGCCAGACAAATGAGAAGTTATTCTTCCTTTGCTATCCTTCAAAGGTTCTCCGGTCATCTTATCTCTTATAATGCTCAAAAACTGGTAAAGGGCATTATAAGCATCTATAGCAATTTTCTTTCCAGCCAAACTTTCCAACTCAATTTCTTTCTTAGGAATTATTGAGCCAATTTGAACTCCCATATTTTTTCTTCAAGGCTAGATTAAAATCCATTTACATATTTAAAATAAAGACTCGTAAGAAAGCTTAATCTGAAGTTTTTCCAATTTGAAAAAGTTTATTAGCATTTAAATCCTAAAAACATATAGATTTTTATGCCAATTAGTGAAGCACCATATAAAAGAAAGTATGAGCACACACATGCAAGAGGAAGCGAGTCGATTGTAGAATGTGCTTTCTGTGGAAGAAGACTACCAAGATATAAGGCCTTTGTTATAACAAGAGGATTTTTTGTTAACGATCCTACTTTGAAAAAGCAAATAGATCCAAAATACGTTCACACATTCCAAAGAAAATACTATGTTTGTCCAAGTTGTGCAAGATTCAGGGGAATAGCTCAACCTGGTAAAAGTGTTAGGAAGAAGCATAGAGAAATATAACTTAAATTACAGGTCTAATTAAAATTATGGACCTGATTGAAAAAATAAAGTCATTAAGAGGAGCCGGTTATAGAAAATTGATGGAAGCTTCTAGAGAAAATAAGATAGATTTGCCGGGATTTTTTGTAAAGAGAGTTACAAAAATGCAAGAGCTACCAACAGAGAAGGATTTATCTAAAATAGATGTTACCTATTCTGTTATTGAACCATTTGCTTATGTTAACATAAAATGGGACGAAAATCAAAAAATGCTTATTTACAATGTAATAGAACCAGAGATTAATGAAGAAGAAAAGAAAATTTTTGAGAAGATCTCTAAAGCTTTAATAGAAATGATTGAAGTTGGTTTTGGAGAAATTAAGGATGAATCAAAGGCAATAGAGTTCGTCAAACAACACGTTGATAAAATTATCAGAGATCTTGGAATAAAGGTCACTACAAGCTCTTATCTAAAAATTATGTACTACATTTACAGAGATTTCATTGGTTATAATGAGATTCATGTTATTTTGAACGATCCTTATATAGAAGATATCAGCTGTGATGGTATTAACGTTCCTGTTTATGTTGTTCACAGGAAATACGGATCTTTAAAAACAAATGTTGTTTTTACTGATGCAGAAAAATTGAGAAAATTCATAGTTAAACTTGCTGAAAGATGCGGAAGATATGTAAGTTATGCAGAACCAATTTTAGATGCTAGCTTACCAGATGGTAGCAGAGTTGCAGCAACTATAGCTAGTGATGTTGCTACTAGAGGTGGTACATTTACAATCAGAAAATTCACAGAAAAGCCATTTTCACCTATAGAGCAAATAGAGCTTAAAACAGCAAACGAAGATGTAATGGCTTATATATGGTATTTATTAGAGCATAGAGCATCTCTTTTGATAGTAGGTGGTACAGCAACAGGTAAAACTTCTTTTTTAAACTCTATTTGTATGTTCATCAAACCAGAAGCTAAAATTGTTTCAATTGAAGATACTCGTGAATTAAGATTGACGCATGAACACTGGGTTCCTGGTTTGGCGAGACCTGGTTTTGGAATACCTTTACCAACCGGAGAAAAGTATGGAAGTGTGAGTTTATTTGATTTGCTAAAAGAGGCATTCAGACAAAATCCTGATTATGTTATAGTAGGAGAGGTTAGAGGTCAAGAAGCTTATGTTTTGTTCCAGGGAATAGCATCTGGCCACGCTTCATTAAGCACATTCCACGCTGGTTCTGCTTCAGATGTAGTAAAAAGATTGATTTCTCCGCCAATAGAATTACCGCCCGTTTTAATTGAAGGATTAGATGCCATTGTAGTCATGACTTTTGCAAAAGAGAAAGGTGGATCTAGAAGAAGAGTTAAAGAGATAGAAGAAGTTGTTGGTGTAGATGACAAAGGAAATGTAAAAACTATTACTGTATTTAGATGGAATCCTGCAATTGATGATTTTGAGAAAGTTAATGAAAGTGTTAGATTGAAAAGAATAGCAAGCTATCTTGGAATAAGTTATGAGGATGTTTTAAAAGATTTGGAGAGAAAGAAAAAATTCTTGGCTTGGTTGCGCTCTCAAGGAATAAGAGACTATTTGCAAGTAACTCAGTATATAAATGAATACTATAAAAATCCCGAGAAATTTAATGAGATTTTGGGAGAATTTAAGATAGAAAAGAATGAAAAGCCGAGAGAAATGAATAAAGAACAATTAGTCGAAGTAGAATCTAGTGCTAAAAGAAAAAAGATAAAATACCCTTTGCTTTCTTTGTTGGGAATAAAACTTATGAAAGGGGAAGCTAATTAATTGTATGGGATTAGGATTAACATCGATAGCAACTCGTGTTTTTGGACCAATAGTCGAAAAGAATGAGAAGTTGTTTGCTTCTTTGAGAGACTATTACCAAAGAGCAGATATAAAAATGCCTTTCGTTTCTTATGTAAGCTTGATGCTCTTCTTTAGTCTTTTAACATTTGTTTATGTTTTTGTTTTCTCATATTTCGCATTCACAATTTTCCAAAGAGAAGCAACAGTTGCTATATTTTATTCTTTTTTTGCAGCTTTACTTTCTTCAGTATTAGTTTTTTTTATTGCATATTCCTATCCAATACAAAGAGTTTCTTCCAGAAAAAGAAACATTGAAGTTAACTTGCCATTTGTTATAATTCACATGGGTGCTTTGGTAGAAGCTGGTTTACCTCCCTACCAAATGTTCAAATTAATTTCTACATTTGAAGATTATGGAGAAATAGCAAAGGAGTTTAAGAAAATTGTAAGGAATATAGAACAGTTTGGTCTAGATCCATTGACAGCAATAAAGGAGGTTGCTAGTAGATGTCCTTCTGATGAATTACAGCAATTGCTCATGGGTTTTGTTACTACGACTGAAAGCGGGGGAAACATAAAGCTCTATCTAAAAACTGTTGGAGAACAAACACTTTTTGACTATAGAAAAAGAAGAGAAAGATATATTAGAACCTTAGATATGTTATCTGAAATTTACACAGGAATTGTTATATCTGCACCACTTTTCATGGTAGCAATGCTTGCAATAATGAACATGATTCAACCAACGATTGGAGGATGGACTATAAAAGACTTAGCATGGCTGGGAACTTATGTTATTGTCCCGGTATTGAACATCGGTTTTATGCTGTTCCTGTACACCATGGAGGTTGAAATGTGATAGACAAGAATTTAATTTTGTTATTAGCAGGAGATGTAATCTTCGTATTATTACTTCTCTACGTAAACTTTACAATTTTTGCTCAAATAACAGAATTAAGACTTATTTCTACAATTATAACTTTTCTGTCTGTATTTATTTTAGCCACTCCTTTAGTTTTGTATTACTATAAGGAATATACAACACGAAAACACATAGAGGAATATTTCCCAGTTTTTCTAAGAGATTTTGTAGAAGCTGTTAGAGGAGGTTTAACAATTCCAATGGCATTTAAATCTGTTTCTAAAAACGATTACAAAGAACTAACTCCATACATAAAAAAGATAGCCGCTAGACTAGAATGGGGCGTGCCAATAGATGACGCTCTTTTAAGCTTTGGTAAAGAGGTTAAATCAAAAATGATTTCTAGAATAGTCGCATCTGTAGTTGAAGCTCATAAGTTTGGTGGAAACATAGCTGATACTTTTCAGTCTTTGTCTAATGTAGCAATAGAAATTGATAGACTTAGAAAAGAGAGAATAAGTTATTTACAATCTCAAGTAATTACAGGTTATATTATATTTTTCGTTTTTCTTGGAGTAATTATAGGAATAGAAAGGTTTTTATTGCCAGGCTTATCTCAAGCTAGTAATGTTGCTCTAACTTCTACTGGCTCGCAACAAGCTCCTTTGGATTTAGGACCGTTTTTCAAAAATATTTTTAGAGACTTGATTATAATACAAGGAATATTTTCTGGGCTAGCAGTTGGGAAATTGGGAGAAGGCAGTTTGATGGCAGGATTAAAACATAGTTTCTTCATGAGCTTTATTGGGGGATTAGCCTTCTTATTAGCTGGAGTATAAATTTTAATGAGAATGAAAAAGGTAGTAGAATTATGATTAAGAAAATAAAAGTTATAAAAGAAAAGAATAGCAAGAAGATATTTAAAGAGCTAAAGCCTTATGTAGCTTATTGGATAGAAGAAAATTTCAAAAAATTAACATTACCCCAACAATATTCTATTCCTTTGATAAGAAGCGGAAAAAATGTTTTGATAACAGCTCCTACTGGCAGCGGAAAAACTCTAGCAGCTTTTACTACAATAATAGATGAGCTATTTTCTTTAGCGGAAGAAGGAAAATTAGAAGACAAAGTTTATTGTTTATATGTTAGCCCTCTCAGGGCTTTAGATAATGATATCAAAAGAAATCTTTTAGTTCCATTAACAGAAATACCAAAAATAGCAAAGGAAAAATTTGGTATAGACTTAAAGGAAATAAGGGTTGGAATAAGAACTGGAGATACTCCTGCAAGTGAAAAACAAAAACAGCTTTTGAAACCACCGCATATATTAATTACTACTCCAGAGACCATAGCAATACTTTTGACCACAAGAAAATTCAAAGAAAAATTGAAAGATGTTAGATGGATTATTGTTGATGAACTACATGAACTCGTTAGCTCTAAAAGAGGAGTTCATTTAAGTTTGAGTTTAGAAAGATTGGAGTATTTTGTAGGAAGAAGAATTCAGAGAATTGGAATGGGAGCTACTATAGAGCCTTTGGAAGAGGCAGCAAAATTTTTGGTTGGAATGGAAAATGGTAAGCTGAGAGAATGTTATATAGTTGACGCAAGATTTGTTAAGCCAATTGACATTAGAGTTGTTATACCGTCAAAAGATTTGGTTTATAGTAGCGCGGAAGAGATAAACAAAAATCTGTACAAGCTTTTAGACGATTTGATTTCAAAACACAGAACAACTTTAGTCTTTACAAACACTAGAAGTGGTGCTGAAAGAGTTCATTTTCATTTGAAGCAAATGTTTCCTAGCAAGTATTTAGATGAGATTACTGGAGTGCATCATTCAAGCATAAGCAGAGACATAAGGTTTGATGTTGAAGAAAA
>OFEJ01000086.1_pt1 | contig 27330 bp, 23 predicted proteins | sample 1521051 | NCBI WGS metagenome assembly OFEJ01 (sample SAMN06268701, study PRJEB24108) | sediment metagenome | isolation source: Joseph's Coat, Yellowstone National Park, Wyoming, USA | place: USA:Joseph's Coat, Yellowstone National Park, Wyoming, USA | reverse complement strand
GAAGAAAGTGTGGCGGCCCGGCCGGGACTCGAACCCGGGACCTACGGGTTAAGAGCCTCAACCGCGGCCCGCGCCGCGCCCGTCGCTCTACCCGGCTGAGCTACCGGCCCGGGGAGGAGGGTTCTGTGAAGGGCTTAAAGATTTTGCGTAAGGCGCGCGCTTACGAGGGGAGAGGCGGGCTTCCCGCGAGCCTTAGCGCTCGCGATGTGCAAGCGCGCCGAGGCATTAAAACTTTATCCTGTTTAATGTCGCGCGGCTTTCGGCAATCTTAAAATGTGATGCGATGTTAGCTGCACGTGGATGCGCTGGAGAGGGTTAGGAAACAGGTCGAGCTGGTGGAGGAGCTCCTCGGGGAACTTGAGACCGAAAAGAGTTACAGGGGCATCGAGCGGCTCGTCCAGCTTATCACCCAGGCGCTTCTCGACCTAGGCCTGATGGGTGATAGCCGCGCTGGGCTTGAGGAGGCCGAGGGCTTACTCTGAAGTGGGTTACATACTGTGGGAGCAGGGTATCCTGAGCAGGCATGACGCGGAGATGTTGAGGTCCATGGCGGGGCTCAGGAACGTTCTCGTGCACGCTTACGCTCGCGTCGATAGAGGCAGGATCTTCGAGTTCGCGGAGCGCTTGAAGGTGGACGCGCGGAGGGTGGCGTCCGCTGTGCTAAAGGGCGTCGAGGGCAAGCCCATCGACCCTCCTGAAGATAGCGTCGCTGGCATGGTCGAGAAGCTCAAGCGCGCGCTGAGCGGTAAGGTGGTGCTCGCCCTCCTGTACGGGGGGCGGGCGAAGGGCTACGCCTTGAAGGGGGATTACGACGTGGCTGTGCTCATGGAGCAGGGGTGCGACCTGTACAAGCTGGGGGAGCTGGTCGTAGACGTGGCGGAAGCCCTAGGGGTCCCCGAGGAGCTCGTGGACGTGGTGTGCATCGACGCGCTGCCGCCGGAGCACGCGCTGGAGGCTTTGAGCGGGGTCCCCGTGATCGTCGGCGACCCGGCGCTGCTCCTCGACCTGAAGCTCAAGGCGTTGCAGCAGCTTCTGGACCTGGAGGAGGGCTTGAGGAGCTGCGGGGTAGCGCCGCGCTCACCGCCCCTCCGCGCCCCTGAGGGCCGCGTAGAAGAGCGCCGAGTGGGCTAGGTACACCGCGGCGGTCGCGTACGGGGGCAGGTCCACGTTCAGATCCATCAGGAGGCCTCCGAGGAAGGATCCCGCGGACCCCGCGGCTGTTGAGAGCATCGCCATCCTAGCCCGCTCCTCGGGCTTGACGAGCCGCATCTGGAGCGAGCTCACCAGCGGTCCGCGGCGTTCACGAGAGCGCTTCTCAGGACGTAGAGGGCGCTAGCCCAAGCGAGCGAGCTCGAGAGGGCCGTCGCCGCGAGGAACGGTGTTGACGCGGCCTGCAGAGCGGCCACGGCCAGCGCCGAGCTTCGCCGACACCGCCGGCGCAGCGGTGGCGGACACGGCTATCAGCACGTTCGAGGCGATGCTCAGCGCGCCCAGCTGAGGCGCCTCGGCGCCGTGCTTCCTCGCGAACCAGTAGCCCACGTTCCATACGCCGAGCCCCGCGCCGAACCCCATCAGAGCGGCTAGCCCCGCCAGCTTCAGCGCGGTAAGCGAGACTTTCAGGCTCGGCCTCCCGCTTGCGGCCGCCCTCCTCTCCCGAACACCGAGCAGCGGGAGCGCGCAGAGGGCGAAGAGGAGCGCCGACGCGGCGAGCCCCAGCTTATAGGCAGCCAGCGCGTCGCCAGCCTGCGGGGCGTGGCCAAGCAGGGGCCACGTCAGCGCGACGCCCAGCGAGAATGAGAGCAGCGATAGGGCCGCCGAGAGCGCGTAGGCGGAGACCATCTGCTCCGCTCCCTCCACGGAGTCGGCGAGGAGCGGCCGCGGCGGCCTGCGCGAGGCCTAGCAGCGCGAAAGCCGCGGCTAGGAGGTCGCGCTCCCCGCTGCGGTCAGGAGCAACGCAGCCGCACCCAGCGCCGCGGACGCCAGGGCCAGCGGCTTCCTCCCCTCGCGTCGGCGAGGTACGCTGAGGGCAGGAGGGCGGCCACCGTGGAGAGCCCCACGATCCCTCTGAGCGCTCCCACGTCGCCGCCGGTGAGCCCCAAGCGGAGGAAGTAGGGCGGGAGGAGCGGCAGCAGCAAGCTGTTGCCCACGGCCGAGAGGGCTTGCGCTGTGAAGATCAGCTTCAAGTTCCTGTTGAACGCCAAGCGCATGCCCGCGCCGTGCCGCCACCAGCTAAAAACTCCTCCGGGCGCGCTCGGGGGCGGGTAAGCTTATTAGCGCGCGCCGCACCCTTCCCGCGTGAAGGCGCTGGAGTTTGGGGGCGTGGTGATCGAGAGGATCAGGCACGCGGGCTTCAGGCTGTCGGGCGGCGGCGTTACCGTCTACATCGACCCGTTCAACGTGCCGCGGAGCCCCGGCGACGGGGACGTCGTGATCTGCACGCACGAGCACTACGACCACTGCAGCCCCGAGGACGTGAGGAGGGTCGCGAAGAGGGACGCGGTCATCGTGGCCAGCGTGAACTGCGAGGGTAAGGTGAGGAGGCTCGGGTTCGAGTACAAGCTCCTCAAGCCGGGCGAGGCCGCGGCGGTGAAGGGGGTCGAGGTGACCGCGGTCCCGGCCTACAACGTGGGGAAGCGGTTCCACACGCGCGAGTACCAGGGTATAGGCGTCGTGGTCAAGATCGCCGGCGTCTCCGTGTACCACGCCGGGGACACGGACTTCATCCCCGAGATGGAGAGGCTAAGGGGCTCGGTCGACGTGGCCCTGCTGCCCGTGAGCGGGGTCTACGTGATGAGCGCGTCCGAGGCCGCGAGGGCGGCGCTCGCCATCATGCCGAAGGTCGCGGTCCCGATGCACTACGGGGAGATCGTGGGCAGCGCGAGCGACGCCGAAGCCTTCAAGCGGGCGCTCGAGGGGAAGGTCCGCGTCGAGATCCTCGAAGGGTGGTAGCCGCCAACGCGCGGCCGGGGTGCTGCCCGAGCGATGATGGAAAGGTACCCCTTTTTCGAGAGCGGCAAGCTGGCCGGCTACGTGAGGACGTTCTCGGACTTCGTCGAGGTGCTGAGGGGCGGCTCCCGCCTCTACCTGTGGGAGGGGGAGCGCGGCCTCCTCCACGGGGGGCGCGGCGACTTCCTGAAGGCCGTGTACGAGCCGCCGCTCGAGGCGCCGGCTGGGGCGGGCGGGAGCCTGGAGGAGAGGGTGCGGGCGGCGGCTGAAGCGGTCGGCGACAAGCTGAGGGGGCGGCGCGTGATGGTGGACTTCAGCGGCGGCAAGGACAGCACGCTCAACCTGCTGGCGGTCGCGGAGCTCAGCGAGCTGATGGGCTTCCGCGCGATCCCCGTGTACGTCCACGTGCCCTACCTCGAGCCGCCGAGCTGCATCGACCACGCCGAGCGCATAGCCGGAAGGCTGGGCTTCGAGCTGGAGGTCGTGGAGGCGGACAGGCGGATGATGCTCTTCTACCTGAGCAGGGACGGACTGCCCCGCCGCGGCACGCGCTGGTGCACGTTCCTGAAGATGAGGGCGCTGCGCGAGGCGATGAAGGCCGTCGGCGCGGACTTCGAGGCGAAAGCCGAGAGGGCGGCCGAGTCGGGGAAGCGCGCCGAGAAGCTGTCGAAGACCTTCGCGAGGACCACCTACCTGGCCGGGAAGACGCTCAACCTAGTCTACGACCTGCCGATCGAGCGGCTGGCGCTCGAGCTGGTGAGCAGGCGCCTCGTCCACCCCCACTACCTCGAGGGCCTGCCGCGCGTCTCCTGCTCGCTCTGCCCCTACAAGGGCCTCTACGAGCTCGCGATATCGAGGAGGCACGAGCTTGAGGACTGGGGCCTCGTCGAGCACGCCGCGAGGAGGGCGCACCAGCGCTACTACCACGCCGTCCCCTGGGAGGAGTTCTGGGGCTACGCGCTGTGGCGCTACGACCCGACGCTCGCCCTCATCCGGCTCCGCGAGCGGTCGCTGGCCGACGCGGGGAGCAGCCTGGAGCTGGAGGAGGTTCGGCGGATGTTCTCGAGCCTGTGGCGGGAGGAGAACCTGGAAGCCCTGCGCGAGATCTTGAAGCAGCCGCGAGGGGCGCTGGCCGAGGCGTTACCAGCGCGCTAAACCTTTAAATACGAGGCCGCTTGGGCACCGCGGGCCCGTGGTCTAGCGGCTAGGACGCCCGCCTCACGCGCGGGAGAGGGGCACGCCCCACCGAGGTCCCGGGTTCGAATCCCGGCGGGCCCACCAGCCCCTCCCTTTGCGGGGTTGCTGGCCAGTTAGGTCAGCAGCGCCGTGCGCGCACCCCGAGGCCTTCAACACGAGGAGCGAGTACCCCTTTAAGGCCGACATGGACGTGAGCGCGCTGGAGAATGCGATATGGGAGATAGGCCCTGAAAAGGTAGCGGCCGTAAGGATGGAGTTCTGCGGCAACCTGCTGGGCGGCTAGCCGTTCTCGATGGACAACTTCCTCGAGGTGCGGGAGGTGCGCGACAGGTACGGCCTACCCCTCGTCTCTGACATCAGCATGCTGGATTGGCAGGTGGCGCTGATGAGGCTCAGGGACCCTAAGTGCAGGGGCAGGAGCGCGCGCGAGGTGGCGGCTGAGCTGATCGAGCTCTCCGACGTCACGTATGCGAGCGCGCGGAAGGGCTTCTACTGCCGCGGCGGCTTCATCACCGTGAAGAGCGCAGAGCTGTGGGAGGAGATGAGGGTTTGGCAGCCCGTGTTCGAGGGTCACGCCACCTACGGTGGGATGTCCCTGAAGGAGGTCGCGATGCTGATCGACGGCTTGAGGATGGCGTTCGACGACAACCTGCCCCTCTACGAGATAATGCAGGTGGAGTACCTCGTGCGCGAGCTCGACAAGCACGGCGTCCCCGTCGTGCACCCGCCTGGGGGTCTGGGCCTGCACGTGGACGCTCGAGAGTTCCTGCCGCACGTGCCGCTCATACCGCCCTCCAGGGACTCCGGCGGATACCCGGCGGGGGCCTTATCGTGCGCCGTGTACCTGGTGAGCGGCGTGAGGACGATGGAGAGGGGGCAGATCTCGATGGACAGGGACCCGGAGACGGGCGAGGAGGTGCCCGTCAAGCTCGACCTGGTGCGCTTCGGGATCCCGCGGAAGACCTACCTCAGGGGCCACCTGGACTACATCGTGGATAGGCTGGTGTGGCTCTGGGAGCACAGGGACCTAGTGAAGGGGTTGAAGTGGGTGTACGAGCCGCCCGTCATGCGCTTCTTCGAGGGCACCTTCACGGACGCGGACAACTGGGGGGAGACCCTAACCGGAGCGCTCGAGCGAGAGCTGGGGGGGTACTGAGAGCGCACGCCGCAGCCCTGAACGCAGGTACTTTCCCCTGGCATTAGAAGCAAAAACTATTTGTTGCAGCTGGAGCGCTGAAGAGGTATGGGGCGGCTTGTCAGTGTATCCAAGGAACACGTGTTCTACAGCTTCGACCCTGGTACACCCCCGGCAGCTAAGGCTGCACCGGGGGACCTGGTGGAGTTCGAATGCCTCGATGCTCTCGGCGGGCAGGTCACGGACGAGCGCCAAGCTCTCGAGAGCATAGACTGGGGCAGGGTCAACCCTGCAACAGGACCTGTATACGTGGATGGTGCTGAAGCTGGAGACGCGCTCGCTGTCAGGATACTCAGCATAGAGCTGGCTAATCAGGGGGTCATAGTCACAATCCCGGGTGAAGGGGCGCTGCCCCACAGGGCCCGCGAGGCTAGGACGAGAATCTGCCGGATCGTTGGAGATAGTGTCGAGTTCCTGGGCTTTAAGCTGAAGGCTCGCAAGATGATCGGTGTGATCGGCGTCGCCTCCAGCGAGAAGCCGCCGACAGGGACCCCAGGCAGGCACGGGGGGAACCTGGACACGAGGCTGATCACGGAGGGTGCGACAGTGTACCTGCCTGTTGAGTTCGAGGGGGCGCTGCTCGGCGTCGGCGACCTCCACGCGGTGATGGGTGACGGCGAGGTCTGCGTCGCGGCGTGTGAGGCGCCCGGCAGGGTGCTCGCCAGAGTCGGTGTGGTGAAGGGGCTGGCCCCGAGGTGGCCCGTCGTCGAGCTCGGCGACTCGTGCTACGTGCTCGTGTCCGAGGAGGGGCTGGAGCGGGCCGTGAAGACGGCGGTCGAGGAGGTCGTCGGCGCCCTGAGCAGGGCGCTCGGCCTGGACTGGCACGACGCCTACATGCTGGCGAGCCTCGCCACCGACGTCGAGGTAAGCCAGCTGGTGGACCCCCGCAAGACGGTGAGGGTTAGGGTGCCGAAGGACCTAGTCCCCCCAGTGGAGCTCCTGAGGGCGCTCGCCTCCAGCGGATCCCGCTAGCGTTTCGTTCAGCGAGCAGCGGTTTTTCTGGTACTTCAATGCGCAAACGAAGGGGATAATAATCGGAGATGAGTGCGTATTACGGGTGAGGTATGCGCCTAGTCGAGATGGACGAGCGCGGCAGGATAACTCTCCCAGAGGAGATCAGGAGACGCCTAAGAGGTAGAGTGTTCAAGGTAGAGCTAGTGGACCCCAACACTGTGGTTCTTCGGATCGCTGATAGGGGGGACGTGATAAAGGAGATAGAGGGCATTAAGCTGGCTGGGGATCCTCGAAGGAAGAGCGGAGATGCTTCTGAAGCTAAGCACCGGTACGGCGGTGTGAAAGCTTGAGGCTGCTCGACGCGGACATCCTCAGCTATGCCCTCTACGACGAAAGCCCGTTTCACGATGCTGCCTGGCAGTACGTTAAACGAGGGTTCGCAGGCGAGATCGAGCTGGCGGTGAACCCTGCGACTGGCACTCGAAACGTACAATGTCCTTTACTGGCGCGCGCTCGCGCTAATAGTAATTTTTTGCTGGCTCGGGGACGAAACCGTTTTGTCCGCGCGCTAAGGCGGCTGCGCGCTGCCGAAACCTTTCGCCTGTCCAACTCCTCCAGCATATTCTCTATAGCGTATCTGCGTATTCTCTATTCTTTTCTTTAACTTTCCGTTTAGAAAAGATAACTTTTGGGCTTTTCAACATCGAATTTATAAACCCCCACCTCGCGCGCTCAAGATGCCGGAGAATAACACGTCGAAGACGTGCGCGAGGCACGGCTGCGAGGTTGTCAGGAAGCCGAGGGGCTTAGTGCACTGCTCCTTCGGCCACACGATGCACGCTGATGTCAACGCGGCGATGAACATCTTGAAGAGGGGAGGAGGCAGGGTGCCGACGCGGGTCAGGGTGCTCAGCTTCATACCAACAGCGAGCAAAGTGACTGCGGTCAACGGAAAGAAGAGCAGTAGCCCCGCTTAAAGGCGGGGTAACCTGGGTGGCGCGCGCTAGGGTGCTTTGCAGCATGGGCTTTCGTGTACCGCGCACGGTGAGTGTAACTTTTATTTAATGTAGTCCGTAGTTCATGGCGAGAATGAGGAGGGGGTTCGCGGAGCTTCCGCTGCACACGGGCGAAGTGCCCCGCTGGCTCCTCGCCCGGATGATGGAGCTGGGGAAGGTAGTGGTCAAGCTCGTTGTCGACGAGTACGGGACGAGGGGCTTCCTCGAGAGGGTCGCCGACCCCGTCTGGTTCCAGGCGCTGAGCAACCTGATCGGGATGGACTGGGACTCCTCCGGCTCCACGACGGTCACGACGGCCGTGCTGAAGCGCGCGCTCTCGGAGCTCGACCTGGGGGTGTACGCGGCTGGGGGCAAGGGGGACGCGAGCTTGAGGACGCCGGAGGAGCTGAGGAGCATAGCCGCGAGGCTCGGGCTGGACGGGGAGGAGCTGGCGAGGGTCTCGGCGCTCGTCGCGAAGGTGGACAGCGCCGCGCTGCAAGCCGGCTACCAGCTCTACCACCACGCCTTCTTCCTCGACGCCGAGGGCAGGTGGGCGGTCGTCCAGCAGGGCATGAACCCTTCGCTGAAGCTGGCCCGCCGCTACCACTGGTTCTCCGAGTCGGTGCGCAGCTTCGTCGAGCTCCCCCACTCCGGCGTGAGCGGGGTGCCGGGGCTCGCGCTCAACACGGTGGACCGCGACCTCGGCGAGCACAGGAAGCTCCTCGCCGACCTGGCGGCGGAGGGCGCGAGGAGGGTGGAGGCGCAGCTCAAGCAGGCGCTCGCGGCCGCCGAGGGCTACGCGCAGCTCGTCGGCTACTCGCCCTACCCGCCGGGCAGGGCCAGGGAGGCGGTGGCGAGGTACAGGAGGCTCGGAGGCCTCTCCGTGAACAGGGAGGCGCTCGAGCTGGCCCGCGAGCTGGGCGTCCGCAGCTACGAGGAGCTGCTGGGGGTGAGGGGCGTGGGGCCCGCCACGATCAGGGCCCTAGCCCTGGTGGCCGAGCTAGTCTACGAGACCCCGCCCTCGTGGAGGGACCCCGTCACCCACCCGCCCGACCCCTTCAAGTTCGCCTACGCGGTGGGAGGGAAGGACGGCGTACCCTTCCCCGTGGACAGGAAGACGTACGACGAGCTCCTCTCGATCCTCAACCAGCTGATCAGCAGGAAGGGCCTGCCCGCGGGGACCCTCAGGAGGCTCGCCCAGCTGACGAAGAACTGGACGCCGCCCCCCGAGGACAAGGTGCCGACGTAGCGCTCTACATAGCAGATCGGCCGCTGCGCCTCGCCTCCACAAACCTCTCGAAGAGCCTCTCGTTGGTCGCGTAGTAGGCGCACAGCGAGAGGGCGATAGCGGCGGCCGCTGCTACCGGGTCCATGCCGCCCCTACCGGCTTCGATGAGGAAGGTCTGCGGGTTCACGAGCGCCAGCGGCTTAGCCCACCACGGCATCGAAGCATAAGTGTAGTAGATGGGCGTGGCCGAGTAAAGGAAAGAGATTAGCAGGAAGGATATTCTGGAAACAATATTCCTAACGAACGAATAACTAATTTCAATCTTTTTGCTAATTAGGCTGAAAATGCGGACCGAGAGCACACTAAACACGTACCGTTGAATGGCGCTTTGCAGCTCCATAAAAAGGGAGACTGCGGGGGAAGCCAGCGCTGCTAGAAGCGGTACCGTAGGGGGGCACGAGGGTACGACGCGCAGGTGTCCCAGCACGAGCTGAAGTATGTAAAAGTTGACCAGGGTTGCAGCGCACGAGATAGCCGAGGAGACGAACCACGCGAGCCTGAACACGGCAACGGGAGGTACCGGCAGCTCAGCTAAAACGTACTCCGGCCTGAATATCCACGCGTCGGTGCTAGTTCCCGAGCTGCGGGTACGCACGATGAAGTAGCTTAAAACGATGCCCACTGAGGCTAGCATGGCGTACTGTTCGCTGAACACGCGCAGCGCCGCGTAGTACAGCGCAGCGGAGTACAAGCTATTCAAAAACGAACTTATCAGCTCTAGTACAGCATCGTTTACTACTTCGCGGTAAATAAACTTGATTAAAACCAATGTTCTCCCTTTCACCGCCTTCCAGCTACGCTCTCGAGGATCTTTATGATCTTAGCGGTGCTCTCGTCCCACGAGTACCTCTTAGCGTTGGCGAGGGACCTCGCTTGCATCTCTTTCCTAAATCCAGCGTCCTCGTAGAGGAGCACCAGCTTCTCGACCGCATCCTCGACGGAGGAGGTGACGTAGAAGCCGCCGAGACCGCTGTACCAGGTGCCCTCCCTCTTCACGTAGAGGGCGCTGTCGCCGTACACCTCCCTCAACTGGGGTATGTCGGGCAGGACCACGGGGAGGCCGCACGCTTGAGCCTCGAGGGCGGCTAGGCAGAAGCCCTCTGCCGTCGACAGGGTTAGGAACACGTCGCAGGCGGACACGAGCGCGGCCAGCTCCCTGTCGTCGAGCCAGCCTAGAACGTACTCTATCTTCCCCGCGAGCTGGTTCACGTCTTCGAGCACGCTGACGTCGGCTGGCATGCTGCTCGTCCCGACGGCGGTGCTGAGCTTCAGAACGCCCCTCACCGGGACCCCTCGGCGCGCCACCTCCCCGACGACCCTGTACCACCTCCCGGGGTCCTTGTAGGGGGATCCCGTGCCCACGTAGATCACCTTGAACTCTCTGACCTCCTTCAGCTTCCTCCCCATCGGGCTCGCGCTCCACGCGCTGGGGTTGTAAACGGCGTGGTCAACCCCGTAGGGCACGGGCTCTACGACCTTGCACCGCGAGAGGCGCTCTCTCGCCAGTCTACCCTCGTAAGATGTGACGGGGATTACGAAATCGAAGAGATCATCCAAAATTTGCGCCTGCCCGCGGCCCCTTAAAGGGTAGTGGTCGAGGGTGAAGTAGCCTATGAAGGGGGCTCCTTCGCGCACCGCGGTATCCTTAAGCGTAGAAGCTGCGAAAAGAATGTCTTTCAGAACCAGCATTGTCGGCTCGTATATGTTGAGTACGGCATCGGGATGAAACGCCGTAATCGCTTGGAGATCCTCTCGACGGCGTATATTGAATACAAACTTAACATTTTTACCTTTAACGCAGTAGCAGAGATCTCCGACTTTCCATTGCAATGGAAGTATTGAGGGCGGTATGGAAACTACCATGACATCGATGTTTGATGAAACTAATCTTGGAATAATCTCTCCCGCTATTTTCGAGTAAGAACCAGCCAATTGCGTAGCTACCAAGACCCGCATAGGCTGAAACCTTCCATCAATTCTTGCACGTATTCAATTTTATCGGTGATCATAACATCTTCAGCAGGATCTGGATATCTCCCTGCAAAGAACTTATCTACACACGCATAGAAGAGCAGACTATCTCCCTCAGGATCCGAAGCGCATTCAAGCTTTTCTCCTGTGTACACGTCACAGAGTGAGATAGAGCCATACTGTTGACAATTTTTTCCACAAAGGCATTCTCCGGCACTTTTCAACGGGTACGTGCAGCCTCCACAAGGCATCCCAGGCACATGCACGCGTTATTTTGCGCATTTCACTATTAACGTATATTTCCTTTATATTCTATATAGTTGGAGCTCCTAATTGCGATAAGACAATGTTTTTAGATGCGCCGTGTTTAGCACGTGGAACACAGAATTATGCTGAACGTGGAGGACCTGCACTTCGGTTACATGTCGCGTGAGGTTCTCAAGGGGGTTAGCTTCGAGGCGGGCGCCGGTGTGCTGTTCCTGATAGGCCCGAACGGGGCCGGCAAGACCACGCTGGCTCACGTCATCGCCGGCATCTACAGGCCGTGGAGGGGGCGCGTGCTGGTGGACGGCGTCGACGTTCACGCGAGGCACGAGAACAAGGTGCTCGTCGCGATCGCTAGGCAGCAGCCCCCGCTCCCGCTGTTCAACGTGGAAAGCCCGCTCGAGTACTTGAGGATGTACTGCGAGCTGAGGGGCGACGACCCATCGCGGGCTGCCGAGGTCTTGAAGCTCCTCGGGGTCCCGCTGGAGAGGAGAGACCTTTCCTTCTTCTCGCCGGGCATGAGGAAGAAGGTCGAGATCGCGAAGCTGATGCTCGCCGAGTCGGCTAAGGTGCTCATCGTCGACGAGCTCGCGGGGCTCGACGCGCAGGCCCGCAGGGTCGCGGTCTCCTTCCTGCGCGAGGCCGGTAGGAGCAGGTGCGTGATCGCGATCACTCACAACCCGCTCGACATCCAGGAGCTGAGGGGCAGGGTGGCGGTCATGATGGACGGCAGGATCACGGCTGTCTACAACGACTACGACGAGGCGCTGGCCCGCGTCTCCGAGCGCAGGCACCTGCTCAAGTTCGCGTACAGGGGCGAGGCCGGCAGGCTCAAGGCCGCGCTCGAGCGCTACGCGCTCAGGAGCTCCCTCGAGTGGCGCGAGGGGGTCGCGCTCGTCGAGGCCGTGGTGGCGGAGGAGCACGTCCAGCAGCTCGAGCGCGAGCTGGCGGAGTCCGGCATCCTGCTGAACCTCACCGACGACCCGATCACGCCGCTCCTCGAAGCCCTCAGCGCGGGAGCGCGTTAAACGGTTCGCGTCGCCTCGTCGAGCGCCTTCAGGTCGTCGTGGGAGAGGTTGAGGGACAGCGCCCCCAGGGCTTCCTCGAGGTGCTGCAGCTTGGTGGCGCCGACGATCGGCACGATCGGGATCCCCCAGACCTTCTCGCCCACGTTGATCAGCCAGGCTAGGGCGAGCTGCGCCATCGTGACCCCCCGCTCGCTCGCGAGCTCCCTCAGCTTCGAGAGGATCCTCAGGTTGCGGTCCGTGAAGTAGCGGCTCATGTCCCTGTACTCCCCCCTCGAGCCGGGGGGCACCCTCCACTTCCCCGCCTCGAAGTCCACGTACTTGCCGGTCAGCACGCCCTCGGCGAGCGGGGAGTAGGCGGCCAAGCCCATCCCGAACCGCTTGGCGAGCGGGATGATGTCGGCCTCGAGGCTGCGGTCCAGCAGGTTGTAGCGGTACTGGAGGACCACGATGGGCTCGAGCCCCCGCTCCTCCGCCAGCACCGCGTACTCGGCGAGGTGCCACGCCGGGACGTTGCTCATGCCGATGTACCTGACGAGGCCCTGCCTGACCAGGTCGTTGAAGGTGGTTAGGGTCTCGAGCTTCGGCGTTTCGGGATCGAAGGTGTGCGCGTAGTAGACGTCGATGTAGTCGGTCTGCAGCCTCCTCAAGCTCTCCCTTATTTGCCACATGATGTGCTTCCTGCTCAACCCCTCCCCGTTGGGGCCCGGCGACATCCGGCCCGCGACCTTCGTCGCGATCACCAGCTCCTCCCGGTCGAGCCCCAGCTCCTTGATCGCGGCCCCCAGCAGCCGCTCCGCGTAGCCCACGTGGGTGAGCGGGACGGGCGCGATCCCGCCGTGGTAACGGTTCGCCGTGTCGATGAAGTTCAAGCCCTCGTCGTAGGCGCGCTTCAGGATCCTCTTGAACTCCTCGTAATCGATCTTGTATGCCCCGGCCTCGTCCCTCTCGGGCAGGCGGGGCAGGTGCCAGGTGCCGAGCGAGATCGCGGAGACTTTGAGGCCGCTGCGCTCGCCCAACCTAACGTACTTCACGCGGACCCCCCTCGCTCCGCGCCCAAAAAGGGTTTGCCGCCCGAGCGCGCCCGTCACCCCCTCAAAGTTAGGCGCAGCTCCACCTCGCCGGGCGCCACCTTCACGATCGTAGCGTTCAGCAAGGGCGAGACCTTCCAGCCCTCAACCGCGGCGTCGAGGTCCTCGACCCTCGGCAGCCGCTCCAGCCCCCTCCAAACCTCGAGCGCGGGGGCACTAATCAGGACGTGCACCGGCCCCTCGCGCTGCCACCTCAGCCTCAGCCGCAGCTCGTTGTCAGAGAGCTCCGCCTTGAGGATCTCGGCGGGGGTCGAAACGGTGATGCCGGTGACGCGCGCGGTGTTCAAGTCCGGGCTCGCGCCGGCGAGCGCCAGCGCGACCTTCGCCAGCGCCTCCGGGTTTATGTAGGGCGGCTGGTCCCTGTCCGCCACCAGGTTCAACGAGTCGGGGTACGAGCCAACCGGCTTCCCCCGCGCCTCCCGGGTCACCTGCTGGCGCATGGCGCTCGCGAGTATCAGGGTGGCCAGCTCGCGCCAGGGGAAGCTCCTGTCGTAGGCGCTCAGGCGCAGGAGGTGGTACGCGTACACGAGCCCGTTCCACTGGACGGGGATGCCGAACCAGCCCGGGCCCTGCAGGCAGCTGGACGCGTAGACGGGGATCATGGCTCCCGCCATCGCCGGCCTATCGGGCAGCGCCCAGAGGTAGACGAAGGGCAAGCCGGCTAGGGCCCAGTACCTCGCCCCCTCCAGGTACCTCTCCTCGCCGGTGGCGATGTAAGCTTCGAGGTATGCCTCGAGAGCCTTCGCGGCGGCGAGTATATCTGGGGCTCGGAGCGGCACCTCCCACACCTGCGCGCCCCTCGGCACCCTGTACCTCTCCATCGCTTTCAAAGCCCTGAGGCCGGCGCGGAGCGCCACGAGGTCGCCGGTCACGCGGGCGTACCTCAGGACCTCGGCCGCGTAGGTGGCGGTGATCCCTACCTCCCTCGCCCCGGGCTCGCCCAGCTTCCTCGCAACCTCAGCCCCGCACGGCGCCGCTGAAGGCTGGAAGCCCCACTCCCCATCGGGGCCTTGAGCAGCTGTCAGCCGAGTAACCTCATCGCGCCACTGCAGCAATCCTTGCTCGAGCCGCCCCACGAGGAACGGCAGCTGCGGCGTGGGGATGTGGCAGCCGACCCCGCTGATCAGCGCGCCGGGCCCCCACCTCGCTTCGGCGAGGGAGAGCGCCTCCCTCACCCTCGCGTGGATCGCCGCCTTCAGGTCGGCGTCGCGCACAACGTAGCTGGTCAGGAGGAGGACGTGGGCGTAGCCCGGGTACGGCTCGGGCTCCCACCCTGGCACAGCGTGGGGCCACCCCCTGCCGGGCACCCACATGGTTTCTAGGTACGCTCTCGCGCAGAGGTGCAGCTCCTCCTCCAGGCTGCGGGGCAGCTCCGGCTTGGGGAGGCCGAAAACCTCGACCCACTTCCTCACCGCCTCCAGCACGCTGCCCGCGCGGGCAGCGTACAGCAGGGCCGAGAGCTTCAGCGTCCCGTTCGCCAGCTTTAGCGGGGTCCCCTCCTCCCTGTTCTCCTCGAACGCCGAGACCGGGGGTACAAAGAGCTTCATCAGGTGGTTCTCCTGGCCCTCGACGAAGTTGGGGGAGGCGAACTCGGGCGCCGGCGGCGAGCCCCCTCCCCAGGGCTGCAGCGGGTCCCACAGCAGCGCGACCAGCGCGTCGCCCTGCCTCACCGCCATGAGCGGGACGGTCACCTTGATCGGGTTCGGCGCCACGCGGAGGTTGTAGGGTTCGGGGACCACCGAGGAGCTCGAGGAGCGCTCATCGCCTTCGAGCCACTCGAGACCGGGGAAGAGCGCTTCGCTCTTGGAGGCGCCGAAGCCCGGCTCGCCCGCGCGCACCGCGACGGAGAAGTGCAGGAGGTCCCCCTTCCCGCTCAGCGCCGCTTCCAGCGCGATCAGCCCGCCGCCCAGCGGCTTCGCCGCGAGCTCGACGCGCCAGGCTCCGCCCTTCGAGTCGGAGCCCTCCCACGCGAGCTTCAAAGCCCCGTTCTCGAGCCACGCGCGCTGAGGGGCGAGCGCGAACGCCTCCACACCGTCCCCGAGCGCGCGCAGCTCGAGGTGGAGCGAGCCCACGCGCTCCCAACCAGCCAATCCCCTCAAAGCGAGGATGAGGGGGCCGTACAGCTCGCCGCTCCTGGGGACGAGCAGCGCCGCCTGCCCGCTCACGACCGCGTAGCCACCCTCGAGCTCGTAGACGCCGTCCGCGCCGAGCTCGGGGCTGAACGCCAGCGCTTCCCTGCTGTAAACGGGGAACTCGAGGCTGCGCCTCGCGCCACCCACCCGCACGCTCAACCGGCCGACCCCGCTCTTCAGCGCGGCGACCCTCAGCGCCGCTACCCCCTCGCTCGCGGACCCAACCTCAACGCCTCCCGCCTCCGCCGCCAAGTTCCCGCTGGCTTCAACGTTAACTTCAGCGCGGGCGGGCTCGGCGCCGAGGTTCCTCAGCCTGACGCGCAGCTCGAACCCGTCGCCCTCAGCAACCACCGCCTTCGTGGGAGACATGCCCACAAGCTGTACTTGCGCGTGGGCAGGGATCCTCACATACTTGATCGCCCAATACGTCCCATAGCAGTCTGGAGGCTCGAGATCGAAGCGGATGCCCGTGACTGTGCCCCGCCACGCCGGGTGGTTCAGCGTGATCACGTACTCGCGGAACTCACCGTCCGCTACAATCGGCCATGCGAAGGCCTTGTCCTCGCCCCAGCTCGGCGAATCCTCCCTAACCCAGTAGATCTTAAGCGCGGTCGCGTTGCCTCGAACCCTCATGCCCACCACGATGACCTTCTGCCTGCCGGCGTCGATGCGGACCGGCGGCGCCAGCATGTACGGGTCGAAACCCGTCACCTCGGTCGTCAACCCGTCTCCGGTGAGCTTGGCCGGAGCCAACCCGTGCAGCATCGCCCAGCTCCTGAGGTCCTCCTCGCGCTCAACCACCCAGTTGACCTCGACCGGCCCCCTCTTCTCCCCAAGCTTGCGGGCGAAGATGGCCGCTAGCGCGGCTGCAAGCGCGATGAGTACCGCGATCAACCAGCGCAGGCGCACAAGCATCTACAGGGGGGACTGGGAAAAAAGCTCGGCGCTCTTCCTCCCAGAACCCCGCTTGTTCAGCGCCTGACCTAGTACTTATCGCGTCAGCCTCGCGAGTTAGCCTCCAGCGCGCAGAGCCGCCTGAAACCCAGCTTGAGCAGCGGGGAATCCTCCCTCAGCCTGAAGTCGCGGGCGAGCGGGTCGACGAAGCGCGGGTCCTCGACGAGCGAGAGCGCGTCGTAGCCGAGGCTCCTCCACTCCCCGAGCGTGTACGTCCTGCCGCTGCGCTGCTCCCTGCAGATCACCAGCCTCCCGCCGAGGTCCCAGAACACGTTCCGGTCGCTGACCACGTTCCTGCTCGAGAAGTCCTGAGCGTAGCCGCCCACGAAGATGGGGGACCCGTTGGAGAGGACGACGTTCCGCTCGAAGGTGAAGGCGAGCTGGCCCGGCTCGCCCCTGCTCAGCACGACGTTCGCGTCGCGGCCGAAGGCGAAGACGTTGTCGCGGACCACGTTGAACCTCCCGTAGTGCTGGTGGAAGCCGCCGTGGCTCGTGTCGTACACCAGGTTGCCCTCGACCGTTATGTAGCTGCTCCCCTCGTCCAGGTAGACCCCCCAGCCGCCGTACTGGTAGGCGCTCACGTTGTAGATCACGTTGCAGCGCACCGCCGTGCCCGGCTGGACGCCCAGCGTGTAGATGCCGCCCATGTCGCTCAGCAGGCCCTTGCCGACGTCGCGGATGACGTTGCCCTCCACCAGGTTGTAGCTGGCGAAGCTCTCGCCGTAGCCCCACGTCCAGCCCACGGACACGCCGGTGTAGTAGAGGTCCCGGATGTGGTTGCGCAGGACGCGGACGAAGCGGGCCTGCCCCACCCAGACGCCGACCGCGCTGTGGAACACGCGGCCGCACTCGCGGATGCTGCTGCCCTCCACGTCGACGAACTCGACGCGCTCCCACTCGGCCTTCGGCACGTGCTGGGTCCCCACCTTCACGCCGCCAGCCCCCAGGTCGTAGAGCTCGCAGCCGGCGATGCGCACGCCCCTGCAGCCCGGCCCCACCTCCACCGCGTACCCGCCGACGTGCCTCACCGTGCAGTTCTCGAGGACCACGTTGCGGGCCCCCTCCATGTAGATGGCGCCGGGAACGTTGACCGCCGCCTGCGGCGACAGCGCGTAATCCCAGTCGGCGTGCTCGAAGACGAGCCCCCTTATCACGACGTTCTCGACGAAGAGGCCCCGCTGGGGGTCACCCCTCAGCTCCAGCAGGCGCCAGGCGACGGCGGGCGCCACGACCTCCGCCGCAGCCGGGTCCTCGCCTTGCTTCGGCACATAGTACAGCTTGCCTTCGCGGTCGAGGTACCACTCGCCCGGCTCGCTCAGCGCCTCGAAGACGTTCTCGAGGTAGTAGCGGGGCCCCTGGGGCGCGAAGCCGTCCCTGACGACGAAGACGGTCTTCTGCTTCAGCTTCACGAGGTTCGAGCTCGGGTCGAAGGACTCGATGGGGATCCGCTCCTCGATCCAGAAGTGGAGGATCACCACCTCCACGTCCTCGAGGTTCCGCCACCGGCGCACGTCCCCGCTGCGGCACACGAAGCTGTCAGCCCCCTCGAACAGCCCGAGCTCCTCCAGCCTCCGCCCCCTGTAGGCCGGGACCTCCACCACCTTATAGAAGCCCTCCTTCGGCAGCCTCGCCCTGTACCTGCGCTCCCCGTTCACGAAGAGCTGCTTGAAGCGCCAGCCGGCGGGGACGCGGGCGGCCCAAGCCCGCACCCCGTTCACCGCGACCTCCTCGAAGCCCGAAACAGGCTTCCCGCCGCTGATCACGGGGACCTCGCCCGGATAGGCTTCGATCACGAGCGGGCACCCGCTGCAGCCCGAGTCCTCGGGGCCTAGGACGATCGGCCTCTCGATCCTGTAGACGCCGCCCCTCAGGACGATCCTAACTGGACCTCCCACCTCGGCCTTGAGCCTCCTCGCGACCTCCAGCGCCTTCTCGAGCGTGGCGAGAGGGCCGTCCCTCCCGTCGGGGCTCGGCTCGGGCAGCCGGCCGCCCCACGCGTCGGAGCCCTTCGGAGAAACGTAGATTGCAACCCCCTCTCCGCATCCGCAGGCTTGCACAGGCTTCAGCGCCCGCTGCTCGTAAAAAAGCGCTGCGGCCACCGCTAGCAGCGCAATGGCCGGCACGACCGCGGCAAGAGCACGCCTGGTACGCACACCAATCATAGGTGTGGGCTGGTTATATTGCTGCATCAACAATTTTAACTGGCAGCCGGCAAAGCCGCCTGTGGGGATCATCAACTCCTCTCTCCGCTTGACGCGTAGGGAAAGGTTCCTGAGAGTCTTCAAGTACGAGGAGGTCGACCACATTCCGGACGCCGAGTTCGGATACTGGAGCGAGACGCTGAGAAGGTGGCACAGGGAAGGGCTACCCGAGTGGGTCACCGACGACTACAGGGCCGACCAGTACTTCGGCTTCGAAGCTTGGTACTGGTACAAAGTGCCCTACTACATCCCCTTCCGGGGCTTCGAGAGGGTTGTGCTGAGGGAGGACGAGCGGACGAGGGTTGTGCGCGACGAGCTGGGCGTCGTGAAGGTGGAATTGAAAGAGGGGGTGGGGGAGTCGATACCCACCTACCTTGACTACCCGGTGAAGGATTGGGATACGTGGGAGAGCTACAAGGAGCGTTTCGACATCGATAACATAGGCTACCCGGCCAACTGGGAGCAGCTAAAGGAGGAGTGGGAGCGGAGGGACTACCCGCTCGGAATCGACGCGGGCGGCTTCTTCGGCTGGGCTCGGGACCTCATGGGCTTGCGCAACCTCTCGCGCGCGATCCTCACGGAGCCGGAGCTCGTGAGGGACATGTTCGAGTTCAGGACCAGGATGATCCTGAAGGCGATCGAGAAGCCGGCGAAGGAGGTGAAGCTCGACTACGCGCACTTCTGGGAGGACATGTGCTGGAACGGCGGCCCGCTAATCTCGCCCAAGCACTTCAAGGAGCTGATGGTCCCCTGCTACAGGAGGATCACCGAGTTCCTGAGGGCGCACGGCGTCCGGATCTTCATCGTGGACAGCGATGGGAACATCGACCTCCTCGTACCCCTTTGGCTCGAGGGAGGGGTGAACTGCTTCTTCCCGTGCGAGGTCAAAGCGGGGTCGGACCCCGTGAAGCTGAGGGAGAAGTACGGTCGGGAGGCGCTGTTCATGGGAGGCATCGACAAGTACGCGCTCATCGAGGGCCCGAAGGCGATCGACAGGGAGCTCGAGCGGGTGAAGCCGCTGGTGGAGGAGGGCGGGTACATACCGCACGTGGACCACAGGGTCCCAGCGGACGTGCCGTACAGCCACTACCTCTACTACCTGAAGAGGAAGAGGGAGCTGATAGGGCTCGCCAGCTCGAGCTGATGCGCTACTTTTCCAACGCCCGGAGGAAGTCGCTAGCCCTTTGGGCCCTCCCCGTTTTCGCCAGCAGCTTGTTGTCGTACGTCACCAGCGCGGCGTCCTCAAGCTCCGCTAAAGCCGCGTACATCGCGTCGTAGATTGTAAGGTCCCTCGCGAACGCGATCTCTGCGGCTTTCTCGAAAAGTTCCTCGAAGCGGTGAACGGTCATGCCGAGAGCCATCGCAGCTCTGACGCCCTCCGCCACAACAGCGGCGTTCGAGCCCTTCGCGTACCTAAGTACGTTGGCCAGCTCGACGAACGCGAAATCCGGCACGTGCGCCTCCACCTCGCCTGTTAAGATTTTCGTCCTGAGAACCTTCATCTCCTCCGACTCCTCCTCCCTAAGGTACCATTTCGCAATCGCGCTAGCGTCTAAGACGACCTTCTTTCTCATCGCTCGTCTCTAAACTTCCTTATCAGGTCTTTTGCTTCAACGTCCAGCTCTATCCTCTGAGAGATTTCGTCCATAACCCTCACTGCCCACTCAGCCTCTCTCTTGCGAACCTCCTCCTCCAACGCCCTCCTGAGTACTTCGCTTACGTTGATGCCGAGCCTCCTAGCTTTCTCCAACAAGCTCCTCCTCACTTTAGTTGACACGGTGACGTAGCTCATCGGTAGTCACTGCAAGGTAAACCCTTAAAAGCTTACCTTGCAGTGACTGAACAGCCGAGGTTAGCCGAGCTGAGCTGCTAGCGCTACGTGGAGGAGGTCCTGCTTGCGGGCGAAGAGCGGCTCGCCCGAGCGAGCGTCCTCGAAGGCCAGCACGCCGGCCCAGTAGTCGAGGAGCTCCAGCTCCCTGCCCTCGAGCGACCGGAGGGGGGCCGGCTCCGCTGAAGCGAAGCGGCGCGGCTCGAGCCGGCGGGGGAGCAGGGTGATCGCCTCGTACTCGCCCTCCAAGCCCAGCTCGGCCAGCAGCGAGGCTAGGCGGGCGGCGGCCTCCCGCGCGCCAGCGCGCTCCAGGAAGTTCGCGGAGAGCCGCATCCTCTCGGAGACCCTCACCCCCATCCCCTCCGTCGCGGCGCGCCGCTTGCCCAGAGCCCTCTCCAGGCTCCGCATCTCGGCGAGCGTGCCCTTCGCGACGAGCGCCGCGCTCACGTGCGGCTGCTCAGCAACCCTGTGGGGCAGGCGCCACAGCTGCGTCAACCCCACCTTCAATCCCCCGCCGAAGTCGAGCGCGTAGACCGCGAACTCCTCCGGCGGAGCGGCGTGCGCCGCCTCCTCGCAGGCCGCGTCGACCCCCTGGCTGCACAGCTCGTAGAGCGCTTTCCAGCTCCGCGCGTGCTCGCGGCAGTAGCCCCCCCTCGCCGTGGCGTGCTCGGCGCAGTACTCGACTCTCTCGCCGAAGCCCTCGTGGTAACGGCAGTAGCGCTGCCCGCTGGCGCTGAGCACGCGGAGGCGCGGCTCCCACACGACCGCAGCCAGCGGCTCCGGGGGTCTCTGCACCAGGAGACCCAGCCTCGAGACGCGCTCCACGCGGAGCTTGACCGAGACGCGCCCCCCGCCGCCCAGCCACTCCCCCAACCCGCCCGAGGAAGCCGCGGCCTCCCCCACAACCTCGGTTTCGAAAAGCACCGCCCGCAGCACCACCACGGGAGCCCGGCTCTCGGCCCGAAAATGAAGGTGGCGCCGGGGCCGGGATTCGAACCCGGGCGCCCCAGAGGGGCAGTGGGTGGCTCGTCCACCAGGCTTAGCGCGAGCGGCTCATCTCGAGCCCACCGCCTTGGACCACTCGGCCACCCCGGCGCGCGTGAAGCGGGAACGCTGCTCGGATAAGTTTTTCGCTTGCGCTGCCCGCACGCGCGTCTGCGAGCAGCTCGCCTCGGCCGCCGGGTTGCACCCCGCTAGCGCGCGGCGCGTGCTCCGGCGGTATGAGAGCGCTATACACGAGCGTTTTACAGCTTATGCTCCGCGAGCCTTCGATCTAGCCTTAGCTTCCACTGCTTCTACTGGACCTTGTATGAGCTTGGACGAGCTGTTCGAGAGGTTCGCGGCGCAGTCGAGGATCTTCAAGGATCGGGACAAGCTGCTCCCCGACTACGTCCCGAGCGAGCTCCCGCACAGGGACAACCAGGTGCTGCAGCTCGCCAAGATCCTGGCGCCCGCCCTCGCCGGCTCGCGCCCGTCGAACGTCTTCATCTACGGCTTGACCGGCACGGGGAAGACCGCGGTCACGAAGTACGTGCTGAGGAGGCTCTCGGAGAAGGCCCAGGACAGGGTCATTTTCTCCTACGTGAACTGCAGGCAGAACGACACCTCGTACAGGGTCCTAGCGGAGCTGGCGAGGAGCTTGGGGACGAGGATACCGTTCACCGGCCTCGCCACCTCCGAAGTGTACAAGCGCTTCCTCTCCGCCCTCGACCGGCGGGGCAGGATCATGGTCGTGGTCCTCGACGAGGTGGACCACCTCGTGAAGAAGTCCGGCGACGACGTGCTCTACTTCCTCACGCGCATCAACGAGCAGCTCACCTCCTCCCGCCTCTCGCTGATCGGCATAACGAACGACCTGAAGTTCACCGAGTTCCTCGACGCGAGAGTGAAGAGCAGCCTGTGCGAGGAGGAGCTCGTGTTCCCGCCCTACACGGCGAGGGAGCTCGAGGACATACTGAGGCAGCGGGCCTCCGAGGCGTTCTACGAGGGGGTGCTCGCGCCCGAGGTCATACCGATGTGCGCCGCGATCGCCGCGAAGCAGAACGGGGACGCGAGGCTGGCGCTCGACCTGCTGCTGAAGGCCGCCGACATCGCCGAGCGGGAGGGGGCCGAGAGGGTGACGGCCGACCACGTGCGGCAGGCGCAGAAGGAGATCGAGAAGAACGTGACCGTCGACGTGATCAAGTCGATGCCCCTCCACGTGAAGCTCGTCCTGCTCTCCGTCTACCTCTTGGAGAAGGAGGGGGCGAAGAACCTGACGACCGGGACGATATACAACAAGTACGTGGAGATCGCGAAGATGCTGGGCGTCGACCCGGTCACGCAGCGCAGGGTGAGCGACATCATCAACGAGCTCGACATGGCGGGCATCGTGAACGCGCGCGTGGTGAGCCTCGGCAGGTACGGCCGAACCAAGGTGATCAGGCTGAGCACGAGCCTGAAGAACATCGAGGAGGGGCTCAGCGAGGACCTCTTTATGCTGGGCGCGATCGAGCTGACGACGAGGTAACGCGATCGCCTACGTTAGGTCGCGCGCGTTTTCGCGCGTACCCGCAAGCTTTTGGTTTATCGCGATTTTCAGGGGCGCGCACCACTAGCCTCTGAGCGCGGCTAGCGCGCGCCGCCGGAGCCTTCTCTACACTACATTGCGTATTCTTTGTTCTTTTCTTTAACTTTCTGTTTAGAAAAAAACACTTCCAGGCATCTCAGCATGAATTTATAAAGCTCCCGTTCGCCTTAGGCTCGTGAACCGCGCGGAAACGGCGCGGTGGGAGGGCGAGCGGTGAGGGGGCTTCAGCCCCAGGCCCCCGAGCTGGATGCCGCGCTTGGACCGCGAGTTGGCGGGGTCGCGCCTCAGGCGCCGCCCCGCTGCCCGTGCGCGCGCCGGGCGCACAGGTGGACGCCGGGATGATGCCGGGGGCTATGACGGGCGGGCCAGAGGGGGCAGAAAAGCGCGGGCGCGCGCTACGTTAGGTCCCCGCACGCGCACCACACCTCGTGGAGCAGGTCGTAGAGCTCCTGGAAGCCCCAGCGCTCCTTCGCGGAGACGAGCGGTATCCTGGCTGCCACGCTGTACGCGTTCATCGCCTCGACGAGCTTCGCCGCGAGCTCCGATATGACCCCCTGCTCCCCCTCGAGGTCGGACAGCAGCAGGCCCGGATCCTTCGCCCACGCGGCCGCGCGCCGTGCGGCCTCGAGATCGCCCTTGTTCAGGGCGGCTACCGTCGGCACGTCCAGCCTCAACTGCACCACGAGCGACATCAGCCGCAGGGTCGCGAAGTGCGAGGGGCTCCTCGCCAAGCTCGAGTCGAAGAGCACGAGGGCCACCGCGGCCCCCCGCTTCGCCAGCTCCCGCGAGAACGCCGGCCCAGCATCGTGGAAGAGGAAGAGCTCCATCTGGCCGGGCGTGTCCACGAGGACTACGTCGGCCTCCAGCTGCGAGGCCCTCTCGAGGAGCTCGCCCCTCCTCTCGTAGAGCACCTGCATGCTCTCCACGAGCGCGCCGTTCGGCCCCAACCCCTTCTCCCGCATCAGCTCCTCGACGGTGACGTACTCCCTCGCGTCCACGTCCGGCTTGTACGGCAGGACGTCGGCTCCCGGGTCCAAGTTCACGTACGCCACCCGCGCCTCCTGGGCCTCCGAGAGCCAGCCGCCGAAAGCCGCCGTCAGCGTGGTCTTCCCGCTGCCCGCCGGGCCCAGGACGATCAGGTACATGGCGCGGCCCAGATGAAGCTTGAGACCCACGGTGCGCGCGGCAACCTCCAGCCTTTTATCGTTTTAGTGCGCGCTCTACTCGCGGGGGGCGGAGCCTGAGCCCCCGCGCAAGCGGGTAGCGAGCGCCTTAAGGCTGCCCCTCTTGTAGTACGCGAGCACTGCCGCGGCGGCTGCGAGCGCGGCCGCGACGGTCAGGGGGTTGACCCCTCTCGGCTCCCTCACGTACAGCGCGCCTCTGACGTACTGGCTAAGGCTCCTGCCCTCCTGCGTCCAGCTTACCCGCACGTCGATCGGCAGCTCGCCGACGGGCGCGGTTGAGTCCACGTCCACCTCGAACGAAGCCAGCTTGCGCTCGCGCGCGCTGAGGGTGCCCAGGTAGACGCTCGTGGTCCCCTTCGCGAAGGGCGAGAATATCTCGATGCGCACGTCCTCGGCGGTGGAGTTGGAGGTGTTCTCGACCTCGTACACCAGCTTGTACCCCCTCCCGCCCCTCTCCACCTCGAGGCTCGTCACGTTGCGGATCCTGAAGCTCGCCTTCTCCAGGACCGTCAGGGTGAAGTAGAGGAGGCGGCCCGACGCGTTGATCGCCAGCTTGTGGTTGCCCAAGGGCGCGCCGTCGCTCACGTCCGCGAGGAAGTAGAGGGTCACGGCCTGCCCGACGGGGAGGTAGGGGATGAACGCTTCGGCCCCGCTGGCGGTGCTGGGCTTCACCCACTCGCCGCCGAGGAACCTCACCTCCACGTTCCTCGCCATGTAGTCGCCGGAGTTCACGAGCGTGACCGCGAGCCTCACCAGCTTGTCGCCGGGGAACACGACCGGGGGCACGGTGACGAGGGAGGCGACGCTCAGCTCCCAGTCCCCGTGCACCTCGAAGCCGAGCGCGTAGAGGTCCCTGAACGAGCGCCCGTCGACAGCGCTGTAGGAGGCGGCGGCGACGAGCTGCAGAGCCCCGTAGACCTTCGGTTGGACGAACACGTCGAACGCGACCTCCGCCGAGGCGCCAGCGGCTAAGCTGCCCAGGTTGACGGTGGAGGGGCCGACGACCGCGCCGATCTCGGGGCTCTGCGAGGTCAACGCGACTGTGACGTTGCGGGCTTCCGCGGAGCCCGCGTTGCGGACGAGGACCACGACGCGGTTAACCCGGTTGGGGTGGAGCGTCCTGTTGAGCGGGGTCAGCGTGACGCTGGGGTCGCTTCGGGTCACGTTGAAGGAGACTTGGAGCGCGTCGGCGTACCTCTCACCGGACTCGTCGTAGTACTGGAGCCTGAAGGTGATCGTGGCCGAGCTCTCGATCGGCGCAGCCCTCACCGTGAAGGGGATCTCGACGCTGCGGCCTGCCTCCACGCGCCTGACCCTGACCCTCGCGGCCTCCAGCACGTAGACCCCGGCCCCCGGCGCCGCGTCCACCGACACGTCGACGGCCGCCGCGTCCCCCAGGTTGACGATCGAGACCACGAGCCTGGAGTTCAAGCCGTAGGGGAGCGTCCCGTTGAGCAGCTTCACGGCGAGCAGGGGCGACGGGGACCTCGCCACCTCGAAACCGACGCTCACGGTGCTAGCCCTTGCGTCGCCGTACTCGTCGTAGTAAGTTAGCGTCAGCTGGAGCTGCGCAACCCCGACGGCTGTGCGGTCGGCTCTAACCAGCAGCGGCACAGCTTTAGTCTCGCCGGGAGCGAAGTCGCCCAGGGAGGCGGAGGAGCCGGAGAGGATCGCGACACCCGGCGAAAGGCTCGACACAGAGACCTTCACGTCCCTGGCTGCGCTGGGACCCGCGTTGGTGAGGTAGAGGTACATCTGATACCGCTGGCCCGAGACAACCCTGCTGGGCGAGAGGCTGCAGGCGAAGAAGGGTAGGCCTTTCGCCCTAACCGCCTGGAACCCGATAGTCACGGTTTGCGTGCCGGGGTTCCTGGCGAAATCATCGTAGGAGACCGTGACTGTCAGCGCGACACTGTCCCCAGCAGCGCTGTCGATGATCACGCTGAGCGGGAGGGCGAGCCTCTCGCCCACCCCCACGAGCCCCTCCCTGCTGAGGGAGCCCCCCAGCACGGTCAGGAAGGCGCTAGCTGGAGTAACGCGGACTTCCACGTTCCTCGCCGGCGCCCCCTCCACGGTCACGGCGATCGCAACCTGGTTGACCTCCCCCTTGCGCAGAACCCCCTTATCGGCCGCGACCGAGAAGGATGGGCTGCCGGTGAAACCCACTTGGAAGCCGAGGGTCGTCGAGCTCCCGTTGCAGCTCACTTCTAGGCGCGCCGGGTAGTAGGAGGCGTAGGGGCCTTCGGGAAGGTCCAGCTGGAACCTGAGCGGAATCAAGGCTCCTTGGGCTAGGTAGCCGGAATAGTTGGCGCTAGCGGTCAGGTCCCTGCCGGCTACTCCCTTCACCGTAAGGTTCGCTTTCAGGGTCAAGTTGCCGCTGGCGCCGCTGTACTCCAGCACCACGACGAGTATGTTAACCCCAGCGGTGGGCGGAGCCTGCCAGTAGGCGTCGCGCACGGCGAAAGCCGGCTGAGCCTTTACCGCTAAGGCTGCGAGCGACACGGCAGCTAGCAGAGCTGCCAGCGGGACCGTCCACCTTTTCACGCTACTCCACCTTGAGCCTCAGGACCCTCACGGCAGCCGCTAGGAAGATCGCGGTCTCCAGCGCCAGCGCCGCGCACTCCTGCGACACGTCGGCGAGCGTCCAGCCCCGCAGCTGGATGTTCCTGAACGCTTTGAGGAAGTAGTAGAGGGGCAGGACCCTGCTGACGAGGCGAGCCGTGGGGGAGAGCAGCTCCACCGGCATGAAGAAGCCGGAGAACAGCATCGAGGGGATGAAGACGAAGATCGCCGCCTGGTAGGCTTGCAGCTGGTTGCGCGAGGCGGCCGATATGAGGAGGCCCATGCCGAGGGAGCAGAGCAGCATGAGGAGGGAGACCGCGAGCAGCGCGGGCAGCGGCCCCCTCACCTGAACGCCAAGCGCGTACACGGCGAACGCCATCGTCACGACCATGTCCGCCACCGTCACCAGCGCGTAGGCGATGAACTTCCCGAACACGATGTGCCAGCTGGAGACCGGAGCCATGATGAGCTGCTCGAACGTCTTCCTCTCGCGCTCGCGGCTGATGGAAACCGCGATGAGGCTCATCGGCACGAGGTGGAGGAGGACCCCCATGATCGTCGAGGTGAAGCTGTCGACCGAGCTCACCTTGGGGCCGTAGACGGTCTGCCGCTCCACATCGATGTAGAAGGTGCCGTAGAGCTCCGAAGCCTTCTTCATGAACGCCTGCGTCGCGATCACCGCCGACTGCCAGACGAGCTCCGAAACCGTCGCGTACGCCGCGTCGAGCACGGTCACGATCCTCGTGCTCTGCCCGGTGAGGACGCTGTCGCTGAAGCCCTCCGGGATCACCACCGCCGCGTACGCTACGCCCTTCCTCACGAGCTCCGTACCCTCCTCCACGGTTGCGGCGTACGCGACGATCTTGAAGGCGCCGCTGGATCTCAGCGACTCCACGAGCTGCCAGGAGATCGAGCCCCTATCCAGGTTGACGACGACTATCGGGACCTCGCTCCTCTCCTCCCCGTACCCGGCG
>OFEJ01000085.1_pt1 | contig 27337 bp, 29 predicted proteins | sample 1521051 | NCBI WGS metagenome assembly OFEJ01 (sample SAMN06268701, study PRJEB24108) | sediment metagenome | isolation source: Joseph's Coat, Yellowstone National Park, Wyoming, USA | place: USA:Joseph's Coat, Yellowstone National Park, Wyoming, USA | reverse complement strand
AGTGGGGCTTCGACTTCTGCGGGATCAAGGGGCAGCGCGACTTCACCGAGCACGTCTGCATCACCGACGTGGCGGAGATGCTGATGAACGACCCCTACGACTGGAACGGCCCGAAGGAGCCCTTCGTCTGCGCGACCGAGGCCGACTCGCCGGGCGCGCTGACGATGCAGGTGCTCAAGTACGTTGGGGGCGGCGTTCCCGTGCTCTTCGCCGACGTGAGGCTCTACGTGCCGGAGAAGGACCTGTGGCTGTTCGTGAACTCGGGCAACCACGCCAGCTGGTACGCGAGCAGGAGCTGGGACCCGCGCGAGAACCTGAAGAAGGTCACGCTTCACCCGGCGATCGAGATGTACTTCCCCACCGGCGGAGCCTCGGTCGAGTTCGACGCGGCGCCGGGCGAGATGACGTTCGCGCGCCTCGGCCTCTACGGCGACAAGCTGTACATGGTGATCGTCAGGGGCGAGTCCGTGGACCTGCCCGAGGAGGAGAAGAGGAAGCTGAGGGAGCAGACGAACCCGACTTGGCCGCACATGTACGTGAAGCTGAAGGCGAGCTTCGAGGAGTTCATCAACGTGTTCCCCGCGAACCACATCCACGGGATCCCGGGCGACCACGTGGAGGAGCTCGCGCGCTTCTGCGAGATAGCAGGCGTGAAGCCGATCGTGCTGGGGGAGGACGCGAAGAGGTTCCACAAGCCGATCTGGGAGCTCGTCAGCTAGCTGAGCCGCGGCAAGCCCCGATAAGCGTCTTCTTCTTTTTTGTCTTGTCTCTCGGCGTGGCGCCACGCAAATAAGCGCTTGCGAGCGGGGAGCGCGTGGAGGCGAGGAGGTGGTACCGCAGGGCGCTGCTGGAGCGGGCGGCTGAAGCCTTGAGGAGGAACGGCTTCTCCGCTTACGTGGCTTGGAGCTCGGAGGAGGCTAGGAGCCTCGTGCTCTCGCTGGTCCCCCCGGGCTCGACGGTGGGCGTGGGGGGTTCGGTGACGGTGAGGGAGCTGGGGTTGATCGAGGAGCTCGAGCGGAGGGGGTGCAGGGTGGTGCACCACTGGGTTCAAGCTCCTCCCGAGGAGCTCGACGCGCTGAGGAGGGCCGAGCTTGTGTCCGACGTCTTCCTCAGCAGCGTGAACGCCGTGACGCTGGACGGGAAGCTGGTGGTGCTGGACGGCGTGGGGAACCGCGCGGCGGCGCTGCTCTTCGGGCCGAAGCGGGTCGTTGTGGTTGCGGGGAGGAACAAGCTCGCGCGCAGCGTGGAGGAGGGGGTTTGGAGGGCGAGGAACGTGGCGGCGGTGATGAACTGCAGGAGGCTGGGCCTGCGGACCCCGTGCGTCGAGCTGGGCTACTGCGTCGACTGCGACTCGCCGGAGCGCGCCTGCAGGGCGCTCCTCGTGCTGGAGCGGAAGCCCTCCCGCGCCGACTTCCACGTCGTGCTGGTTGACGAGGAGCTCGGTTACTAGCAGCGATAACCGTTTTTGGACGCGAGCTGCTGGGCCGGCTGTGCGCGAGTGGAGCGTTTGGACGTCGTGGCTCGTCGAGTATAGCTTCGAGGAGGCGCTGGAGCGCCTCTGGAGCGGCGGGTTCCCGCGCTTGGAGCTCTCAGCGGAGCACTTCAACGAGTACTTGGCCCGCCTGGGGGCGAGATCCTACCTCGATTCAGCATCGCGGGCTAGGGCGGAGGCGTTGGCAAGCAGGGGGCCTGTCGAGCTGGGTTCGCTGCCACCGATCGAGTTCGTCCACGCTCACGGCCCTTTCAAGCCGTTCGAGCTGGAGTCGATCTGGGACCTGGAAGCATCGGTGAAGGTGGTGGAGGGGTGGATCGAGAGGTGCAGGGATCTCGGCGTCGCGGTGCTCGTCTGCCACCCCTTCACCGCTAGGGGGCTGAGCCTAGAGGAGCTCGAGCGCTTGAACCTCAGCGCGTACAGGAGGCTCGCTCGCGTAGCGGAGGACTGCGGGGTGGTGCTGGCGGTGGAGAACATGGGGCGCGGCTACGGGTCCCTCGCGAGCCACCTGCTCCGCCTCGTCGAGGAGCTTTCCCCGAGCGTGGCCGTCTGCGTCGACACGGGCCACGCGAACATTGAGGCTTACAGGGGCGCTGTCCACAAGCTCGTGGAGGAGGTGGGGAGGGCGATCGCCGCCACGCACATCAGCGATAACGACGGAAGCGGGGACCAGCACCTTTTCCCCGGGAGGGGGACGATACAGTGGGGGGAGGTGCTCGCGGCGCTGGACGCGGTCGGCTACCGGAAGCCCCTGAACCTCGAGATCCCGGGCGAGATGAGGCTCTGCCCCGACCCCAACGCGCGCGTGGATTACCTTAAGCGGCTGATCGCCTCGAGCGGCGAGCTGCTTAACCAGTCCAAACACCGGCTCTCCTGAGGACTTCGACGAACTCGTCGAGCGGCAGGCCGGAGAGCTCGCAGGCGAGTCTCAGGTTCCCCTGCTCCACGTACAGCTCGACCGCCTCCCGGAGCCTAGAGGGCAGGCTCGCCACGTACTCTCGGTCAACTCGCCTTTTCCTCAGCTCCCTCAGTTCCCTATCCTCCTCCTCCCACTCTTCTAGGAGCTCCTCAAGCTCGAAGGATCCCGAACTCCTTGGCAACCCTGACCACCTCTCGCCGCGAGAAGGTATGCTTAACCTCCTGCTCGTACTCGGCGACAAGTTCCTCGAAGCTGCTGGAAACCGCGACGCCTGTCGCGTAAAGGTAGGCCAGAAGGCGCAGCGAGTTCCAGACGACGGCTGGAGCTAGGCTTTCTTTGGCAATTTCGTAGGCCCTGATCACGCCGCGGTTCTCCGTCAGAACAACCGCGCCGATGCGCCTGGCTAGGGCGACGCAAACGGCCTCGGGCGGGTCGATCCTCGGTATCCTCGGATTCCTTCTCGCTTCGACGATCAGCCTTAACGCTTCGTCCTCGAGATCTTTCGACGAGGGGTGTACGGTTAGGAAGCCTGCGGACATCCACTCCCTCAGGACCCTGAGGGGTCCTGATGTCGAGATTTCGCGTAAGACTGGTTCGGGTACGAAACCAAAGGAGAAAACCCTCCACAGCGAGTTGCGCTTGCTCCACCGAGCCCAGTCGATGATGAAGCAGGCATCGAGCACGCAGGTGGAGGGCAAGCTCACCAGAGGATCCCCGCCTTGATTCGGATTTCGTTGAACTCGTCCACGGTCAAGCCAGCCAGCTTGGCGGCCAGCCATATGTCCCCTGTCTCTATATACAGCTCGACCGCCTCCCTCACCCGCGGCGGTAGGCTCTCGATGTACTTCCAGTCGGCGCTCCTCCTCCTCAGCTCTCTCAGTTCCCTATCCTCCTCCTCCCACTCTTTTAGGAGCTCTTCAGCGCTGGCGGCCACGGTTTAACGCTGTGCCGCTTCAAATAACCTTTTCCCGCGGGAACACGCTTATTAGCGAGCTTCGCGCACCTGCTCTGTGAAGGGTAGAGTCGCTTACCTTGTGGAAAGAGGGAGGTTCGAGCTGCGGGATGAGGAGGTGCGGCCGCTGGGCGAGAGGGAGATCCTCGTCAGGGTCGGAGCTTGCGGCATATGCACCGGCGACATATACGCGTTCCTCGGCTACCCTGTTTGGTACCGGCTGCCCGCCGCGCTCGGCCACGAGCCGGCCGGCGTGGTCGTCGACGTCGGGTCCAGGGCCACCAGGTTCAAGCCGGGCGACCGGGTGGCGGTGCTGGGCGGGCCGGGCTACGCCGACTACGTTATCGTGGACGAGAGCTACGCGGAGCCCGTGCCGCCGGGCGTGCCGATCGAGCACGCGCTGGGGGAGCCGCTCGCCTGCGCGGTGAACGGCGTCAGGCTGGCTGAGCCGAAGTTCGGGGACACGGTCGCCGTCGTGGGAACGGGCTTCATGGGGCTCCTGCTCGTGCAGGCCCTCAGCAGGATGGGTCTCGACCGGCTGGCGGCCGTGGACGTGAAGGAGGAGAGGCTGGAGCTGGCGGCCGAGTTCGGGGCCGACACGCTGCTCAACCCGGAGCGCGAGAGCCCCGAGAAGCTGGCGGCCGAGGTGGGCGGGGGCTTCGACATCGTGATCGAAGCCACCGGCTCGCCCAAGGGCGTGGAGGTAGCCACGAAGCTCGTCCGGAGGAGGGGGAGGCTCTGCATCTTCAGCTTCCACCCGCTCCCGGTCCCCGTGGACCTCGCAGCTTGGGACTCGAAGGGGCTCGAGGTCATCATGACCAACCCGAACAGGGCGGAGGACATGCGCCCCAACCTGCGCCTGGCGATGCGGATGCTGGGCAGAGGGGTCTTCAAGATGGAGAAGCTGGTCACCCACAAGTGGCCCCTGAGCGAGATACAGGCCGCCTTCGAGTACGCTTCGAAGAAGCCGCGGGACTACATCAAGGGCGTCATCGTCCCTTAGCGGCGTCCACCGCCAGCTGGCTCAACCTCCTCTCCGCTAGGAGGGCGGCGCTAACCCCTACGAGGACCTGCATGAGGTTAAACGGCACCTCCGCTAGGGCCGCGACGCCGAGGATCAGCTGCTCGTAGAGGAAGTAGCCGGTGACCATCACCAGGCCGGACGCCGCCAGCGCAGCCGCCGCCCAACCCGCCTCCGGCCTCTTCAAGCTCGCGTAAGCGGAGTAGGCAGCGAGCGCGGCAGCGGCCGCGAGCCACACAGCGACGCTCATCTCCCACGTCAGGGTCGCCGCGAGGGGGCTCGCCGGCAGCGCCAGCGTCGCCTCAGCCCTGCCCGTGTAGAAGGCCGCGCCGAGAGCGGCCAGCAGCGCCGGCGGGGCGAGGGAGGCGGCGAAGCCCGCTGCCCTGCTGGCGGCTTTCGGCCTCCTCCTGAGGAGCAGCGACGCGACGTACGCTTCGCAGGCTTTGATCGCGAGGGTCGCCGGAGCGTAGTGGTAGTAGCCGAGCGCTACGTCCGCGAGCATCGAGCCCACGCCCCCGGCGAACGCGGCCCAGAGCGGCGGGAGCACGAAAGCCGAAGCGTAGACAGCCGCCTCGCCGAAGTTGAAGTAGCCCCGGGTCTCCGGTATGTAGAGGGAGAAGCTAGCCGTAACCACGAACACGAGCGCCGCCATCAGGGAGGAAGCCGCCACGAGCTTCGCTCTGGCCACGCGCTGCCAGCGCGTTTGGGGCTTTGTAAACCCTTCTGCCGATTTTCCAGCATCTCTCGGCGGTTGAGAGCGCCCCGTGGGCTCCGCACCCCTCGGCGCACTGCACAAACGTTAAACCCGATGGGGGAAAAGGAGTGTAGCGGGGTGCGCTAGACCGCCACCACCTTTATCCCGAGGAGCTTGGCGGCCGCCGCCAGCGGTTCGGCGAGGTCGCCGTGGATCATCGACGCGTGGTGGACGAAGCCCTCCTCGATCAGCGTCCTGTAGACCTTGTCGAGGTCGGGGACCTCCACCCAAGCCCAGCTCCCCCTGAACTCGCCCGGCTCCTCCACGATCCTCCCTTTCGTCAGGAAGAGCTTGAACTCGCCGTCGTACTCGACGAGCCTGCTGATCGTTACGGTCCCCGGCTTCATCCTCCCGTCCACGGTCCCGTAGCTGCGCTCCGCCCCCACCTCCCTGTACATCACGCTGTGGAAGCCGAGCCTGCACACGCCGTGGCAGAGGGAGGGGGGCATGTTCCCGCAGTGCCAGGCGAAGAACACGTTCTCCCTCGTCGGGTGCTTGATGGCCCAATCGATGAAGAAGGGGACGGACTTGCCCAGCGAAGCGGCGTACTGCATCGCCATCGTCAGCGCGCCGTAGACGTCCACCTCGCACGCGGCCATGACCCCCGAGTCGGTCAAGCGGCCCATGACGAGGCAGGGCGTCACGCCGTAGAACCTCTGCAGCTCGGTCCAGCACCGCAGCCCCAAGCCCACCAGCCCCCTCCGCTCCGCCAGCCCCCTCAGGACGACCTCCAGCTTCGCCAGCCTGACTAGAGCTTCGCGGGGCGCCCCCGAAGCGTCGAGCTGCCGAGCCACCTCCTCCACGACCCTCGCTACGCGGGGGTCGTCGTCGCCCAGCTTGCGCGCCTCCTCCACCGCCTCGAGGAGGTCCACGTGAACGACCCTCTGGTTGAACTTCGCGGCCATCGCGGCCTCGTTGAAGGTCACTGTCTCGAACCTCTCGGGTCTCGGGCCGATGGCTCCGACCTTCGCGCCGACGAAGACCTTGACCACGTTCGCTGCCCTCACGAACGCGTCGAAGCTCTTCCTGAACCCCTCCTCCTCGGGCAGGACGATCCCGCCGAAGAGGAACGGTATCTTCCGCCTGTAGAGGGCTGAAGCCAGCGAGAGCGTCCCGCAGAAGGAGTCGGAGCGCCGGAACCCGCCCGGCAGCGCGGGCGGCTCCTTCGTCGCGTAGACCACGACGGGCTTCCTGACGAGCTCCGCGACCCTGGCTCCGGCCAGCTCGTCGCCGAACGTGAGCGCGGCGATCGCGATGCCGTCCACGCCCTCCCTCCTGAACAGCTCCGCAACCGCCTCCGCGTCATCGTCGTCGGAGACGAGCCCCAGCTTCGTGTCCTTCTCGCTCGGGTAAACGAGGTCGACGGCGTCCCCGAACCCGGATTTCACCGAGGCGATGAACCTCTCCTTGAGCTCGAGCGCCCACTTCTCGTCGAAGGGGCGCCGGTGCAGGGGGACGAAGCCGATCCTGATCTTCTTCACGGAGCCCCCTGCTGCTCGCACGTACAAAACGCTTGCGCCGCTGGCGCTAGCCCCTAGCCCTCCTCCGGGCGAGCCGAGCGAGCGCGAAGGCCGCCAGCGCGGCCCCCGCCGCTAGCGCGGCGAGCCAGAGGGTCGGCTGCCGAGCTGCCGTTTCCGGAGAGCTGATGGTCACGCGGATCTCGCGGGGTCCCGCCACGTCTACGTTGAGCTCGGCCCGGGCGGAGCCGTGGAGCACCCTGACCGTGTAAGAGCCGGGCGGCAGCGTCAGCTCCGCTCTGCCCGAGGCGTCGGTGTAAGCCCTAGCCTGCACCCCCGCACCGGCCGCCGAGACGTAGGCCGAGGCCACGGGCTCGCCGAGCGGCCCGACCACGAGGAGCGTAACGCGGTAGCGCGGCTGCAGCTCCGCGAGCGCGGGCCGGCTCTCAGCGGGGCGGTAGGCGAGGTCGCCGGCGAACCTCGCGAACACGCGGGAGGACCCCGACGCGTTCACCTCTAGGCTGAAGCGCGCGTTCCCGTCGGGGCCCGTGAGCGCTCTCGCCAGCAGGATGGGACCCACGCTGCCGCTGCACCACAGCTCGACCAGCTTCCCGGCCAGCGGCGCGCCAGCCGCGTCGCGCATCGAAACCAGCGCGTCAACTTTTCTCCCGCCCTCCACCGTGAGGTTCTCGACCTTCAGCTCTACCTCCCCCCTCCCCACTTCGGCGTAGCCGCCCCTCAAGCCGAGCTTGACGGCCGATATTGCGCCGCTCAGCGCGATTTCCGACGCCCCGCGCAACGCGCGGAGCTGCGCCGGCCCCAGCTCCCGCCCGTCCACCAGCGAGATCCGAGCTTTGGACACGTTGAAGGCGGCGAGCGCTTGGAAGGCTCCCGCGAGGGGGTTCGAGAACACGAAGACGTAGGTCGAGTCGCCCAGCGGCAGCGCGTCGACGAGCTCGGCGCCGCCGTCAGCGCTCATGAGCCCGAGTTGGGGAGGTAGCACCGGGTTCCCCGGCGGTGCGGTGACCGCGATGAGCGGGTAGTTGAAGTCGTACGCGTCGAGCCACGGGAGCCGCTCCCTCCAGCTGCCCTCGTAGATCAGGAAGCGGAGCTCGATCCTGTGCGGCTCCCGGTCGGTGAACGTGATCTTATCGCGCTTGGGCGTGGAGCAGTCCCTCGTCAACCCGATCTCGATTTCACCGGCGTAGCTTCTGACTCCCTGGGCGGCCCCCCGGTTGACAACCGCGAGGGAGGGCCCGCCTGGTCTCTCGATGGCGAACCAGTAGCCGACCGGCCAGAAGCGGCTGTCGAGCGGGCGCTCCACAGCCCCGAAGGCGACGCCGGACACGAAGCGCCCTGAGAGCCCGCGCAGCGCGAGCGCTGCTGTGGAGTCCTTGGGCGCCGCCACCGTGGCGGCGAGGTCGAACCCGCGCTCGTCGTAGTAGAGTGTGTACTCGAGCTCTAGCGCGGCGGCACCGCTCAGCTTGACTCTAAGCTTGGCTGCCAGCGGCCCGCTCCAAACCACTTCGGCTTTCTCGACCCGGAAGCTCCTGCTGACGGCGATCGCGCTGCCCAGCGAGAAGCCGTAGACGTCGCCCCAATCCCTGTAGTACACGACTTCGCCCGACCCCGCCTCCAGGATCCGGGTGCCGCTCACCTTGTCGACGAGCTCCTCGAGGACGCCTCCGGCTCTCAGGTTGACGACCAGCCTCACGTACGCGTTCTCCAGCACGGCCCGATCCCCCTCGAGCGACGCTCGAGCGGGCGCTGGCACCTCCGCTCCCCCCTCTTTCAGCTCCAGGCTCTTGTAGCCGAGGGGTGGCACGTAGCCGGTCTCCGCGGCCAGCTCGTACAGGGCGTGGGTGGAGTTGAGGGCCCACCTGCGCAGCACCTGCACCGGGTAGGCACCGCCCTCCCCGTCGACCGCGACGGGGCTCGTGATGTTGCTGGGCAGCGTCACGTTGGCCAGGACGACGCCGCGCCGCACCCTAGCGGAGGGGTTGAACACTACGATGCTGAAGGGGCTCCGCCCGCCCACCGACGCCGCGAGGCTCTCCAACGCTTCCTCGAAGAGCTTCTCAGCTTCGGCCAGCGAGCGCTCGTACCTGGGCCATATCGACTGGGACCACGTGGAGTCGGGGCTCGTACCGGTTATGCTGTCGTGGTGGTGGTTCATGCAGGCTTCGAACCACGCTCTGCGGGCGCGCTCGGCGAGCTGGGAGGTGTTGAGGCCGGCGATTCCGGCCAGCGGCAGCATCCTGGTGACGGCGGAGAGGAGGTAGGATGCTCGCCGCTCAGCGAGCTTCGCGGCTGGATGCGTCAGGTACCAGCCCTGCCACAGCGGGTTGGGGTCGAGCTTCACCTCCCGCAGCTTGCCGCCGTAGCGCTCCTCGATGAACCTGAAGGCTTCGGTGGGCGTGGCGACGACGAGGCCCACGCCCGTGCTCTCCAGGTACTTGCTGTTCCACTCGTCGACCAGCCTGACGAGGTTGGGGGGTGGTTGGGTGAAGTCGCACCCGACCGGCAGGATCGTCGCGTTGATCCCGTCCCTGCTCATCGCGTCTTTCACGATCTCGAGAAGCCTGTCGCGCACCTCGTCGGCGCTGGCCGCGCGCAGGAGGAACTCGCCGTCGCAGTAGCCCCTGAAGAAGGCGAGCACCTTGGCTCCCGTGGGGCCGACCCACCAGAAGGCGTGCGGCAGCCAGGCCTCCTGCCCCTCCCCGCACCTGCCGAAGTACACGTAGCGGTAGCCGGAGGCCACCAGCAGCTCGGGCAGCGTGGGCGCGTGCCCGAAGGGGTCGCACTGCCAAGCCACCGGCGACGGTTCAACGGCGAGCGTCTCGACGACCCACGAGTGGCCGAGCAGCACGTCCCACAGCAGCCCCTGCTCGCTCGGTAGGACGGTGTCCGGCTGGGAGACCATGCTCCCAGCCACCTCGATCGACCCCTTCTCGACCGCGGTTCGGAGCAGCCGCTTTTCCGCCTCGCTCGAGCGGTCCCAGCAGTACTTGAGGAAAGCCACCTGGTCCGCCACGAACCTGAACCCGCTCTGGCGATCGGCGAGCTGCGCGGCGGACAGGATTATCGACCTGGCAACTTCGCTCGCCTGGCTCCAGGGCATGAGCCAGTCGATATCCCAGTGCGAGTGCGGGATGAGGAAGACCACGAACCTAGCTCTCTCCAGCGCGCGCCCGCTCGGCGAGCCCGGGAGCTCCGCGGGAGCGGCTAGAGGTGAGGCTAGAAGCAGCGCGACGAAAGCCAGCGCCGCTCGCCTGCCCACGGCAGGAAAACTGGGCCGTGGAGGTAAAAGCATTGCCGAGGTAGCGCTGAAGGCTTATGCGCGCATCCTGGCGATCCTCTTCAGCTTGTCAGCGTCCATAACCTCGATCCTGCTGCCGACGCGGCGCGCCGCGCCCGCGGCGATGAGCGCGTCGATCGCGTCCCTCGCGTCGTCGCCGTAGAGCTCCTCGAGCTCCGCCACCTCCTCAGCCCTCAACGAGCCCTTCTCCAGCAGCCTCCGAGCGACCTCCGCGTACACCCTGCTGAAAGCCACGCGGGGCGCGCTGTGGGACCCGATAAAAGGGTTTCGCAGCGCACACCGCGCAGCTTAATAAGCCTCTTAGGCGCGGCTTTGGGGTGAGCTTCGAGCGGAAGCGCGCGGGGGGCGAGCTCGCTAGGAAGCTGCTGCACGTGGCGCTCGCTCTCCTCCTCCTCGTGCCGCTCTCGCCCTGGTACGGGCAGGTTGCAACCAGCGCCGGGTTCGGGGGCGACGCGGCCCTCTCCACCTACGCGCTCCTCCTCGTCGCCGCCCTCTTCGTGTCGACGCTTAGGGTGAGGAAGCCCGAGCTGAGGGACTCGATCCTGAGGATCTCCAGGGAGGCGAGGAGGGTCGTGCTCCAGCACGTGAAGAGCTTGGGCCCCCTCCACGAGGTGGTGGAGGGCATCGAGCAGGCGCTGGACAGGGCGGAGCAGGGCTTCTTCGCCCTCGTCGACGCCGTGGAGCGGGACTACGAGAAGCGGTACGGCTACGTGGCGGCGATCTGCGCCGTGGCCTCGGTGCTGGCCAGCTACGCCCTCTTCGGCCCCGCGGCGACCGCCCGCGGAATCCTCGCGCTAGCCGTCGTCGACCCCGTCGCCTCGCTGCTCACGCTCTACCTCGGGGGGCGCAGGATCCTCAAGCACAACCCCGTCTCCGTGGCGGCTTCCGCGCTCGCGTTTTCGGCCGCCCTGCTGGCGGCGGGCGAGAGGCCCCTGCGCGCGCTCCTGCTCGGCGCCGCGGCCTCGCTCATCGAGCTGGTTTCGCCCGAGGACAACCTGACGCTGCCGCTGGGCACGGCGGCCCTCTCCTACCTGCTCGAGCTTTCCGGCGCTTGAGCCAGCCGCCGCGCCTCGCTCAGCGCCCACCTCCACAGGACGAAGCTGAGCGCCACCAGCGCGAGGGCGAGCGCAAGCGAGGCGACGAGGAGGTGGGGGGCGAGCGGCCCCGCCCCGAAGCATATCGGGAAGAAGAGCACGAGCACGCAGCCCCCGACGCTCAGCGCGCCGCCCCACGCCGCCGAGAGGGCAGCGAAGAGCGCCGCCGCGAACGCTAGGGCGACGCCGGCCAGGATCAGGGCGAAGCCCAGCCTCTCCAGCTCCACGCGCTACCACCCCTTGAGCGCAGCCCCCGCCAGCCAGCTGAGCAGGAGGAAGAGCGCGAAAGCTAGCGCGGTCAGGGCGATCGCGAGAGAGAGCAGCGCCCTCGTAGCCCTCTCGCTCGTGCCGATCGCGATCGGCAGCGGCCCGACCACCAGCACCACACCCCCCTCCGGCCTGCGCGCCCCCCTCAGCGCCGAGAGCGCGACGAGCAGAGCCCCCGCTGCGGCTAGCGCGAAGCCGAGCGCGAACAGCGCCAGAGCGACTGTGAGGGCGTCCATCGCTTTGAAGGGAGCGGGGGGACCTCTTCAAGCTGTCGCCGCCGCGCAACAGCTTTTTATACGGGCGAGCGCATTGAGAGCGTGCCGAAGCTCGCTGTTCTCGGGGGAGAGCCCGTCAGGAGGCAGCCCCTGGGCAAGTGGCCGATCATCACGGACGAGGAGGTAGAGGCCGTCGCGAGGGTCTTGAGGAGGGGGAAGCTGTTCGCGTCCATGTACAGCAGCGAGGAGGTAGCGAAGTTCGAGGAGGAGTTCGCCGCCGCTGTCGGCGTGAAGAGGGCGGTGGCGGTGAGCTCGGGCACCGCGGCGCTAGACGTCGTGCTGAGGGCGATCGGGCTCAAGCTCGGGGACGAGGTGATCACGACGCCGTACACGTTCATCGCGACCGCGACTTCGATCGTCCACAACTACGCGGTCCCCGTTTTCGCCGACGTAGACCCGAGAACGAGGAACCTCGACCCGGACGATGTGAGGAGGAAGATCACGGAGCGAACTAAGGCCATAGTGATCGTGCACATAGCCGGCCACCCGGCGGAGATGGACGAGATAATGGAGATAGCGGAGGAGAAGGGCCTCTACGTGATCGAGGACGCGGCTCAGGCGCACCTGGCCGAGTACAAGGGGAGGAAGGTGGGCGGCATCGGGCACGCCGCCATCTTCAGCTTCCAGGAGAGCAAGAACATGACCGCGGGCGAGGGCGGCGCGATCACGACCAACGACGAGGAGCTGGCCGAGCGCTGCGTCTCGCTGAGGGAGCACGGCAGGCGGAGGGACAAGCCGTGGTACTACCACGAGTCGCTCGGCTGGAACTACAGGATGACGGAGATGCAGGCCGCGATCCTCAGGGTCCAGCTGAGGAGGCTCCCGGCGATCACCGAGGAGCGGAGGAGGAACGCCGAGCGCCTGAGCAAGATCCTCTCCGAATTCGACTTCCTGCGCCCCGGCTACGTGGCCCCCTACGTGAAGCACGCCTACCACCTGTACCTCGCCGACTACGACCCGGGCAAGCTGGGCGTGAGCAAGGCGGTGCTCGCGCGCGTCGTCCAAGCCGAAGGCATACCCCTGAGCGAGGGGTACTACTGGCCGGTTTACGAGAACCCGGTCTTCAGCGACCCGGAGCGGATGCCCGAGGTGCCCTTCAAGGTGATCGGCAGGCAGGTGAGGTACGGGAGGGGCCTCTGCCCCGTCGCCGAGAGGCTGTGCTACGAGACAGGCATGTGGTTCCCCGGCCACATGCTCAACGCCCCAGCGGAGGAGCTGGAGGACGTGGCGAGAGCTCTCGAGAAGGTCGCTAGAGCCGGCGACGAGCTCAGGGAAGCGGCCCGCAAGCTGTCCTAGACCGCAGCCCCCTCACGCCAGCAGTTTTTCTGCGTTCTCGCGGAGGATTTTCCTCACCGCTCTCTCCGGCAGCTGGAGGCCCCCTATCAAGCGGAGGTGCGCCCCGTCGGTGCCGAACTGCCCCTCCTCGGAGAGGCAGGGGAAGTCGGTGCCGAACACCACCTTGTCCTGGAACTCCTCGAGGAACCTCCGCGCGTGCTCCGGGTCGCGGGCTAGCGCGTTGAGCCCGGAGGAGGCGGAGATGTCGGCGTAGAGGTTGTCGTAGCGCCTCAGGAGCCGGTGGACGAGCCCCTCTCCCTTCACGGGGCCTTTCGGGTACGCCTCGGTACCAGGCTCGGCGGAGACGTGCCTCCACCAGCCGGGCCCGTGCACAACGAGCTTGAGGTCGGGAGCCAGCTTCAAAACGTCCTCGAGCTTATCGACGCCGTAGCAGTAGTTGAAGAGCGGTCCCTCCTCGATGTGCACGAGCGCCGGCACCCCCAAGCTCTCAGCCGCTTTCAACAGCTTCACGACGCGGGGGTCGTCGATCCTGAGCTGCACCTTCAGCTCGCCGAGCCCCCTGCACCCCTCGCCGACCATCCGCTTGAAGAGGGGGGCGGCGCGGGCGTTGAGGGGGTTGGGGCAGCAGAAGGGGGCCAGCCTCCCCGCGTGCGGCTCCACGGTCTCGAGCAGCTTCCGGTTCGAGACGACCTTCGCGTGGGGGTCGGAGTCGGGCGGGAGCGACAGCACGACCGCGAGCTCGACCCCCCGCTCCCCCATGTAGCTGAGGAGGTCCTCGACGCCGACCCTCACCCAGCCCTTCAGCCTGGGGGAGAAGGACTTCACTTCGCCGATGTGCGTGTGGAAGTCGACCGCTGGTACGCTAGCTCGCACGCGGCTTCGGGATAGAAAGTTGGAGAAAAAGCTAACCTCAGGCCTGCGCGTTAGCTGAAGTGCTTCCTCATCTCCTCGTTCTCGGGCATGGAGAGTATCGCGTCGATCGCCGCCTCCGCCTGCTCGTTCGTCTTCGTCCTCGGGTCGATGATCAACCACTCGAAGAGCAGGTCCCGCCCGCCCTCCAGGAAGGCTTCGAGCGCCCACTCCATCCGCATCATCCTCGGCCACATCACGTGCTTCATGATCCTGGGGGGCAGCCTCCTGCCGTAGATCCTGTGGACGCCGCGCCCGTCGATGTACGCCGGGATCTCCACCGCCACGTCGTCGGGGATTCCGACGAGCGCTCCCTGGTTGAGCACGTTCACCTGGTAGAGCCCCCTCCGGTCGTTGACGATCGAGTCGATGATGGGGACGACGGACTCGAGGCTCCTCCTCGGGGGCAGCAAGCTGGTCAGCGGCGTTTTCGCGTCCGCCACAGCCTCCTTGAACATCTCGATCGCTTTGGCCTGCCAATCCAGGTAGATCTTCCAGCCGATCTCGCTGTCGGGACCCCCCGTGGGGCCGAACCACTTCTGCTTCGTCTCGAGGTTCCAGTGGTACTTCCACGTCCCGCCCCGGACCGTGTCGCCGACGGGGAAGAGCCCGTACGCCCTGTACATGTCGACGGCGGCGGGCGACATCTGTATGTCGAACGGGTTGGCCTGGTGCTGCCTCCAAACCTTCCAGTACTCCTCCGCCTTCTTCTCGATCCACTCGTCGATGAGCGGGTAGGCGTCCTCCCCCTCGTACTTGAACTCGGTGAGCCAGATGACGTGGTTGAAGCCGACCGCCTCGAACTCCACCTTCTCGGGGTCGAGCCCGAGCGCCCCCGCGATCTCCCTGTAGCCGAGGTGCCCGTGGCAGAGGCCGATCACCTTCACCCTCGTCTTCCTGCCGATCAGCGTCGTGAGCTCGAAGACCGGGTTCGCGATCTGGAGGAGCCAGGCTTCAGGGCTCAGGTCCTCCACGTCCCGCGCGACGTCGAGGGCCAGCTTAAACTGGTAGTAGCCCCATATCGTGTGGTAGTCGCTCACCATGTTCCACTCGACGCTGTTGATGCCCCTGTAGTACCCGTGCCTCTCGGACAGCTCGCGCATGCGCTCGTAGTAGGAGTGGCCCATCGCCATCGCCGTGTTGATGACGAAGTCCGCGTCCTCGATCACCCTCCTCCGGTCGGTCGTAGCCTCGAACTTCAGGTCCGCTTTCACCTCTTTCGCGTACCGGGTCGCGATCGCGTGGACGAGCTTCAACCTCTCCTCGTTGATGTCCATGAGGGCGACCGTGCTCCCCCGCAAGCCCGGTGTAACGCACAGGTCCCTTATCAAGGTCGAAGACCAAGCGACGCTCCCAGCACCGATTACCGCGATCTTGACCCCGGTCACGGTGACCGAGCCCGCAACCCCGTATATCTGCTTGGCGCCCCCTCCGGGGATAGATTTCCCTAAAATGACACCTTCGCCACGCGTTTTTCGGGAAAGAACCTCGCTGAACCGGCTCAGCGAGGTAAGCCCCAGTTGAGCCAGCTCAGCGGAGTCGGTCGAGCCGGCTCATCGGTTTTCAGCTGTGGTAACGCGCGAGGCTCGGCGGGCGGCCGAAGGCTCGCGCGGGTATGCCGGTGGAAAGCTCTTAAGGGGCCGCTTCAAACCCGGTACGCGTGCGCGGTACAGCTCTACGCGCTCTGCTGCTCGCCCTGGCGCTCGCCGCCGCGGTTAGCGCCCAGCCGGTGCGCTGGCTCAGCTACGAGGACGCTCTGGCGAAGGCGGCCGCGGAGGGCAAGGTGGTCTACATTTACTTCTACTCGAGGAGCTGCCCCTACTGCGCGCTGATGGAGGAGGAGACGTTCCCCAACGCGAGCGTCAGCGAGCTGCTCAACACCCGCTTCGCTCCAGCGCGGGTTGACGTCGAGCGGAGGCCCGACCTCGCTTCATCCTACTGGGTCATCGGAACCCCCTTCCACGTCTTCCTCTGCCCCAACGGCAGCCTGCTGGGGTACGCTTCGGGCTACCGGGACCCCAGCGCTTTCGTGAAGCTGCTGAACACCGCTCTGGCGAAGGCCGAGGAGAGGTGCGGCAGCGGGCCGACCCCCCGGGCGCGAAGCGCCGCAAGCGGCTCCGCGGAGGGGGCTCTCAGCGTCGCGGCGGCCTTCGCGCTCGGCTTGCTCACCCCGCTGACCCCCTGCGTCCTGCCCCTCCTACCGGCCGTCTACCTAGCGGCTTCGCGCGGCGGCAGGAGGGGGCTGGGGCTCTTCGCGCTCGGCCTGTTCGCGGCTTACGCGGCGCTGGGGGTCGCGGCGGGCGGCCTGCTGCTGGCCGCGCGCAGCCTCTTCGAGCCGGCCGCCTACGCGCTCCTCCTCTTCTCCGGCCTAGCGCTCGCCGTGGAGAGGGTGGGGAGGCTGCTGAGCTACGCGGCCAGCGTCCTGGCCTCGAAGGTCCCGCGGCAGCGGGCGGCGAACTCCTTCCTGCTCGGCTTGGCGGCGAGCGTGCTGTGGGGGCCCTGCGCCGCCCCCCTGGCCGGCGCGGCCGTGGCGCTCTCGGCGTTAACCCCGCAGCTGGCGGCGGCGTCGAGCGTGGCTTTCGCGGGGGGCGCGGGCCTGGCCGCTTACGCGCTGGCCGGAGCCGTGAGGTGGGCGAGGGCGCTCGCCCGCCGCGCGAGGGCGCTGAAGCTGGCGAACAAGGCGCTCGGCGCTCTCATGGTGGCCGCCTCCCTCCTGCACTTCGCGGGGCTCCTCTAAAGCTCAGTGAGCGCGCGCGCCGCTTTTGTGCGGGTTCTCTATCCTCTCTCGCAGCTTCGCCGGTCTAGCATCGCTGGAGCGCTCCCTATAGTATACTTGCGTATCCTCTATCCTTTTCTTTAACTTTCCGTTTAGAAAAGATTACTTTCGGGCTTCTCAACGTCGAATTTATAAAGCCTCGGTTCGCTCTGAGCCCGTGAACCGCGGGGAAAGCGCGGTAGGAGCGCACACGGTGAGGGTGCCTCAGCCCCGGGCCCTCGAGCTGGAGACCCTCCGCTTTGAGCGAGGGGCGGTGCTTACGGGGGCGGGGAAAGCCCCAAGCAACCGGGCCGGGCTGGGCTTTAGGGTCTACAAGCCGAGGGTGAGTAAAGCAAACAGGGAGAAGCTGAAAACTTTATACAACGATGTTGTAAACTACTTGCTCGGCGTTGCAAGCGAACTGAAAGGGCCTAAATACTTAGCATACTATGCTGGAGAATGGATTGAAATGTATGAAAACGTAAAGAAAATGCGCAGGGAGGCTGGGAAGCGGACGCCGCCGAAGACGCCGCCGGTGTACATCCCTGTGCGCTTCGTGGTGCCGGACGGGCAGGAGCGCGGCAACAGGAACGCGCCGGCGGTCATCGACTTGAGGAGGGGCGAGCTGAGGATACCGAGCTACGGTATCACGCAGAGGCTGCGGAGGAGCCTCGTGAGGGCGCTCATTGAAGAGAACGAGCTGGAGCCGAGGCCGGACTTCGTTTTGCAGGTGACGCGGCGCGGGTTGATACGCGTCGTTGCCTACCGCAGGCTTCGCGCGAGGCTGGAGCTCCCGCTCAAGGTAGTGACGATTGACGAGAACTCTAGGCACGGGCACTCGCTCACCCACTGGTACATCGCGAAACTAAGGCGTCGATGGCGCACTTCGAGAAGCTGAGGCCTGCGAACCACGGTTTCCGGCGGGAGGTCGCCGCCTTGCTGCAGAGCTTCGCCGACAAGCCGAGCGTGGAAACGAAAAGGCAGCTGGCAAAAATCCTCCCGCCAAAGGTGCTGAAGACGCTGACAAGCGAGCGCGCGAGGGAGCTCGCCGAGAAGACGAGGGGGAGGGAGAAGCGGTTAAACAGCGGGTTCGTCTGCGAGCTGGTGGCGAAGGCGCGAAAACTGGTCAGGGAGGCGCGCCAGCGGGGGATGAGCGCGCTGATACTCGTGGAGCCGATCGACAGCAACTCTCTGAGGGGGACGGAGCTGCAGGGGACGCTGCTGCGGGGTAGGAAGCTGCTGATGAACCTGGCGGTGTACGAGGGGGCGAGGGTGGGGGAGGTTGGCGCGAGCGGGAAGGTCTGCCCGCGGTGCGGCACTAGGGGAGTCGAGGTCGCGCGCACGAAGCGCTCTAGGATCTACGAGTGCCCGAAGTGCGGCTTGCGCTGGGACAGGGACAAGGGCGTGCACTACAACATGGTTTACAGCTACTTCGCGCGGATGGTGAAGGAGGAGTGCGACGACGACAGCGTGCTAGCGGAGAGGGTGCTAAGCTTACTGAGGGAGTGGCTGGAGAAGCACCCGAACGCCTTGATGTACTAGCGCCATGCCTCCGCCACCCGTTCCCCTGGGGGAAAGCCGCCTCGAGCGGCGAGTACCTCAGGGGGCCCAGCGCGCGGGGCCCGAAGAGGGGAAGATGAGGGTGAGGCCGCGGGCGGCGGACGACCCCATGACGCTCTGGAGCGCCGCGGTCGGCGACGCCGCGGCGGCAATGAAGGGGGGCCTCTCCCTCGCCAACCAGGGAGAGGCGAGATGTGGGCGCGCGCGCTAAAGCTCAGTGAGGGGAAAGAGGCTCTTCACAGATCCGGCTGTCGGGGACTCATCACAGCGCGAGCGCGGCGCGCAGCACCTATTTAAGCCTGCGCCGCGCTAGAGCGCGGCGTGCTGAGGGTCCTGGCCTGCGGCTTCCTGGTGGCGGACATCGTCGTGGCTGACCTCGAGAGGGTCGCCGGCCCCGGCGAGCTCGTCTACGCGCCGCGCGGCATCGTCCTCTCCGTCGGGGGGCACCCGGCCAACGTGTCCGTGGACCTGGTGAAGCTGGGCGTGGAGCCGGAGAGCGTCGGCGTCTGCGGGGCCGTCGGCAGCGACCTCTTCGGCGACTTCATCGTCAGGACGCTGGAGGGTTACGGGCTCAAGCTCTTCATCGAGCGCGTGCCCGCCAGCACGAACAAGAACGTGATCCTCGTCGTGAAGGGCGAGGACAGGCGCTTCCACGTGGAGCTGGGGGCGAGCAACCTGCTGAAGCCGGAGGCCGTGATCGGGCTCGCGGAGCGCGAGAGGCCGGAGGTCTTCTACCTGGCTAGCGGGATCACGGACCTCGTTGACGCGAGAGTCGGCGAGGTTTTCGAGAGGGCCGCCCGCGTTAGCCGGATCACGTTCGCCGACGTGGTGCCGCCCCACGGGAAGGGCTGGGGCTACATCCTCCCAGCCCTCCCCCACGTCGCCGTCTTCCACTGCAACGAGAGCGAGGCGAGGGGCCTCACCGGCGCCCCCGACCTGGAGGGGGCGCTGCGCAAGCTCCTCGGCTGGGGCGTGAAGCTCGCCCTCGTGACGATGGGCGAGAGGGGTGCGGTCGCGGCTAACAGGCGCCGCGTCGTGGAGCAGCCGGCGTTCAAGGTCGAGGTCGTCGACCCCACGGGGGCGGGCGACGCGTTCTGCGCCGGCGTGATCTGGAGGCTCCTCGAGCTCGGCCTCTCGGCTAGCGAGCTATCGGAAGCCGGCGGGGAGGAGCTGGCGGAGCTGCTGCTGTACGGGCAGGCTGCGGGCGCGAGCGCATGCACGGCCCCCGGCACGACGGAAGGCGTTTCGAGGGATAAGGTAGAGGAGCTGGTGGAGGGGCAGGGCCGCTCCCTGCTGGAGAAAACCAAAATAAGGAGCTTTTCCCGGTGAGCTCCGTGAGCTACACGCCCAAGCTGGCTCTCGTGACGCTGGGCGACCCCCGCGAAGAGGTCCCCTGGAGGGAGGAGGAGGCGAGAAGGGGGGCCGAGCTCCTCCGAGCTCTTTCCTCTGCGGGCCTCGAGGTGCGAGCCAGCGGGAGCGTGGTCAGGAGCCAGGGCGAGGCGGAGGCGGAGGTGGGGCGCCTGCTCGACTGGGGTGCCGACCTTGTCCTCCTGTACATCCCGATCTGGACCTACCCCTCGATCACCGTGCGGGCCGCCGAGGTGGCGCTGAAGCGCGTGCCTTTCGTGGCCGTGTACGGGGACGTGCTGAGCGGCCTGCTCGCTTCGGCGGGCGCGCTCGGCCAGGTGGGGCTGCGGAGGGTGGTGCTCTGGGGGCCCGCCGGCGAGGTGGCGGGGAGGGTGGCGAAGCTCGCTAGGGCGGCGATGGCGGCGAGGAGGCTCGAGGGCTCCACGTTCGGCATGATCGGCGGCCGCGCGCTGGGGATGTACACGGTCACCGCCGACCCGGCCCAGGTGAAGGCCGTCTTCGGCGTGGACGTCGAGCACGTGGACCAGCTGGAGGTGCTGAGGAGGGCTGAGAGCTTAAGCGAGGAGCTCGTCGAGAGGCACTTCAGGTGGCTCGCCGAGAGGGTGGGGAGGATCGCGTACGACGGCAAGATCCTCACCGAGGAGAAGCTGAAGAGGCAGATCCGCGTCTACCTCGCGCTCAAGAGCATCGTGGGGGAGAGGGGCTTCGCCTTCTGCGGGCTCAAGTGCCAGCCCGAGCTCAGCGACGGCTACGTGAACGCTTGCGTCGCCGTAGCCCTGCTCAACGACCCGTACGACGCCGACGGGGCGAAGGAGCCGGTGGTCTGCGCGTGCGAGTCCGACGTGGACGGGGCGCTCACGATGCAGCTGCTCAAGCTCGTGTCCGGGGGCAAGCCGACGACCCTTATGGACCTCCTCGTCTACGACCGGGAGCGCCAGCTCCTCTTCATGGGCAACTGCGGCGGCATGGCGACGTGGTTCGCCGAAGCCTCGCCGAAGCCCGAGGAGAACCTGAGGAGCGTGCACCTGCTCCCCCAGATCCAGGGCAAAGCCGGCGGCGCGGCGACCCAGTACGTCGCTCCCGAGCGGACCTTCACGATCGCCCGCCTCTACAGGGTGGCGGGCCGCTACCACATGCTCCTCATGGTGGCGCGGAGCGTGAGGGTGGAGAGGGGCGAGCTGAAGAAGAGCATGGAGCCGTGGCCCCACATCGTCGTGAGGGTGCGCCCCGAGAGCGTGCGCAAGCTCGTGGAAACCGTGGGCGCGAACCACCTGCACGCGGTCGAGGGCGACTACAGCGAGGAGATCAGGGCGTTCTGCTGGCTCAAGGGCATCGAAGTTCACGAGATCGAGCCGTGAGCCAGCTTCCGCCGCTCCGACACCTCGCGCGCCAGCCGCACGAGGTCGCGGGGGCCGTACAGCTCGTCAGCTACGGGAGGCGGCTCCTCCGTCAAGCTCACCAACCCGGCCCTCGGGATGCCGAGGCTCCTGATCCGCTCCACCGCCCGCGAGGCTTCGGAGCTCGAGAAGGGGCCGAGCTTCACCTCGTAGCCCGCCACCGCCCTCCCGCCCTTCACCAGCACGACGTCCACCTCCCAGGAGCCCGAGACCGCGTACGCGCGCTCCAACCCCGTCGCCTCGGCGAGCAGCTCGCCCACGAAGAACTGCGCTTCGACGCCGAGGAGGCTGCCGACGGTCTCACGCGGCGGCTTGAAGCCGGCCTCAACCCCCCTCTCCTCGAGGGCTGTTAGCAGCGAGAGGAGGCTCGACCTGTGCCTGTAGTAGACCCTAGCGCCCCGCGTCCTCCACAGCCTAACACGCTCGACGAGGCCCATCGCGGCAAGCTGGGCGAGCAGGCCCGTGACGTGCGACGCCTCGGGCCTCGCCAGCAGCCTCGCCTCGTGCAGCTTCTGGGCGAGCGCGGCCGACGACCAGTAGCCGAGCGCGAGCAGCCTCAGCACGGCGTCGTACAGCTGGGTCAGCGCCCTCTCCTCCTCCCTGAAGATCTCGCCCACGAGGCCGGAAGCCGAGGCCGCCAGCAGGGGGGCTGCCTCCGCAAGCGCCTCGACCACGTCACCCCTCGGCTCAAGCAGGCCGAGCAGCCAGGGGTCGCGGGCGACCACCGCCCACTTCACAGCGTCCTCGGGGTTCAGCGCCCTTGAGAGCGACGCCACGGTGTCGGAGGGGGATGCTAAATCCACTTTAAAGGGCGCGAAGAGGCCGAGCAGCGGGCTCCTCCGGTCGAAAACCTTCGACGCGACACCCACGCTGGAGCCGCAGAGTATCAGCCTCCCCCCTCCGCGCGCCCGCGAGACCGCCAAGAGGTCCCAGTACTCCTCGGGCAGCCGCTGGAACTCGTCGATCACCGCCGTCGACCCGCTTTCAACTGCGCGGAGGGCCGCTTTCACCCCCTCCTCGAGGCTTGCGATGCGCGGCTCCCCCTCCTCGACGACGCAGGAGCCGCTCCTGCCGACGGTCACGTATACGCTTGCTCCGGCGCAGCTCCTGAGCAGGAAGGTTTTACCGGTCTTCCTCCTCCCGTACACGAGCAGCCAAGCTCTCCCGGCCGGCCCCTTGCTGATGCTTCGGCACTCCCACCTCTCTATCACTACCATGATATCACGGTGATGATGTAACGGGGGTTATATCGGTGCCGCTACTCCTCCGCCTCCTCGACGCTCTCGACCTCGAGCAGTTTCAGCTCGAAGTCCCACTTGTCGTAGTAGAGGTTGCCGCCGCTCCACTCAACCTCCCCCCTCTGGCTGTCGACGGGGTCGGACCTGAAGTGGCGCTTCGGCGGGTCGAAGGGCGCCGAGATCTCGATGTTCGCTGCCAGCCTGTAGCCCTCGGTGGACCCGAAGTAGAACTCCGTCCTCCACTCCTCGCCGTGCCTCCTGCCGCCGAAGCTGGGGTCCGCGTAGAGCCACCCGTAGGGTTCGACGTAGAACTGCGCCCAATCGTGCATGCCGTACCCGACCGGGTTCATGTACCAGCCGGACTCCCACCTCGCCGGGACGCCGGCGATCCTGCAGAGGGTTATGAACAGGATCGCTTGCATCCCGCAGTCGCCCCTCCTCTCCCTGGCGACGTACTCGCTGATGCAGTCGTAGAGCGCGTAGTCGCGAGCGTACGTGTAGCGGACGTTGCTGGTGATCCACTCCCAGATCCTCCTCGCCTTGAGGTACGGGTTGCGCTCGCCGCCCACGATCCGCTGGGCCAGCTCCCTCAGGTACGGCGTGAACGCGATGTGGGGAGGCCTCTCCGCCGTGTACAGCTCGTAGACCTCGGAGCCCTCGTCCACGCGAGCTTCGCGCGGGTCCACCTCGACGTGGAAGCCCCTCGCCACGAACTCGTACTCGATCTCGCAGCGGGCCCCCTCGCGCCCCGCCTCGACCTCGAAGTACGCGGTCCTCTGAGGGTGGTCCTCGGGCGCCACGCGCCTCGGCTGGGGCTCCGCCCGCAGAACCCTGACCTCAGGGTGGAGGCCCGAGACCCGCGCCAGGGGGATCCAGACCCTCACGAGCTCGCCCTCGGGGACGGCGCCGGGCTTCACGCTCACGGCCGCCCTCACGCGGTACCTTAGCGGCAGCACGTAGCCGCCGCCGACCCGCTTCGCTGCCTCGAGCACGCGCTGCGCCCTGTCCCTCAGCGCCAGCTTGGCGATCCTCGAGAGCTCGCCCCTCCCGCGCCTCCGCCTCCCCTTCAGCTCCGGGCAGAGCCAGAACGCGTTGGGGACGAACCTCCTGAGCAGCCTCACCTCCCCGTCGATGACCGCGTGGTCGAGGCACCCGCGCTCCAGCAGAGCCGCCACCTCCCCCCGCTCCAGGTCGGGGACCAGCTTCCTGAGCTCCTCGAAACCCTGGTCGAGCGTATAGGGGAACTCGTAGCGCCACCGCGCGATCCGATCCAGCTCGAACTCCAGCCTAACCCTCTCGGCTCCCGTCGAGGTCGGGAGGAGCTTCAGGATCTCGCCCTCCGCCCTCGATAGCTCGCCCCTCCGCAGCAGCTCCTCGACAGCCTTGGGCAGGGGCACGGAGGCGAACCACAGCTCGTTGCCGCGCTCGCTTTCCCCAAGCCGCACAGGGGGTGGTGACGGCGCCTATGAAAAACCTAACCTAACGGCACTTTTATCCCGCAGCTGCCCGATTCACGGTTGTGGCTGTAGCGGAGCTCGAGGCAGTGAGGAAGTCGCTGCTCGAAGCGCTCGAGCGGCTCAGCGAGGAGCCGGACGCGGCCATCAGCACCGCGATCGAAGCCGTGCGAAGGGCCTACGCTCTGATCCCGGTCCAGCGCCGCCGCGAAGACCGCTTCGTCGAGTTGGCGTTCAAGCTGCAGAGCTTGGAAAGGGCGTTCAAGGCTTCCAGAGCGCGCGTGCGCGTCGCGGCGCCCGGAGTCGAGAGGGAGCAAGCGCTGAAAGATGCTAGAGCAGATCTAGAGGAAGCGCTCTCGCTCATCGAGCAGCTGGAGCGGAGCCTCGGCTGAGAAGGGGTCGCGCTTCCACAGCTTGGGCGGGGGAGCCGGGGGGTGCGCGCTAAAGCTATAAGGGGCTTGCCGCCCTCGAACCGGGAGCCGTGCCGAACATCTCGTTCCAGATCGAGAGCGTGAGGGCCGAGAGGTACAGCTTCGAGCCGGTCGCGCAGCTGTCCGTCAACATGAACATCGTGATAGGCAAGATCGAGAAAGTGAACCAGGGCTTCGCGGCCAGCTTCCTGATCAAGCTGGAGTACGCGCCGCCCGTCGCCGCCGTGGACATGAAGGGGAGGGCGCTCATCGCCCCGCTCAACGACGAGGAGAGGCAGGAGCTGGAGAAGAGCGCTGCGAGCGGCCAGCCGCCGCCCCAGCTGGTGGCTTCCATCTTCAGCTACGCGCTGCCGGTGCTAGCGCTGCTCACGAGGGAGATCGGGCTGCCGCCGCCGGTCCCGCTGCCCCTGCCGGCCCCCCAGCAGGAGAGGCAGCCGCGAGCCCCCGGCTACGTTTGAGCGAGAGCGCTCGCCATCTTCTCGAGCTCACCGGCCGGCAGCTGCCCCCTCCTCGCGTTGAACCTGTAGACGACCTTGAAGCCCGCCGCTTCAGCGAGCGCTGCCAGCCTGGCCGAGTAGTCGGCGGGAGCCAAGCTCGTTGTCAAGCACGCGGCCGGCTTACCCGCGCACCTCTCGCGCACGTTCAAGCTCTTGAGGAAAGCCGCCATCGGCGCGGCGGGCCTCCCGATCCATACGGGGCACGCGAAGACCGCAGCGGAGTAGGAGCAGGGGTCGAAGCCCTCCAGCGGCTTCAGCCGCGCCACCCCCCTTAACGCGTCGAAGACCAGCCTCGGGTTCACGTGCAGCGGCTTACCGTACTCGCGCTCGAGCTCGAGCCCCCGCAGCTCCACCTCGAACCCCTTCGACTCGAGCCCCTTCGCGAGCGCTTCGGCCAAAGCCCTCGTAGTCCCAGTCCTCGAGTAGAAGATCAACGCTACGCGCGGGCCGCGGTAGGAGAAGCCCCCCTCCACCCTCTGCGAGTGGGTGACGAGCTCGGCGGCGACTCGGTACTCGCCCTTCGCGGGCGGGACCCACCTCAGGGATAGGCCGCGGTACCCCTCCTCGCCGGCCCTAGCACGCCAACCCCACTCCTGAACGATACCGCCCGGCCCCTCGACCTTTACCCTCCACTCATGCTCGAGGCAGAAGCACTGCAGCTCCGGCTTTATCGACACGCAGATGACCACCCCGCTGCCCTCCTTTAGCACTTTGAGCTCGAGGGGTTCCACGTAGGTGGAAAGAGCTTGTGCCTATAAGCTTTAGCTTTCAGCTTCTACCCTAGAGCTACGACCGCCACTCCCGCGATTATGAGAGCAACTCCGAAGATCTTGGCTGCGGTGATGGTCTCGCCGAAGATCAGGTAGCCGGCCAGGAGCGCGAGAGCGTAGTTGACACTAATCAGAGGGTAGAGCCTGCTGAGCTCGTCGTAGCCGAGCGCGACGAGCCAAGCGAGCGTTGAAAGCCCGTACAGGAGGAAGCCCAGCCACACCCTCCAGTCGAGCAAGAGCTTAGCGAGAAAGGCTAGGTCGAAGCCGGCACCCTTCGGTACCGCAGACCTCCAAGCCAGCTGACCGAGCAAACCGAGAACCGCAGAAACTAGGGCGAACAAAACCCCCGCTTTCACGCGAGCTCACCCTGGAAGGGGTAAATATGGCCATCTGACCCCTTTTCACACCAGCGCGGTGCGCGTTATCGTTAAATAGTGCTCCATACCCCCTACACGTGCCCAAGGTTGAAGCGCTGGATGTTTGGAGGATCCTTAAGGGCGCTGGCGTGCGGAGGTTAAAATTCGTTATCGTCGACGTCTACGGAAAGCCTAGAGGGGTTTCCCTCGGAATCGACGAAGCGAAGCGCGCCCTCGAGGAAGGGGTGTCTTTCGACGGCTCCTCCGTGGCAAAGTACGCCGAAGTGCACGAGAGCGACGTGACGGCGGTGCCGGACCTCTCCTCCGTCTACGTCGACCCCCTCGACCGCTCCGCCTGGGTCTTCTGCCGCGTCGAGGACCCGCCGAGGGCGGCCGGCTTGGACCCGCGCTCCCTCCTCGCGAGGACGGTGGAGAGGCTGGGGGAGAGGGGGTTCGAGGCGAGGGTGGGGATCGAGGTCGAGTTCTTCCTCGTGAGGGTGGAGGGGGGTAGGGTGGAGCCGGCGGACCGGGGAGGGTACTTCGACCTCTCCCAGCCGGAGCTTAAGGTCGCGGAGGAAATCGAGGAGGCGGCGGAGGCCGCCGGCTTGGGTGGGTCGAAGGTCCACCACGAGGTGGCTCCCGGCCAGTACGAGTACAACCTGCCGGCCGGCGACCCGGTGAGGGCGGCCGACAGCTTTCTCTTCTTCAAGCACCTGGCCTCCGAGGTCGCTCGAGCCAGGGGGTTGAGGGCCACGTTCATGCCGAAGCCCTTCTGGGGCGTGAACGGCAGCGGAGCCCACGTGCACCTGAACTTTTTGAGCGGGGGCGAGAGCGTCTTCGGGAGGGACGGGAGCCTCTCGGCCGTGGGCCTCCACTGCCTCGCCGGCATCCTGAAGCGGGCGCGGGCTCTGGCGGCGCTGGCGGCGCCCACCGTCAACTCGTACAAGCGCCTGGTCCCCCACCACGAGGCCCCCACGAGGCTCGTGTGGGGCTACTCGAACAGGAGCGCGCTCGTGAGGGTCCCGCGCTACCGGGGCCTCGCGAACCGCATCGAAGTGCGCGAGCCAGACCCCACGATGAACCCGTACCTGGCGCTCGCCGCCCTCCTCGAGGCAGCCGCGCGGGGGCTGGAGAGGGGGGAGGAGCCGCCCGACCCCGTCTCCGGCCCAGCCTACACGCTCGCCTCGGCCGAGGAGACGCCGCCCCACCTGGCCGCCGCCACGGCGGAGTTCGAGTCCGCCCACGGGGAGCTGGGCATCCCCAGCGAGCTGGCGGAGGCGTACGCGAGGCTGAAGAGGGCCGAGTGGAGCGAGTACGTGGAAGCGTGCGGCCCCTGGGAGGAGACTTGGAACAAGATCACCGAGTGGGAGTACAGGAAGTACCTTTAAAGCCGGGCGCGCGAAGAGCGGGCGGCGCTGCTGAAGAGTGACGATAGACTTGGGCGCGATCGGTGAGCGGGGGCGGCAACGCTTCTCGCTCGAGCGCGGTAAGCTTAAACCCCCTCGCGCGTGCCGCCTCTCAGTGATGACATACCTCGGGTGCGATCGGTGAGCGGTGCGGTCCTACGCGCGCGCCCGCGCGGGTAGGCCCGCGCTTTTCTGCCCCCTCTGGCCCGCCCGTCACCGGTCCGGCGGGCCCACGGGGGTGCAACCCCTCATCGCTTGGGGCCCGGCACCGGGCCCCTCGGCTCAGCCCCCGGCATCATCCCGGCGTCCGCCGGGTGCGCCCGGCGCGCGCACGGGCAGCGGGGCGGCGC
>OFEJ01000082.1_pt1 | contig 27761 bp, 44 predicted proteins | sample 1521051 | NCBI WGS metagenome assembly OFEJ01 (sample SAMN06268701, study PRJEB24108) | sediment metagenome | isolation source: Joseph's Coat, Yellowstone National Park, Wyoming, USA | place: USA:Joseph's Coat, Yellowstone National Park, Wyoming, USA | reverse complement strand
AGCGTCTAAAGGAGTTTTTGTTGATCTTGACAGTTGTATCAAAATAATCAAATCATAAAGCTCCACATCTATACACACTTCAATCTTCATCTCAACACCTCTATCGATACTTTAGTTGTAAATCCCGATGGAGCTTTTAGATATATTGTAGATGCTGATCTAGGGATTATCTTGTAAGATCCTGGGAAGATCACAGTGTATTCACTTGATGTTATCGGTCTGTCAACATTTAGATAAACAGGATAGTCTCCTACAACTTTAACTTTATAGATCAATCCAGAAAGGTTAATCTTAACTCCTGCATCATCTACGTTAAGCTCGGGGATGAAAGAATGATCTAGAAACGATGGCAATGAGACTACTCCTGACTCTTCAAGTCTTTTTATTATAATTCCTAAACTCTTCTTTAGAAAACTAAGTATCTCAACTTCGCTCACACATCACACGCTCATTATTAAATGATGTGTATTACGTTTATAAAAAACGTTTAACAAGTTTTACAGATTCTAATATATTATGTAAACGTTTGGATCTTCTTCTGGTGAAACTTTAGGCTCGTATTGTTTAACTCTTAGTGAAGTTAAGTAGTTTTCTAAACTCTCTAAGTCTTTAAACCACCATTTGATAGCTTTCTCTGCGTTTTCAGGTGTTTCTAATATATCAAAAAACTTATAATATAATTTGAGAGATTTTGTGTTAAAACTATATGTCTCTACATAACTTGCTCCATATCTTCTCACATATATTTCAACTCCTACTAAACCATATATGTATCTCATAACATTTATGATCTCATTTATAAAAGATTCATCACATACGTTAGAAGGTATTAAAGCGCCTCTACATGTAGATTTTATCATATCAATATCATAATACGTGAAAAAGTCTTGAGTTAAATAAAGCGATTCAACGTATGCGTAGTTAGGTCTTGAAGCCAGTTTGTTTATAGAATCCCAATATTTATCCCACGAGTATGCAAACGCTAAATCCATCTTATGATCAAGCCTAACTATAGTGAGAACAGCTAGTTGTTTTATAAGCAAGTTTCTATTTATCAAAGTATATGGATATATAGCATATGTTCTGTCATGTAAGTATTGTGGAAGAACTTTTGATTTTTTGTAATCAGACTCGATGAGTTTAACGTCTCTAAGCAAGTAAGCTTTATCTATATGATCAATGCTTACAAAACTTACATTATATCCAAACTCAGGCTTGTAATATACAGACAGCTCCATCTCATATGAAAAAGTTCTCTCTCCTGAAACAGGATCGTCTGGATACGCAGAAGTGTAAGAAGTTGCTTTAACTAAATCAAATGTTGCTTCATCAAATTTTATGAGAACGCCTCGCACATATCTTCCTAAAACATATGTATAAAATACTGGAGACAATGTTGTACACATCTTTTTTTGTTCAGACTCGCTAACTTTAAAGCCGTCTAACGCTACCCAAAAAGGAGACTCAGGAGGCGTGGCGTATCTAAATAAACGTAGTTTTGTCTCATAAACGATGTTTTCAATAAACTTAGTAAAATATTCTACTAATTCTTTGTTTATCATCATGTTATGATCACCTACATTAAATCATATAACACAAACGCTTGTTTCAAAACAATTTTTGTTTGAGGATTTATAACAACTGAGGCTTTGTTTAAAAAAGAGATGTTTGCTACTCTAACAACATAATAATCGTTAGTTACAACATCGATGTCTTCCATGAGCTCAGAAATTTTTGCGAGATCGTTAAAAGAATGATTGATCAAAGATCTTCCATCTACTTCTATATAAATGTTAAAAGAAGGGCTGTCAGAGATCAACACTAGCTCTCTGATCTTTCCTCTTCCCTCTAGAGAGAGAAAACTAAAAACTTTGTCAACAACTTGATCTTTTAACACAAAAGATCTTGTCTGAGATCTAATCTTTAGATCTTTTAGATGCTCCTCCACAGCGTTTTTAATTTCTTCAACAAAAACTAAAGCTAACGGGAGAGGAAGTCTTTCTAAAAATTTTTTTATAAATTCTTCACTCAACCCATATCTCTTCGATAGAGATGATTCTTCCATGTTCATCCCTCACAATGTTGTATGTTCTCGCCTTAGGCTTAGACTCTTTGTAAACATATTGTGATTGTGTTAACATCTGAACGATCATAACTAAGGCATTTAAAATAGGAAAAGTCCACAAACCTAAAGGTCCTCTGATCAAAAGTTGATTTTGATTAGCTAACAGTTTAAACATATATTGCTACCAAATAATTTATCATGTGTTACACTATTATCTAAAAACATGATACGGAGTTGACACGTCTGACACGTCTCCTAAAAGCCACACAGGTCCTCTAACGTTAGGAACGTAATATATATCACTTAAATAACGACCGTTTTTATCATATTTTCTCACTCTCGGCTTTGGATCTAGCTCTAAAGCATATACGTGATAATCATCTTCATACACGCCGTTAAACATAGTTTTTTCTTCAACAATAAAATCACTAACGTTTCCATTAAGATCAATAGATTTAACATATTCATATCCATACAGCCACACGCCTTTGAAATCGTTTCTTGGAGCGATAAAAGGCATGTTGTTAAAAGAGATCTTCCATACTAAACTTCCATCCCATCTATATTTTTTAACGCTTAGATCGTTATGATCAGCAATAACTATAGAGTCGTCAATGAGCAAAACGGCGTGAAAAGCAGATGTGTTTGGAAGAATCACATATCTTAAAAGATTTCCATCAACATCAAACTCAGCCACAACACTAAGTTGCATACCTGCGTAAACGCCGAATGTAGATGCTATAAATGTATTTTTATACGTCTTGTAATATGCTCTAGTGTAAAAATCGATAATTTTTTCAAACCCAAGATCTTTGAAAAATCTAGTTTTCTTGATGGGAGACACTATTATAAGCCCTCCTGTGTAAGAAGGAGTTGCCTTATCTATAAACTCAAATCCCGCCAAATATCTTGCCAAAACTTTTCCGTCTTGATCTATTTGATACAAAACAGACGTTTTAGCCCCGAGAAGATACCACTTCCCTTGATACTCGGCAAAATCACTTATAATATCGTTTAAACTTGATAGATATATGATCTTGATCGGATTGAAGTTGTCATCAAACAAAACAAGTTTAGAATATAGATCAAGCCCATACCATCCTTTGCTCCATCTGCCAATGATGTTTATAGGATATTTATCAAAGATTTTTGACATACTGATTGTTTTTACAATTTTGAAAGAGTCATCTAAAACATACACAGCATTAGCCCCGTAGTCAGCAACATATAACATCCCATTGTGATAATATAACGACATGGGAGCGTTCAGCTGAACAAAATTAACTAGATTCAAATTTTTATCAAAAATCATCACCAGCCCTAACATTGTGTTTGCAACAGCGTAAAACCTCCCGTCAAAATCTATGTCATGAGGAAAGAAGTTTGCTATAAAAGTGATTATTTGTTTAGTGTCCATGTCAAAAACAAGATCAAACCCGTAATTAGTTGAGGTGACTATCCATCTCTTCCCAGCTATTTTACAAGGATCTATGGCTTGATCTAAAAATAGAACGTCGGCTTTAGAATATGTTGCCACTTCAGTCATATCTTGATCATACAGTTTTATATAAACGTTTCCTTTAGAATCTTTAACTGAAGCAATCAAACGTCCATCATCTGTAGATCTTAAGACCATAAACTCATAGTTAAAATTGTAAAACTTAACAACTTGTTTAGTTGTTATATCTATCTTTGTGATCACTCCTCCTGCATGCATCCCGTATATGTATCCTCCTAAAATTGCGAAAACAGGAGTAAAAGGAGAAACTATTTTGTCTACAACATTTAAGTTTTTATCTAATACTGCTACTCCATCTATATACGAGACATATAGCTTGTCTTGATAAAAAATTATCCATTGAGCATAATATAAAAATCTTTCTGCTAACAAATTCCCGTTTTGATCATATTTTCTAACATACATCATGTCTTCAGTAACATAATAATAGTTTCCATCATAAGCCACGTGCATAGCCACTCTTCCTTTGATAGGGATCATGTTTTGAACGTTAAAGTTTTGATCTAGCTTGACAACTAGATAAAAACTTGTTCCCACAATGCTTCCATCAGGCTGAGGATCAAAATGTGTTATAAAACTGTAATCTCTATATATAAACTTTTGTTCTCCTGTATAAAGATCATATCCTGTTATATGCCCCACGCCAACAATAACTAAAGTGTTTTCAACAACAACACCGCTTTCAATGTTGTAAGGAATCGGCATTATGTTGAGAGACACAAAATTTTTTCCATCATATTTAGAAGGATACATTCCTATCATATACAACTCTTTAGCTCTTTTAGCAAATCTAGAGGGAGTTATAGGGATCAAAGGATATCTAGATATAAACTCTCCTCTCTCGCCGATCACTTGAGCACTATAATTGCCATATAACGTGCTGACAACTAATGTTGATTGTTGTCCTCCTACACGTCTGTCAGATGTGGGAATCATATGTTCTACCCGTAAACTCCTGTGAAACCTGCTATAATTCTAACGTTCCCGCCTGAATTGTTTTCATAGAAAAACTGTATCTCTTCTCCTGTTCTAAACTCTAGAGGCTCTGGAAGATCTAAAACTAAAAACACGTTATAAACTCTTATCTTTCCTCCTAAAGGAAACACTTGCCTCCCGCTGTTGTAAACAACTAGATCACATATTGAAGACACATACACATATAACTTGTGAACTTTAACGTCTCTATCAAATCTATATTTTAACACATAGCCATTTCTATCGCTCACAATTGTGTCTATAAAATCTCCAACAATCTCTCTAGCCATAACATCATCATGTATCAATATAAGTATTACATAAATAAAAAAAGATTTGTTTAAAAACTGTTTTAGCTAGATCTCGAATCCGTATATAGTTACAGATGTAGTTACAGATGTTGTAGTTGTTGTGCTCGATGAATCAACACTTATTTGTGTGATATAAACGCCGTCCTTAAAAAGCGATTGCAGATCAGACGGATTTAACGAAATCGTTCCAGTTGATGATGAAGATCTTGTTATTGAAGCAGTTGTGTTATCGCTAAACGTTACAGTAATTCTTATTGTGACAGTCTCTCCAGTGGCGAAAGTTCCTCCCCATGACATCAAGATGCTCAAAAGTATAACGCTTTTGTTTGGCGAAGGAGCTAATGTTACTGCTGTTCCATATGCTCCGTTAACTCCTGGTGTTGGAGATGCAGTTTTAACCCATAAAACACTTAATAAAGATGTTTTAGATCTTGTGATCGCATTATCAACAATATCTTCTGTTTTAATCAGTCTTTTTTCTACAAACATTACTCGTCAACACCTGTCATCAAAACGTTAATACTGGCAGATGTTGCAACTGCTTTTAAAGTTCTTCCAGATGGAACTATTAGTATTGGAGTTTTTTCGCTAATCATTGCTAAAGTGCCTGGCGATGGAATTGTGATGTTAAAAGAGTTTTCTAACGTAGTTCCATTATATATTTTTAACGTTAAAGTGTTAGAACTTGAAGAAGTGTTAGTAAGTACTGCCACAAAGATCTTTCTTCTTTTGTCTGATGGAACTGTTGAACTGCCTCTCGGGTAAGGAGCTAGATCAACTTCTGTAGTTCCTACAGAAGCAATTATGTTAAATTCAACCATCTAGATCACCCTTTTATCAAATTCATCACGTCTGTTAATGAATATACAAATCCTTTTCCTTTCCATTCATCTGGCACGCTATATTGTCCTTCATACAACCCGCCTACAGATAAAAATCTACATGGGATGACGCCTTTAATCATTTTATCAACAATTGTTTTGTCGACAATAACCCAAACATCATATCCTGCACCTAATATGTGAAGCTTTGGCACTACAGAGATCGGCTCGTCATTTCTAAATGCGAAATGTACAGAGCCTTTATACCACATAACAGTTTCGCTTGCTCTAGTAGGCTCGTTAAACGGAGATAAGTTTCCATCAAAATAATCAATGGGATCTCCTTCACGTGTAGGAATCGTTCTGCTCCATCCCGTGGATGTGAATCCAGCTGGTTGTTGTCTCCAAACTTTAACGTTTGCAGGATCGACGCCTATGCCAAAATGAAGAATTCTGAAAGGTCTCTCTTCGCTCATCATAAATATATCGTTTCCTCGCCCAAGTCCTAGCTCTCCTAAATAGTTAAATGATAACAACTCGCCAGGCGCCAACTCAGGCAAAACATATATTCTCTCGATAGGATGTGTTCTTGCAACTCTAAAGAAATATAGTTCAAATCTCATTTTATCTCTTCTAGTTTCTAAAGGAAAGATCAATGCGAAATTCATGTTTTCTTTTAAAACTAAAGATCTTATCGGAGCCTTAAGATCGTAATAAGCTGATTCAATCATTTTATCACCAAAAAATCATTTTTTAACATTGTTATGTTTCTCACACATCAAAATTTATTTGTTTACGTTAATCCTTTGTGAATTGCTCCTAATACTGCGTGCAACCCTATTGGCAGATATGTAAATGATCCGCTTCCAACTTCAACTCTCGCTTGTATCCTAATGTCATTATCAACAACAACTGGGAATGGAAGCTCATAAACTTTTATCTCGCCAATTTTAAACGCTTTTCTAGTTGATAATGGTCTCTGAGGATCTCCATCTGCTGTAATCAAGATCTCTGCAACAACAGGATCAGCATCTGTAGTTATGATGTCTGTCAAAATGATCATTTCTTTATCAACTTGTAGCGTGTATGGACCAGAAGTTCCTCCGGGAGTTAATAGATCTATAACAGCGGGAGGAGTTAATCCTGAGAACGATATTGTAAACGATGTCATATTAAATATCTGAGGTCTATATAAAGGCTCTATGATCAAATTGTCTGTTTTGGCAAACTGAATAGGCATAACATCTTTTTTAACTTTGTCTCTGAAATATGCTAATGCTCCTTGTATGATTCCTGCGTTCCACGCTCTTTTTATACCGGGGATCTCAAATTCTCTGTTTTTCAGAAATACTGTTTTCACTTCTTCATACACATCTTTGATCACGTCAAACTCTGTGCCAATAGGATCTATATGTCTGCTAAATATCTGATTTGCTTTTTTGCTATACTCTAAATATGTTTTTAGATCTTCGAGATTCATATGCTCACCATCGTATAACTTAAAAATGTAACACGTAATAATTATAAAAGTGTAAAAAATGTATGAAAAAAGTGATAATTCTGTAGCGTTTGTAGCTAAAATAGAAAAAAGATACAGAATATTTATCCCGAAACGTGTTAGAGAAGTTTTAGAGTTAGAAGAAGGAGATTATGTTCAAGTAAAAATTAAAAGGGTGAAACAAGCTGAAAAAATCGTCCGTGCTCCATGAGCCTGAGCCTAAAAAGTATTATCCTAAAAACATTCACATAACCGTCAGAGTAGATCCTATAACAAAATATGTTTTAGACAAAGCATCTGAACAACTAGAGACAAAAGTTTCAAACGTTATAAGAGGAGCTATATGGCTAACATTTATCATATTAGATCCGAAGACAACATTAAGAAGCTTGTTAAAAGAAGAAGCAATCGAAAAACTTGTTAAGGGAGAAGACATGTCTTTTATAGATGCGATAAAGCCTATCAAAGAGATAGTTGAAAAACTTAAAATAGTTGATTTAGAAGCCTAAAAATGCTTTAACATAATTTCTAACAGGTCTAGATCTTTTTATAACGTCTTCAGGAAGCCCTGTGATCTCAGAGATTTTTTTAACGTATTTGTTTACAGCAGGAGATCTTTCTACAACATAGCTTACAACTGTTTCTTCAAAAACTTTTTTCAAAAAAGGTCTTTTAGATATTAAAGACATCATCATATCAAGCCATATTTTTTCCATGCCTCTGGCTTCACCATCGCTCTAAGCCAATGAATTGCCCATCTTCTAACAACTTCTTCATTAATATCTTCAGGAGATATGCCTATTGCTTGTGCAACGCCTCTTTTATATTTTTCTGCTAAAGCCTCAAACTCTTTTGGAAGAGGATATAATGTTTCTAACAATAAATTAGTTAATAAACTTGGACGTGTAATCAAAAGTGTTGTTATCATCGATATAAGTCTTCTATCTTTAAAAATCTCGTTCATACTTTAAAAACCTAGTAATGACTGTCTTCTCTCTCTAATTCTTTGTAAAACTCTTTGAACGATCTCTCTAACTCTTCTGATCAAAGGTCCTTGAGCAAAAACATCTATAACGCTCATCGTTTCAACCCCTTAACAATGTTTTTCTATATGTTGGAGATGACGGAGGCGTGGGAGATGGAGCGGGAGCTGGTGTTGGAGCGCCTCCAAACGTGGGCACTAACGTTTTAACGATCTTTCCAGGCTCATATCTTTGTATCGTTTCTATAACTGTAGGAATTATCTTAGGTCTCTTTTCTTGAACTGTAGAAACAAACTGATCTATTGTTGTCATGATAGTGTTTATGATAACTCCAGATCCTATCTGCTTATATGTTCCGCCTCTTAGCAATCCTTCAACTAGTTTAGGTCTTCTTTCTAACACACGTCTAATCTCTTCAACGAAACTCATAGTGATCTCCAAAAACATAATTATGTAACACATAAAAATAGTTTTGGAGATAATCATGCCCATAAGATTCATAAGTGAAAAACCTGTGTTAGCAGAAATACTTGAGGCAGTAAATCTAGGGTTTCTTCCAAAAGACGTTAGAGAATGGGCAATAGGATGGATAAGAGATGTTGGAGCTACAGTTAGAAGCAGAGAGATGATGGTAGGATTTACGGCATCAATTATTTACTACATAGGGGCAATAAGCTTGATCAGAATGTTAGGAGTCGAAAGATTAACACTTTTCCCAAGGAAGTGATCGTATGGCATCAATAATAGGTAGCTTGTTAAGTTTTGTTGTTGAAACAATTCTTGAAATAGACGAAATGTATCATGAGAAGCTTCCTGATGGAAAACTTAAAGTAGTGTTTGTAACAACAGGCGTTCATCCTGATGTGGCAAAAATAAAAACATGGGCATGGGCAGTATTTGGTCTGCCAGTTCAAAAAGTTGATGAAGTAACAGTTGAAGAAGAACAGAGAGGATCTTTATTAAAAAGATATAAGATTACCGTAGTGCTCTCGCCATTTGTACAAGGAGCTTTAAGAGATTACTCAATAGGCTTGAGAGAGGCTTTAGAAGGGCGTGTGATAAAGTGACACAAAGATCAGAGGAGCCTGAAGTTTGGGCTCCTCTGATCGAACGTGTGATGTGGCAAGTAGCATATAGACAGCTAGGCATGGTGGCGTTATACGTGCCAATAGATGTTGCCGTAAAAGCCATCGATATTTTAACTAAAACAAAAAACATGGGGAGATGGAAATGGCTTTTGAAAGGAAGAGCAATAGTTTGGGAAGACGTGCCGATCGATAGTGCCTTAAAAGTTCACGTGTATGTGTTTGGCTCTAAACATAGAAGGAAAAACACGGTTTTTGTTAGGCAAGGGTTTTGGAGAATGTATTTTATAGAGGCAGGATTAAGATTATTTGATGAAAGCATTGTTGGAAAGATAATATCTATGATGTGATAAAAATGAGCACGTATGAGTTTCCTAAAGAACTTGTGGAATATTTTCAAAGCTTCATAGATAGAACTAGAGCAGAAACAAAAGACAACTTGTTTAGATATGCTCGTCCTCCTGAATCAGCTTATTGGACGGCTTATGACAAATTTGATATAACTAGGGCAGGAATCAAAAAGATGTGTACAACACTATTCCCTATGTTAAACATAGATAGTTTATCAACTGACAGAATAGTTTACATCATATTCGGATCTTTCCTTTTTGATTATGCAAAGCCTGTATCATATTCATATTATAGCGATCCTATAACTGGAGACATATTAGTCCCTAGAGAGTTTGAAGTCAGCGTTTATGCTCAAGATCTTAGAGAAGTTAACATGAACTTTATAAATGTTGTAAGATTTCACAGATTTGTTAAAGTGTCAGAATCAGAATATAGAAAGGCAAAATCATTGCCAATATATCTTTATGGAAAAGTTTACAGCAGATATTCACACACGTTTGTATCAGAAAGATTGTTGATCAAGTATCTAGCCATTCAATACGTTTTGAGATATGATTCAAAGATGACAGGAGTATTTATGTATGCATGGGACAAATACTGGGAAGATCAAGGGAAGATAGCTTATCCTCCTAACTATGCCAAAACATATTCTCATTACATCGGCAATCCTTACGATCCGAGAATAATTATGGGCAGAATTCACGACTTGTGTGAATACGTTATGCTTCCTGAACATAAATGTTTAGAAGTGAAAGATAAAGTTGTTGAAGAGATCAAAAACATATACGGGCTTGTAGGAGAAGAAACAGAAGTTTACACGTTTTCATACCCAACACAAATCAAATATATAGACATGGACAGAGAGTTAAAATGGTGGTTTGGCACTAAAGATGAGCTAGAAGCATATAATATGAGTGTTACGTTAAAATCTAGATATGAAAGAGAAATGAGTGCTACACACGATTACGAAGTAATAATAGAAGATGGGTGGGAGCCGTGATGATAGAAGAAGTTGAAGAAATATTAAAGCTTCATCCTTATCTTCCAAAGCCTAAATTTGTTTATCTAGTTGAAGAGCCCGTGATGTTGATAGCAGATCATGTTGTTGCATACGTTAGAGGTGCGACGCCTAAAGATAATAAAGATGTCATAGTTTTAACTCCTTTAGCCTCTCATGCAACAGTTGTTCACGAAATAATACACACTTTAGGAGGGGGAGAAATATCGGCAACAATATTAGGAAACGTGTTATCAAGATTTAGAAAGATGTTTCCGCCGATAATAAAAAGAGATGTTAAATACGAATTTGTTGGAAAAGTTCATCCTAAGATAAGCGTTTACAAAAAAGTTGATTAAAAAAAAGATCTGTTTGAAACAAAAACTTTTATTTAACTTGATCAAGCAGGTGTTTTGAAAGCCTCTATATAGTTAGTGCTCCATTTCTTAGCTCTTGCGGCGGCTTCTACTTTGCTAATCCATATCTCAACAAATTTCTCGGCGTTTGCTTGAAACTCCGCCCAGTTTCTAGCAGGAAAGCTTGCTCTTATAACGCTCTCAGGAAGACCTGTTACTGCGGCGATTCCTTTCACATAAGCCTCTAAGCTTTCTGCTTTTTTAACCATAGCAAGCCATTTAGGTCTTGCGGCTCTTACTTTTCTAGCCCATTTCTCTTCGTAATAGTGTATAGACATGTTTTTCCCTCGAAAACATGATCGTGTATCACATAATTAAACAAATGTTAAACAAAACATAATCAAAAAGATGTTGTCTCAATGTTGCAATGTTAAACAAATCGAGATCGTTATTAGCGAAGCCATAATATCATATTATATTATATATATAATACTGCTGTATTACTAGAATATTTTATTTATTTAGATTTTTTTAGATTTATTTAGTAACTGATTTCTTTTGATCTATCTACTACTGAGTTATCTAAATAATTCTAAAAAACTAAAAATCTAAATAATTCATCGTAGATCGTTACATCGAATCTTCGATTGATCTGGTGGATCGATCTTAAAAAATTCTTGATCAAACTAGATCTCTAAAAAAATGTCTATCGCCGTTAAAACAAAGATCATGCCTAAGCCTATGTAAAAAACTGTCCATCCGATGATGTTTTCTGTTTTGCTCTTCTGATAAAACTTTGCGTATCCAAAAATCATCAAAGGAATCATTGTTAACATGATCATTTTGTTAAAAGCTATTGAAATCATCACGAAAACTATTGATGATATGAGAGCAAGTTTTTTAACAAAATCTCTTCCATAAGTGTTTGCAATAGTTTTTATACCAAACATTTTGTCTCCTTCAACATCTAAAACATCTTTAGACGCCTGCCATCCAAACGTCCATATAAATGCTAACAAAGCGTATATAAATCCTTTTTCTTCTAATATTGCTAAAAGAGGCAAAACAGAACGGCTAAAAGATACCCATAGATGATTGATCCATGGGTTTATTTTTCGAGGGCTCAAAGGAGGAAGACTGTAAAATACTGCGAAAAACAACATTAAACTTGTCATCAAGCCAAAATATATCGATACGGTGAATCCTCTTGCAACTGCTAACAATGCTAATATCCATGCTACCCCAACTGCTTCTTCACTTGTTACGATTCCTCTAGGGATGGGGCGATAAGGCTTTATTATTTTATCAAGATCTTTATCAACAACTTGATTGATAACTTGTCCACATGCTTGTGCTAATGCTAACGTTATGCCTACATAAATCCCTTTTGTAAATGAATCAAAATAAACGCCATGTTTAGCTATTATCAAAAACAATCCTGCTAAAAAAGGCGGTAAAAGAGTAAAAGGTCTTAAAAGAGCTATATATGCTGTAATTTTTTCTCCTAAAAACTTTTTTAGGCGAGGATAATATTCATTCAATTTTTAAAAGCCTCTTGATCTTTTTTAACACTCCTGGTTTTTTAACAAATGAAAACCATCCTAGATCAAACCCAAAGTAGAACCCTATTTTTATCAAATTCACGATCATGATGTATAAAAACAAATTTGATAATCCAAAAAAGATCAATATTGATGCCAAAAAGCTTTCTCCTCCTATAACAACAACTCTATATATCAAAGCTTTGATCAAAAGTTCTTTTTTAGTCACACTTTTGGCGCCCATCTAGTCTCCCACAAGTATCTGTTCATCAAAACAAAGTATGTTGCTCCCATCAAAACCCAGATCAAATATATCCCCAGCCAAATCAAGTCAAACGCTATCAAGCTTAACATCATGAAAAACGTTATCGCCTCTATGAGACCAAAATATTTTAACAAAAGATCTCTATCAATTTCTTCTTCAAGTTTTTCGTTCATCTCTGTGATCAAGATCATCACTATTGAAAAAGTTATTCCAGTAGTTACAAGTCCATAAAACATGTTGTCTAAAGACAACACAACAACTAGATTTAAAAATGTCACAAATCTAGCCCAGCTAAACTTGTTGCCAACATACGTTATAAACGTTTTGTTATTTTTAATAACACATTCAACTTTTTTCGCAACATTTTTTAACAAATTGTTTTCGTGACAGATGTCTTTTAGATTTCCTTCGAAAGCTATTTGATAAAAGATCATCATGAAGACAGCTATCAACAATAATATAAATTTTATGTTTATCTCTCCTCCTCCTAAAAACCATCCGTAGGCAAATAAAGATGTGAAACATAAAGAGATTGGAAGCCATGAATGTTTAGTTGTTTTAGAAAGACCATCATTATATGCATGTCCAAAAACTAGATACATCATTAACGCTACTAACGATTCAACAGGTTTTTTAGATGTTAATGATATCATTATCAAAGATATTGATGAAATGATCAGCATTGTGTGAATAACGTTATGTGCCGTCTCATATTTTATCTTCTGAGCGATCAAAGGATGATGTTGTTTGTGAGGATCTTTAAGATCGTGAAAATAATCCATAACGCTGTTATGTCCAAAAGATGCGTAGTGAAGAAAAAGCAATATAGGAATTAAAACAAACGATAAAAAAAGATCTTTAGTTAAATACATATATGGAGTGACTACAGTATAAACTGTGGCGAAACCTGTTTGTGCTCTAAACAACTGAAGCCATTTTTTCACTTTGATCTCGCTCACAAGCTGTATCTCGATATAAAATCTAAATATTTTTGATAGTCTTCAAAAGCTTTCATCATTTCATCATCACATATCTGCGGAGATCTCCAACAAAAGCTATCTACAAGAAGAGCGTCCCAATACAATGGATGATTATCTTTAAAAGATCCTTTGATGCTTGCTAACGAAGCAACTCTTACATAAGGCTTTGTTCTTGTTGTGTATGTAAACAAAAGATCTCTGAACAACTCTAAGCCGTTTGAGTAAAATGTTTTTAGATATGGAATCGCATGTTGTTTTTCAAACACTATGTCTCTAAACTTTTCTAAAGAACAATACACGTCTCTATTACATTCATTTCTCATTGTGTTCATCAAATATTCTTTTATGTCTGATTTAGATGTCAACCCATTGATGCTGTTAAAATAAACCGATGATCCTCTTTGTATTGAGGCTTTAACAACTTTTTGTATAATAGATATGGCTAACAGATGTTGTGCAGGTGTTGCCTCTGCTACTCTAAGTTCTAACGTGAGGGGCTTTGCTTCTCTTTTTTTGTTCCACGTAAGCCACCAATAGGGACGATCACAACAATCTAGATTTAAATAATATCTAACGGTCTCAGGATCTATTGGAGGCATTCCTGAAGTAGTGATCTCAGCCCATAAGTCAAAACGTTTTCTACATTTGTCTAAACATAATAGAGGCAAGATAAATATAGATGTTGTAAATATCGATTCAAAAGCTATCTTCCAAACAGCCTCCCAGTTTCTAGTGATCATTTCAATGTCTTCACGAGGTCTAAAATGAATGTGTGAACCACATGTTATTGTGCTTCCGAAAACAGTTGCCTCATTAACCCATCTAAAGTTGCATTGTTTAGCTCTCTCAGCAAATTTCTTCACTTCATAAACATACATGATCTTTGGCGGGAGAGCTGTCTCATAAGGACCTGAGCCATCTTCATGCCACTCATAATTCGAAAAGAGAGCATCACAATTTGTGATTGAATCAGGAGGTTGTTCTATCTCCATTCCAGCTGTCATCAATGCTTGTGAGCCAGGATAATGTTCATACATCGTGGCAGTTATATACGTCAGATCTTCTATTAAAGCTTCTTTAGGGTCGAAAACTATGTCGATAGGCTCGATAGTGGGCTCAGGAATCTTTGGGAGATAAATGCCTTCTCCATAATCTTTTTTGTTTTGTGTCTCAGGAGCTATTATTCTCACATAAATTTTTTCATCATCTCTAACGTGTTTAATCAAAAAATTTAATGTGGCGATAGCATCGTCGATAGATGAAGCAGTTATCTCATATTTTTTAACATGTTCTTCTTCTGTGTCAACACATCTTACATAGCTAAGTTCTCTAATCAATCCTTTTTGCTCGGCAGGAGTTATAGATCTCCAGTACTGAGGATAGACATAAAAATCTCTATGACTGCCGTAATAAAGATGATATCTCATTTCATCTTCTTTTAACACATCGCTGATCCCTAGACATTTTAGCTCGCCGTATGCATACATAACTATCACTAATATATTTTGTGTTAAACATATAATCTTTTTTGTTAAACATTTAAGTGATAAATATGGTTAAATGTCCTATTTGTGGGGCAGAAGTAGAATACTTTATTAGAAAGCCGAGGTCTAAATATGCTAAATGTCCTGTATGTGGCAAATCGTTTTTGATAAAAGATCATCCAGAGCTTCAACCATATATAAAAGTTGTTGATGATAAAGAAGAAGAGACAGAAGAGACAGAGAGAGAAGAAACATCTAAAGAAGAAGAAACTAAAGAAGAAAAGCCTAAACGTAAACGTGTGGAACTTTTTGAGCCTCCTAAATCTCCCGAGGACATTATTTATGAAGTTATGAACGAATGGGGTCTTGATGAAGATTTTATCAATCATGTTGTTAGATACGTTCAGAGAAAAGGAGGCTATTTAGATGCAGGATGGCTTATGAACATGTTGTTAAATGCGAGAACGGGCAGAAGACTTACACAACAAGAAGCATATTTGATTGTTGATGAAATAATATCAGCAATTGAACAAGAAAAAAGAAAAGCAGAAGAGATGGGCAGAATGTATCCTCCGTTTTTCATAACGCCTCTTCCACAATCTTCTAGACCTGTATATCCGCCATACACATACACATCTACGCCACAACAAACACACATGTATTACACACCAACGCCACAGCCTTCTTATCAGCCTTCTTACTCAATGTCTTCAACATCTGTTCAATCATTTCCACAATCTTATCAACCTGCTCCTCAGATAACGCCTCAAATGATCCAAGAGTGGATCAGACAGAGTTTACAAGAGTTTAAGAGAGCAAGCGATATAGACGAGTTGAAAAAGATGATCATGGAGATAGAAAAGAAAAGAGTTGAAGACAGAGCAGAGCTTGAAAAACTTATAGCAAAATCTAGAGAAGAGACTTTAAAAGAGATCAAAGAGATCATAGCAAACATTTCTACACAACCCGTCGAAACGATCGATAAAAAAGATATTGATCTTATGAAAACAGAGTTAGAAAAAACATATATACAAAAGATCAATGAGCTAGAGAAAAAATATTTAGAAGCTAAAAGCGAGTCAGAGAAAAAAGAGCTTATGAAAGAGATCGACAGGTTGAGAGGAGAGCTTGAATCTTTGAAAGAAGGATTGGCAAGACCTGTATCTCCCGAGGGATGGCAAAAAGATGAAACAAGACTTGTTGCAGAGCTAGGATCAAGATTTTTAGATATACTTAGAGAGAGACGTCCTCTAGAGTACATCGTTAGAATCGTTCCAAAACCAGCTCCACAAGAAGAAAGAAAAACAGAAAAAGATATTGAAGAATTGATCAGAGAGGCAGGAGGCGTTATAGAATGAAACTAAAGTGTCCTGTTTGTGGCGGAGACATAAAAATTGAAAACGTTATTGTAGATGAATCTGAGGCGATAGTAAAAGTAACTATAATAGGAAGATGTACTAAATGCGGGGCTAAATATGAACAACACAAAACATTTACTAAAGAAAGATCTTGGGTTCCAATAATCACACACGTGGGGTGAAAACATGAAGGCAGTAGGCGTTTTCTCTATAAAAGGAGGAACAGGCAAAACAACTATTGCTCTCAATCTTGCAAACAAATTAAAAAAACATGGGAAAGTAGCCTTGTTAGATGCTGATATCGATAACTCTAGTTTTGCTCAATTCGTTAAGATCGATAAACAAATAGATATTGAGGCAAGCAAAACAATTAAGCTTCCAGATTGGGATGGAGTTAAAGTTTTTAGCATGTCTTTAGTGGCAGGAAGCAGAGGCGTTTCGATGAACGAAGACAGATACGTTCAGATAATAAATGACGTGATGCAATACGGCGATTGGGGGGATCTTGATTACTTAATTATTGATCTACCTCCTGGATCATCAAACATATGGAGATCTATATTAGTCATATTCTCAGAGATCTTGGCGGGAGACGTTATCGTTTCAATTCCTTCTATGACTGATTCACTTGTTAGAGCGATAGACGTTCACAAATACTATGACATCCCGATCATAGCAGTTGTTGAAAACATGAGCTATTTTGAGTGTGAACATGGGGCAAAATATCATTTGTTTGGCGAGCCTTCTGCCAATAAATATGTAAATGCTCCTGTAATTCAACTGCCTATAATACCTAATCTTCATAAAAACGTCCTCATAGAACATGAGGCTATTAACGATCTTGTTGATCTTGTTGTTAAAACTCCTGTAGTTAAAACATCGTTTTTAGAGAGAGTTAAAGAAACAGTATCTAAAGAAATTAAAGATCTTGTTGTTAAAGTTCTCGCCACGTTAATAGTTAGAATTCAAAAAGAGATTGATGCTAAAAACATTGCGTCTAAATACGGCTTCACAGAACAAAAGCCTTTTGTGTTAACTATAACAGACGAATCTATGTCAAACGTTTTAACTAGAGTCGTGATGAAAGTTAAAGATGGAAGACTTGTTGTTTTAAAATCTCCCGAGAAAGTTGAGTATGAGATCGTGGCTTCATACAAAACATTGGCAAGAATGATTCTTGGGAAGGCTAAGATAGGGAATCAAATAGTTTCATACGATCCTTTTGATGCATGGCTTAAAGGCGATATAGTTGTTTATGGGATGGGCTCTGTGCCTAAAGCTCTCGGCGTGTTGAGACACGTGCTTTCTGAAGAAAGTTTTGTTAAAGAAGTTAGAAACAAATATGAAAAACTTTTAGAGAGGTTTATATGATGGGTGCCGTTATTGATAAACTTAAAAAACAACTTGAAAAAGAGGCTTTAGAAAGATTAACGCCCATCGCAGAGATCTTAAATGAGATTAAAAAGATTCAAAAAGAACAACTTGAAGTGTTAAAAGAGATTAAAGAGATATTAGAGGCGTCTAACGATGTCAAGAGGAAAAAGAAAAGCTGAGTATGAAAAAATTTTCAACGAGATATTTGGCACAAGCATCAAATGGTCTAAGCTCACAGAAGAGGAACTTGTTCAACTCGCCACGATCTTGGCAAACCCAGATCTTATATGTAAAAAGATTTGTAAAGAATGTGGCGCCGAGACTAAATACATCAATTTGTTAAAAACTTTTAAAGATGTCCTCAAAGATGTTCCATACGAAGGACCTATCATAAAAGTTTTAAAGAGGATGTTTGGCATTGAAACAGAAGAAGAGAAGATTGAGTCTTCACGAGCCTAAAACAATTCACGTGGGGTTTAGATTAAGCGATGTAGAATACAAGATGTTAAAAAGGCTTAGCGAGTATTGGAGATGTAGCTATAGCGAGGCTTTGAGAAGAACGATTGTTTACACGTTTGTAAAATATTTGTTGGGAGAAGAGATTACAGAAGAAACGCTTCAAAAGATTTATCTTGATCTTAAGAATTTAAAAGATTATCTGAGTGATCGTTATGGCTGACTGGGGATGGCTTAAAGATCCTGAGCTGAGAAAAGCAGTATCTAAATGTCTTTCACACGTTAAAAAACTTAAAGAGCAAGGAAAGACTTGGGAGGATTTTGAGCTTAGCGAAGTAGGCGTTCCATATCACATCATGAGAAAACTTGTTTATGATTATGAGATGTTTGAAGTAACATACAAATCAAGATCTCATACTTTTTATAAGTTTGCTGTTCCTATTGAAGAAGTTGAAAAAAGACTTAACGAGTCAGAGATTGTTGTTCAACCTGTTGTTGATGAATCAAAAAAATTTGTTGATGTACCTCTCGACTTTTGGGAGGTTGTTGAAGGATATGACGATCTTAAAGAATTGTTTTTAGCAAGCATAAAATCTAACGATCCTGTTCACATATTGTTGATAGGACCGCCTAGCACAGGGAAATCATTGATCTTGATGGAGGTAGAAAGATTGGCTGGAAGCATATTTGTTACGGCGGGAACTATGACACGTGTGGGGCTTAGAGACATATTGTTAAATTATAAGCCTCGTTTTCTTTTGATTGATGAGCTTGATAAAATAAAAGATCCTGATGATCTATCTGTTTTGTTAACTTTGATGGAAAGCGGAAGAGTTGTTGTTGCTAAACATAATGAATATAGAGAGGAAAAGATGAAAACATGGGTGTTTGCCTCTGCCAACACTACTAAAGGCTTGAGACCTGAGTTGTTAGACAGATTTTTCAAAGTGTATTTAAGATCATACGATCCTGAGACTATGAAAAGAGTGATTGTTAAGACGTTAACGTTAAGAGAAAAAGTTAATAAAGATCTTGCCTCTTATATTGCCGAAAAAATTGTTGAAACAGACATGAGTGTTAGAGATGCGATCAGGCTGGCGAGAATATCAAAAACTAAAGAAGACGTGAACAAATATATCGAGATTTTAAAAAGATATAAAAGACTTATTTAATGTAACACAAAACATATACTTTGGAGATAGATATGTTTATAGACAAGATAGTTCCACACGCCATACCAAAGATCCAATCTAAAATTGTTAGCCCAGTAATTTTAGAAGTGCATCCTGCTCATTTTGGAGAGATACTGGCGGAGCTTAGAGAGTATGCATTAGATCTAGGGATTTTAGATCTAGTGTCTTCTAGAGAGATTCCTTTGTTTTCACACGTGCTTCCAATTCCCATGTTTAACATGATAGGAGTTGTGTTGCCCCGAGAAGTGATCTTTGATTATGCTGAAGACTTTAGAATAGTGAGAATATATCCTGATGAAATAAGATATGCTCTTCAATATCCAGTCGTCCCACGAGAAGGAATATTTACTTTAAAAAGAGACAAAAAAACGATAACATTTACATCTACAAAATGGACTAAAAAACTTGTTGGATGTGATGTTGCAAATAAAAAAGGCTTCACAGGAAGATACGTTAAAGTTGCTGTTTTAGACACAGGAACATCATTTACACATGAACAACTAAGAGGAAAAATAGAAGCTTACTCGGCAACAAGAACTGGTCCTCAAGATCTTAATGGACATGGAACGTGGTGTGCATCATGTATAGCAGGTAGAAGAGGCGTTGATGATGTCATATATAGATTAACAAAACAATACGTAGAAATGGAAGGAATGGCGCCTGACGCAGATCTAATAACTATAAAAGTTTTAGATTACATCATAGGAGCAGGAAACGATTCAACAATAATCAAAGGAGTTGAGATGGCAGTAAGTGCAGGTGCAAAAGTTATAAGCATGTCTCTCGGCGGGAGAGAAGAGGCACATAGAGAAGAAGACGATCCATATTACAAAGTTTTTAACGATGTTGTGGCTAGAGGCGTTATACCTGTTATTGCCGCAGGAAACGAAGGACCCAAGCCTCAAACCGTGGGAACGCCAGGAGCTTTATCAAGCGTTTTAACTGTAGGTGCAACAGACCCTATATCAGGAGAGATCGCTCCATATAGCTCACGAGGTCCCACTCCATGGGGATCTATAAAGCCTGATGTTGTTGCACCGGGAGGAGGATATCCTGATCACGGCATTCACTCTGCTATCGTGGGAATGTTAGATTCAGCGGGAGACAAGCTTAAAAATAGATACAGCCCGATACAAGGAACATCAATGGCAACTCCACACGTGGCAGGTTTAGTTACGTGTGTCGTTCAGATGTATAGAGATGTTTTAGGAGCAGAGCTTACTGTAGAAGAGATTAAAAAGATGATGGAGGCGTTAGGACATCCAAAAACAAACGATGATGGATGGGGCTTTATAGACTGGTTTAAGTTTGAAACATGGGTTTCAACACAATACGGAGTTAAAATATGAAATTTTAGTGTAACACATGATTATCATTATGGGAGGCATATGTTTAGAAGAGTTTTAGCAGAAACTTCACAAGCCCAAGAGATCACATATAACTTTTTAGAACGCAAAGTGTATTCAGGAACTAATGTTTATAACAATATTGATGTTGTTTACTTTGATGGAGACGTCTGGATCGAAGATGGAGCTCTCGATTATCAAGAAGGCAAAGCAGAGATAAAATTTAGCTATCCAGTATCTTTGTCTGTTGAAACAGAAACTATCGATGGCATTGTAACGATACTAGTTGTTAGACCTACAAGCGAGACAACACAAGCATTGATACATCCATTTATAACGTGGAAACCAGGAGAGCTTTTAGGCAGACTTCTTGAAGGACGTAAAAAGCCTAGATATCCATATGCCTCTAAAGTGAAAAACTTACATTATGATGCTTACACTAAGAGAGCAACAACATACAACTCTGAGACAAAAACTTTTGACAATATTTATGTAATAACTTTTGCAGGCTTAGGCAAAGAATCAAAAGTTCAGCCTGATAGAGCGCTTTTAAAACCAATGACAGGATACACGTTTACAGTTGTTCAAAGAGATCACACGCTACAAGCAGAGCTGGTTGGCGAGTAGAAAGTTAAAATATGAGAGATATATATGTTTAGAAAAATATTTTTTGGCGATAAAATAGATGAAGAGATCATTGAGGCTTTAAAAACAAAAAGATATTCAAGCGAAAAGATATATAGCGATATTTTAAAAGTCGAGTTTGATATCAGATTCCCTGATCTTGCTGTTGCAGTAATAAAATATTATGAAGATGGAAAGCTAAAAGAAGATGTTGAAAGAATCAAAATATTAATTATTTCACATGAATTTTCAAGCGTAAGTCCAGATGTGTTTGTTAGCGCACACACTTCAAAAATAATAGTGGAAAATCCTAACGAAAACTTATACGCTATGGCTGGCGAGATAATCACAGTTCTTTGGAGCAGAGGTTTAAAACTTGTGATATCTTATAGAAAATAATGTAGTTGTGACGTTAATCAAGTAACTTTTAAATCATATTTTTTTGTGTTACATCTAATATCATTTGAGGAGCTAAAACTATGGCGTTTGTGAAAAGATTTTTAGAAGGTAGCGAGAAAGTAGTTTATCAATCTCCAGAAGGCTTTTCGATAGAGTTAAGAGTGTATCCTACATCTGTAGATCTTCCTTCGTGGGCTTTGGCGGGACTAAACGCCTCGTTAACAACTTTGAGGCTTGATGAACTTGATATATCGATGTCAGAAAGACAAATAGATCTTGTTTCAGGACTGTCTAGATCTCCTGTGTTTCCATTTTTAAAACCTGCTTTAGATCCTAAAGAAGTTTTAACAGATATACAATCTATCGCTCCTATCGATGGAAGAGAAGTTGTTGAATGGATGCAGATCGCCGCCGCTGAAAACGCTGTTTTATCAGCGAGAGTTACAGAGTACAATAGATTAGGCTCTAACTTAATGTCAGGATCAGGAGATTCTTACATTCCAGGCGTATATGTAGATGATTCAAGCTTTAGATCTCAGCTAGGTTCACAAATAACGTCTCAAGGCTATGGAGTCGTTATAACTCCTAGAGGAACTTATAACGTTCCTGTAAGAGGAAAACAAACAGGAATATTTAGAGATCATCTTACGTGGGGATCTATATCGTGGGTGTCAGTTGTTCAATGGATAGGAAACTTGTTGAAATGGAGATCATTAGCAAAAACGCCTATAAAACAATCAGTAGGCTTTTACATGGATTCGATAGGAAATGTTGCTCCTTTATTTGTTTTACAACAAACTTCACGTCCAAAGATCTTTGCTAGAGCCATAATAACTTTAACATCAAGTTCTTCACAAACAGTTGTTATAAACTTTAGAGATCCTAACGATTACACTAGAGTGATTGCAAACGTTAAAGCAAATGTTGGAGCAGGAACATATGATATAAAAATAAGATTTATAGCATTTCCATTTGTCCCGCCGATGGTAGCAGAGATACAGCCTCAAGACAAAGTTCAAACAAAGTTAGAATCTTACGAGGTTAGATGAATGCCTCTTTTTAGAGAAGGATTTGTTTTATCAAGTGTTGATTCACAAGCCTCTTTATATATAAACAACAACAAAGTTTATGAAAAAAGTCCTGCTAAAAGAGTTTACGAATATTATGTTAAAGGATTGATCTTTTCTAGAAAAACGATGCCTCCTCCGTTATATGTTAGAGAGGGAGGAATCAAAAAGATATACACTCCTGATCCCAAGACTAAACAAATAGTTTTAACATATACAGAGCCAACAACTTTAACTATTTACACAACTGCTCAAGGAGAAGATGTCAGTCTAGTTGATCAAGCGTATTCATCAACAATATATGTCTCTTCTCAACATCTAACGTTTTTTCACGAAAAATGCTACTCGGGAGATTATAACGTTATAAACACGATATATGGAAGAACAGAAACTGTAGCAATCAAATCAAGATGTGAACAAGCGATAGAGCCTTCATATATGAGTCTTAACGTTAGAATCAAAGTCCCGTATTTCTATACAAACTATCCTACTTATGTTGCCTATTCGATAACAGGACTGCAGTATCTAGTTCCGATGGACTGCAGAGGAAGATACATATCTCCTCCAAACATATCTCCTAGAGAGATCGTGGCAGACACAGCTTTGAAAGCTGGAAACGTTTTTAACGATAACGAGGCTAAAAAATATGATTGTGATCCTTACATAGTCGTCTATTGGAACGGAGCTTTTATAAAGAAAGAGAATGTGAGACAAGGAGATTATGTTGAGTTTAACGATAACATAAGAATATACCCGATGGACGGAAGATCAACACTAACGGTATCATTGTTACACGTAAAATTTGAGCCTCCGACGACGTGGTTTGGTCCTGAAGGATGTATGGCTCATTATGCTTCTGGCAATGATCCTCTTCTCACATGTTTTTTATTCAAAAAATTTAGAATAACGTTTGAATATGGAGAGATAAGAAGCATAGACACTTATCCCAACTACTACAAAAGAGGATATGTAGATCCAGATGTTTTAGATTATTCTCCTAAAGAGCTTGTTAGAATGTATAGAGTGAGCACAGGAGTATATGATTTTGAAGTGTTGCCGAGAATAGGCTATAGAAATTATATAGATGTTCCTGAGTTGAGATATGATGTTGTTTTAAGAGCTTTGCAATGGAACGATAGACTTAATACTGAAAGAATAGATGTCTCATATGATTTGCTAAGATCTGATGATCTTGTTTTAGACAATGTGTTGTCTAATGTAAATGTGTTGATAAACAATCAGTCTGTAAGAAGATCTGGAACTATAACGTTTAGATATTAACTTTTTCACATATTTTTAATTGATATTATGAATTGGCTTAGAGACAAATGGGGGAGATACATAAAAGTAGATAGATACGAATGGGCAGGAGGAGTTACATCATCAGGATTCCCAATATACGCCATCACTTCTAGAGGCATCATACAGATAGGATGGACATCATGGGAGGAAGATATATATAGAATTCCTGATGACACTATTGCCATCGTGAGAACATACATAACATCTACAAGACATAAACAGATACATGTTTACACAACTGATAAACATTGGGTTTTAGATGATAGAAATTTGTTAAGATCTCCTCCTGACTTGCCAAAAGAGATCAGACCTTTTTTGAAAAAGATTCGAAAAGAAGGATTTAAGAGGCTTAAAAAATGAACAAGATACTTATGACACTATTGATCTTATCGCTGTTGTTAATAACGATCCCATTTATCTTTTTGTTTTACGCATTGATGAACATAGATATTGTTAGAAACGTGAAAGGAGATATATCATACGTAGTGAATCAACTTGCAGATTTAAGCATCAAAATAGCGCTTGCCATAACGATTTTCGTGATATTGTTGTTATCATCGCTAACGTTTTTGATAGCAATAGCAATTTTTTTAAAAAACGATTTTTTTAAAAAGATCTATGGGAGCTGAATGTAAACTTTTAAAAACAAAGTTTACATTTACTGGAATGTAAACTTTTTCAAAAACGAAAAAATGATCAAAAAAGTTACGTGTAGAAATATAAAAAACTAGTGTAAAAACACGTGAGAAAAAAGATAGATCTTTGAGCAAAAATATCTAGGTTTTTTTGGCTAAGATCTCTCTTCTCCAACATATAACAATATCATTTTCTTCAAAACAACTTTCTATCTTTGATGTTTTTAAGATTTTCTCGATTCGCTTAATGTACATACTGAGAGCTCTTTTTATTATTCGAGATCTTGACACGCCAATGAGTTTAGCAATATCATCAATTTTTTCAATCAGATCTTCTTTTGCTTTAAACGTTACTACTTTTACCATAATACCTCACCATAATATCCTCTTAGCCAAAGCTCTTCTTCCCATTCTTCATCATCAAGATATCGATATCGTTTCTCACGTTTATGTTTTTTAATCTCTTTTTTAGCCTCTTCTTTTTTAAACTCTTTAGCTTCAAACATCATCTTTTTAATCTCTGAGAAATAAAGAACATTTATAGGCTCTAACTTGTTGACATCATACAAAACGATTTGATTCTCAAAAGTGTTGTGCCATATTCTTGTCACTATCGTTGCTCCAATCTCTTTAACGTCTTCAAGAAATCTGCTAATATCATCATTAACAAACATTAACAATCCTTTGTAGTAATATACTTTAATCGATTTGTCTTTTGAAATCATTATCAAATTATTTGGCGATGATGCAAACATTACTCCCCAAAAGCCTTTATTTACTAATAGTGTGCCAAGTTTTTCGAGATTATGCTCAATCAAGTGTTTCTGAAACTCAGGATCGTCGACAAGTTTTTTAGTATCGCTATCTCCAGTTAATGATATAAATTGAATAGATTCTCCCATACGATAATGATAACGATAACCATATGCTGTCACATGTCCGTTATGAGAAACTCTATAACTTCCTATCTTCCACATGTGAACGTTTTGTTCATCTATTGATCCTGCTGATGCCAATCTCAAATGTATATGTATCAATCTAAACGGCGTATTAAGTAGTTTCTCAAGTTCATCTCTAAACTTTTTATAATCTAAAGTTCTCAACACATATTCTCGATCATAACTAACGTAGTGAATGCTGTAGCCATGATGATTAAGCTGAGCCTCATAATCGATAACACTTAAGATTTTATCAATAACGTTATCTTTAGGAGTCTTTTTATAAACGTTTATAAGCACAATGTTGAAACACATTTTATTTCACCTCTTTGAATACAGATCTCATGACTTTGTTTAGTTTCAAATCAATCTTTATGCTTCTTTTGTAAAACTTTGAGATGATCTCTTCAACTGTGGTGATTATAAATTCTGCTTGAGATATCAATTCGTTAGCATCTCTCGCATATGGCATAATCCTGAACTCTAATGTCTCATAAGAATGACTAAAGAATGATTGAAAGTTTATTGCGTAATATCTAAATTCTCTAGGACCGTAAAAGTTTTTGATAATATCGTTAATGTCTTCAGGAGCTTTCGAGTAGTTGTTGTTTAATCTCGCCATATACTTCTTTTGATCTTTATAAGTTTCGATATATTTTTCGATAAACATTTTTTGAGCTTCATACAAGGTAAATAAGGATGGATATATTAGTGATTTAAATCTTAGATGGAAATGATTTCCACACGTGCTGTTTTGTCTAAACGATAACGAAAACAATGTTCTTGCAAACTCTTTAAACCTTTCAAAATCATAATCCCAGTACTTAATTTCTGCATTAGATTTCCAATAACAATTTGTGGATACATTTAACGATTTTCTCACATCAACACTTAGATCGCCACCAAGTTCGACTCTGCCACAAAATCTCGGGTCTTGCTCTATTTTGTCATAGTCTTCGAGACATATTCCGCCTTCTGCCTCCCAGCCAACGCTATATATATGCTTCGAGATCATTGTTTGTTCACCTCTCCCTCAATAACTTTTTTATCTTTTTTCTTTCTAATTTTTACAGAGATCTCGATCTCTATGTTTCTCCATGTTTCTTCGTCAAACGTTCCATACTTTGCTAAAAACGTTATTAACCTCACGTAGTCCTTGGCGTATTCTTTCATCAATGGCAAAAACATTAGTTTGCCATCATCAACTTCCACTTCTGTAACATATCTTCTCTTTTTTGCAACAGGAATGATTCTAAATAACGCCAAATTTATTAGCCCATCATCAAATACTGGTCCGTTTATATCGTCAATAATTATTGTCGAGATCTCTCCGAATCTTTTTACTAGAAATTGCATATATAATGATCTTACTCTTCTCTCAACATCACTATTTGGGAATCTGTACACTTCCGCAGTAATGCCTAACCCAAACAAGTTTCTAGTCGTATATTTTTCTAATCCTAGCTGTTGATACAATTTCTCAAGATTCTCCCACTCGTTTTTCTTATATATAACACGGATTTTTATTTTATTGTTTTGAGAGGGACGTATAACGATCTGCATATTCTCACCTTCCACCTCTTGGGAGCCTTATCGGCTCCCAAGAGTGTGGGTGAGAAATAAAAACAAAAAAAGAAAACATTTTTACAATCATGACACACCACATTTTTCAAGTTTTGTTTTGAGTTCTCTCACTAAGTTTAACAAAGGGATAAGATCTTCAGCACGATGTTTTTCTAAGTAATATTCTAGCTCATTTTTCAAATGATATACCGTATGATAGTATTCTCTTAATAGTTTTTGATAAACACTTTCATCATTAAAGAATTGATCTATGA
>OFEJ01000079.1_pt1 | contig 28591 bp, 20 predicted proteins | sample 1521051 | NCBI WGS metagenome assembly OFEJ01 (sample SAMN06268701, study PRJEB24108) | sediment metagenome | isolation source: Joseph's Coat, Yellowstone National Park, Wyoming, USA | place: USA:Joseph's Coat, Yellowstone National Park, Wyoming, USA | reverse complement strand
TGACTGACCTCTACACCCACTACACGCCGAGGTCAGTTAATGAACTACTCAACGAGGTTGTCCAGAGGGGCCTTAGGTTGGAGATAGCCCTGGCTTTGGCAAGCCAATACGATCCTTTGCTGAGCAATGGTACCTTGTTGAGGAGGTACATCGATGAGGGCTATGTGGATTGGGACTACCTAACTTCAATAATCAATGGTTTCGGTTATAGGTTTGGCGTGGATGAGCTGAGGAATTTGCTCTCTCAACCTGTTGTTGAGGTTCCAAGGAGGAGGTTTAGCCTGCCTAGGAGTTTGGGTCTCTCGATTGCCAAGGGCCTTAAAAGGCAGTAGCCATTGAGGCGTGGGTCTCGGCGTTAAAATCAGGTGGTTCCTCCTAATCGCAATCATCATAATGGAGATTGCCTACAAGCCACTATCCCTACTCCTAATACCACTACTCATCTATAGGGAAACCAGGGATTGGTTGATTGACGGCCTCTACTCACTAATCTTCCCAGGCTTAGCCCCTAGGCTTGAGGTATTCGAGGACTACGTCTTCGATTACAGGAACAACATCGCCCACGTGTTCTACACTGCGGAGCCTCTGTTCGATATCTCCCGATTGAGTGGTTCACAGTACGTGAACTTGGTGAATGAGTTCGTTAGGAGGCTCTCACTAATGCCCAATGAGGTATTTACATTCATTAGGCTTGGCGATAATAAATACGCCAGGTTGAGCAGGAGGGTTGAGCCCACGGAAGCCGGGCTGAGCGAGTTCACTAATTGGGTTAAGGCTAAGGAGGTTTTGCTCAGGCAGTACTTTATACTAATGCCAGTAACGGGCTCGGAGCTTAGGAAGTTGGTCGGATTCCCGAGGAACCCATCATTGGCTAGGTTAATCGCTGTCCTGGCGATCCTCGACTTCCTAGCCTTCCTATTCATGGGAATCTACGGATTAGCTGCTCTGCTAGTCCTAAACGCACTAGCCATCAAGGCTAGGCACAACTACTCGGTGATTAAGGGTGGTGAATTGGGCAAGCTAAACCACAGGTTGACGGCTAGTGGTTTATTGTTCACTAAACCCAGCGAGGATGATTTGAGGAGCATCGCTGAGGCGTTTATTGCCAATAGCAGTAACTTCATGCTCTCGATAAGTGGTAACCCGCAGTTCAGGGGTGAGGTTTCTAGGACCGTTGTCTCGAGCCACACCAAGCTTATTGTCCACGAGAACCCAAAGGCGTTGCCAAAAGCATCGCAGTGGAGCGTTGTTTTGGAGAGGATCAATGAGCGCAGTGAGGAACCTGTTAAGGCGATGTTAGCTCTTGATAGGCCATCGAACATACCGCTTTTGTTCACCAGGAGGGACCACACACAAATGCACATTTGGACTTTCCCAACAATTGACGAGTTAGGGTGGGACCTGGCAGTAATCCCTGTCTTCCACGGGGGTAGGGTACTCTCGGAAAGTTTGAGAGCGAGAGTCTACCTCGGTAGGGATAGGGAAAACAATGAGTTGTGGGTTGACTTGGACAGCTTGCCCTCAGGCTTCGGTCTCGTTGCTGGTCCAACGGGCATGGGCAAGACGTGGAGTGTGAGCACGCTGCTGTATAGGCTCATGAGGAGTGGGATCAAGGTATCGATACTAGACCCACACAGAGAGTACTTGCGTATACCAGGAGTCGAGCCAATTGACGTGACTAGGAAATTCATAAACATATTCGAGCTTGACGGTGTTACGGATATGGAGCGTGTGCATCGGTTGTCGATGGCTTTTGAGGTCTTCGGCATACCTCGTGATCTCGTCATTACCGACTTAAAAACAATATACCAAAATGGATTGTACAAGGACTTCTTCAAGTCCATGGAGTGGCTGAGGGCTAGGTCTGACAATGAGTTGTTCAGCCTAGCACTCGATAGGCTGATGAGCTACCTCGGCGACGCCGAGATTGTGCCAATAAGCGAGCTCCTCAATAACAAGGCCCTACTCTTCGGCTCGGTTAGATCGAGCCCAGACCTAATGAGCTTCCTAATGAGTGTTGTGACCGACCACGTTCACACGTACATGATGAGCCAAAGCATTAGCGAGCATTTGCAGCAGTTGATGGTTATTGATGAGGCTTATTTCGTGCTTGGCACCCCACTCATGGAGTACATAGTCAGGGGAGCTAGGAAGTTCGGCCTGGGCACAATCATGATCACCCAGACAATAACCGGCATAAACGAGGACATCCTCCAGAACATACCATTAATGATTATTTTGGGCGGTAACGACGCCTACGTCAACGAGGTAGCCAAGGCACTAAACCTAACCAACGAGGACGTCAGGTGGCTAACCACTGCCTTACCACCGCACATGGCTGGATTAACCACGAAGGCATTAATAATCACCGGGCCAATAAGGAGACAGGCAATCATCGAGCTGGAGCCTGCGGTTAAGGGGTTGGGCTGAGTTAACAATATAATATTTTGTGTTGTTTACATTGTAGATTCTATGGCGAATGTGGATTTAGCGAAGATAAGTAAATTGCCTAATACGGCTAAGGCTTTATCGTGGGCAGCGATTGCCTTAGCGATTATTGGCTGTGGTCTATCGATATCTACGGACTTCCTCTCACACGAAATCGCTTCATACACGCTCTTCGCATCTTTACTTTTGTTTGCATTGGCGTTTATCCCCTGGCTCTGGGTTGGCCATAAATTTGTGGATGTGTATCATGAGCTCCTATTCGCGTCATTTAAGGTATCCTTACCGGACTCGATAATTGAAGGAACAATCAATTCGTTCGCAAAATATTTCGCATATGCCCCCATTTATTACATCCCGCTCCTCATGGGTATCCTTAACATCGCTTTTTATGGACCAACGAGGGCAATAATATTACCGACGCCATCATCATCAGTGCCATTGCAGCCGTTCGTGAGTACCTTAACTGTGGCGATACCAGTCGCCGTATCAATAATCCTGGGATTGAGCAAGTGGTATAGTGATCCAATATTAGCAATCCCTGGTGCGTAATCCAACTGCAGGATGCCCTTAAGGAGAGCCTTAAGGGCAATAGGGGGTGGTTACTAGCGTTTTCCATTGCTACATTATTCTTCTTTGCACTCTCACTCACCCTCATGTCCATGACATTAACGCCGAAAACCGACGTTTCAACCATACTCTGGGCATCGTTTATCCTAGGTGTAACCCTCGGCCTATTAGCAGGCGCTATACATTCCTTGATATTAGATATAACGATAAGCGACGTTATGTACCTATATTGCTCAATGGAATCACTCAAGAGAGAACTAGCAGGGCAAGGAGAACGGCGCATCGGTGCTCAAGGGACAGGGGCGCGATAAGCTTATTTTAAATTAAGACATGGGTTGAGGTGAGTTATGGCTAATTGCCTCGTTTATTATAGTGAGGGTAGGGCCACCTCGTGGATCGGCGACGCCGCAGGCGAAGTCCTAGCCAACGAGCTTAAGAGGATGGATTTTAACATTGTCAATGCCGTTGAATTAAGGCAGAGGCTGGAGAAGGCCGTGAGGAAGAACGAGGCAGGGAAATACGTAGTCGTCTTCGCAAGGGACGTGGTGCCTCATGATGTTTTTGATATCGTTAATAAGAATGCGCCGCAATTACCACAGACAGGGATTGCCAATCTAAGATCGGATATTCCGCCTGATACCCTCTACGCCGAGACCCCTCTCGTTAAGTTCCTCCATAGGGGTGGTAACATTGTCTGGCTTGGTGATGTACCGTTCTGGTACGTGACAAACCCGCAGAAACCGATGGAAACACTTCAGTTATGGATTTGGCCACACGTAAATTTCTTCGCAATATTAGGCGTGGTCCAGGTCTTCAGTAATATCCCGCAACCAACGTATGAGGGCCTAGCGGACTTGGACACATGGCTTTCGAAAAGGCCCGTATTAGTCTCCCCGAAAATAATAATTAACGCTGACAAAGTCAATGAAGGCGCGGTTAGTGATTGCGAGAGAAGGAATGGGTTCATACCGTTAGCTAAGACATTTGTTTTGAATGGGGCAGTGGTATCCTGGTTAATCAGGCTTCCTGATGGCTCTACATACAATATGATTGAACCACTGGGCAGAGAGCTCCAAATTTCGATGAGGGCTTCAAGACTAGCCACAGAGCTTGAATTAATGGGCAATGTATACATACCAATAATCCCAAAAATTCTAACCCTAGCCCGAGCAGGTGGTAAATATAGGCGTGTTGCTGAGAAGAAAGAGCAAGAAATAACGGTTTCACAACAACCCTCAGGGCCCGTTTCAGGATTCTTCGAGGCGCACTCAGCGTGGATTAGGCGCGTTGGTAGGGGCCTATTCATTAGGCTTTGGGACTACGAAATAAGGCTCGATAATGATAGGAATGCGACGGTGACGGAGGAGGAGGTAAGGGGCATGGCTAGGAAGATTAGAGATTTATTGGAGAAGCTCGGTATTAAATGCCCTAGCGATTAATACATCAAGCCCTGTTCGGATTTAACAATAAAATAATAAACGCCTCTAAAGACCATCATCATACACGGCAACGTTAACTACCGAAGACCTTAGTCATAACCGGGTCAATAAAGAGGCAAGCCACAATTAAGCTGGAGCCTGCAATCAAGGGGTTGGGTTAGGGGTTTATGTGCGGTGATTTCTTACCCTAAAACGATCATTATTATTGTAATGGTTGAAGCCGCTATTAGCGAAATTATTGCGGAAATGGTCTTTGCGGTCTCATAGGAGAGCTTCATAATGTGCCTTAGCTTCTCATTGATTACGAAATTTATCAATAAATTACTTGAAAAGAAAAACAATATTGCTAATACGGGATATGTTGTTTGTAATGTGGTTGTTATTTCGTGGGCTATGAAATAAAGGATGCCAAATATGATACTCCAGAACGTATCCCAAAGCGAATCGGCGATTAAATCCAGAGGGATGGATAAAGTAATATAAAATGTATAGCGTGCAAGCTCTGAAGCGTTGAGCCCTTCATAATCCCAATCACGGTCCCACAGGCCCATTAAACCTTTTTCCCTTTCATAGTTTAAAAACCATCGGTTCGTGGCGCTCTTTATCTTCTTAGTGCCTTATAAGTGCTCCTTTGCGCTTACTTTATTGATGGGGTTTGCTGGTTGGGATGAGTTTTGGGGCTTCGTTAGAGGTCGCGTTGAGGATTCGGTGGCTGCCTTAGTGGAGAGGTTGAGGGGGAGTGGTTGGGATTTCCGCGCCTTGGATGTGGGCTTGTTCTCGAAGCCCATTTACCACGAGTACGTGGTGAGGTATGCGCCGCGTGGTAAGCCATTCGAGGTCGACATCTCGAGAAGGCACGTAATAGTTTGGTACCGCGATGGCAAGAGCTACCACGAATTCCTATTCAGCGTCGAGGGCCTGGGCCCAAATAGGGGGAAGCTGTGGGTTCTTGAGGAAAGCGCCTTGTTCTCATTGTCCAATGTGAGGGTCATGGCTACCTTCGAGGATGGGCAGGAGGGGGTCACGTACCGCTTCGTCGACGATGAGGATTTAGTGAATGAGGAGTTATTCTTCGAGAGGGCCCTGCCGGATGATGGCGTGGTGATAGAGGGAGGGCTGTATAGGGTCCTCGGCGAGAGGCTGCGCATGTTCGTTGATGATCTCGATGTGTTCAGTAATTTATACATCGATGCGTATAGGGAGTCAATAGATGTGCTCCTGAGGTGGGTGTGCATTGATGAGGTTGCGGAGAGGCTGGAGTCTGTGGGTATCGATGCATCGTTCTGGGACTTCCACCCAGACGGGGTCTCCGTGGACATACCACTCCAATTGCTTGACCTACCGCCAGATGCCGAGAAGGTTTACGACCACGATGAGCTGTTGAGGATCGCCGAGGAGAGGTTTCATGCCAATAGGATGGGGGACGCAATAGTGAGGTTGATCGGCGGTAGGGAGTTCACGGTGAACTTCCTAGGCCTAAACATTAAGTGCGGCGTGTACCTCACGGTAATTAGGATATTTTCGGGCAGGTTAATCGTTGGGGTCCGAGCCAGCGTTGAGCCGCCTCTCGAGACCTACAGGAGGGTTGGGGATGAGCTTCTGCGCTACGCCTCAGGTGTTAGGTTTGATGATGTTGTTAGGGTTGGTGAGTACGTGGTGGAGTTGAGGAGTGTGTTTAGGGTCGGTGGTGCCATGCCAATCCCATACACGTGGTTTAGGGGGCTTAGGCATGCGAAGTTCGTGATGTCGTTCAAGGCATGCCTGTTCCACAAGGGCTCGGAGTGTGAGAATGGCATGTGGTTCTACGGGGTCGATGACAACTCGGTAGTAACCGTTAGGCACCCAGAGTATGGCGAGAGAATTGTTAGGTTTAGGGGGAAGTTCCTGCTAGAGCTCAACTACATACCAAACGGGTGGTATGATTACCGCAACAAGATGCAAACGCTAATACTCGAGAAACTACTCAAAACCAAATAACGCAACACCCCGGTAGGCTAAGGGGTCCGTGGGGCTAGGAATTCGGGGCCTTAGGTCTTAATGTACTTATTACAAGGTATCCGGCCAGTAACCCCAGTGGTGGTGCGGTGACTAGCCCGTCGATTGGTCCGTAGGCTCCAATAATTACTGAGCCCATGCACGCCCCTGGCGATAGTCTAGGTATTGACGAGATGGCTAGTGCTGTGGTTGTATCGATGATTAGGCTCCCAACAACGATTGAGGCGTAGAGTGTGAATAGGAGTAGCTTCCAATCACTGCCTACCCTCCATCTCCTCTCATTGGCATAAACCAATGGCGTTACTGAGCCGATAATTATCGAGGCTGTGAACGTGGCTATGCTATCGAGGTTTGTGGGCATTGAGGTGCAGGCTTGGGCTGGGTTCGCAGTAACTGCTAGGTACAGGGTTGCCGATAGTATGGCGTAAACAGCCACTATGCCCAGCGAGTACCTGACCAAGCCAGTCCTCGGTTTGCCCCTGGCGAGTACTAGGTAGGCTGTTGCGATTAACACCGCATCAGTGATTATTGCGGTTAGGTTTAGGTGGAGTCCATAGCTGCCGATGATTAGCGGCGATCCTAAGCCTAGGGTTTGGCTGAAGATTGGCGAATCGCCAATGTGGGTTTGGATGTTTAGGGCTGTGTATGTAGCTAGTGCGAATACTATGGTGAGCACGGCAATGCGTGTTGATACCCTCAACACACCACTCATCACATAACCCGATCCACGCCCAACTTTAAGCGTTAACAACGGCGGCATTGCGGACCAAGTAATTAAGAGACCGAGGAGCACCTGACTAAGCCAGACCCCTCGGCATTGTAGTAATGCATCAATGCTTTAACTGAATGTATATAATGTGTATGTATATTAATTTCTCTAAATATTTTAATTCCTTGGTTAGGGTCATTATTTGATGAGTAATGTGGATAACGACGTTGGGGAGTTAGCGGAGGAGAAAGAGGATTACTCACGTGTTGTTCCTGTTTTAATCAAGTTCATTGGAAAGTATGGGAAGGTACTTGTTAATGGTTCTAGGGATGTCGGTAAATCCTTATACGTAAGGCAAGCCGTGCTAACGCTAACTTATCAACATGAAGAACAGGGAAAACGGTATTTACCAGTGTTCCTAGAATGTCCAATCTCTGCCGATATCGTGTTACAGTTAACGAGGTTTTCACGCTTCCGTACTGAAAATACCTCATTACCACCTCATTACGATATAATACCGATAATTGTACTGGATAATGCACACCGATGCAGTAATGAGGATTTGATGAGGATTAATTCACAACTACCGAAAGACGCTAAGCTAGTCCTAATCGCACCATCGGCGGGGATTAGGCCGAGCAAGTCTGAGTACTTCTCCTATAGGATCTTACCGTTTAGATTCGTTGAAGTGGCTGAAATAATAAGCAAAGATATCCGAGACATCTTAAAAAGGAGTCACTTAGAGGGATGCGAACGCATTGATAACTTAAGCAGTATCAATAAAGTGCATAAGCTTCTCGAGAAGATTCGTGGCTCTTCTGATCATGGCTCATTGATGAAGTTGTTTAGGTGTTACCTGATTTATGGTGGTACCGCGCATGGTGTTAGATACATAAGTGATTGTATAAATAATAAAGAGTTAAAAGGTATTAGTCATGCGTTCTTTAAGAGCGTGGAGAAGATCCTTGATGATGCGAAGGAATACAGCAAGTATTACGAAGGTATTGATTACGCATTATTTCAGGTAGCTATTCAAGCAACTATGATGTACCTTGCGGAGAAGGTGATGAAAAAGGGCTTAGAGGTTGACCAGAATAAGCTTTATGAGGAGGTTCACGAGATGGCGCAGAGGATTTCACCGTGGTGGAATATAGGGAGGAAGGACGTAGATGTTAATAGGGCCGTGCTTAATGCCATTAAATATTTAAAGGAAAGCGGGGTTATTGTGGAAATAAAACCCAATTAAACAAAGAAGTAAACCTGCTCAACAGGATAAATCGGCGAACGTGGTTAAGTACGTATTTACAGACCCTAGATATCTAATCGGTGCATACCTATACCACACGCACATGATTGGTAGTAAGGAATATACGGAGGCGTTTGATGAGGTCGTGGCAGCCATTAGTGATTTAGTACAGACTCAGAAGCGGCAAGGAACTATTAAACCTGAGTACTACCTCGAAGCCATTACATTATCGAACCTAGCACTTGGCGCCTACGCAATGAGTGTCTCATGCGGTAAGCCTGATAGGGATAGTCCTCCATTGAGTAAGTACATTAATTACGTCAAGGCTGATGACCGCGAAATTGATGCCCTCATAAAAGTTGGATACTTTAATAAGAGCCACGGCGAAGTAGGTCTAAGCATTCTTTTTGAGGTTTCGAGGAGCTTCGATGAAGATCATGTTAGTAAGTGTAAGGAGGCTTTAAGCGATATTAAAGCTTCATACTGCATCTATGCAACGTTAGATGTAAACGATGTAAAAATATTGAGTGATGACAATATCATTGTTGCGTCACTACCTTACGCATTACTTTTATTTTAACACGTTTTTAGCGAGGCGTTTGTGTATATCGTCGTTTATGCTCCTCATGTACCTCATTGATTCTCTTAATTGTCTCCTCAATGCTTGCCTTGATTTTCGTGAGTTCCTCATTGCCTGCCCTCCTCACTATTGATTGCCATGCGTAGATTAGTATATCCATGGATAACCTAGTGAGTAATGCATCCCAGTGGATTAGGTCGAGCATTACTAGGTCGTCCTCCTCGCACTTAGCTGGCATTATCGTAGTCCTCATTGGCGGAAACTCACCAACCATGGATAGGGATATAGCCCCATGGGAGAACCTAACGTACCTACCACCAAGCCTACCATCAATCATTGCGACGGCATGTATGGGCTTGGATAAGTCATTATAGACCTCATAAATGAAGTCCACAGCATCACCACCCAACAAGTCCCTCAACCAACCCAATGCCTCATTAACCTCCCTACCCAGGGCATTGTACTGGCTACAGAGTAGGAAGTGGTCGTTTCCATCATTCTCCCCACCCACTCCCTTTCTCCCAATCTTCCTACACCTCCTGAAAATACCCATGTCGAAACCACCCACAAAATCCAACTTACTCCTAAGCACATCACTCCTAAACCTCCAATCCGCATAGAGCCCAACTGCTAGGGACTCGATTATGAGCCTCATCGAGAACAAGCCCGGGTACAACGAGCACTCGAGCACCGAGTGCAGGACGTAATTACTGAGTGGTTCCACAACTCTCTCCAGTGCGAACTCGAACAGTGAATTAGCGTCGTAATCTCTAGGCTCTAGTCCGTAGGCATCGCTGATGAGGGAGTTGAGGTCGTTAATGAGGTTGGGCCTATGGCTCATTATGAACTCGGCATTAGCCTCACAAAACCTACACGAAAGCCCACACAAATCCCTCAACCCACCCACACAAGCCACCATAAATAGGGCAGTAGAAATAGAAATAAACCTAACTGTTGATAATTACTTTTTGGCTTTGAATTTTAATAAGAATAAGTAACGTTCTTTTTTGGCTCTACGAGGTCCTAAGTTTGTCAATGTTGCTTTTAATCCGAATTCCTCACCAAACTTTGCCAGGTACTCATGGACTGGTACGTATACACCGCCCAGTACTGAATCACCTATGGTGTACCAAGCCTCATCCTCAAGTCTCTCCGCCAGGAGCTCTATGTGTCGTCTCGTGTAGTAGAGGTATTGTGCGAGGAAGCGTTGGTAACCCTTTGCTCTCTTGCCGCCGGGTTGTATATTTATTGGTAAGGATTCTTTCCAAGCCCTGGTTGCTGCCTCGCATGCAGGTAATTGCATGTCCCTGGCCCTGGAGGGTTCAATACCGAGCCAGAGGAGTTCGATTTGTGTATGCCTAACGTAATCAACATTATTCGCGAATGGCGGGCTCGTTAATGCGCCACAAACCCTCCGTGGCATCCACACCGTGGAGTCCGCAAGAATAACATCACCCCTCATGTCACCTAACATATGTATATCATGCTTTGCAAGATCAAGTAGCGTATTAAAGTATGCCACAGGGTCGCCTAATGCGCCTTTCTTACCGAAGCGCGGGGCTGGCGAGTACCGGAACTTGGAAAAACGCCTTGCCGTGTTGAAGAATACGCCTGCCTCTAGGGCTGTCGTTATGTGTCGAGACAATTCTAGGAGGGATTCGTATATCGCATCATCGTAATACTTCGATAATTGTGGAAGGGGCCTTAGCGTTACGGGCGTTTCAGGGTTAAGCTTAGCTAATGATGTAATCACAGCAGCGGGATTACTATCTGAGCCGATGAACGCGCGACCCCTAAGGAGCGCTTCGACACCCACCGTTCCAGAACCAACAAATGGATCAAAGATACGTTCACAGTGAACTTCCTGGAAAAATGATTCCACGACCTCGGGCGTAAGTCCATGCTCCGTATACACGAGGATTCTATGAATTGGTTTCGTAGCCCAATAGTTACTGTTTAATGCATTTTCTATTGTTGGTCTTAAAGCATTCATATATAGCCTCACCATTGCTTATCAAATCCATTAGTTTATTAGCAGTATTAGCTATTTTCTCATAACCTAACTTACTTCTCTCTGAGGCAAACTTCGATAAATAATCCACGCACCCGATCATGGTAAGTAAACCGCTATGCCTACTTAGTTGCACATTCAGTAACTCCGGTTCTCTAGCATAAAGTGTGGTGTATTGCTCCGTTATATCCGAAATATACTCTTTCCCAAGCATGGTTACAATAAAACGCCTCTCACCACCAATCATTGACTGAACAGTTAACGTATCTATACTAGGCAAGCCCCTCCTACCTATCGCGTACCTCACGGATAGGGGCATGTCAGAATATATGGAAGTAACCGCCACATTATCTTTCGGATTCAACGATAGATCGCTCAACCAAACACTAAGTGCTAATGACGCATAAAATCCTAGCTTAGCTCGTTTAGGATCTAATGTATCCCCCTCATTAAACTTATCAGTATCAAGCACGATAATTGGGGTTTTTGACGATATTGCATCCTCTATTGCATAAACAACCTTTTGCAAATCAGTTTTACTAACATCCTCGTATCTATTAAGTAACTCTAAAACCCTTCGAGAATTAAAATCAAAATTCCCCAGCCTACTTAACCCATCAGTTACAGCGTTGAGCCTCCCATCATAATATCCGTAACTTATAGGTTCATGTGAAGGCTTAGGCAACCTAAATGTCACATCAAGCATGTTAAAGTGATTCTCTATTTGCATTTCATCCAATTTTTTCTTCACGACATTCATTAGGAGAATATCACGTCCATACTCACTAATCGTTATGGCTTGCTCAGGGTCTCCTAGCACAACTAAGGCCACCGGATAGTCACTATAGTTAGATGAGACAATACGACGCACAATTGGTATAAAGAACCTAAAGTACGGCGACTTACTTGCCTCATCAACTATAATCTTTATATCCCTCTTACCTTCCCTACCAGCCTTTTCCATACTATCTTTAATATATGGACGCTGGAATTCCGTAAGGAATACTAATTTCACATTTTCATCAATCTTTAAGTCAACCATTTTACTAACATTAATACCCTCACCACAAACTCCCCCAAGCACCATACGTCGATTAGAAGTAATCTTATAACCAAGAACCCTCACTAACTCAGGAATATCCCTAACCCACCTACACCTCTCCTCAACAGTAGGAGCCAGTTTCCTAAAAATCCTGGCCAAAACGCGAATACACGCTTGCATGACGAGTTCGTTCGTTGGTGCAACATAGAAAACCAGGTCTCTTGTGGATAAAAGTTCCTCAGCAATATAGTCCTCGGCAAGCAATTCCGTAATAAAAGTCTTACCGGAGCCCGGCGGCCCCTGTATAGTAGCTAGAGGGATATCAGAAATTGATAAATCCATTGCACTACGTGCTAACCTATAGCTCGTATTGTACGATTCGTACCGGATTGTTAAGTCTCTCGCATCACCCAAATAATCCGCTAACCTAAAAGCTCGTTCTACGCAATCTTCAACATATAGCACATTAATTAACAGGTCCAAACAACATATAAAGTTGTCGTTTTACTCTATAACCATTTTGAAACGCGACTCTCATTGCTTCATTTTCAGGGGCTTTCCATTCCTTCACTGCTTTTTTCGTAGCTCTTTGAAATGCGTCAATTGACGTGAGCTCTATGTGCGTAAGATCTACGTTACCCTCAATAACCACAACGCCCTGCTTGAGATTGGGCTCGCGCTCTACTAATTCCTTAAGAAGGAAATACTCAAGTCTTGTATACTTACCTTCAAATGAAACTACAACATTAACCTCATCCCCACGAACACTAACGCTATCAACATTACCGGTGAAATTAGTGGAGTATATAATCTCATCAGCATCCCTAAGAAAGATAATTGCAGGTTTTCCCTCCCTCACAGTCAGTGGTATGCCCCTATTTTCCTCCTCTTCACGAATAGGTCTCCTTAATCTCACCTTAAGCCCATCACTATCAAACTCGAGGGATTCGAAATAATCCGCTCGAGAAGCCCCACCAAGCCTTATAAAGCCATTAATATATCCTTCCTTAGCCAATGCGTAAAACGGTTGAAGAGCATTCTCCCTCACGCCAAAAACCCTGTAGCGTGCACGCCACGCTAACTTATCGACTTCCTCCATGCCATGGCCAGAGAAGAGATAGAATTCGCACGCGTCCTTAAGCCCGCAGGATTTACAGGGATAGTCCTTGTTTTCCTTCGGATTAAGTAGATAATGTTTATCCTCAAAAAGTATTTTAGGTACGCGTCTATATTTAACTACCACCTTATCACCCTCTTTCACTCCACAGATCTTCCTCTCCTTATCACGATCCCAGGAATTATCTACTTTCCTTAGATCCAAAATGGAAAGTATAAGATGCGTAGCGGCGAACTTTATTTGATTAAGCAGATTTTTCTCATCGAAAACCCTATTTGCTGTCGGGTAACAATGCGATACCGAATAAGGATTAATCCTACCCCTATCTCTAATAATTACCGGAAAGACATTACATTCAAGTACTGCCTTAGTACCGTCAGGATAACCCAACCTATGGGCAATAAGTATAGCGTAGATATAGGCTTGCGCCGATTCATCCGAACTAGGTGTAGCCCCACCCTCAGCCCCTCTCGAGGTTTTCCACTCAATAACCACTCCACGCTTACTCTCAGGATTCTCAACCACTAAATCCGCAATCCCCCTAATGTGGAGCTTATAATCATACAACTGAAGCTCAGACCTAACACGCGCCTTAGAGAGATCAATAAGTTCACGATTATGAACATCACGCATAAGCTCAATAAACTTCCCCGCCATTAATCTGGCAGACGATAAAATTATATTTTTACGTGTGCCTCCCTCCTCTGCGATAGGCGGAACACCGGATGTGACAAGCTCGTCGAATGCCTCCTTAACGTAATCATCGATGCTCTTATAGGCACCCGTAAAATCTAAGTACTTCAAGAAATCATTAAAAAGCCTTGGCACAGCCACGGCCAATACCTGGTGTACCGACAATCCCTTACCAGGAAACACACTTGCAGACGCCATGAAATCACTAGCCCCCATCACCTCAATAAGCCTAGCCTCAAAGGGACAACGCCCCACAGCCCTCGCAACAGACACAGCCTTTATCAAATGCGAAGTCCCCCTCAAACCCTCCATAAGAACATTCCTACACGGCCTTAAGCCATTAACTATGTCGTCCAAAACCTCAATATTCAACCTACCAATATCATCAAGATCCATACGAAAAACTAAAAAATAAGCGGTTTATAAACCTAAATAAGTTACAAAAATTATGTGAGTAAACTAGTCGAGCATTGGCTACCAACGGATTACCTATCCATTGAGGTAATAAGAGAAAGAACTGCACGATATGGTGCTCCTCCACTATTTTGGATACACATATGGTGGGCAAGAAGACCACTAATTGGGATGCGCACGGTAATAGCCGCATCCCTCGTAAATGCCAATGGCGTTGACGAGAAAAGAAGAGAAGAATTTTTACAAGCAATATGCCTAAAGGCAGACAATATTAATTGTAAAGAAAGAACGAAAGAACCTGACTACCCAGGGCAACCAGAGAAACCAGCCTACAACTATAATCCAAACATCGCAATTATTGAGAAACTGAGCGATAAACCTCTCAAGAATACAGGGCTATTGGACGTTTTCGCAGGAGGTGGCTCAATACCATTTGAAGCCCTACGCCTAGGTATAGGAGAGGTGGTGGCCGTAGAATATAACCCCGTCGCTTATATAATATTAAAGGCCGTCCTTGAATACCCATTAAAGTACGGTACTGATTTAGCCAAGGATGTTGAAAAATGGGCACAGTGGTTATTAGATGAAGCAAAAAGAAGACTTAAGGAATACTTCCCACGACACCCAAAGGGTAACCCCACTAATTATATATGGGTACGTGTTTACAGATGCCCCAAGCATGGCATAGAAATACCGGCAATAACGTTTGAATACCTATCGAAAAAAGGAAAGTATGGACTTAAAGTTGAGTATTATAACAACAGTTTCAAGATAAAGGTCGTTAAAGATAAAGGCGATAAAACTTACGAAGGCAGGGCAGGGTTACGGTGCCCTAAAGGGCACATAATCACCACAAAAGAATTAGCAGAAATCCATAAAAATGCGATGAGCGCCTGGGAAAGGGGAGAAATTGGGTACCAACCTGCTGTTCTCGCTGCCGTTAAGCTTGAAAATGGGGAGTACGTGGAACCAACACAGGAAATGCTGGATGCCTATGAGAAGGCGCGAAAGGTCCTTAAGGAAAACTTCTATGAATGGTTAGGAAAGTTCATTCCAGAACAGGAAATTCCAAAGGGAGATAAAACCGAGGAGCTGCTGTTACGTGGACTCGATCACTTTTACAAACTCTTTAGTGCACGTCAACTTCTAGTCCATGCAACCATTATTCAATTAATAAGGGAGGCATATGACCGTATTATTCAGGAAAAAAGTGACCCAGATTATGCAAAGGCTGTTGTGACTTATTTAGCTTTGGCGCATGGAAAATTACTTGATTATAATTCAGTACTCACTCAATGGAATACTCATCGAGATAGAATAAGAAACACGTTTGATCGACATGATTTTCATATCGGGCAGGACTTTGGGGAGGGAGATATAGTCACTAAAGAGGAAGGCCTTCTTGATTGGGTATTGTTTGGCGATGCGGGCGTTGTTAAAGCTCTACAGAAAATTACTGAGCTTTCGAATGAGACTAGGAAAAGGGGTCAGTCAGTTAAGGTGTTGCTCGGTGACGCTTCAGATCCCGCACTCTACTCAGGTCTTGGTTTGTTTGATTTGGTTGTGACTGATCCGCCGTATTATGCCAATGTTAATTATGCCGAGCTTAGTGACTACTTCTATGTTTGGATGAAACTATCTATTGGTGACTTATATCCAGAGGCTTTCGTGATGGATTTGGCACCTAAGGATCGTGAAATCGTAGTTAATAAAACAAGGGATTGTGATGAGAAATGCTTTGAGGATAGAATGAGGTCTGTTTTTGAAAATATTCGCTATGTCCTTAATAAAGATGGTTTATTAGTGATGGTTTATGGACATAGAAGTTTCGAGGGGCTTAAGGCTATGTTTAGGGCAGCTCTTGATGCTGGTTTTATGGTTACGTCGTTATGGAGCTTTGCCTCGGAAATGCCGGAAAGTCTTAACATTGTGGGGAAAGCTGCGGCTCGTTCGAATATGGTCATAGCTTTTAGACCTAGAGCAGAAAGTGGGTGTTTCGTGAAGCCGGGTTTTGTGGATGAGGTTATGAAAGATGCGTCTAAGGCGTTTGCGGAGGCGTATTCCAATTTTAATTTGTCTCTCGTCGATGCGCTTATGGCTGCTCATAGTGCTGCATTTAAGGTTATTAGTAGGTGTTGGCCGCTTTACATGCCTGATGGTTCAGTGTACGACTTGGATAAGCTAGAGAATCTTGTGGAGAAATCCGTTGCTTTAGCATTTGCACATAATGTCTTAGGTGGTGAGGTTGATGGGTCGTCTCTGGCTTATCTTATTGCTAGGGGTGTTTATGGTATGCCATCTTACGATGACTTAAGGCGACTCGGTGTTGGGTTAGGTTTCAATCATGAGGAATTCATTAAGAATTATTGCGGTGAATCAAGGGAGTCTGAAGGCGAGAAGGTATATCCAGTCTTAACGCTTTTTGAGATTAAAAGTTTGCACAAGGGTAGGCTTGTCGATGCGTTAGCATCTATACTTAAGATGTTGAAGGATATGAGAGATAAGAGAGTTGACGAGGCTATAAGGAGATTAGAGGATTTTGGGTTTAGGCTTAATCCTGTTGTGTGTAGGTATATTGACCAGCTTAGGCAGTTTGCTGAAAATGAGGAACGAGAGCTTTTGGGCGTTATTGCCGTTAAATGTCAGGCCATTACCAGTAATGTCAGTAATGGCGTTACTAATAATAATGCCAATTTTAGAAAAACTGCTAAGTTAGACGATTTCTTCTAATGTTACGTTCATTTTTAGGTTTTTGTATTTCTCTACGAATAGAGGTGTATTCAGCTCTTTAATCACGTTCTTTACGTCTATGTGGCTTATAACTTCATAGCTTAACCGCACATCTGCTACATTAGAGAACCTGGTGATTATGGATTTAACTATTTCTATTGTATCTATTGCTATTCTAATTTTATCATCGTTCGCATTATCTATCTCAATGTTGAACTTAGCGATGTTATTTGTTTGCGGTATTTCGGCGTATATATTAACTTTCATTTTTATAACATTTTTCGTTCTATCTATAAACATCTTTAGGAATGACATTACATCCTCGGGTTTGTTAGGTTCTTCCTCTATTTCGTCCCTGATTGTCAATTTTACCTTATTGTATTGTTGCAATTGATTTACGAGCTCCTTCGGGGTTATTTCCTTTAGGTTTATAGTGGTTGGACGTGGTGGTTTTTGCGGAATAATGGGTTGTTCTTTGATGATTGCCTTGTCTTCGCCTGGTGCTTCGATTGGTGGTGGCTTTACTATGTTCGTAGTTGCTATTAAGTCATCATCTCCTATATACTCAGTATCTTGAATTGCCCTTTCGCCTCTCACTACTATGAATATTCCTTCCTTCATTCCGTCCTTAATGGTGCTTTCAATCCCTGCTCTCGGATTTATTAGCACGGGTTCATCAGGTAATTTCCCTCCGAAAACTTCTATAAGCTCCCTAAAAGTAGGCAGTTTACCCACGTTTTTATGGTAATTCTCAATGAAATCCTGTAGTTTCTCCACTGAGATTTTTTCAGCTAATTTTCCATCATTTAATAGCATGTTTCTTATCTTCTTGAAGACTTGGTTTGGATCCTCGGATAGGTCGATTCCTTCTGGTATTTCTATGAGCTCTCCTTCACCCTTTGTGTATATTAATCCAACGTAGAGTTTGCCTAAAACGATGCTATTTAATTCACTATTTACCTTGGTTTCGTGGTCCTTTACGTCATTAATGTCGTTTTCGTCGAGACCGTACTCCTTATGGTTGTTAATTATTTCCTTAGTTATTTCGTGTTCTGCGGCTAATCTTAATGCATTTTTATAGGCGTTCCTATCTGGGTTTAGTACGATCACTGAACCTCTATATATCCTTGGTCTTCCATCCTCCCTCTTCTCAATTACCTCCCTAGGGTCATTCCATGCCGGGTCAGCTAATACTATGGCCAGGCCTGGTTCATCAGGTGGGTATTCCCAAATGTACGTTTTTCCGTATATTTGCTTAGCCTTTTTAAGTCTCCTTTTGGTTTCTTCACGGAATTTCTCTAAATCTTCCTCCTTGATTTCGTCAAGTCTTCTTCTGAGTATTGCTTTCCAGTAGGTCTTGCTCTTTACAGCATAATACGAAATTCCATTTTTAGAGAAACTGTGCAGATGCGTTATAAATCCGAGCATGTGGTCTTTGATGCATTCAGGGATCACAAGAGGTGATATTGAGAGGTCGGGGGAGTAAACATAAGTAGCTATGTCTTTCTCGCTTAAATAGCCGTATGCTAATGTAGCAAGGACTGTTGCTCTATAAATCCTTCTAACTAATTTACCGCAATCAGAGTCTTTACCTAACTTTTTCTCGAGCATGTCGATATCGGATATGTCTTGATTTACTGCGTTTCGTAAATAGTCATCTTTAATGATTGTGTTCTTGATATTGTTATTCTCTATGGGTATATCGCCAGGTGTTATGAATACTCCAGATCTATCACTTCTATAGAGGTCATGTAATGTCCATGCAAGAATCCTCAGAACATCCCTGGTTGCTTGAATCGATCCCGTAGTAGTTAGTTTTGATAGTAGTTTTATCGTGACTGGATGGAGCGGGTAATAATCTATCAATGCCTCGAGTGTGTAGGTCTCCGAGAAAGTGGTTAGGTATGAACTATATTTTTCGTATAGCTTTTTTGTCTCCTCCTCTGCATCTCGTACGTCCCGTAATAACGCTTGTCGTATTACGGCCGGTAATTCATGTGGCGTTATCATTGACTCATTCTTAGAGACCCTCTGGATTATTCCCAATAGTTTACTGGCAATGTTCCTGCCTTCTTGAGTATCGGAAAACGTCAGTGCTATGTATGAGCGTTTTAATTGAACAATGGCTTTTGTTAGGTGGTGTAGGAACAACTCTGTCTTTTCACGTTCCTTAGGATTAAGATTTGTGAGGAAGTTAAGGGTCTCGTCAATTAATATAACAACAGGTCTACCGTTACTTTCTAATCTACTTAACAATTCATACAATACCTCAGCCCCTGGTACGGTATCTGAGTTCTGGTAACTATTCAGCGGCTCCTTAATCTTCTCATCGTTGGTTTCCTCATAGAGCTTCTTGAAGATGTAGCCCCAAAGGGTGCGAGTACCATAGTTCTTGCTCAAGTACTGGGGATCGAGTTGCGCACCATCAAAAACTATTACAATTGGGTTAGTATTCCTTAGGACTGGGATCCCTTCTTTCTCTAATTTTTCGATGACGCTTGCGGATAGGTAATTAGCGTTTTTCGAAATATGGTATGCTGCAATGAGGGAGTGGGTTTTGCCGCCGCCAAGTCCCGTTAGGATTAGGACTACTGGGTTGACGTTGGGATCTCCACTAAGTCGCCTAGCTAATTCTGAGAGGAAGTTTCGGAGGGATGAGGTAAAGTAGGTTCTTTGAAAGAATTGGTCTGGATTTTGGTATCTCTCGGGTGCCCTACTGGTATAGACAGACCAGAGGTCTGCCGCGTACAAGCTCTCTACTATTTCGCCACGAATTATTTCATCAAAGGGTAACCAACCCATTTAGTTCTTCAGTAATTTCTATCTTATAAAGTTTGTTGGATTATATGCTCTAGCCCTGGCTTTTTAGTTTGTTTATTATTGTTTGTGCGTCTTTTTGTGGTATTGGTTTCATTGCGTAGTAGTACAGTGAGACCCAGAGCTTCTTCCTTCCCCTGAGTATCTCCAACTCGTTGGCTATCTCCTCAGGCTTCACTGAGCCAGTCGCTATTGCCCTAACCCTAACGAGCTTCACGTACTTAAGTGTTCCCTCAGCTACTTCGTCCGGGAATTGTGGCTTCTCGGCATCGAACCAATCACTAACTACCTCGAGGGCTGCCGCGAACACTCCGCAGTACCTACTGCAGCCTTTCTTGTTTACGTAGACGATTAATACGTCGCCGGGCCTTACCTTATTGATCATCCTATTGCACATGCGCCCACCACAACCATATATGCCATGATCAATGATGTGGCGGAAATTAGCCTCACCAACAGCAACAATCCAGTAACTAGGCATTAACTAAGTTATGGGCCACTCATTAATAGGCATTACGGTTAATAAACCGAGGATAAAACTACCCCACTGACTCACACCTAACTAGGCGTCTCTTCTCGGCATTGTAGAAGTGCGTCAGCGCTTCGGTTGGGATTTCGGAGTATATTAACTTAACAGCACCCTCGTCATCCTTTCGAAACTCGATGACGACTTCATTATTGCCCTCATAGAGGCAGTACTTATCGACACTGCTAAGCACATCCCTGGCAATGCTCAACCCAGCCCTGACAGCCTCATCAATGGTGAATGCCCTAATCTCTACAGGTATTAAGGTGTCGTTGTAATATATGAACCAGGACATTAAGTAGGTCTCAGCCAGTTACAATTAAGGATTAGCCTGTAGAGGATTATGCAAACCCACCACCTTAGTTCTAATATTACCGAGTCCTTAAAAGCCCCTCTAGGCAATTCAGTGCCAATGTCCTCTAGCATTGGCCTGTATTGCTCTGAGGGTGGGGGTGGCTCTTGGGTTGGTGTTAGGGGCTTGGTCTACGTGCTGGGCACTGGTGGCTACAACAAGCTGTTGAGGTTGTTGTGTGGGTTTTACGAGGTATGTAGGTCTAGGTCATTGACGTGGGTTATAGGTTAGGAGCCACATGTAGTGAGTTGGTTGGGAGGTTTACGTGCATCTTAAGCATTCACAGTAATTCCTCGGTTCAATAGAGAGCAAGACCTTCACACCCCTGCACTCAGTGAGTTGGTTACCGCTCTGCAGTGGTTAATGCTGGTACTGGTGGGTAGGAGCACCACACAGCTTTTCAATAAGGCCATTCAGTTAAGGGCTCAGGATGAGGGAAACAAGCAGTGAATCCTAAGCGCTGGAGGCTAGGTTTTTATTTTCATGGATTGTGTAGGTTTTAGGGCGTGGTTGACCCGCTAGTTGAGTATTATGAGGGTGTTAAGGGATTGATTAGGGATAAGTGCGGTGATGGTGCAGTCCTCATACTAAGCCCACCACTAACCCGGGCTGATAAGCTAGCAGACGAATTAATGAAAGAATTGGGTAAGGATAAGGTTAGGCACTACACAATCGGCAGTGAGGGCGGGAGGGAGAAAGCCAAGTCTCTCGCGGACGCCCTCAAGAGGATTAGGGGCTCGATGATGGAGAGTGAGGGTTTGGTTGTTGATGAGGAGTTAATGAGGGAGTTAAGGGCTTTGCTTGGTGATTATTTGGTTGGTGGCGTCAAGCCTGACTGCTTCATACCCTACTACATATCGTGGGAGGAGGCGAGGAGGTACGCAAGTGATGAAAATGTCGATGAGAAAGTTAGGGATGCATTGAGGTTGATAACCAAAGGGTTTGAGAGCAGGAGCAGGAGGATTACCTGGTTTGGACTCGACTACATACCCGAGAAACTTGTGGAGGAGGCAATGAGCGCAAAGAGTGAGGATGTCGAGAGGTGGATAGATGCGTACCTATACATTGTTTCGAAGCTTAACCTGGACGGTGGGTTTTTGCATGAGGTGAAGATGGTGTTTAAGAGGTTCATTGGGTTTATTGAAACTTCCCTACCAGTCATTGGCAAGGTAATGCACGTTGTGCCGGAGCCTTCTATGCAGATGGGTGCTGTTACCCTATCATTCATTAATTCACTCGCTAAGGATGAGGTGCACGCCTTTAGGGACATCATCGATACGGTGAGGCACCTTAAGGCATTGAGGAGTGGTGGGGACCTAAACACCCTCGGTAAATTAATAGCCCACAAACTAGCTGTGGACATGGAAATACCCTATGAAATCGCTCGCAATGTTCTAGTCGGCTTCGCTGGGTTGGCTGATGATGTGTTGAGGGATATTGAGGAGAGGTTAGACATCATTGAGATTAAGTCACAATCCATAGAAGGCGCATTTAGGGTTTACGATAAAGGTGGTTTCGAGAGCGATGCCGAGGCACACCCAGGATTTTTTATTATAAACGATGAATTGCTAATTTCAGGTGGCGTGATCGGCAGGAGTGCATTGGAACCCTATAAGGTTGTTACAATCAGGGGCTTTAACGACTTGAGGAATGAGGCGCTAAAGAGGCTTGATAATGAGGGTGTTGCGGTTCTGGTTGGTCCTAGGGGCATTGGCAAGACAACACTGGCTACATACACGACATGGACCCTCCTTAGGGAGGGTAGGTTCAGGTTCATGGTTAATGTGAAGGATCTCGAGGAGGTGGGTACTGAGTTCACGGGCTTCATAGGCTACTACCTAGGTAATAAGTATGATGATAAGTATGGTAATTTGCTCGTGGTTTACGACCCATCAACAACGAAGACGTACTCACTGGCGGATAAAAAGACCGAGGCGCCTAAGGGAATAAGCAGTACCATAGACACACTCCTAAGGTACGTCGCAGAGGACGAGAGAGTGAGGAGTAGGGTGAGGCTCCTAATGGTTCTACCCACGGACATACACCAAGCATTGCCACAAGACCTGAAGAATAGGCTGGGCGAATACATGCTCGACCTAGAGGAGAGGGGCTTCCTCAGGGACCCCGAGTTCCTCGCCGAGGTGATTAGGGAGTACGCCAAGGGCTGCAACATCGATTATGACAAGTTGGCTGGCGAGATCTTGGCTAAGTTCAGTGAGGGTTATACCCTAATAGCCAGGCTCGCCGGAACCCTAATCGTAAGCAAGTACGAGTGCAGAGTTGACGATGTGGAGAGGATAATCGAGGAGTCGGGAGGGAACGCCCACTACTTCATACTACGATACATAAACTCACTCTTCAAAATCCACGAAGACCCCAAAATGGCCGAGGCTCTGGTCGAGATCTTCGCATTAAGGAGACCGTTCGTTAATATAGCGAGACCTGGTGTCCCAATACTGACGTCTGGCGTTATTGAGCTGATCGGCGAGAAAAGGGAGGCGAAGCTGCTCCGGAGTGCAGTGAGTGAGGAGTTAAGGGGTTGGTTGGCCCATAGACAGCACGACCTAATCGAGGAGGCGATCATGAAACTACTCGACTGTATTGTGAGTGAGAATGAGGAGTGCAAGGACCTCGGTGATGCGTTAAAACCCTGGGTGCTTGGAGCTGTTGGATTATTGAGTGAGGTCTTGGAGAAGGTAAGGGATGTATATGGTGCCGTTGAGTACTTCGCAGACAACTACGGCAAGGAATTCACAGACGCACTAAGCCGCTTCAGCAACTGCTGGAAAAGAGCTGCATTCATCATTGGGTATGCCTTGGCTGGGTATCCCATAGTGCCTAGGCCCGAGGACTTGCCTAAGGACCTACTTGAAGATGCCAAATACCTCAGTGATGCTTTGAGGGAGTGTGGTGTTGATGATTACCTACTCGTTGGTAATGAAATCCCACTATTAATAATGAACCTAACCAAGGATCATGCATATGCCTTGACTGAGGCGTTCGTCGATAAGTACAATGAGGCTGTTGCCGAGGTGAGTAGAGTTCGTGACACCGCCAGGGATAGGGGCATTAGTGGTGCTGAGAGACTTTATGGTCTTGGGCTAGCCTCAATAATCGCTAAGGCCGCTGAGTTGGGTAGGCCCATCAAGCCTAGCAATGCAGATGCGGCATTATGCGTTGCATTGTTCGCTATGCTATTTATTGCATCACCAGACTATGTTAAATCAGTACTGCGTGCTTTAGAGCCATTGCGTGAAAAGGCGCCACATAGGTACCTCGGTTTACTAGTCTCTACATTAAATATAGAGAGTCTTGACAGTAACACGGTTAGGTACGTATTCGATAGGTTAAACGAAGTCCTGGACAAATACGGCGACGTGGTTAGGGAGTATGCCTGGTCCCTCGTACATGCGATACGTGCCTATGCCGACCTGCTTAGAGCATACCTTAGTTATTTCAATAATGAGGAGGTTGAGGATGTGGTTGGTAGGGTCGCTGACCTACTCAATGAGTTGGGCAGGCTCAGTCCCAGCCTAGGCATCATCGCATGGGCCCATACGTTAGCCCTAGCGTTATGGCATGAGGATGTTAGGGGGGTTATGGAGGAGACGCTAGGCATTGATGTGATTGATAAGGCTAGTGAGGTCCTTGAGGAATTAAGGAGGTTAAGGGAAAGGGTTCAGGAGTTAATGAGCGATGAGGAATTCAGGAGTTATGTCGAGTCCATGTCCGTAAAGATTAATGGGGAGATAGTTAAGAAAATAATCCTTGAAATAGCATCGTCCCTCAAGCACGCATTGGCGCTTTATCGGCTTAAGAATGATGAGCTTGATAAGGCGGAAAGACTATTTAATGAGGCAGCTGAGGAGTATAGGGAAATAGATGCCTATGAAAGCTACCTAGCTGCACGTGGTTGGGCATTGCGTGCTGAGGTCATCAAAGGCTCATTAGTTGGTAAAGAGCTGGTTAATAAGTTTAGGCAATTATACGAGGAGGCTAGAAAACATTTCATGCTCACGGCTAGGTACCTCGGTATTGCATCGCTTATACTCGGTAATTACCTCGTGTCCCTAGCCCTAATGGGTGATTACGAAATGATAAGCAGATTGCTCGAGGAGCATTTATGGGTGCTTAATACCGATTATAAGGTCTCGGTTCTGACTAGGCTAATGCTTAACGCACTGCTCAGTTTAAAGGATAGATTAGGCGGTGAGCTTAAGGGTAGGCTTGTTGTTGAGCCTGGGGGGCTGATCGAGTCCTTTAAACACGAAATGCATAGTGAGTTTCTGCCCGCGTTAATGGTTGCCCTTGGTGTTGTGAAGTCCGAGGATGGAGTTACGAGGTGCGTGTTAATTAAGGATTCAATAAAAGGAGTAAGGGTGGTTTGTGGGGATTACGCTATTGAGCGGTTAAGATGGTGGTTAGTTGATGATTTTCGTGAGTCATTAATTGAGAGGTTTAGTCAGCTTAAGGAGCTTGGCGTCAATGCCGATAAGCTGCTTAACATGTTTGATGAGCTTATGGAGTTAGTGGTTGGGCTTGACCGCAAGTCCCTAGTCCAGCTAACCGCCCCTAATTATTCAATAGCTCGATTAGTTCTCATGCTCTACGCATTGGCCAATGATAATGAGGGACTAACTAAGGCACATGCGCTCCGCGGATCTACTTATTCCGGTAAGTTACTCAGCAGATTATTCCTTGAGACCTATAAAACATGTTGTGACCCGAATAATGATGAGTTTAGGCGTGCCATTGCCAAGCTATTCTTCCTCCACGTTTAGCCCTGAGGAGCAAGTCTCTGGTTTTGGGTTGCCTTTATCCGGTGATTGTTGGTGTCTTTGGGTTTTTGTGTTTTGTTTATTTGTGGTTGTGCTTCGCTGGTTCGTGGTTGGCTAAGCAATCGCTTACCCAAGGCCCGAAACGGTGGTGATTAAACGTGTCGTTAACCCCTCTTTTAAAGTCGAATTAATTATTTAGTAGAAGTGATGAGACCCTGAGGTATATCGCCCCTGGTTCGCGGGGGCGAGTCCTTGGGGTTGATCCAACCACCGGCCGTGGGGCGGGTAGGCGTGGTACTGAGGACTTTGAGCAGTTAATCGAGGAATTGCGTGTTGAGCTCTATCACCGCCTCAGGGATGAGTTGAGGAGGGAGTTCGAGAGGCTTGTCGATGAGTACCTGAACAAGAACATCGATGAGAGGACTGTTAAGTCAATCGCCAAGGCGATTGCTGCGGCTGAGGTTGCGAGACTGCACAACGTGGTTAGAGAAGAGCTTGATGAGTTCAAAGCCGAAGTTGAGGAGAGGTTGTCTAGGTTGGGTCTTGACAGAGAGACAATCAACCAAATAATCAATGAGGTCGTCAACAAGTTGCTTAGCGATCTCGATAGGCGATTCATGCACCTTGTAAGTGTAATAGACGAGAGATTTGGCGAGGTGAGGGACCTCCTAGACCTCACGAGCGAAATATTGAGGGCAGAGGTCGAGACCGAGGAAACACTGAGCAAATTAAAGAACATGTTGGATGAAGAGCACCTTGAGGAACTCATCCACAGGGTGTTGGTTAAGCGTGGGCTGATAAGGAGGAGGAAGAGGAAATGGGTTTGGGTCGCGGTTGGTTTGGGTATCTTGGCGGCGATAATTGTTGGTTTGGTGGTTAATCCAATAATCACGTTGGTCATACTGTTCATCACGTTCGTGATTTTGATGAGGTGGTGACTATGGAGCTTAGGCTTAGGGAGGATCAGGAAGAAATCGCTGAGAGGGTGGTTAATGCGTTGAGGGACAATGGCTTTGCGGCGTTGCAGGCACCGACGGGTTATGGTAAGACTGTTGTTGGGCTCTTTACGGCTATGATGCTCGGCGCTAAGCCGACTCTTTGGCTCGGGCCACGCCTAGCAACTGAGCTGCATGTTTACCAGCACGCAGTCAGTCTGAACATGAAAGTTATTGCGACGGCTGGCCGTGAGAAGTTATGTCTCAGTAATTACAGCCAGATAGACTTCATGCGCGGCATTTGCAGCAGTTGCAAATTCAATAGGCTTATTAGCCTAGGTGAGCTTGGTGACTTCGGCGACTTTGCTGACATGGACTTCGGCAGAATTAAGGAAATCGCCGAGCAATTGGGCATTTGTCCATACAAGCTGCAGTCAATTTTGGAGAAGTATTACGGCTATGACCTAGTCATTGCCCATTTCGGCCGTGCCAATAAGCTGATTAAGGCCGTGAGGCCGAAACTAATCATTGTCGATGAAGCCCACAACCTGGCACTGCCAGCCATCCACCGAATTGATGTGAGGGCTTTGAGGCTTTTGCTCGTTGATAAACTGGGCTTTGAGGAGGGTGAGGCGATTAAGCTCATCCGAAGCCCCGAATCGTTGAGGGCTATCCTCAGGGAGCTAATCGACACGCTCATTTATACTGTGAGTGAGGACAATGATGCGAGGCAGATAGTTGAGGATTTGCTAGCAATGCTTAATGCACAGATTTGGTTCTACGACGAGACCGAGGAGAGCTTGGTTGGGTTGGAAATACCGAGCATGGGCGCTAATGTTCCTACACTGTTTATGTCAGCCACCTTACCACCCAGCCTATTGCAAAACGCAATTGTTGTGAGGAGGGGTTGGTCAATACCTGTAAAGATTGATGATAAGTACGCATTGACGCTTGATAGCATCGAGAAGAGGAAGAGCGAGATTGCCAAGCACGTTAGTAAGTACCTTGAGCCAGGCACGGTCGTGTTCGCAACACTGAGTAGGGAGGCGTTGTTGAGTGAGGACGTCATTTGGGAGGATGAGTTGGTTGAGAGGAACAAAACACCATGCGACTTTAGGGACAGAATCGTTGCCCTAAAGGCCTTTGGACGCTTTGTTGAAGGAATAAACCTAGACTGCTTCAGCAGGTTGGTAATCCTCGGCTTACCACTACTGCCACCAAACGTGATGCGGAGGCTAAGGGCTAGGGGAGTTGATGAGGGGGATTTCATCACAATGAAGACTGTCCAGCTCATCGGCAGGGTCATTAGGACTGCCGAAAAGCCGAGCCAAATGCCGGAAATCGTTTTGATGGATAGGAGGTTCAACACAATAAGGGACGAATTGGCTAATTACGAGATAGAAATCATTGAATCAAAGCCACAAAACCCGGGCTGACCCGCCCCAGCCCGGCTTGGGTGGGGCTGGGCTGAGGGTGGGAATGAAGCCCGGGGGTTTGATGAACCATCTTGGCGCTGCCCTTGATGAGCCGCGTGCGAGTTGACTCCCGGGCCGACCACCCCGGCCCAGTGCCGATCAGGCTGTGGTTGGGGCGGGTTATAAGGCTTTCGTTTCCAAAGCCCAGCCGTTTAGGGGTCTTAAAAAGCCAATAGAGGAGATAAGTGGAGAGAGATAGAGGATGAGTCCCCGAGTGAACCACCTCGGTTTAGCCGGGGCGGAGGCTTGGGGATGATCCAAATGCCAAAACCCCGTGAGTGTGGGTTGGGGAAACTACGTAATAGCGTGGCTACTGACGTATAGCGGCTCGGACTGTGATCTATGGCGGTTAGTGTATCGGAAGTGTATGGGGTCAGAGCTGTGCCGCAGATTAATCGAGTTATTGCTAGACGGCTTGGCAAAGCACAAGTGCTACGTAGAAGACCTCGATGCCGAAATGACCGAAGACCAACATAACCACCACAACAACCCAAGCCAACCTCAACAACTACCCAAAAACTATGCAAACGCTCAAAAACAAAGCTTCTCAAAACCAAAACGCCTAAGCCGCTTAGGGCCCTCGAAATCAAAGCCCCTCCCCTGGGTCCTCCCTCCCTTCCTCAACCCTCCCCACCCAATCGGTGGGCCGCCCCAGACAGTGGGGCTCACTGGGTTTAGGGGAAGCTCGCCGAGAAATTGCATGTGGAGAGGGGGGAG
>OFEJ01000077.1_pt1 | contig 29037 bp, 31 predicted proteins | sample 1521051 | NCBI WGS metagenome assembly OFEJ01 (sample SAMN06268701, study PRJEB24108) | sediment metagenome | isolation source: Joseph's Coat, Yellowstone National Park, Wyoming, USA | place: USA:Joseph's Coat, Yellowstone National Park, Wyoming, USA | reverse complement strand
AGATCTTTTTCTCCCAATTCTTCAGCTTTTATCTTTGCAATTTTTTCAACTTGTTTCATCGTCAAATTTCCAATAAAAGTCTTACCTTTCTGCTTATCTTCTTCGCTAAGTTTAAGCAATTCTACACCAAGCTCTTTTTTAACCAAATCAGCAACACTAGGAGCTTTAACTTTTATTTCATATTTATTGTTGTCCTTATCCAAAATCAAGGTAACATTAACTTTCAACCCGACAAACTCTTTTGTTTTTTCGTTAATCTCTTTTTGAATTTCATTGACATTAAAACCTAAAGAAGATATTTTGCTTGAGAGTTGTCCAAGATTTGCTTTTCCTGCATCTACAATCAAGTTTATTTTCTCCATATTCATCACTTTTTCTTCTCAACGATTTTCACAAATTCTATTGGAATTGTTATTGGTATTGGAACAGAAACTTCTAATGGTTCTATAGTCACTTCTCTTTTAATGGTATCAATTCTTGTAACCTTTCCTCTAGTATCCTTGAAAGGACCGCTAATAACCTCTATTATGTCGCCAAGATTAACTTCAATCTTGCTCTCTTTTGGCTTCAAAAACTTCTCTAACTCGCTAATGTTAACAGGAGTAGTGATTAATCCTCTAACATTTACAACCCCCTTTATCAATTCTTTGACATTTTCCAAATCTCCTTCTACAAAAACATAGCCTTTTATTTCTTGAGGATGTATAATAGCTTTTACTGGAATGTTGTTTTTAATAGCTCTATTATATAGGCTTTCTAATACAACTTCTTCTCTTCCAACAATAGTTCTTATTGCAAATATCATTTCAATTCTTTTGTCTTTAAAATTTAAATTTGATGATTAGGCAAGGAAAAGTATAGATAAGGAGTATATTATAAAACCTATAAAGCCTATTAGGCCTATCCCAATCAAACATATCTTTGCTGTTTTAATTAGCTCTTCTTTATCAGGCTTTCTAGCTATTATCAATACTCTTTTGTAGCTTGATAATGCCTCTTTTATTTTTGTTATCACATTACTCAGCAAATTCAACACCCAGATATTTTTCAATTTCTTTTTTCTTCTTAAAACCTTTGATCTTGAAATAATCCGGCTTTTCTAAACCTGTTATTACTACTAATGTTTTCAATTTCCCATTCAAATTTTTATCTATTTGCACACCCCAAATGATTTTTGCATCTTCACTCAATCTAGAAGCTACAGTTTCAATGACTTTCTGACTTTCTTTTACAGTTATGGAAGGATCGCTCATTATATCTATTAAAGCAGCTTTGCCATTGCTAATTTCTATGTTAAGTAAAGGATGTGATATTGCCTTTTCCGCAGCCTCTATAGCTCTTTTTTCTGTGTCGCTCTCTCCCATACCAATAACTCCAAACTTACCCTCTTTTATTATTGCTTTTAAATCGGCAAAATCAACATTTACAAGGCCAGGATTCATGACAACATCAACTATTCCCTTAACGGCATTAGCCAATATTTCATCAGCAAACTTGAAGGCTTCAGCCAAAGTTAAATTTGGAGCAATTTCAAGCAATTTTTCATTCTGAATTACTATTAAAGTATCAACGTATTGTTCTAATTCTTCTAGTGCAATTCTTGCATTTTCTGCTCTATGCCTTCCTTCCATTAAAAATGGTAGTGTGACGACAGCTATTGTTAAAATATTCATCTCTTTTGCAAGTTGAGCAACTAGTGGAAGAGATCCAGAACCAGAACCCCCTCCTAAACCAGCTGTTAAGAAAAGTAAATCAGCACCTTTTATTGCATTTTTTATTTCATCCCTTTGTTCTTCTGCAGCTTTTTTACCAACAGAAATATCAGCACCAGCTCCCAAACCTCTAGTGGTTTCTTTACCAATCAAAATTTTTTTGTTGGCATCAGTGTAAAGTAAATCTAAAGCGTCAGTATTTATTGCTATTGTTTCTACATTCTTTATTCCCATTTGCATTAATCTACTAACTGTATTGTTTCCAGCGCCTCCACAACCTACAACTTTTATTTTTATTTTTGCCTTTTCTACAAACTTTTTTAACTCTTCATCTTCAGGAGAATTTCCTTTTGATGCTAACTGTTTTATTGCCATGAAAATAATTTAGCTTTTAGATTTTTCACTTTTTTCATAAAGTTCAGAAAACTTAACTTTGTTTATTTCTTTTATCCACTCGAAAATAGTTTTGACTATGTTTTCTTTAACTCTGGAAGCTATTTGTATTCCTTTTGTTTCAATTTCAACTACACCATTTTCTATATTTACGTTTGCTACACCTTCTTCTAAGTTGGAAAAATATTTCAATATTGCATATATTTTCTCTTTAGTATCAGTTATCTGTTTTTTGATTTCTACCTCATAAACTAAAGCTTTACCAGCCAATGGATGATTGAAATCTACTCTAACTCTGCCAGAATTTATACTAAGAACTCTGCCAGTAATACCATTAACACTTACAAAATCTCCAACTTTTACATCAATATTTTGTCTTTTAAATTCTGTTTCAGGAATTAGTTTTATAAAGTCTTCTCTTCTTTCTCCAAATGCTTTTTGAGGCTCTATTTCTATAACTTTCTTTTCGCCAACATTCATTTTTTCTAAAGCTTCATCCAAGCCAGGAATAACAAAACCCGCACCAACTATAACTGGAACGTCTCCATACTTTATTTCAGGATTGTAAACTCCTTCTTTTCTTGCAATTTCTTCGCTAGTAACATCAAATATTTCTCCGCTTTCTTTTATTCTTCCAACATAGCTAATGTATACAAAATCTCCTTTTTGCATCTTAATTATTTAGTCAAAAGTTTAAAAAGATTTTTGCTCAACTATTTATTATGTGCTTGGAGTGGTTCAAGAAGATTTTCAAGAAGGGTAAAGAGAAAGAAAATAAAAAGAAGAAAAAATAGACTATTTGATTGGTATTTTTCCAGAGCTAAGATAAAATAGGTAAAAGTCTAGTTCTGCTAAACTTATTTTTAATTTGTTTGCTAAATCTCTGAGCTTGTTTTCGATCTCAAGATAAGTTTTTTTATTTAAGTATTTTGGAATTTTTTCTATAACTCCAAATTCTTTTAAAGTTTTTAGAACATGTCTATCTATTATCGCAAAGTTTTTATAGCCAAGATTTCTTAAAAAATGAGAGGCTTCTTTCCAACCAATTCCTTTAAAATTTTCAACAAGCTTTTCTCTTATTTCAATTTCATTATTGGATTTCAAAATTTCTTCTAATAAATCAACTTTATTTCTCGCTTCTACTATATATTCAGCTCTTTTGTTATAAAACCTATATCCGAGCTCTTTTAGTCTTTTAGACAATTGTTCTTTTGAGAGATTTAAAAAATCATTTCCTATAGCTTTCCAAATTTTGAAAGTTTTTTCCATTGAGGAGTTTGCAACCAATATACAAAAGCAAAGCTCGATGAATTTTTCTTCTTTGCTCAAATTTCTGTTTTTTTCAAAAAACTTTAAACCGTTTTTTACATTTTCTCCTATTTTTTGCTTAAGGTCTTCTATAACTTTTTCAATTTCCATTTTTTGTTTATTGTTTTTGTTTAGTTAAATAAAATCTGCGGGGGGTGGGATTTGAACCCACGAAGGGACTAACCCAGCAGGTTTCTTCTCATCATCTCATCAAAGCTCAAGAAAACCCTACTTGAGCCTGCCGCCATTGACCAGGCTAGGCGACCCCCGCGCATTAAAGACATTATCATTACAAAAATTTATTGACTTATATCTTTTATTTCTGCATTTTCTATTGCTTTAATTAGATCAGCTTTTCTTATTTTCAGCAAGTGATAATGAGAGCCACCACCACAATATATTTCTTCATCTTCACCCAAACTATCGACTTTACTGTCTATTATTGTTCTTATTTTTTGTTTATGTCCAAATGGTGGGACAGCTCCAATGTCATAGCCACTAATTTCTTTAACTTCCTTTGCTTTTGCAAGTCTGACTTCTTTACAATTTAACTCTTTTTTTATTTTTTCAAAATCAATCTTATCTTTGCCGAGCAAGATACAAATAATTGGCTCATAATCACAAATCAGCAAAATGCTTTTAACAACAATTCCATTAGTTTTGTTTGCTGCAGACTCACTAGTTATCACACTTTCTTTAAATTCAATTAGTTCGAAATCAATATTCTTTTCCTTTAAAAATTTCTCTAGATCTTTTTCGTTTAACATCAAGAAAATTTTGTAATATATGCTTTAAATTTCTACTCTAAAGAATCTAGTTGTGCTTTTAATTGCTCTATTTGTGCTTTCAAATTTGCTATTGATGTTTGTACACTTTCAATCTCTTCATATGGAGAATATGTTGGTATTGGTGCTCCTATAGAAAATCCTATTGGTTTGACCACTTCTTTTTCCAAGGTTGAAATTTTTTCATTCATCTTCTCCAAATTCTTTATAATTGCGTTAAAAGTCTCTACTCTAGTTTTCTCTATTTGCTCTAAAGCCATCAATGAGTTTCTTAATGAAATTAAGAGTGCTTTAAGTTGCACCAAAGATGAAACTATTGTCTTATATTTATCTAATTTAACAAAAAGAGGAACTTGGGTTTCTTCTTCAACTTTTTCTTCTTTCATCTCCTTTTCTTCAACATTTTTCGATTGTTGTATTGGTTGCTGAGTTGCTCCACTTTGTTGAAAAGCTGGTTTCGGAGATTTCCCCAGTCCTTTAACCCTTTCCTCTATCTCTTTTAATTTATCTTCGATAGATAATTCTTTTTCTTTCTTGCCAAAAATCATAAAAATAGTTGAATTTTTAATTTAAAACCTTGCGCCAGCCGGGATTTGAACCCGGGCTCCGAGCTTGGGAAGCTCGTGTCCTACCAGGCTAGACGACTGGCGCATATTTAATTATTTTCCTAAAGATTTTTATGGAAAGCTGCAGTAAAAAATGAGGACGTTACTGGATATTTACATAAAAATAGTAGGGTTTTGGAAGAGGTTTATTAAGAAGCAAATTTTTGCTATTTCTATAAAATTTACAATAATAATTTGTATATTTATAAAATATATATTTATAAAAAGAAAATTATTTATATACATAATATAATACACTATATGAGTGATAAAAAAATAAATAGTAGAAACAAAAAAGTCTTGGAAAGAGCAAAGTTGTATAACCTTTATTGGAGAAAAAAGAAAAGCACTACCGAGATTGCTAAATTAGTAGGAATGTCTCCTGCTGGAGTGAGATATTATTTAAAAAAGTTTGGTATAAAAAGAAGAAACTTAAAAGAAGCCACATTAATAGCTAGAATAAAATGGAAAAAGAATTTTCCTATAAAAGAAATAAAGAGAATGTATTATAAAGAAAAGCTAAGTTTATCTAAAATAGCTAAAATAATTGGGGTTGGTAAAGAAACTATAAGACGGAGAATGATTGAATACGGCCTCTCTCGTAGAACTTTGTCAGAAGCAAATAGTAGATATCCAACATCTCCTTTTTCAGGAAATGAAATGGAGAAGTATTACTTGATAGGGTTTCGCTCTGGGGATCTTTCTGTAGTGAAATCGCACAACAAGATAATATGTTCTTTGTCAACTACTCATCCTTCTATGGTTCATCTTTTTTGTGAACTCTTCAGCAAATACGGTCATTGTAGTAAGACACCCAGAAAAAGAAAGATTGCTCCAAAGTTTGATTGGAACCTTAAAGCTTACTTAGATTCTTCATTTGAATTTATATTAGAAAAACCAGTAAAACTTCCACAAGGCGAATTCTTTTATGCATTCCTTGCTGGATATATAGATGCTGACGGCTGCTGGTTTATAAGGAAAAGGAGCAAGAATGGTATCAATATAAGACTATCTATAATCACAAAGGACAGACACATATTAAGAGGCATATACGAGAGACTTAAAAAAGATGGATATCATCCAATTTTTAGACTTCATAAAGAACCATGTAAGCGCTGGATCGTATATTTAGAGAGACAAGATGAAGTGATTTCTATTGCCAGAAAGTTGCTTCCATACACGAGACATGAAGAGAAAATTAAGATGATTAAGTTAATATTGAAAGTCCAGAAAAGAAAAAATTTGTCAAAGATTGTTAAGTTGAAAGAAAAATTAAGGAAGGAAATTAAAAAAGAAGTAACAAAATGTGTAAAAAAGGCTGAAAGAGAGTTTAAAAAACGTCTTACAAAGTAATTTCTATGAGAGTTGGAATTGCCGAATTACCATTACACTATGGAAGTGTACCAGCTTGGTTGTTTAAAAGAATGGTTAAGCTTTCGACATCGATAGTTAAAATAGTAATTGAAGAATACGGCGTTGATGAATTTTTAAAAAGAATATCTAATCCTTTTTGGTTTCAGGCATTGTCTTGTTGTGTAGGTATGGATTTTCATAGCTCAGGAACAACAACAACTCTGACTGGTGCACTAAAAGAAGGATTAAACAAAGAAAGTCTTGCTGTTAAAGTTTTAGGAGGTAAAGGTTCTTCTTCGAGAAAGACTCCTGAGGAAATAGAGAAAGTTGGAGAAGAATTTGGATTATCTACAAGAAAGATTGAAGAACTAAAATACGCGAGTAAAATGGTGGCAAAAGTTGACAATTCCTTAATTCAAGCTGGTTATCAAATTTATCATCATTCATTTTTTGTAACAGAAGATGGAAAATGGGCAGTAGTTCAACAAGGAATGAATGTTGAAAATAAGTTAGCAAGAAGATATCACTGGCTTTCTTTTTCATTCAATTCTTTTGTTGTCGAACCTCATTCAGCAATAGTTGGTTTTAAGGAAGAGAAAGTTTTAAACATGGTTGCTAAAGAAAGCGAGGAAGCAAGAAAAGCAAGCGTAGATATTGTTAAAGAGGATGTAAGAAAATTTAAAAAATATTTTTCTTCGCCTTACAGTTTGTATAAGTTTCTGAAAATGCCAGTAGAGCATACTTTTGATATAAAGGTTTATCAGAAACTTTTGGATTTGCACGAATTTGATCCAAAAAATTATGAAGAGCTTGTTGCTTTTGAAGGAGTTGGTCCAAAAACTGTTAGAGCTCTAGCTTTAATAGCAAAGCTGGTTTATGGAAAGGAGGCAAGCTGGATAGATCCAGTTAAATACACATTTGCACATGGTGGAAAGGACAGAATACCTTACCCTGTTGATAGAAGGACTTATGATGAAAGCATAAGAACTTTGAAAGAAATTTTAGAGAAAGCGGAAATTGAAAGAAAAGAAAAGTTAGAGGCTTTGAAAAGATTGGCTGAATTAGAGCTTTAATTTTTCCTCAACTATTTTAACGATTTCTTTATGAACTTCTTCAATGCTTCTATTTCCATTAATCACAAAACAATTTTTGTATTCTTTTGAAAGCTCAAGAAAATTGTTTCTTATCTTTTCTAGTTTTTTCTTTTCTTCAAAAAGTTCAAATCCAAATCTGCTTGCTTTTATTCTTTCTATTGAAACTTCTGCCGGAACGTCGATTATGAAAATTATATCTGGCAACAAAAATTTTGAGTTGAGAGCTTTTAGCCAATCTTTTTCTAATTCTATCATTCCATAGGCAATTGTTGAAATGAAATATCTATCTGATATAACAATTTTACCATTTTCTAAAGCAGGTATTATTTCTTTTTCAAGGTGATGAGCTCTATCTGCAGAGAACAGCAATTGCAATGTTCTGTTTGATGTTGACCATTCTTTCTTTAAAGCGGCCCTTATTATACCCCCAATTAAGTTGTTTGTCGGTTCTTTTGTTAAAACAACTTCATATTTTTTGTTTCTTAAATATTTTTCTAGCAGCTCTGCTTGTGTTGTTAGGCCGGCGCCATCTATACCTTCAAAAACTATAAACTTTCCCTTCATCTAACTTATTGTCGCGTCAAATAAAAATTTTAGTAGCAGCAATCTTCTTGTTTACTTCTTCTTTTTTTCGAGAAAAGGAGCAAAATAAGAAGAAAAGCTATTAAACAAAATAATAATATCCAAAAATCTATTCTATTTTCTTCAGGTTTAGGATGCTCATATTCCTGATAAGTTGGTGCTAACTGAACATCTTGGAACTTTATAGTTTGTTTACAAAAACCTTCTTCACAAGTGCCACTACTGCAATTTTTTTGGCAATATCCGTCATCTACCCACCTATAAGCTACAACATTATAGTTTGTGCATTGTAATGATGAATCAGCAAGACCATAATAATCTCTGTATTCTTGCTTTTTCATTATTAGTCCTTTTCCACACTCAAAGCCTCCCATATCACAGTAAGATTCATTCGTGTAATACCATCCATCTAAAATATTACAATCGAAGTATGTTTTGATCTTTTTTATGGTTACTGTTTGAGATATAGGATTTCCACAGTCTTCGCAAGCTATTGTTACTAATTTCGTTTCGTAACCATCTTTGCTTATTTTTAAGCTATAGCTTCCAATATTCACATAAAATGAAGCAAAACCGTTAGAATCTGTTAAGTAACATTTATTATTTAAACAAACATTAGCATTTACTATTGGCAAGTTAGTATTTTCTTCTTTGACCCAAATTTTTACCTCACAGCTTTTAGGAATAAGTTTACAAAAGCCGCTATCACAATAGTAACCATTTGGGCATGATAAATAGCAACTACCAATGGTTCTCCATCTTACATCTTTAATTAAAAAAAAACAATCTGAGGATGATGTTGGATTAGAAACAATTGGATAGTAATCTCTATATTCTTCTTTAACTTGTTTTTCAGCAATTCCGCATTCGAAAACAGAACTGCATTTTTCTTCTCCAGTACTATACCAACCATCCAAAGAATTACAGTCGAAAATAGGCTTACAATATCCACTTATACAAGAGTATCCGCTTGGGCAGTTTTGATAGCATGTGCCAACTGCTATCCACCTTCTTGCTGTTACAACATAAGTACAAGTAACTCCAAAACAAGTATAATCTCTATATTCTTGTTCCTTCATTTTTGTACCATATCCACACTCCAATCCATTCATTTCACACTTTTCCTTGCCAGTATCATACCACCCATCTTTCTCTTGAACAGGAATGGTTGTTGTGGTTGTCGGACAACTAACAAAGCAACTACCTATTGCTATCCATCTAGTTTGCGTTACAACATAAGTGCAAGTGCTTCCAAAGCAAGTATATTTTCTATATTCTTGCTTCATTTCTTTCGTACCATAACCGCATAAATTTCCATTTAGATTGCATCTTGTCTCGCCAGTATCATACCACCCATCTTTATTCAAAACACAATAACCGTTATCACAAACATAGCCAGAAGGACAATCTTCTACTATAGTTTCCCATCCAGAACCATCCGCTTTACATTTCTCATAAGCAACTTGAGTTGGGCAAGCGCATCTTCTATTTACAATTTCTCCAGGATTACAAACCTTAGTCTTATCTAAACAAATATTTACTTCTGTTGTTTGACCCGATTTTACTGTTGCTATTGTTGTTTTTGAATTGTAACCATCTTTGCTTGCTTGAACTAAATAGCTTCCAACAGTCAAATAGAAGCTCACTTCACCGTTGCTATTAGTATATGAACAAGGGTCTGAAGATACTCTTTGAACGCATACTTTTGCTCCGCTTATTGGATTATAACTACTACAATCTGTAACTCTAACTTTTAACCATCCATATTGAACAGGCGGTTGATAAGTTATTGGTTCAACATTAACATTCCAACAGAAGCATGGATCTATTTGAGAGACTTCGTAGCAATCGCTGCTTACTCTAACTTCTACAATACCCGTGTAAGGTTGATTGTTGTTGAATTTTAATAAATCATATTCTGCATATCCTCCATAAATAGAAGCAACTCTGTATCCACTATTAAAACAGTTTGGTGCTTCATTTCTCCAAGCTTCTTGCCAATTAGAAGGAGAATAAGGTAAACCATCTAAATTTACATAATTTCCATTCACTTTTATCCATGCTGTAAAACATCTTGGATATAAGTCACCCATCGCATTGGTTACAGTGACTTTTATTTTTGCAGCATTGGCAACATAGAAAACTGCAGACTTATGGCGATAAGTTTGATAATTAGCATCACAAATTGCAAAAGCAAAGTTAAGGGCTAGAAGAATAACTACAAAAGTTAGTAATATTTGAACCAGATTTCTTTTTACTACCATTTAATGATAATGTATAGAAAAGCTTAAATATCTTTTGGTTATTTTTCGGTGATATGATATCTAGTTTTTGGGCGGGGTGGGATTCGAACCCACGACCTCTCGGTTATCAGCCGAGCGCTCCAGCCACTAAGCTACCCGCCCGCCTGTCTGGTTGGAGCGCCCACCCCCAATTCCTCTTCTGCTTAAATCCTCTACCCTTTCCTCATTTTTTTATCGTTAGGGGTAGAGTCATACTGGCATTGAAGAGGCTTTCAGGAGGGGGTAATCCCCACATTTTTAGTATATTCAAGCAAGCATTTATATCTCTATCCAATCCGCAATTAGGACAAAACTTGGAGGAATTAATCAACCCTCCGCATCTAAAACAAATTTTAGAAGTATTCCTTGGATCAACAAAATAAACTGGAGAGCTATTCAATAATGACTTGTATTGAATGTAAAACTGAATTTTTCTGAAAGGAAAGCTGTTTAATCTAAACTTCATAAAATCGCTATTCACACTAACTTTTTGTATTTTATTGTTGTACTTATTCAATTTCTTAATTTTTCTGTTAACTGTTCTTCTTAAGCATTTTAAATCTTCCATTATTATTCCATAACCTTTAAAATTCTCAGCAATTAATTTACCAACTTTATGCAAAGCATCATTAGTTCTATTCTTTTCTCTTTCCTTGTACTTTTTTAGCAATCTTTTTCTTCTTCTTTTATTTCTAATTTTCTGTATCTTCCTTTTCTTTTCTGCGTAGCAAACTTTTAACTCTCTTATTCCAGTTTCTATTTTTCCAAACTTTCCATCGCTTGAAACAAAAGCTATGTTATTCTCATTAACATCAACAGCAACAAATTTTTCTGGTTTAATCAAATTAACTTCATAAATCAAAGGAATGTAAACACTTTTTTCATTAACCAAAGCTTCTCCAATCTTACTTGCATTTTTAATTTGTTCTTTATGATAATTAGAAAGCTTTAGCTTAAGGAAAATTTTCTGTCTTGGCTTGTAATTAATTACCAGTTGATTATTTTCTAAATCTATCTTGAAAATGCTCTTATGCAATCTAATTAACTTTTTCCTCGCTACTGGTTTTCTTCTTCCTTTATTAGCCTTCCAACTTCTTATAATAGATTGAGCAACCCTGTAGCTTGTTGAACAAATCATCGTGTGATAATCGTATCTCTTCTTCAATTCTTTATAGCAATTTTCATGCAATTTCTTTAAGCTATAACCATATTTCAATCCCTTCTCAATGCAAAAATTGACCATATTCCTAAAATCTTCTAAAAGCTTTTTCATTTCTTCATTTTTCTCATACTCAACAATCAAACTTTTTGTTACCTTCATCTTACTTTCCTCATCATCATTTTTTAATTCAAATTTTTTATATTCTTCACTAGTACCACCTTATTTTCTACTCACTAATTAAATATTGTAAAGGCTATATAAAAATCCTTTCGGGGGAGAGTACATGATACTGTACGCAATTTATCTCTAGTCTCAAAGTAGGGAATACTACCTTAAAGCATCTTACGATGAAATTTTTTACTGACGCAAAAAATCAAAACTTACCTACTCCACACAAATTAGGCTTGTTTTTCATCCTCTTTAGAGAAACTTTCATCAAATCATAAGCAACTTCTACATTCTCAAAAACTTCTTTAGCTTCTTTCACTAATCTTTCAACATCTTCTTTTTGATATCTTCTGCTTATATGAGTTAATATCAGTTTTTTAACATTAGCTTTTTTTGCAATCTTGGCAGCATCTTTTACACTTGAGTGATATTTCTGAACATCTTCATCTTCTTCCAAGAAAGTAGCATCATGAATTAACAAATCAGCATCTTTTGCTAATTCAACAAGATTTTCACAAGGTTTTGTATCTCCACTATAAACAACTTTTAATCCTTTTTGCAAACTTGCAACATCTTCTATTTTAATTTTCTTACCATTGTAAATGGCTTCCCCCTTCTCTTTTAACTCTTTTAGCCACTTCCCCCTTCTCAATCCGAGCTCTTTCAATTTTTTCTCATCTATTCTCCAAACGTCTTTTTCTTTAAACGCGAAAGCTACAGAAGGAACTGTATGTAAAACTGGTACAGAAAGAACTTCATAAACATTAGTTTCATAAACCTTTGTTATTTCTTTTCCCTCAAAGGGAACATCAACAGCTTTAACAGGAAACCTAACACCAAAATATCCCAAATTCAAAATCCCTTGTACAAATCTGCTAGCCTCCGGGCCAAAAATAGTTAATTCAGTTCTTCTCTTTTCCAAATTCATTGTTTGAATAAGTGGAATTAATCCTGCAAAATGGTCTGCATGCCAATGTGTAATGAATATCTTGCTTATATCCATGAAACTTATTCCAGCTTTCATTAATTGTTTTTGAGTTCCTTCACCACAATCAAAAAGAAGAGTATCTTTTTTGTAATAAAAATATTCTAGTGCTATTGCAGGGTGATTTCTATCTCTGCTAGGTATTCCAGATACGGTTCCCAAAAAAGTTATAACTATCATAAAAATCATTTATTACTTAGATTAAATCAGTTTTTTCTTGTTAAAGTAATTGTAAAAGAATATTCCAACATCCTTTCTTTCTCTCAAAAGTTTCTCTATTTCCAACCCATCTAATACTTCAAATCCTTTTGATAAAGCATCAGCAATGTAATTTGGTATTCCTTTAGCTTTTAGTATATCAACTGGCTTGCTCAAGCTATCTAAAATTTTTTCTTTAGCAGTCTTGAATCTCCTTTCAACCTCTACAACCCATCTATCATCTTCAATATAAGGTCCAATCAGAGGATTCTTATGAGCTTCTAAGAAAGCTTTAGAGTTTCTCTCATCAAAAACTATTGGCCCTATTATTTTCTGAACGTTCGGTAAAGAATAGACTTCTAACTCAAGCAAAACTAATGCCAACTCATTCTCATCAGTGTATACAGCTTTCCCATATACCTTAAATTCGTATTTCCTCTCCTCTAAAATACTTTCTATTCTCTCTGCAAACTTTCTCAATTGTGGCCATAAAATATCTGGAGAGATGTTTGGTGGTTTGAATTTTATCAATAAAACTTCTGTCCCTCTTTTGAACTTCATTCTAGAGAACTCAAAGTCAGTCATGTAGTTGGTTTTCCCAAAAAATGTTTCCTCGCAAGGATTGCTTAAAAATTCTTCTGAAATTTTCTTGAACTTGTAAAAGTTCTCGCAGCTTAGTGCTGCTGCCACATTTCTTTCTTTGTCGGTAGGATCAATTACTATTAAAGGTTGATCTCTAAATAATTTTCTAAGCATAGGATATTCATTCTTTTTGTAAAAATTCTCCAAATCTATTATTTCTTGTATGTTCCATTTAGTAGCTGCTTTCAATAAATTCAGGAAGCTTTTGTATTTTATTATCAAAAGTTCGCAAAGATAGCCCGAAAATCCCTGCGTTTTGGCATCTGCACCATAAAGATTATGAGATTTCAAGAACTTCTTTAGCAATCTAACTTCATTCGCTTGATTTTTCTTCAAATGTTTTTGTAAGTATTTTACATGGAATGGCGTTCTATCTACAGCACTTTTCAATTCAGAAGTGTTCTTGATTTTATAGCAAGGAACAATATCTATATCAACACCACTTATTTTTGCTGAAAGGTAGGGGTGCTGAGCGTATTTTAGAGCGAAAGTTCCTTTCAATTCTTTTACAATTTGCTTCCCAACTTCCAGACCATATTTTTCTAGTTCAGCAGGACTAAGATCTTTTGGAAAAAGAATAAATATGTCGAATTCTTTTTTGTCTGGCAACCAAGTATCTCTAGTTATGCTCCCAACAATCATTGCTTCAGCTTTGTACTTTTTTGCTTTCTTTTTAGCAACAGACAATACTTTTTTAGCAACAGACTTTAGCTCTCTTTCAGTTTTCTTATCAGGCAAAATCTGTTTTAGAACTTTTTTGAGAAAAGAGGCTGCTTTTTCCATTTCTTATTTTAAAGTTTAAAAATATAAGCTAGAACATATAACTACCAGTAGATAGTAAAGTTTAAATATTTAACTACTAATTAGTAAATATGAGTGCAAAAATAGATGTTGAGGAAAGTTACATATTAGAACAAATAGAATTAGCAAAAGAAGCACTTTTCCACTCAAGAACAATAAAAGAGGCCAAGTTTTGGCAAGAAAAGATTGCCTATTTGAACTCTTTGCTAGACAAAAAGCTTAAATACAAAAAAGGCAAATAAATCAATGATAGGTGGCCCACAAACAAACCTATAATCTCTTTTGTTTTTATTTATCTTCAATTGGATTCTTCTCGATTTTCTATCAATTAACCAAAGGAGGTAGATTGTAATGAAGATACTCCAGCTTCATGTAGACTTTGTAGAATATGAGCCAGTTCAAAAAGAAATGAGCGCTGCAGAGGAAGCAGAAAAGAAAAAAGTTAAGATAGATAATTGCCTTCTTTTGCTTACAACAGTTGAAGATAAAGACGATGAATCAACAGCAAATAAGGCTATAGAAGAAGTTGAAAATTCTTTGAAGAATCTTAAAGTAAATAAAATTGTTATTTATCCTTATGCTCATCTTTCAAACAATCTTGCCGATCCTGTTACTTCAATGTCGATATTAAAAGAAATGGAGAGAGTTGCTAGAGAAAAGGGAATAGAAGTTCATAGAGCTCCATTTGGGTGGACTAAGAGATTGAGTTTTTCTGTTAAAGGACATCCACTAGCTGAGCAATTGAAAGATATTGGCAAAGGAAAAGTTGTTGAAAGAAAAATAGAGAAAAAGTATTACGTGCTTACAAAAGAAGGAAAATTGATAGAGGCAGATAAGTATGAGTTCAAGAAAGGAGAGGAAGATTTCAAGATTTTAGTTGAACAAGAAGCTTTGGGTATAAAAGGAAAAGAAAATCCTGAACCGAAATATCTAAAGTTCATGAAGAAATTCGGAATTGAATGGGAGGAAATGTCCGATTTAGGGCACATGAGATATGGTCCTTTAGGATCTTTCATTATTGATATGCTTGGAGAATATGTTTCTAAAGTAGTTTCTTCACTACCATTTCCAGTTTACTTTGTCAAAGGAACAAACATGTTTAACTTGAAAGAAAAGGCAATAGCAGAACATGCTTCACTCTTTGGACAAAGGATGTATGTTGTCAATTCAGAAGATAGACAGTTAGTATTAAGATATGCTGCATGCTTTCAACAATTTGCAATGATAAAAGATTGGCAACTCAGCTATAAGAACTTTCCTTTTGGGGCTTTTGAAATTGCAGACAGTTATAGATTAGAGCAGTCTGGAGAACTTTTGCTTGGTTTCAGAGTTAGAAAGCTATTGATGCCAGATATGCATGTTTTTTGTAGAGATTTGGAAGAAGCGAAAAAGCAATTCTTAGTTTTGCACGAAGTAATTCATTCAGAAATGGAGAAGCTTGGAAGAAAATATGTTTCTCTTTACAACTTGACTTCATTAGAATTTCTAGAGAAAAATAAAGACTTCTTCATGAAATTACTTGAAAGAGAAAAATATCCAATATTAATTTGTGTTTATCCGCCGGGTATCAACTATTACTGGCTTTTGAATATTGAGTATCACATAATTGATGATTTGGGAAGAGCAAGAGAAATAGGAACAGTTCAAATGGATTTTGGAAATGCGGAAAGATTTGGAATAACGTATGTTGATGAAAGTGGAAAGAAGAAGTATCCAATAATTTTGCACACCGCATTAATAGGAAGTTTAGAGAGGTTCATGTACACGATTTTTGATAATTTAGTAAAAGAAGAAAATCCTGTATTGCCTTTATGGTTATCTCCAATACAGGTAAGAGTTATTCCAGTTTCCAGTAAGTATCTAGAAGAAGCTAAAAAAGTAGCAGTTAGATTGAGAGAAAAAATGATTAGAGCAGATTTGGATGATAGAGAAGATACAGTTCAAAAGAAAATAAGAGATGCAGAAACCTCATGGATAAATTACATTGTTGTTATTGGAGAAAAAGAAATAAAGAGCGGTAGATTAACGGTAAGAGAGAGAAAGACAAAGAAGATTAGAGAGATGAGTGAAGAAGAATTGGTTAAAGAGATAGAAGAAGAAACTAAAGGGTTTCCAAAGAAAATGATTAACTTGCCGCTTGAGGTATCTAAGAGGCCAAATTTCTAGATTGATTTTGATTTTTCCCAGATTAAGTTGAAGAGAGGAGATAGGACATTGCTAGCAGCATGTTGACTTTTTGTCCAAAGCGCAATTTCTTCGCTCTTTTCCTCTTTTGGATTTACTAATCCCATAACAACTTCTTTATTATCAACTATTGTGAAGTTTCCTTTTATTGGAATTTCTTTTTCGTTAATACTTCTTATCTCAGCAATTCCACTCAAAAGCTTTGCCTCTTCTTTTACTTCTTCAGCAGAAGGAACAACAATCTTTATTTCTACTCCTCTTTCCTTCGCTTTTTTCAAAGCATCTAAATGATGAGTTACTAAATCTTTCAAACCTTCTGGAGTTGTCACAATGCTAATATTCTTTGAAGCAACTTTAAACATTGATTCCAATCTTTGGAATACTAAATCTCTTCCCTTCAAAGCTCCTGTTATTTCTTCTGGAGAAATAGATTTCATACCCTTTTGATAAATTTCTTTCAACTCTTTCATTAGCGGACTTGATTTTAACTCATCAATTCTTGTGATAGTTTGCTTGTATTCTTCTTCCAATTTTTTCTTAACTCTTTCCAAAGCCTCTTCTGGCGCTAATGCTATTGCTTTAAGAGGCTTTGATGGTTGTAGAACAACAAAACCTTTGTTTGCTAAGCTTTCTAATACATCATAAGCTCTGCTTCTCGGCACATTAGCCATTTCTGCTAGTTCTCCTACTGTAGCAGAACCTTTAGATAATAGCGCTACCCAGAGATTTCTTTCGTATAGGTTTAATCCTATAGACTTTAATGCATCCATTACTTTTTGAGAGACAATTGGCATAATATCAATTGAGGATAAAACTTATAAAGCTAATTCCTACCTGATAATAACAAAGGTGCGAATAATAAAAAAGAAAAGAAAGATGGTATAAAATCGTCTTATCTTATCATTATGAAGAATGTTGATGAGATTACTAGTATGAATCCAGCAATTATTAGTAACACTATTATAACATTCATTCCAAATCCTGTGAAGCTTCTACAAATTGTTGGACTTAGTTGCCCCTTTTGACACTGTTCTGCTATTTTGTTTAGATGGTCAAAGATAAAAAACATTCCAAATACTGAGAAGAACATTACTAGGAATGCTAATACTGTTACCATTCTCATATACATCACTTATAAGGTTTTCTATAAATATAATTGCATTTTAAGCATTTAATAACTTTTGTTTTAGTCTTTGGATCAAGCCAAGTTTTCATTGTAAAGCCAGGAATTAAGGGAGTATTGCACTTTTTACAAAAAGAATCTTTTTGTTCTCTTGTTAGCCTAACATTGTATCTCTTTCCAATCGTTCTCGCTAAATCCACATATCTTCTCGCTCTTTCCAAATTCTTTTTTGCTTCGCTCTTCGCCAAATTCAAAAGAATTTCTATTCTTTCTTTTGCAATCTTTCTTTGCCATTCGGGTTTTTTACCTCTTTTCATAAAATGAATTTTCTTGTCAATTCATAAACTAGTTGGGGCCGCTGGGATTTGAACCCAGGACTTCGAGCGCCCGAGGCTCGCGTGCTAGCCAAGCTACACCACGGCCCCCAATTTTTAATTTCTTTTCAAATCTATTAATGAAAGTTTTAGTAGGTTCAGAAAATCCGGTAAAAGTCGAAGCTACTTAAGAAGCATTTGAGAAATATTTTTATGATATTGAAGTAGTTGGAATTGAAGTTGATTCAAAGGTATCAAGACAGCCTATTGGTATAGAAACGTTTATTGGTGCAAAAAATAGAGTAGAAGAATTGAAAAAGCTTGAAGCAGATTTTTATGTAGGAATAGAAGGGGGAATAATTAACATGTTTGATAATTGGTTTGGTTTTGCTGTAGTTTGTATTTCTGATAAAAATAGTAGATATGGTTAAGGTGTTACTTCGTTCTTTCAGCTCCCAGAAATCGTTGTTAATGAAATAAATAATGGGAAAGAATTGGGAGAAGCTATGGATGAGTTAACAAAAAGAGAAAACACTAAGCAAAAGAAGGAGCGATTGGAATTCTTACAAAAGGGGCAATTGATAGAAAAATTTTGTATGTTCCAGCAATAGTTTGTGCTTTAATTCCATTCTTGAACAAAGGTTTATTTGAGTAATTTTTTAAATCTTTCTTGCTATTGTTATAAAGCCAGTGTGCATTATTCCTTTTGTTTTTGGTCTAAGGGTTTTTTCAAATTGCCACTCTCTAACAATATTCTCAACTATTTTCATCTCTGTAAAATCAAATCTTTTAATCTCTTTGCAAACTTTCATCAAATGATCCACAGTTGGTGAATAAACAACAAGATACCCACCAACTTTAAGAGACTTATAAGCAATCTTTATCGCTTTATTTGCTTCTTCTAAATCAAGAAGTATCAAATCAAAGTCCTTTTCTTTAATTCCTTTCAGGAAATCCTTTTTTACAATATTGATGTTTTTTAGTCCAGAAAGCATAATGTTTTCTTTTGCAATTTTATAGAACCTGTCATCCTTTTCATAAGTAATAACTTTTCCTTTAGTCAAATAATTTGCAAGAAATATTGAAGAGAAAGCACTTCCTGTTCCAACATCTAAAACTTTCCAGTCTGACATTAGACCTGTGTAAGCAATTATCAAAGCAATATCTTTTGGCAATATAACTTGAGCTCCTCTTTTCATTTTTTCAATTAAATCAAGAAGGTTTGCCTTAACAACAAAAAACTCTTTTCCTAAGTGTGATTTTATTTTTTTGCCTTCTTTCAAACTTTTCAACTCGATAATTCCAAGATGAGTTGATATTTTTCCTTTGCCTTTTTCTACCAAAATTTTGAAGTCTTTTGAGAGCAATAGGTATCTCATAAAATTATTTCTCGCTTTATGTTTTACCTTTTATATTTTTCAACGTTAGTCTACAATTACAAGATATTTATGTTATTCTTGTCAAAATTAATAGATATGGATTTGTCAAGAATTCCTTCACGATGGAGAATAGTTTTGCCACCAGAAGTACAAAAAGATTTATTGGATGAACTCGTAAAAATAAAAGGAAAGTGTGGCTCTGCTGCGAAGAGTTTAGGAATTAGTTGGAGTTCGTTTAATAAATATAGAAAATGTAAGGTCTTCTTACCAAAAAAGGTTTTTATTTCTCTTTGTAAAAATGTAGGTTTAAATCCTAATGAGGTGTTTAAAAAATACTCTAATAAATGTGTAAGTTTTCTATACAAGAAGAGAATTAACAAAGAGGAGAGGTTTAGAGAGGTTTTAGCTTATGTAAAAAATTGTTTAGAAAAAGGGCACTATCCATCAGGAAAAGAATTACATAAAAAATTTCATATATATACAATAGGTGTTACTCTTAAGGATATTTATTCGCATTTGGGAGTAAATTTCCTCCTACTTCCTAGAAAACCTTCTAACTCAAAAGAAGAAATCAAGAAACAATTAATAAATTATCTGAAAGAGGAAGTGTCAAAGAATCATTATCCATCGAGGATAGAAATCGAGCAGAAATTCCATTTAAGATTAAGTGAGTTTTTTAATGGTATAGAAGATTTTTATAAAAGTGCAGGTTTACAATATAAACAAGTGGAAAATCAAGCAATAAAAGTTGAAAAGGCGAAAAAATTATTAAAAATTTCAATAAATCTTCTTAAAAGAATGAAATTCAGGATCTTAACCATAAGAGGACCAAATCAGCGTGGTATTGATATGATCGTTAGTAAAAATGGTGAACTTATTGGCGTTGAGTTGAAGGCTTATAATAAGTTTGAAAGAGTTAAAAGAAAAGACATTTTGCAATTAAAGAGATTCAAGAAAGACGAGAAATTGAATAAAGTGTTCCTTTTTACTACAACAAATAGAATTTCCACAAAAGTACCATCTTGGATTGAAGTTTTTACATTCCAAAAACTCAAAAACTATTGCAAAAAAGAAGAAATAAGTGTATTGAATGAAATAAGAATGAAATCTATTCATATCGAAACAAAAGATAAAGAAGAAAAAAGGAGAAAGATCTTGGAATATGTTAAAAAGAACGCAGATAAAGGCAAATATGTAGGAGCAGATGACATTCTTCGTGAATTAGGTCTTTATGTTTATACTTATTTCAAAGGTATGGACGAAATTTATGAAAAGGCAGGAATTAAAATTTCTCTGAGGCGTTCTAGATATATTAGAGACCGTAAATTGAAAGAAAAAATAAGGAAGAAAATATTGAACAAAATACTTCAATTCATTCAGAAGGAAGCAAGTAGAGGACATTATCCAACTGGTGTCGAAATAGGTAAGGTATTTGGCGTAAAAAATATTTGGAATTATTGGAGAGTAGGAGATTTATATAGAATGTTAAACTTACCAACTTACTTAGAAAGGAAAAGTAATAAAAGTTCATTTTCATCTTGATGCTAATTCCTTCTCTAATTCTTTCAAAGCGTTTATCCTTCTCCATGTGACTGGGTGAGTTGAGAATATTTCTGATATTCTAGCGAAAACATTTTTTCTTTCCCACTCCATTGCTTTTTTCAGTTCGTTTTCATCAATTTCCAAGTCCTCATATTCGTTTCTGAATGTTGAAATCTCTTTTGCTGCTCCTATAGGGTCTGCAATAAAGAAAGATCTTACTGCAGAGTTTTCAACCTTGTCTTCACTCGTTGAAAGCCCATAAGTTATTTTTGCTAAAGCTCTTGCTAACGCTCTCGGGTTTGTATGTTCACCAGAAAATCTGTCTGCGTAAAATTCTCTCAATCTGGAGAGATAAAGAACAAGTAAGTTTGATATGAAATAAATTATGTATGCTATTACACCAACTAGAATAGCTGCTCCAGCATCTCTTCTTTCCTCATCTTTCGGAGCAAATATTAAAAATCTAGCAGCAAAATAAGCCAAAACAGGAATTGCTGCAACAACAGTCATTACTACCATGTCTTTGTGATTTATATGCCCCATTTCATGTCCTATTACCGCTTCAATTTCTTCCTTATCAAGAGTGTTAATCAATCCTCTTGTTATCGCAAGATAAGCTGATTTTGGTGTTCTCCCAAAAACAAAAGCGTTTGGTGCTCCTGTATTTACGATAAATATTTTTTTGGGTATTGGAGTTTTTGTTTTTTTACAAATCTTTTCTACCATATCATAAATCCATCCGTATTTTTTCCTATCAGCTTCTTGCATGTTTGTTGTCCACATTATTATGTAAGGACTTATATACCATTGCAAGAAAACTAAGAAAACCGCCACCAATAGTATTAAATATCCACTGACTCCAAAGTAATATCCAAGTGCTGCTAAAATACCAAATAGAAAACCAAATAACAATGCAACTGTTAAAAACATTGCTAATGTTAGTTTTAGTGCCATGAAAATAATATCAAAAAGATGTATATAAGCATTAATAACAGAGTAATAGCCAAAACAATATAAACAATTCTCTCACTAGTTCCAAAAATTATTGGGAATGGGCCAATAAAAACTACTCCACCGCCTTCTATTTTTGTTGATCTGGAGAAAGCTAAGATCAATAAACCAATCACTATTGTCAATATTCCTATCAAAATTAATGCTAATCCAAAAAGCTCCATATTCCTTTTAAGCTCACGTTTCATAAAATTTTATGAAAGCTTATATTATAACCACATTCCTAGGAGTTTTTGGAGTAGACGAAAACAACAAAATTGTGGGGTTTGTTCCATTTAAGAAGGATACAAAAGAGATAGCAAGAAAATTGAAAGAATCTGAGCTAAAAGTCATAGATGAAGAAAAGAAATTACAAACTCAACTTTGGAAAAAAGGCTTTAAAGAGTTCGTTTATCCTATAAACAAGCAAGATGTAAAGCACGTTGAAGAAAATAGCAAAGCTGAGAATTACATTAAAGAAAATCTTTTGCAAATCGCTTTAGAAAGAAAGATTGTTAAAGACGAAGAAGAGTTTAACAATTTGTTTAGAGAGGTTAGTGTAGAACTCACAAAAGTTCAAATAAAAATATCTGCCAAAAGAGATTCTTTAGTTGTTCAAGCTGTTAGAGCTCTAGATGAAATCGATAAAGTTTTGAATGTCTTTTCAGAAAGACTTAGAGAGTGGTATGGTTTGCATTTTCCCGAGCTGAATAGAGCTGTTGCTTCTCATGAAAAATTTTCTAAGATTGTTGCAAAATATGGAAAAAGAGAAAATGTAGAAGGATATGAAAAGCTTGCTGAAGAAAGTATAGGAATAGAGATTAATGAAGAAGATGAAAAAATTTTGAAAGAATATGCCTCAACTTTAGAAAAGCTTTTTGATTTGAGAGAAAAGCTGGAAAAGTATGTTGTTGATACAATGAAAGAAATAGCGCCAAACTTTTCTGAGATAGCAGGGCCATTACTAGCTGCAAGAATTTTATCAAAAGCAGGAAGTTTAGAGAAGTTAGCTAAAGCTCCTTCATCTCTAATTCAATTGATAGGTGCAGAAAAATCTTTGTTTAGATATTTACACGGAAAGGGAAAAGCTCCCAAACATGGTTTGATATACTTACATCCATACGTTCAAAATGCGAAGAAAGAGGATAGAGGCAAAGTTGCTAGAATACTTGCAAATAAAATATCTTTGGCTGTTAGAATTGATTACTATACAAAAGAGGATAGGAGAGAAGAACTAAAAAAAGATTTGGAAGAAAAATTGAAAGAAATAAGCTAGAGTAAGTCTTCTAAATCGAAAATCTTATAACCTTTTTTCTTAAGTAATTCTTTACCTTCAACTTTTTTTGCAATTATTCCGTAATGTTTCTTTTTTTGCATCGATGCTGTATTAATTTCCATATTCTTCAGAATTTTCTCAGCCTCATCTTTTTTCAATTCTTTCCACTTAATCTCAAAGAAAGTTATTTCATCTTTTTTTTCGTCTACGCAGGCAAAATCTATTTCAAATTTCTTTCTCTCATTTCCTTCTCTATAATATCCTACAAACTTCTCAATTTTCGAAAATGAAATTTCTTTTTCCTTTGCTTTCTCAATCAAAAATTCTCTCGCGAAATCTTCAAATGCTAAACCGAAATAATTGTTTATATCATTTTTTATCTCTTCAAAAACTCTCTCCCAATCTATAATTAACATTCCCCAGTTTTTGTAAACATACCTAAACCAAAATTTAAAGAAATTGTCTTTCAAAACGTAATACTTTCTCTTCTTTCCGAAGTATTTTCTCTCTTCGATTACTTCTAGCAAGTCTCTTAAATCATAAATGTATGGCATGAGAGATGTTTTTTGAATTGAAGAAAAAGCTGATATTTCTTCGAGCTTTGTTTTTCCTAAACCTATTGCTAACAATATGGAAAGATGAGTCTTGAACTCTTTTCCAAAAGATTCTTTGAAAATATCCTCAACTTCATTCCTTAAAGGAGCATTGGGTTTTAAAACCAGCTCAATTATCGCTTCCTCTAAGTTTTTTATTTTATAAGATTGCATTAGCGCATAGTAATGTGGAATTCCTCCAAAAATTAGATAAAATTTAATTTTTTCCTCAATATTTTTTATTCCTATGCTTTCTAAAATTTTGAATACCGTTTTAAAGTTAAAGGGCTCGAGTTTTATTAGAACATTTGCTCTTTTGAAAAGAGGAGATCCTTCTTTTTCGAATAACTTTTTCATCATTCCTACAACTGAACCAAGGATAATTATATTCAAATTCTTTTTTGTGTCTATATACTTTTGAAGAATGAATGGAACCTCTCGATTGATATTGAGAAACCATTGAAATTCGTCAAAAATTACAATACCATTATATTTTTCGAAAAGTAAAGCAAAAAATTCCTCCCAATTTTTAGGCTTTACATATTCTTCGATTTTGACTTTTGTCTTCAATAATTCTAAAAACTCTTCAATAAGTAGCATTTCTGTTTTCTTGGGATTAACAAAAAAGTATAGGTAGTCTTTGTTCTCACAAAATTTTAAAGCTAAAGTAGTTTTACCAACTCTTCTTCTTCCGTAAATTATTGCAATAAGTGGATTTCGGATTTTTTCTAAAAGCTTCAACTCTTCTTCTCTGTTGTAAAAATTTATTACATTCATAATAATTATAATCATAATAAAATTTAAGTATTATTGGTACATCATTTTGTATTGAAAAATGGTTTGATGTATAGTACTTTTCCGTAAAAGAAAAGATAGGCTAAGTTATGCTTAAATAACCTCAAACAAAACAAACTTATGAAAATTTAATTTCTGGTGATGTGTTGGAAGAAACAATTTACTGCAAGAAAATGGATGTTTTGGTTTTGAGGAAAGAAATAAAGAAAATTGGGATTAAGAATTTGAAAAGGAGAAAATTCTTGACAACAAAAAAAGAAAATGGTGTTTGTGTTTTCTTTAAAGGAAAATGTTTGCTAAGGAAAAACGCTCCATATCTTTGCAGAATGTACCCAGTTTTCTTCAAAATTGATAAAAAAGAACAAATAATAACTTGGCTTAAACACAAAAAAATCTCTTTGAAAAAGCTTAATGAAAAGAAAAAAATTGCCTTCGATTTTTTGAAAGAAGCTTCTCGAATAGAATTGAAGGAATATTTCAAGATTCTAGATTCTTTGAAATTGAAGGAAGTTGAAGAAGAACAAATTCCACAAAAGCTTTTTTCTCTTATAAAGAGGAAATTATAAAGTATGAGAGTTGAAAAAACACCATTTGAAGGAATTTATTGGGTAGATGGTAAATTAGCTACTGTTAATACTGTTCCTAGCTATAGGCCTTTTGGCGAAGAAATAGTTAAGGTTGGAGATGTTGAATATAGAATTTGGAATCCTCATACTTCTAAACCTGCTGCAGCAATTGTTAAGGGATTAAAGGTTTTTCCTCTCAAGAAAGACATGAAAGTTTTGTATCTAGGAATAGCTGCTGGTAAAACAGCTACATACTTTAGCAATATTATCGGTCCTAAAGGTTTGATTATAGGGGTTGATATAGCTGAGAGAGTTTTAAAAGATGCTCTTCTCGTTTCGGAAAAATACAAAAATATTGTTCCTTTGCTTGCTGATGCGAGAAAGCCAGAAACTTATGAAAAGTTTGTTTTTGGTAAAGTCGATTTTGTTTATGAAGATGTTGCTTCGGAAGATCAAATACCTATATTGATTAAGAATAGTGAGAAGTTTTTGAAGCCAAATGGTTATGCAGCTATAGCAATAAAATCGCAAAGCATAAGTTCTGTTGAAGATCCAAAAGTCATTTATCAAAGATGTTTAGAAGAACTTGAGAAACATTTCAAAATTTTGGATAAGGTTGAGCTAGATCCCTACGAAAAGTATCATTTGTTTGTTGTTCTTCAAAAGTTATAGGGGTTTTATAACACCAAACATTCTTCCATCTTTTACAACTTGTATGTTCCACTTTAGCACATTTCTATCTTCAACCAATGCAATCTTTATTTCTCTCAATACTTTCATTTTTAGACCTCCTTATAGTACCCAAAATTCATGAAATCAGGAAGCTTTTTCTGGAAGCTGGATGTATCTATTATTACCTCATCTTCCAAAAAGCTTCCAACTCCTTTTATGAACACTCTTCTATTTCCAAACCCGTCAATGAACCTTATTACCCTTGTTGGTGGGCATCTTATGATTCTCTTCATCATCTTTCTCACCGATTTATTATTAGCACTATATATACCCTTTCTTTTCGGGGGAGAGTACCTGGGACTGTACGCAATTTATCTCTAGTTAAGAAACAACTCATTATTTCAATTCAGAGCAGTATACATGTAGGAATGTATTTTTAAATGAAAAGTTTTGTCATAATGGATAAAGATTTATATAAAAGTTTTTCCTATATAACATATGATGAAATACTTGATTGACAAAAAAGAGGATATAAAAAAATTAGAAGTTGTTGATAGAGAACTAAATATAAGACCGAATAAAGACTTTGTAATTACCATTATAGGACCAAGAAGAGCTGGTAAGACATTTGCATGTTATTATCTGATAAAAAAATGGGGTTTAAGAGACGAGGACTATTTGTTTGTTAATTTCGAAGATGATGAAGTAAAAAAGAGAAGTAGAGAGGAAATAGTAAGTTTCATTAAAACTCATGTAGAGATTTACGGCAAAGAACCGGAGTTTATATTCCTTGATGAAATTCAAAATTTGAAAGATTGGGAGAGCTTCGTCTATTCTCTAGTAGAGAAAAAACGATATTTCATTTTTCTAACTGGATCATCTTCAAAACTTTTGAGTAAGGAGGTAGCTACGCAATTAAGAGGAAGAAGCCTGAATTATGTTATCTTCCCATTTTCTTTCAAAGAATTTTTGATTTCAAAGAATTTTGAACTTAGGAAAATTTATTCTAGTATAGAAGAAGCCAAAATAAAAAATTTTTTAGTTGAATATATTCAAAAAGGCGGTTTCCCTCTTGTAGTTTTGGGAAAAATTGATGAGAAAACATTTTCTAGAGAATATGTGGATGTTGTTTTGTACAAAGATATTGTCGAGAGGTTTAAAATTGAAAATGTAGATGCTGCAAGGTTTCTTCTTTATTCTTTGCTAGAGAGCTTCTCGAAGGAATTTTCAATCAATAAAGTATACAAGGCAATGAAAGAAAAAGGAATGGAAGTTAGCAACAAGGTTTTGTATTCTTATGCTTCTTACATTCAGGAAGCGTTCTTTTCTTTTTTTGTTAAAAAATTTTACTATTCTTACAGAAAAAGCGAGTTATCAATTCCAAAAGTTTATGTTAATGATGTAGGCATTGCAAACAATTTCTCGAGACATCAATTCATGGAAAACATAGGAAGACTTATGGAGAATTTAGTTTTTATAGAATTGAAAAAGCAAGAGTTAAGCAATTTGATTGAGAGGATTTATTACTTTAAAGACACACAAAACGAGGTTGATTTTGTTGTTAAAAAGGGATTAGAAATAGATCAATTAATTCAAGTTACTTATGCTAGCAATAAAGACGAAGTTGAAAAGAGAGAGATTAAAGGTTTGTTAAAAGCTTCAGAATTTTTAAAGTGCAAGAACTTACTTGTAGTTACTTGGGATTATGAAGATGAAATTAATGTCAACAACAAAAGAATTGTTTTTAAGCCCTTATGGAAATGGCTCCTAATTTAAGTTCGTTTTCTACTTATTTTTGAAAGTTTCTTTATTAAAAACTCAATATTCATATTGATAATTAGAGATAAAATTAAATACAACTAGAGATAAAATTGTAAATCATAATTTTTGACATCTTTCCTCAAAACTAAAGGATCCATAAAAGTGTCGATTCTCCGCGACGCATTAAGAAGAAATTTCGACTTTAAAGGTTTATTTTCTTACCCTATCTCCCTCTTACAGCGCATCGACAGATGATTCGACAGAAATTTAGAAAAATTAAAAGCCATTCTATCTGTCGAAATGTCGACACTTCTAGTCTCTTTCGCTTTTTATTGAATTAACTAAAAAGTAAAACTTGCTTAAAATGTCGTATTTTTGGAAATAAATGAAGATTTCAAAAGTCAATATTCAAAAAACTTATTCAGTCGAACTGTCGAATCTTGGATCAACTCAAAAAATTACTGTCGAAGTGAATAGTACTTTTTTCGACTCTTCCATTCAGATACCAAAATTCCCTCTTCTTCCATTTGTTTAAGATACTCTGCGCATCTCGTTCTCGACATGTTAAGTAATTTTCCAAGTTGCCAAGCATTCAAACTTCCATACTTTTTGAGCAAAGTCTTTATCGTTTCTTTTGTTTTTTCACTAACTGGTCTTGGCTTTATCTCAACACCTTGCTCTTTTATAAGTTCTTCTAAAATTGCCATTTTTTTCTCAATATTTTCTATTTTAGAGGCTAAATTTTTCATCTTCTCAATTTCCATAGAAATCATAGAAAGCTGAGAATCAATCAACTTTATCATCTCACTTATTTCATTCTCTTTTTCGTTTTTCCTTTGGCCAAAAATCTCCTTGAACATATATTTTTTCTTACTTTAATAGAATAAAAAACCATCTTTGATTTTTGTCGAAATGACGAGTTGTCGATTTTCACCTTCGACACATTAGTAAAATACCCATATATAGGTCGACACACAACTCTGCTTATCAGTAGTGTTAAGCAATAGGAGTTAAAAATGAGGGGAAAAGCCCAATTGCTAGCTTTATTAGCAATTTTCTTAGCCTTTTCTTTCTTCTTCTACTTGTCGATTGCTCAAGAAGCTATGAACAGCTCGCAAAATTTGACAACAAATGAAAATTCGAGTGAACAGTCAGCTTCGACAAATTTGGTTTCTGAAAACTCAACTTCACAAAAATCTGTCGACTCGTCGAATACAAGTTTTTCTGAATTTACTCAGCTGAATGAATCTAATAGCACAGAAGAAAATGGAACAAATGAAAACGTCTCGACATCTTCTACACAAATTTCTCAAACAACAGAAATTATCGCAAAACCAAAAATCTCTTTGAAATTGAGCACCGATAAAAGTAGAATAACAAGAGGAGAAATTTTCTTGTTGAGAGTTTTTGTTAGTAATGAAGGAAATGCTAATGCTACAAATGTTAAAGTAACTGTCGATTTGCCGAAAGGATTTTCGACAGATACTTTAGAAAAAGTTTGCAATGTAATCGAAGTAAATTCTTCTTGCGAATTAGAATTTTCTGTCAAAAGCGATCTGTCAACGCAACTTGGAGAAAATGAGATAAAGGTGAGAGCGAGCTATGAGTGAGGTTAGAAACGTTTATAACAACCCATGCCTCTTTGCTACTCTTTCCTTTAATTCTTCTGACAATCTCTTTACATCTCTTGCAGTCAATCTAGATTTAGATGCAATTCTCTTTAATTTCTCGAAGGCAATTTCCAATTCGGCTTTCATATCAACTATTAATCA